>Ga0179596_10000143_pt1 | contig 51579 bp, 31 predicted proteins | sample CZODoug1_1_08_16_FD_155494 | JGI IMG/M metagenome (GOLD analysis project Ga0179596, IMG submission 155494) | Vadose zone soil fungal communities from Angelo Coast Range Reserve, California, USA - CZODoug1_1_08_16fungal (Illumina Assembly) | ecosystem: Environmental > Terrestrial > Soil > Vadose... | reverse complement strand
TAGAGATAAAAATAATAAAATTTATATAATTAAGAGTAAATACTTTTTATTTACTTTACCCCCTTTTCTGGCTATGCCCAAGTTTTCATAATAAACCTTTAGCAAGAGCTAATCGTTTTGACACATTGTTATTATAGTGGCTCTATGGAGCATAGTCTTATTGCCTATAGAAAGCACTACAAATGTTAAAAAGTTCAATTAAAAACTGAGTATAAATAACTTTTGTTACTAATATTTTATTTTATTAATAACATAAGGATAAAGCCTGATTTATGGATTGTAATTTCAGTAATTATTATTAGTATTAATTTAAAGGGAGTTACTCGTATATTTTATATTGAATAAAAATATTTCATTTATTGGAACAGTCCTTTAATTTTATTTGATAATTTTAAAATAAAAATATGCAGGCATAAATAATAATTTAAGTGTATATTTAAAAACTATATTATCTAAGTTAGTTAGTTCCATAATCTGTTGACAACATTGTTCTTGTAAGACTTTGTACTTACACCCATAATATTAATAGTTAATTTTTTTATATCTCTTTCTGAAGGTATTAAATTAAAAGGAATAGTAAAAATTATAAATTATTAATGGGGTCATTGGATTTTATAACCAATAATTTTAAATTATAAATAATCTAAGGTTGTAAAGGGGATTTTATTTAATAAATTATTGTTAATTTTTATAAGTAATTGTTTAAAATATTTAAAAGTTAAAGAATTTCTTTCTATCCCTGCATAAATAGATTGTTCTACTCTTTGATTATTTAAATCTTTATACCAATAAGCATAACGTTTAGCCCCTAAAAATATAATTTCTTGAATTAATAGTCCTTTCATTTCATCTTTGAATGAACCAATTTCAGTATTAATTAAATTTAAAGATATAGGTTTACTCATAAAAATACTATCAGTAGAGGATTCTTAAGAATACTCAACTTAAGTATTAATCATAGATTAATACTTAAGTATCACTATATAATGTATTAGGTAAAATTAAGAAAGGATACATTGTTATTCTAGCATAAGAAGTTATAGCTGAAGCGATAGCAACATTACCTTTAATTAGATATTCATCATTATGATTTATATAATTAATTAAAGAGTAATCATCTTTATTATCTATACTTTTTATAGTAATGTTTTGTGCTAAAAGATCAGTTAAATCAGTATTTTTTATGTATGAAGTAGATATTAAATCATAATTTCTACCGAAATAACCGTATAGATTATTTAATATAGATTTAGCTATAAACCTTAAAGCACCTACAGAGTTTTGTTTAATTGTATAGAAATCATTCACAAATAATTTAAATAAATCAATTTTACTGAATTCATATAATTCTAAAAATTTAATTTTATAATAACTATTTCTAGAATATAATTTTAATTCTTCAGAAAAATAAACTCCAACAAAAGTACCAGCTTGATATATAATTCTATCTTCCATTCTTCTAGGCAATAAAATTTTTCTACAATCAGAAGAAATAGTCACTTCAACTTTAATAAATCCAAAAAAATTACCAATATTCCTCATGTTTCTAAGGATTTTAATTAATTTATAAGGCATTAAATTTAGCATTGCGAATGGATACAAAGAATTTACATCATAATGAAATATTTTTTTAAAAAGAGAAAATATTTACGCTTATTTCATGGAAATAGTTAAAACTCTTAATGATTTGAGAGTAAATGTTAATTCTAAAATTTAATGTTTAAAGGAGAAGATTCTTTAAGTTATTTAATGTTAGATGCCTTTTCCGAAGTAATGCAAAATCATAAATGTGAATACACATTCCATGATCATTCTAAAACATTATTTTATCAAATGGCTAATGTACAATTGACAATTTTCAATTTCAATTTTCTAGGTTATGAAGATAATATAACTGAAGATTGTAATGCTTTTGAAGATAGCTCTCCAGACATTAATGCAGAAAAAGATATTCATTCAGAAGATTTCGCTAATGGAAATACAAATAAAATTTTCTGGGAATATTTAAGTTTTATAACATTTTGGTTAGTAGTCCGGCATAGCCCTTGGTGGATTTTTGTTTGGACATTTTTTCCTTTTAACTTATTATTAGGACTAAATTACTTGTTTTGGTTTATTTACGTCTTTCTAATAAAATTTTTTCCCAAATTTATTTTTAAAAGAAGGATTATAATTAAAGTATAATTATAAATCCAAATGCTGATAAAGTTTATTGCTGATAAAGTTTTTTAAATAAATATAAGAGACTCGTAGATTTTTCATCTTGTTAAATTTGATTACCCAATTTATGACTAAAATACTCACTAATTTATATAATTAATATGACTTTGACAAGTTTTTCACTTTTTTTGATCACAAGACCCGACACATAAATATGCATTTCTTGACATATTATTTGCCTTTTTAGAGATGAGTTGAATCAAAGAAAATAACGAAATTGGAGATAAAACCAAAAAAGGGGATAAAATAACTAAACTAAAGTAAAAGCCTTGCTAGAAATAGCAACACCATTACTAAAGATTAATTTTCGTTTATTCTGAGTAGGAGTTAATTTATATTTAGAATCTTTAATTAAAATATTAGCATCAGCTAAATTTCTGTACCATTTTTTATGAACAAGATTCAACGATGATCCTTCATTTAATAAAGATTTCATATCATTAAAAGATACAGATTTACTATCTTTAAAACCTTTAATTTTACAAATATATCGACCATCAGTAGTGATACCAGCATAAATTTTAGGACCAAGGAATACAGCTTCTTTAAAAATATATTCTAATTTCATATCACCCAATTTATCAGAAATCATATGATCAGGTAAAGGTTCAGAAATAAACAAAGAATCGGTATCAAAATAATAAATAATTATACCACTTTCAAAGCAATATTTTTTAATTCTTTGCATGTGAACTCTACTATAAGCAGTAATAGCAGAAGCAATACCTACATTAATTTCAAAATCTTTACTATCTTCAACAGTAGATTCTATAAAGTATAAATCCTCATCTAATTTCATAGAGCTAACTAAAGCTACATTTAATAACCTTAGATCAGATTCATTAACAAATAAACTTTCAGTTTGGACATTTTTCATACCAAATCTTCCATAAAGACTATTCATTAATAATTTAGCAATGAAATTCATTGGCTGATCTTTAGTATACTGCAATCTTAACATGTACATTTTATTAACATAATCAAAAAATAACATACCCGATTTAAAATGATAACCATTAATTATTTTGAAATCATAATCATTCAAAGCATTGTAATATTCACAACTATTAATAATCATTTTAAATTTTCCATTAGGTGAAATCGTTCTATTATTATGATGTATTTGAAGATACGGAACATGCAGATCTACTTTGGTGTTTACTTCCACTTCAGCAAACCAAATATTATCTTTAGGAACTTCATCTAATCTAGTGAAAGTATTAATTTCTCCGATTGAAAATAAATTATTAGCCATAGATGCTGGATAAAGAGAGTTAACATCATAACAATAAACATTTTGTCCATAAGGAATTATTGATTCAGTAGAACCACCAGTGAAACTACCTCTAATAAATCTATCTATATCATCATTTAAAATCGGTATCATATCTTTTTTAAGAAAATTGCTTCTAAAAATAGCAAAAGCTAAACTAGGTGTAGTAGGATATTTATCAATTAACAAATCAAATTCTTCAAAAATTAATGTTCTAAATTTAATTAAAATTTGATGAAGAGAAATACAATCAATTTCACAATATTTCTGTACTAATTCTTTCCATTCTAAATAATTATTTAGTTTTAATACCTCTTTATTATAATGACTTACATCACTCATAATATAAAAATCAGAACCAAGAGTATTTGAGAAATCTTGTGTTAATACAGGTTCGATCCCTTTAGGCACATCAATATTAAAATTTTTACTTAATTTCGCTAAAGAACTAGGTAATAATAAAAAAGAATCTTTAATTGTTATAGAAATATTTAATTTAGCTTTTGTGATTGTTATAAAAATAATTTTACTATCTCTTCTAATTACATTGATATTAAATTTTTTATGAATTGAACCTAAATATTTAAATATAAAAATTATATCAAAACCACTTAAATTATGAGCATATACTTGATACCCTCTAAATTTAGGTTTTAATAATTGATTAAATAAAGGTTCAGGAGAGGAAGTGAACCAAGAATAAACATTTTTACCATCGAACATTGAATAAAGATAAGGAACATGTACTCCATCTTTTAAAATAGTTTCAATATCAAAAGTAATGATTTGAGGATCAGTCCATTGATGAATTTCTATAGGTTTCATGAATTTAGTTTTTACTTTATTAATTTTCATACCAGTTAATCCTACATTACAATTTATTATATAAAAGGATCCCTGTTCATTAAAATTTAAGAAGGGGATATAAGAGATAAAATTAATAAAAATCCAATAGAATAAATTAAATAACATTATAGTCCATGCGAATATCCACCAAAGGCAAACCAACCAAAATGTAAAAAAACTTAAATAATCCCAAAATTTATCCCATTTAACAAATGTTAAAAAAGGTAAAATTGAAAGGGATAAATAATCATTAAAATTTAAATTAAAAATAATAACTATAGTTAAAATAATTAATAAAATTGATAATGGATAATCTTCTTTATTAGGAGCTATATCTTCAATTTCTAAAGATTCTTCTTCGAATGCATTGAAATCTTCAGTTATATTATTGATATATCCCAGATAATTAAAATTAAAAATAGTTAATTGTAATCCATTCATTCGATACATTAATGTTTTAGAAGCTTCATCAAATGTATATTCACATTGATGATTTTGATTTGCTTCTACAAATGCATCTAACATTTGATATGAGAGAGAATCTTCTCCTTTAAACATTAGATCAATTGAATCTACATTTACTCTTAAATCTTTTAATGTTTCAATAATAATTAAGAAGTAATTATATACATTTTCTCTAGCTAAATATACAGTGTTTGTTGTTCCATCTGAATTAATAAAACCTACCATTATATTATTTTTAAATGTTGTGTTGGCGAAAATTGTGAAATTCATTTTTTAAATTTATATTTATTTATCGTGCATTGAAGCACCCCATTTTTAAATGGCTCATTGTACTTTCCCAAAAATGACAGGACGACTTTAATTAAATTAATCAAATTTAATGCAGAATTTTGAAGATAACGTAATATTGATTAGATATTTTCACGATTATAATATGACTCAAAAGACTTCAATTTTCTTACTTTTCATAACTACCCTTCTTATTTTACTTCAACAATTAGCTAAGATGACCCTAACTCTTACATATACGTACGAAGAGAATGGACAGAGGTAATTGAATAGGAAGGAGGTACTACTAATACTAAGAATCTAAATTAGCAAAATTGATTGTCTTTATTTATAATTTGAAAATTTCAGTATCCAAATATTTTATTTAACAAAATCAAAATTTAAAAGAAATGAATATAATATAAAAATATTCAGAGTTACTATGACTTAAAATTTTCTGTCATTAGATAGTAAACTATAGTTATAAAAAATATAGTTTAATTATAAAATCAATTATATAAGTTATAGTACAAATAAAGTTATATTTACACAAAAAATCAATTAATATAATGTTTAATAATACTAATATTTACTCTTCATATTTAATTTTAAATTCTCCATTAGAACAATTTGAAGTTACAAGTTTACTAGGTTTAAATGCTCCAATCTTTGGTTATTTAAATATAACTTTAACAAATTTAGGATTCTATTCTCTATTTGTTTTATTTTTAATAATTAGCTTACATTACATGGGAAATAATGAAACAAGATTATTACCTTCAAAATGGTCAATTGTTTTAGAAAGTTTCTTTGCAAGTATTAATTCAATGGTTAGAGAACAATTAGGTAAAGAATTATATTTACCTTTTATTTATGCTCTATTCTTCTTTATTTTAATAGCTAATTTAACAGGTAATGTTCCATATTCTTACACAGTAACAACTTCAATAATAGTAACAATAGGTCTATCATTTACTATATTAATTGGAGTTACAATATTAGGATTATCTATACATAAATTACATTTTTTTTCTTATTTTGTTCCTTCTGGAACTCCTCTAGCTTTAATACCTTTATTAGTTTTAATTGAAATAGGTAGTTATTTATCTAGAGCTTTCTCTTTAGGTATACGATTATTTGCTAATATGGTTGCCGGTCATACACTATTAAAAATATTATCTACTTTCTTATATCAAATGTTCAGTAGTAGTATAATTGTAGCAGTATTAACCTTAATACCTTTCTCTATATTCCTTGCACTTATTGGTTTAGAATTAGCTGTGTCTTTAATTCAAAGTTATGTATTTACTTTACTAGTATGTTCATATATTAAAGATGCTATAGAATTACACTAATTTTTAATTTATTACCCCTTTATCTTTTTGTATTCCATCTAATCTAGAGATAAAAAAATTAGAAGTATTAGCTTTAGGAGTTAAATCATTTAAATCTTTAATATCCGGAGAAATTGGAAATATAAAATATGATTTTAATTCTTCAGCTATAGTTGGAGTAGGAGCAGGTGTGGCATAGCCGCTAAATTAATTAAATCATTAGGATTAATATTATAGGGATATAAAAGTTTAACTTTAAGTTATTTTATCTCATTTATTTTTAATAAATATATGGACTCACTAGATGGGTTGATTTTCTGATAAATTCTAATTTATATAAATTTAGCTGGTGTTTGTATTTCATGGCTTTTTGTCCTACAAAACGTTAATTTAGCACTTTTGCATCAATTTACCTGTTACACACGTTTAAATTTCTTAGCATCCTTTTTTTCATTTTTCTATGCTATAACTCATATCTTCTTCATTTATTTTAAATTTATATTTATTTTAATTTGTCAATCTCCAATTTTAGAAAGAGGGTAATAATAATAAAATTAGTTAAACCTAAAGCTACCACTTATAAATTTAAAGGATATAATTTACCAAACACAATGAATCTAAAATTGTGGGGAACAGAATAATTAAAATCTGATAATCATATTTCAATCAGAAAAAAAGGTAGCCAATACATTTATCATGTTGAAATTATAGAAAATGAATCATTAACATATAATGTTACTTTACAGTTACCATCTAAAGAAATCTTTATCTCATTTACTGATAAAATTAAAGCATGTGGTATTAAATTGATTTTAATCCTTTTTGTTTATGAATAATTAGGCTTGTGTCACTTTAAATTTTAATTTACAAATGTAAACCCTTTTTTAAATAATAGAAGGGCTATGCCATAGAGTTACAAGATAAATTAAATAAATAGGGACAATAAGAAAATATAAATACTTCAAATATGTTAAAATTTATTATTAAATTAATTAACAAAATCTTCAGTTTATCATTAGGTTCAATTATCAAATTAGTATATAATATTACAACTAAAAATAAAACAGTTAAATCAATAGCTTTATTATTTAAATGGTTATCTATTCTATTCACTATTTTATATTTAATACGAGATACTCGTTATATTACATTTTTACCACCATTATATTTCTTAGATCTTTATTCTAGTTATCTGTCTTTCAATCACCAAAATAATAAAAATAATTAATTGAAATAAATTAAATAAAATAATTAAATAAAATAAAATAAGAAATTTTAATTATACAAGGTAATAACAGGTCAAATTTAGACGGATATTGTTTCAAGTGTCTCCACCCCATAAAAAAAGCCTAAAATAACGAAATCCCTGGATTTTAATGAATTAAAGCCGTATAATAAAAGTAAAAATAAAAATCGTCTAAATCTCTAATATTATTTATAAAATATTAGCTTGTATAGCTCTTAATTAGATGATATCTCTTTAATGCTTGAACATACCCCCCTTATATCCCTAGATTTTTATGAAGAAGGCTTCTTTGTAACTTATAAAGATCCTGATTTATCTCAAAATGATAATAAAATTTCAATTGGAATAGCTAGTGCAGTAACTGCTTATTCTAGAATTTTTATGAGTAATTTTAAAAATAATTCAGATTTTAAATTATTTTATACAGATACAGATTCAATATTTACAGATCAAGTTTTACCTGAACATTTAGTTGGTAAAGAATTAGGAGAATTTAAACTTGAATATATCTTTAAAGAAGGTGTGTTCTTAGGTCCTAAAATTTATGCAGGTATAACTACAGATAATAAATATATCTGTAAAGTTAAAGGTTATAAAAATTCTGATGAAATTAATTTTTTACAAATGAAATCTTTATTAATTAAAGATTCTTCTTTAGAATTTTTTCATTATCTAAACCTACTATTTTATATGTAAACGCTAATTCTAAAACAGGTTGATTTTTATAACTTTCATCTTTAATACTTAATAGTTCTATTAAAGTTTCACTTAAGTTTTCAAAATCATTAGATGAATTATTAACTTTAAATAATCTACCTATAGTAACATAATTTGAAATGATATCAGGATCGTTTTCATCACCTAATTTAACTCTAAATAGAAGTAAAACAATTTGATCTTTTTCTAATTTAATCATTATATCATTCCAAAATAACTTTAAATATTGCTGTATAATTGTGCTATCTAGAAAAATTTCATTCTCTAAAATATAAGCTTTATTATTCCAAACACCTACTTGTAACGGATTAGTAAAAAATTTTTTAATTTTTATATATTTAAGAACAAAATTACACTTAAATTACCTTGCTAGCCACATAAATATGAAAAAATAAGTTAAAAATAAAAAAGGGGGTCTATAATACTAGGTTTTAAGCCATGTGTTTGTATCTTTTTTGAGGGCACCTGGACTTGAACCAAGACTTTCTCCTTAAAAGGGAGACACTCAACCACTCGAGTTCTGCTCCCTAATTTAAATTCTTTAGTAACCGTAAAATTTAAACCCTTAGATTACATTTGCGTACGGTATTTTACTATCTTAAATTTTATTTGACAGAAGATGATATATAATTAACAATAAGATGAAAGGATAATTTAAACCAAGGGCTATGCCACTAATTTGGGATTTTATTTTAAAAATATTTTAACTGAGTTGACCAGATTTGAACTGATATGAGCCATTACCAAAAAATGGTGTTTTTCCAAATTAAACTACAACTCATAAATGTATAGATTAAGATAATACATTTTATTTTTAACTTATCTTTTTTGCTTAATAAAATAGAAAATTGAATGCTAATATTTGCCGAAAACTGGAATTGAACCAATATTTAAATCTTACAAGGAATTTGTTTTACCAATTAAACTATTCCGGCTATTATAATAAATTACATATTTTAAATAGGGCCGCTACCGCATTTCATGTGCGGTGGTCTATGGACGGCAATGCCACCCATGCCTCTGATCCATTCGGATCACATCGATCAAGATGGAGAGCGAGAGGATAAAAATTTATTTTTTCTTTCTTTTCTATTTTATTAACTACATAGAATATATGAAATTTTAAGAATTTTTGCTATTATATGCCTCGGGAGAGAATTGAACTCCCATGTCTATATCTTCAGAATAGCGCTTTGACCACTAAGCAACCGAGGCTGTACTGGATTATTTTATTGGAGAAAGATAGACTCGAACTATCATTTTTTATATTGCAAATATAACTGATTACCAATTATCATATTTCCCCTATTGAGGCTATGTCACCCTTCTAGTATTATTGACTATACAAATTTTAATTTAATAGTCTCTTTTAATTATTAGTTAAAAAAGGGGATATATGAAATAAGGTTTCCTTGTAATATTAAGTCGTGAAAACAAATGGATCCAACCATAGAATTTAATAAATATTTTAAGATTATTCATTTTGAAATAAAAAGCAAAGAATACATGGTAGTTTGACAATTATTTCCAGGGATTTAAGCTTTTTCAAATTTTTCAAGTGCACGTGAAAGATAAAAAAACATCGGTCTTAAAATTTTTATGAGTTATTACCTTGTAAAATTCAATAATTAATGAATTTGACTAATCTAAATCATGTTACTATTACCTTATAATAACAGTATATAACCTTATACAATCACACTAAAATAATTTAACTATTTCTTGGAACCCTCAAAAAGATCTTAAATCTCACCAAAAATATAGTAATGTTACTAAATAATTTACAAACAATTAAATAAATTTATAATAAGGAATTTTTAAATATAATCTCAATTCTTCAGTAAAATAGATACCTTCAAAGGTACCAGATTTGTAAACAATTTTATCATTTATTCTTTGAGGTAATAATATTCTTTTACAATTAGGAGAAATAGTGATTCTTACTTTAGCAAAACCAAATATAGAATCATTAAGACTCCAATTATTATTATCTGGAATATATGACTTAATAAATTTAAAAGGCATAACTTTAAGCATAGCAAAAGGATATAAAGAGTTAATATCATAATGATATACATTTTTTATAATTTTATTTAATTTATTAACATGTACTCCTCCACCGAAATAACTTTGTCTAATAATTGTATCTAAATTTTTAGATAATATAGGTATGCTATTATATTTTAATAAAAAATTAATTCTGAATAATTTAAAAGCTAATGAACCAGTACTAACAATTGAAGTAATATCTACATTGTATTTTTCAAAATAAATAATTTGAGCATTAAATAAAGATTCGTATAAATCACTGCCTTTAAATAGAGAATTAAGTTCTTTTTCACTTACAGGAAAAATTCTGTATGAATTAATAAATGTTAAACTGAACAGTTTTATATAGATATAGTTATTATTTTTATCTTGTAAAACTTCTATTAAATTAGTGGCATAGCCCTCAAAGTTATCAATTAAATATTTATAAATATAGTTAAATTTCTCATTATTAAGATCATGAACAAATATTTTTTTAATTTGAATAGATGTTATATTAGTGAGTATTTCCTGATTAAAAATTACAAAGGAATTTAAATTTTTATCTTTATTTAGTGGAGTTATACTATTCCTTAACTAATATTCCGATATGGAATTCCATATTTTTTAATTTATTTTTTCAAGCTATACTCCATAAAAAAAGATGAAAAATGAGTATCATTATTTGAGATTAATGAGTAATTGCATGTAGGCAATTTTGGGTGATTGAATTAATTTAAATCCATAAATAATTAAAATCATTATTTTATGAGGCTTTACAAGGTTAGTAAGATTAATTTGTTTTATAGATATTAGGAATTTAAATACAGTGGTGCAGCCCTAATACATTCTTCCAAAAGCAAAACTTTTATGTAGAAAGGGGGTGAAATAAAAAATTAAACTAAAGTAAAATTTTTATAGTTTAAATTATTATTAATTATGAATATAATAATAAGAATGCAATCATAAGTGAAAATAGACCTGTAGCTTCTGCTAAAGCGAATCCTAAGATTGCGAAAGTGAATAATTGTCCTCTTATTTGAGGATTTCTAGCTGTTGAAGCAATTAAAGAAGAGAAAATTAAACCTATTCCTGCTCCAGCTCCAATTAAACCTGAGCATGCTAAACCGGCTCCAATATATTTTGCTGCTGCTAACATTATATTAAAATTTTTATTGTTTTTTTGATAGCGTCTAATTCTAATGAGTAAATAGTGATAAAACTAAATACTTCTTTTAAATTAAAGCTATTTAATTTTTAAGATTATCCTAAATTTAGATAAATATTGTGATCTGAGCGCATTGCTTGATCAAGAAAAAAAAAAACAAAAAATAATTTGTAAAAACAATAAAATTTTTGTTGTTATTAATAAGGAGCAATATCAAAAGCTACTAAAATACTAGGAACTAAAATAATAAAAGCTACTGCAATAGGTAATAGATTTAACCAACAAAGTTCAATTAAAGCATCATATCTTAGTCTAGGTAGAGTAGCTCTGAACCAAACGAACATAAAACAAAATAAACAAGTTTTAAGTCCTAAAACAATAGATTGTAAATTAATAAATGATTCATTTACAAATAGTTCAGGAAAATTATAACCACCTAAAAATAAAATAGCTGTTATTGTACTAAATAATACTATAGAACTATATTCAGCTAGAAAGAAAAAAACAAAAGGAACACTAGAGTGTTCAGTAAAGAATCCAGCTACTAATTCAGATTCAGCTTCTTGAAGATCGAAAGGAGTTCTAGAAGTTTCAGCTAATATAGATATGAAATAGAATATAAATACAGGTAATAAAGGTACAATAAACCAAATAGCTTGTTGATTTTCTATAATAGTTGTAAAATTAAATGATCCTGTTAATAAAATTATTATTAAAATAGCAGAACTTAATATTAATTCATAACTAATCATAGCTGCTGTTGATCTTAGTGAACCTAAAAATGCATATTTAGAATTAGCACTCCATCCTGCAAATAATATACCATATACACCTAAAGAAGATAAAGCTAAAGTGTATAATACTCCTAATGAAAAATCTGATAATGTTAATCCTTGTCCAAAAGGAATGATTCCCCAACCTAATAAACTAAATATTAAAGTTGATACTGGTGCTAAATAAAACAATATTTTATTTGATTGAGAAGGTATAACTGTTTCTTTAAGAATTAATTTTAAAGCATCACTGAAGGGTTGTAATACTCCGTAATAACCAACTGTATTTGGACCTACTCTTCTCTGCATAGCAGCTAATTGTTTTCGTTCTATTATAGTCATGAAAGCAACTGACAATAGAACAGGTAATAATACTATTAAAACATCCATTAAATTTATTAATAGATTTAAAATAGTTAAAATTAAATCGTTATTTATCATCTATTTTTTTTTTTTATTTTTTTAATTTTTAATATAATTATATATTAATGATTTATTCTCTTTTTTTGTATCACCTTAAACAAGGAAGTTTTTATGGTAGAACAATTTTTCTTTTTTTTTAATTCTAACCTTGCATCTTAATTTATCTTTTAAAAATTTATCTTCATATAATAAAGACAACTCTCTTTTTCTCCATGGACGGCAATGCCACCCATGGACCATAGCACTCGCTATACTTACAAATAGGCCTCACTATGTTTGATAAATTAATTAATAACAGGAGGCAGAGCCGAGCTCCAGAGCACAAAGCTATAAATTAAAAATTCTAAATTTTTAATATAAATACAGCCTAATATCTTTAAATTAAAATAAGACGAATCTTTTGATAACTGAAGAGATCTAGGATACATTTAAATATTATTATTCAATATAAGTAATTAATAATTTTTTCTAATTCACCTATCTTTTTTATAAGAAAGAATCACTAGGCCATATACATAGGGCATAGGCTATGCCAGCCATGGAAACAGAAATAAGAAAAGAGAAGTGCCTTATTTTTATATTACTTATATCATTTTTTTATTAAACCACACTGTAACAAATAATTTTTTGTTTTTATTTTTAATTTAAGTAAGCTAAACTATCCTTTAAATAATAAATTATAAATTTATTCTAATTAATTCTATTTTTATATTAAAAGTTTTACTTTTTTCCTCTATATTAACATTGTGACTTAGCTGCTATGCAGAGAAGATAAAAGGTTTCACATCTATCCTGAGACAATAGAGCTAACCTAAGACATAGCTGCTATGCAGCTAATCTTTTTATTTTCTTTTTCAATATTCTCTTTTGGACTCGAACCAAAATTAACACTTTAGAAGAATGCAGTTCTACCATTAAACTAAGAGAAATTTTATTTTATATAAATACAAGGAGTAAATTTTAAAAATAATTTAACTCTATTCTCAAAGCAAACACTCATAAGTTTTAGACTTTCCCCCACTGACCTTCGACCATCTAAAGATGAAAGAAGAGGCAAGCGATTAAATATAAGATAATGATTAAACTTTCAATTCAATAGATAATATAAATACTTAAAATAAAATTTAAATAATCTATTACAACCTAGACTTAAAAGTGAGAGTGTTAATATTACTATTACTTTTATATAATATTAATTAATTTTAATGACTTTTATTTAATTAATATTTGCAAGCACTGAACTTTATCTTATCAAGTAATAATTAGTATTAATTTCTAAATTGCTATGTTTATATATTTTTTTAAAAGAAGTCCTTAGTAATATATGTATTTAATTTTTGTTAAATGATATTTTTTACTTAGTAGCAGTAGTCTTTTATTTTATAAGGTTTACATTAAAAAATTTAATATTAAATTTAAACTAAATTAAATAAGCCTATAATTTAATGGTAGAATAATTTCTTGATGAGAAATATGTAGAAGTTCAAATCTTCTTGGGCTTAAAAATCCTTTATTCAATCTGAATATTTAGAGATAAGGAAAATTCAGAGATATAAAATTTAAGTAGTAAGGCTAGTTACTGCACGTTTAAAATAAATATAAAATGAATTAAATTATATTAAGTTAAAGCAAGAAAAAATAAAATAATTTCATAAAATAAATAGAAATTTAATTAGTTGCAGTGTACATGTAATAATTAATTAATATATTATTATATATAAAAATATAAGATATCATATTAATTATAAATATAAAGGATAAAAAGTTATTTATTTTATCGCTAGTGGACACCGTCCTTACGGTAATTAAAACTTTTTTATTATAGTTTTTATTTTTTCTCCTTATCTAAATTATCTTTAGTCAAATAATGATTAGAATTTAGACGGTAAGATAAAATGTTTGACAATACAAAAGTTAAAAATTAAAAATCAAAATGAAAATAAATTTAAATCATTATCTTAAATCTTGTGATCAAGCATAGTGCTCCTATTGCCCGATCAAATATAATAAGAAATGTTTAAAAACAAATAAAATAGAAAAACAAAATTTAAATGAGACTATTGAAATCGCATGTATTACTTAGATTAGTGAATTCTTATTTAATAGATTCACCTCAACCGGCTAACATCTCTTATTTATGGAATTTTGGTTCTTTATTAGGTGCATGTTTAGTTATACAAATATTAACTGGTAGTTTTTTAGCTATGCATTATCAAGCTCACGTAGATTTTGCATTTTCATCAGTAGAACATATAATGAGAGATGTTAATGCTGGTTATATTATTAGATATTGCCATGCTAATGTAGCATCTTTTTTCTTTATTTTTGTATATGCACATATTGGTCGAGGAATATATTACGGATCATATAAATCACCTAGAATATTACTATGGTCAATAGGTGTAATAATTTTAATATTAATGATGGCTATTGGATTCTTAGGTTATGTATTACCATATGGACAAATGAGTTTATGGGGAGCTACAGTAATTACTAATTTACTAAGTGCTATCCCTATATTTGGACAAGATTTAGTAGAATTAATTTGGGGTGGTTTCAGTGTAAGTAATGCCACATTGAATAGATTCTTCTCATTACATTATTTATTACCATTTTTATTAGCTGCTTTAGTAGTGGCACATTTAATTGCTCTACATGTACATGGATCTAATAATCCAAATGGTATTGCTTCTAATGGAGATAGATATTCAATGCATCCTTATTTTATTTTCAAAGATTTAGTAACTATATTTTTATTCTTATTAGTATTATCTGTTTTAGTATTTTATTATCCTAATTTATTAGGTCATAGTGATAATTATATTCCAGCTAATCCTATGCAAACACCTCCTTCTATTGTACCAGAATGGTATCTTCTACCTTTCTATGCTATATTAAGATCTATACCTAATAAATTATTAGGTGTTTTAGCTATGTTTGGTTCATTATTAATTTTATTAATTTTACCTTTAACTGATTTATCTAGAATTAGAGGTTGCCAATTTAGACCTGCTATGAAAGTAGCTTTCTGGTTCTTTGTGGTAAATTTTGTTATTTTAATGTGGATTGGTTCTCAACATCCTAATAGTCCTTATATTGAAATAGGACAAATAGCTACAACATTTTATTTTGCTTGGTTCTTAGTTATAGTACCTGCGATTGGTTTAGCTGAAAATACTTTAATGGATTTAGCTACTGAAGCATAATCCTACCTGTTCTGGCCTTAATTTAATATTTATTTTATAAATTAAGCAAATTAAGATTGTTTAAATTAATGTAAGATAAGACATTACTTATCTAATAAAAGTTATTATAATTTAATTATATTACTAAATAATCCCCTTTCTACTATGGCTGCTCTCCTCTTAAGGAAAGTATCTATTCAAAATTAAAGACACTAAATTATTATATAGCCTCTACGACCTTCGACCGCATAGCTGCTATGCAGACTAAAGATAAAATTAAAATATTCAAATCAATGGAAAATATTTGGACAAGATTTAGTAGAAAAAGTATTACAATACTAGGCCTCTAGCAGCAAGTGTAATAACACTAGATGAGTATATAAATCTAATTGCAACAAATAAAAGATAAAAACAAAAAAATACAAGAAAACTTAAATAAATTTAATGATCAATTTGATAACTATAATTGTATACTTTAGAGATTCTTATTTATTATTACCTAGTTCATTAAGTAAATTAACTTTAAATTTTAATGTGGAAATATAAGTATATTCCCTTATCATTTTTTTAATAATCCTGATATTTCATTAGATTAGATATGATTATAATATTGGTGATATACCCCCAAAAGAGAAATTTTATAATAATATAACAAATAAAGAATATATAGATTACGGTAAAATTTATCTGCTATAACTTATGATAATATAAGTAGATATAAAACATATCATTTAACTAATAATTCATTAACACATAAAGATGTTTTATGAGGTATTTAGAAAATTTTAATGTAAGATGAAAGTTTTATTTATTTTTGGAATATAAAGTAATTATAATTACAGCAATTGTTGATAATCATGAATTTAATTACATCATAATATATTAATTACTAATATAACTAGTTTTGATGAATATTATGAGAAAGTTGAAGATATTATAGCTACACAATTTTACGATGGTTATTTAATAGATACAATACAAGCATTTAAATTATTAATATGGGGATTCATTAGCAAAACAAAAAAACATAAAAATAACTTCTTGTTATCTTTCAGATCAATCAATGCGCTCCTATTGCCCGATCAAGTAAATTATAATCCTAGTTGGCATAGCCCTAGAAACAATAAATTATAAAGATAAACCAATAAAAATTATATTATTAGATGTATTATTTTATTTTAATATTTTAACATCTATCTCCTCACTATGTTTATTAATTAATTAATCAAGGACATAGCGTTCGCTTAACGTAAAATCCAAAACATTCAAATTTAAATATCTTTAAGAAATCCTCATTACAAATAACTACTTTTTGATTTAGAAATTAAATTTTAATCTTCCTTTATTTAACTAAATATAATAAATACTTCATAAAAGTATACAAAATATCACTTAATATAAGCTGAAATAGTTTAAATGGTTAAAACATGCCACTCATGACGGTAAAATAAAAGTTCGATCCTTTTTTTCGGCTATATAATTTATATTTTTAATTAAAAGAAGTTGATTAAGAAATTAATTAGTTCTAAATTTTAATTCTATCAACTAATTATACTTAACATTTATATATAAGATTAAATATTAATTTTATATTAAACATTTATTTTGCTAGAAAATAGAAAATCAAACGTATGTATATGATTAAATAAAATGGAATGTGAAGTAACTGAATAATATCTCAATTAAATCTGTATTATTTAGTCTTTGTTAAAATTAAAATATTAAAAATTAAAAATAAAAATGAAAATAAATAAAACAAACTTAGCTCCAATATTTGATAACGTAATAACACAAAAAATAAAAATAGATACAAAAAATCAAATAATTAAAAAAGATAATAATCAAAAAAATAATTTAATAACATTAATATCAGAAAAAACTAGACTATTAACATTTAAAAATGTTTTTGAAAAAAGAATATTATTTGTAAGATTATATGATAAACATTTGTATTTATTTTTATCTAAAATAACTAATAAAAACAAAGGTATTTTTGAACCTAAATCAAAAGAAAATATTAATACAATTAAAGGGCATAACCTTAGTAATAAAAAAATTACTTCAAAAAATAACAATTTAAGTCAATATGGGACTGGAACAATAAAAATGATAAATTCTATTTACACAAAAAATATTCAATCTAATTTAGAAAATACTAATTTAGCTCAAAATTCTTCAAAACAAAATGAAGTGAAAGACTGGCATAGCCCTCAACCTAATATAAATAAATATTTAAAAGCTATTTCTATATTTAATTCTGAAGTAGCTAATTCTCAAAATATATTATATCAATTTAATAAAAGTAATAAAATCTCAAGTACTTATGTTAATAATAATATATTTACTATTTTAGAATCTTCATTTTTTTCTATGTCTAGTTTAATAAGTAAACCTGTTTTTGTTATTACACCTTCAAAAGTTGTTATACAATTATTTTTCTACTTAAATAAAAATTTATATTTTTCTAATAATAATTCTAAATTTTTAGCTTTAAATAATAAAAATTTACAATTATTATCTTTACAATTAAGTAAATATTATAAAAAACCAGTAGAATTAGAATTAGATAGATTATATTATCCTTATTTTGATAGTAATATTTTAGCTAATATGATTGGTTTAATAAGTAATATGATTAAATTTAGAATTATTATTAAAAAATTATTTTCTGTAGCTAAACTAAAAAATCCTATTAAATTAGTAAAAAAAACTAGATCTTCTTTAATACCTTCTTTCTTATCTGGTATTAAAATTAGATTAGCTGGACGTTTATTAACACAAAGAGTTATACCTAGATTAACAGTTAAAACTATTCAAAAAGGTACTTTAGCTAGAGGTAAATCTAATTTTGTAAATTCAGCTAGATTTACAAATAAAAATAGAAGAGGTGTTTATAGTATAACAGTTACTATGGGTCATGTATTTTTTTAATTATTATTAAATCCCCTTTAAATTTATTCAATCACCAATTAATTTATACTAATATAAACCATAGATTATGTATTATCAATTTTAATTGGTACAGTATCAACAGCTATTCCATCTTTATAGAAAATTTTTCGTTTGTTTTGTGTTGGAAGTAATTGATAAGGGCTTTCTTTCATTTTAAATATTTAGGTTAAATCACCATAAAATAAATACTTTTCTCAGACCTAAGGCACAAGCACACTAAGCGCAAATGCAGAAGAAAATTTCATTTAATAAATTAAAGACTTAAAAAAAAGTGTTTGAATTTAAAAGAAACCTTAAGATATTACAATTATTTTTGGTTTATTCGCGATTCATTTTGAGTTCTAGCGATTTATATTCTGTTAATTTTTAAATAGAATATAATAAATAAAAGTAATAATATTATATTTAAAGCTAATTAAGTGAAAGAATAAAAATTATTACATGTTCTTTTGAACATAACTTTAATTCTAGGTTAAACCTACTTTATAATTAAGTTTATTTTGTTTACAGCCTTTTGTCGTTTAGAAATTTTATTTGTTATAATTTTTTGCTTTTATCTGCATTTCAATATATTAGAGGCTAAACATAAAATTAAATGTTTTTATATTAGATTAAATCCTTTATTACAATTATTCTCTTTTTAATAATCTTGATGAGTAGCTCTCCTGAATCCATGGGTTCTTGGACCACCGCATATGGAATGCACAACAGTACATAATAAAAATTATAACAAATTAATAATTAAAATCGAGCATAATTATGCAGGCACTTATTATTTAAAAATTAAATGAAAAATTTTTTAATAGATATTTTAGCTTTTGCTACTCTTCTTTCTAGCGTGTTAGTTATTACTTCAAAAAATCCAGTAATAGCAGTAATATTTTTAATTTCTGTATTTGTTAATGCAGCTGGTTATTTAATATTATTAGGTGTAGGATTTATTGGAATATCTTATATAATTGTATATGTTGGAGCTATAGCTGTTCTATTCCTTTTCGTTATTATGATGATCAATATTAAACTTACTGATATTTTAGAAACTGGTTCTCAGTATACTAAAAATCTTCCTTTAGCTTTAGCTATTTCTTCATTATTCATTTATGAAATTTTAACAATAATTCCATTTAGTTTAAATAATGTATCAGGTATTTCTGCATTATTAGAATTTATTACTCATTTAAATAGTTTAATTTTAAATTCAGAAATTTCTACTATTTCATCTGTTAATACTGCATTTAATCCTGCATTAGCTGATATTACTTTTACTAATTTCTTACAAATTCAAGCTATAGGACAACACCTTTATACTACTGGTGCTTTCTTACTTATAATTATAAGTGTAATATTACTATTAGCTATGGTTGCACCTATCTTCATTTCTAGAAATAAAACAAATTAACAATCTAAAAATTCTAAAGCCCCTTTAACTATTCAAATAAAAAAGAATTAAGGTAAAGCGCCATCTTTTTCCAATAATGAGGATAAAAAAGAGTTACCTAATATTGATAATATATATCCCCTTTCAGTTTTTTTAAATTGATAATAAAATCAATAAATGATAATAAATATTTCTAAGTGGTATAAACCAAAGCCTGTGGTATATTTTTTGTTTGTTTTTGTGGAATCTTTTTTACATCAATCATAAAAATTTCTGATCTCTAGAATAAATAGAGGAATAAAATATATATATAGAAAATAATATATAAAAGAATATAAATTTTTATTTTCTAAACTTAAAAAGATATTCTAATAATTCTTTATAAATTCTCTTCTTCCCACATAGCCCTATGGAGATAAACTGAGAAATTTTATATAAAACCAAATATTATATAGTAATTTATTTTAGTTAATTAAAGAATGTAGCATAATTGGTAATGCAATCCGCTCATAATGGATGTTATTAAGGTTCAATCCCTTACGTTCTTATATAAAAACCAAAATTAAAGTAAAAGGATAAGTTAAATTATTTAATAAATTAAAAATAAAAATTAAGTAATAAATCTCATTAATAAAATTTAATTATTTAATCTGGGCTCTTGGTTTAGTCGCATAGTATGTAAAAGGGTATTTGGTCGAGTCTGGTTTATGGCGCTCGTCTTGAAAACGAGAACTTAAAAAAAGTCGTGAGTTCAAATCTCACAGTGCCCGTTAATCTTTTTTAAAAATTAGAATGATAATTATTAGTATAAAAATGATAAATTATAAAAGAGATAATATAAATATTGCTATAAAATAGCAAATAAAATACGACAATAAAAATTGTAAAATAGAATAAAATAAAAAAATTCTAAAATATAATCTTTTTAATGTTTAAATTTAATCGTAAGAATTTAATTTTGGTTCTGATTGAACGTTTTTCAGTAGTTTTGAGACATGCAAATCGTTGTTACCGAAAATTTATTTAAAAAATTAGAATGTTTTTTACATAATAAAATAAATAAAAATTAAGGAAACAAGGTGTAAAGGTGAGGAATGTAAATAAGATGCCCTGAAGTCTCCATAAATAGGAGATATCTCTATGCTAATTTAGAGAAATAAATAAGCTATGATTTATTAAAGAAAGGAAATTTTCTGCTTAAGGATTCTATTTATGTCGATTAGGTAGTTGGAAGGGTAAAGGCCTACCAAGCCGACGATCGATAGCCAAGCTTGACAGAGCTAATGGCCACATCGGGAATGAAATCTCCCAAGTAGTAGTTACTACCAGCAGTCAAGAATATTAGTCAATGCTCGCAAGAGTGAACTAGCTAACTGAAATCATACTTGTGTCAAGTGTGATAACGTAAGGGAAGATAATGACATTACCTTACTATTAGTGTTGTCCAAAACTGGTGCCAGAAGACTCGGTAAGGCCAGAGACGCGAACGTTAATCGTCCTAATCAGGCGTAAAGGGTGTGTAGGCAGCTTTAAAATTTTTCTTTATTACTTAAATTCTTTTATAAATTATATTTAAAAATCTAAATTTATTTAATGTAGACTAATTAAGAATAAATTGATAATGATAAATTATTTAGTTATTAATAATTAATTAAAGTAGAGATAAAATAAATAAAAGCTAGAATCAAATAGAGGATATTTAAATAATACTTAGAGGAGGGGTGATATCCTTAGATACTAAGTAGAATATTAATGGTGAAAGCTTTTATCTACTAATGATTGACGCTGAGAAACGAAGGTGAGGATAGGAAATAGGATTAGATACCCAGATACCCCTCTCTGTCAACGATGAATGGTGGTTGCTAATTATATAAATTAATTGGTGGCGATGTTAACACGATAACCATTCCGCCATGTGAGTACGACTGCAAAGTTGAAAACAAAAAAATTAGTCGGTCTCGAAGCAAACGAAGTGAAGCATGTTATTTAATACGATAATCCGCGTACAACCTTACCAGTTCTTGCATAACAATTCTTTTTAATTAAAGATGATATAATTAAATTATATTTGTTACAGGTGTTGCATGGCTGTCGTCAGTCCGTATCGTGAGAAGTGAGGTTAACTCCGCTAACGGACGCAATCCCTATTATTAATTTATACTTAATAATTTATGGTACTGATAGAGTATCATTTGGGGCTAAGACAAGCCGTTATGGCCCTCATGAACTGGGCTATAGACGTGCCACAAAAACTTTTACAAAGTGATGCAAATTCGTTCCTGCCTTTTTAGGTAATATTTATTTAATTAAATATACTTTTTAAGTGGGAAAATAAGAAAGAGCTAATCATTAAAGAAAGTTAAAATTTTAAAATTTAGTCGGATTGTCATCTGCAATTCGGTGACATGAAGAAGGAATTTCGAGTAATCGTTGATCATTAGGCGCAACGGTGAAGATTGCATTCGTGATGAACTAACTGTCTGTCGCTGGGAAGAAGCTTAACTTGGAGGAAACTGGAGCGAAATTAAAACTTTTACAAAGGACAAAATTAAAAGTTCGCAGCTATTTCAATTTATTTTTTTAGGAAAATTCTTTGTAAATAAGTCAATTATTAAAGAACACCTTTGTTAAGATAATTAGCTTTAGTTAATTCATTTAAGTAACATCTCAAAAGTCATAGCAAGGTAGCCGTACTGGAAAGTGCTGCTGGATAATATATTTTTTTAACCCCCTTTTTTTAATTTTCTCACTTTTTATTTAGATGAATTATACTTTAATTAATATTCTTAGATTTATGAATTTATAATTTATAAAATTTATTATTAAATTAAAATGATTAGCTTTAAAAGGGGTTAGCTGAGTGGTTTAGCGATAAATTTACACTTTATTGACAGGGTTTCGATTACTCTACCCCTTATATTTATAAAAAAAATTGATATTTAAGAACTATTATATATTTAAGATATATTTAAAATATACAGAAATATGTTTAATCCTTATTTGCGCATACTAATTAAAAGTAGTTATAAAAAGATTTTAAATAGAGAAGAATATTATCTGAGATGTACTAAATATTTAATATTTAGTCTTATTAGCGAGTGTGCCGAAATGGTAGCCGGGTGAATCTTAGGAATTCATGGTTTTTGGATCGTAAGAGTTCAAGTCTCTTTACTCGTAATAAAAAAAAAAGATAATTAATATTTATAAGAATTCAATTTTATTTTTCTATTCTCTTTTTGGTTAAAAATAAGAAACTATAAAATAAATTAATTAATAATTTTCACATCTTTAGCTGAATTGGTACAGCGATTGCCTTCGAAGCAACTGTTTATTGGTTCGAGTCCAATAGGATGTTGTGGAGAATATAAACCATAATTTTTATAATAATTAGGAAAGTAAAGAAATTTATACAAAAAAAAAAAAGAGAAGTGATCAATTTTTCGCCATTTTTATCGATTTGTCACTAGTTAAATAGGTATAATTGATAATTTTTATTATATTAATTATTAAAAGTATCGATGATTAATATAGTGACATCAGTAAATAAAAAGCTGAATCTAGGGAATAGTAAGGGTAAGGAATAATATTTATATTAATAAACGAAGGAGATATATTAGATTATTGTTATAAGGGAGAGGAAAGGTATATTATAATAGAATAAATATTAAAGAAGTAAGATTATTGAAAATAAATGAAATTTATTTTCTACCAATTTCAATAAAGGTCAAAAATTATATCATTTGGGGTAGGTACGCTACTTTAACTAAGGTAAATATGCGTGACTTCCGCCCTCAAACATGATTTACATACACATAAAAAAATAGGGTATAGTAAAAAATAATAGAAGAACAAATGTATTCTAAAGGGGATAAATAGATTAAAATTTATTAAATTTAATAGAATTTCAAGAGAATAAATCTAGGGCTGGCATAGCCAAGCCTTTTATGCCAAGGGGGTTAAATATCTTTAAAAGGATTTACCATAGGTAAATCAGAATTATCCATAATAGGAGATTTAATTTGAGTAGGAGTAATAGAACCAGTAGAATCAATAGGTGATAAATCAATAACTTTATCTTTTAACTCATCAATTTTACTACTTAAGAATTTAATTTTATCAATATTACTATTATCCATAGGATTTTGATTCAATTCTTTAATATTAGCATTAATTTCAGTAATTTTATTTAAAATATTTTGATTATGTTTTAAATTATCATTACTTTGAATAACATCAAAGAAAGGAGGTTTTTCAGGACCGAAATGAACTTGTTTACTAGAACTAGCAATAGGTAATTCATCTTTAGTAATAACCATAGGAGCTTTACCTTTAAAATCTAAGGGCTGTGCCACTAATTTAGGATTTAAATCAATAGGATCATTGCTAGGATTCATAGGAGGTCTAGGAGGTTTACTATTAAAAAATCTAATAATTTTACCTAAGAATAAAACAATAGAAACAAAACCCATTTTAATATGAGTCCAAGTATAACTAGTGATTTGATCTAAAGATAAATCATAAATATCAATAATAACCATACCACTAACAAAAACAGCAGTAGCAATAGCAAATAAAACTAAAGGATTAGAGATAAATTCATTAAAAGTCCAAGAATTACCATTACCATCATAAATTACAGATTCTTTAAGTTCAGATCTAATAGATTTAACTTCAGGAATTTTATCTGCTATTACATAAATATAATCATCAGATATTTCATTATTTAAATTAGTATGATCTTTATAATTTATAATTTCATTCATATCTTTTTTAGTAGAAACTTTAATTTCATTTACTTTTTCATTTTCAGGTAATAAATTAAGAAAATATAATTTAATAGAATCCCAGATTAATTTAATTTCATTTAAAAATTTATAATCATTCCAATTGAATCCTACAAATAGTAAACCTAATAAGTAAAGAATTAATTTATTCCAATACAATAAGTATTTAATAAATCTATAACTTAGTAAAATTGTAATTATTCCCATTAAAGCTTTGATTAATTTGATTCTCATTAATTTAGCTATATATCGATTTGTAACTTTTCGTATTTTATGTAACATTATTTTATATTATATTATATTTTGACAATCAGTCTAGAGGATCAACATCTTAACTTAAAGAATAAAAATTTTATTCAATAACTAAGTTTTATTCAAATAGATTTTTCACTATTCATAAAGTAATTAAGAATTGCACTTAAAATTTAAGAATTATTATAATTATTATCGATCTTCTAAAAACAATAATTAAAATCTTAAAGTTAAATAAAGACCAAGTATGTATGATTAAAGGTAAAGTATTTGAAGATATAAAAGAAAGTTATACTGGTGGAAGTACAGATATGTATATTCCTTATGGTGTAAATATTTATGGATATGATATAAATTCATTATATCCTCATTCAATGGCAAATAATCCAATGCCAGTAAATAATATTAAATACTTTGAAGGAGAAATAGATTTAAATAAAATTATGGATTTTTCTTTGTTAAAGTAAAAGCACCTGATAATTTAAATATTCCGATTTTACAATTACATTATAATAATAAAACTATTAGTCCACTAGGTGAATTTACTGGTTGGTTTTTTTCCGAAGAAATTTTAAATGCTATAAATGTTTTTGGTTATAAAATAAAAATAATTAAAGGTTACATATTTGATAAAGCTAATATTTTTGAAAATTATGTAAATGAATTATATGAAATGCGTTTAACTTATCCTAAAGGAGACCCTATGAATTATATCGCTAAAATTTTAATGAATTCTTTATATGGGAGATTTGGATTAAACCCATTATTACCTGAAAATCAATTTATAGATAAAGATTTATTAAAAGATTTTATTAGTACTGCTGAAATCACAGATATTATTGAATTTGATGATAAATTGTTAATTCAATACATAGATCAATCTAATTTAGAAAATTAAATTTTAATTTAAAAGTAGTATAGTGAAAAATCTATAATACTTAAATATTTTATTTAATAAAAATAAAAAGGGGATAAACCAATAAAAATTAAATTTAATTAAAAAAGGACGGGGATTTTTTTAAGTGGCATAACTCATAAAATATTGAAAAAACTATTAAATTCCCCCAAACAGGGTATAAAATAACTGCAAATGAGGTATATTTTGTGTTTAAAATAATAAAATAAAACATTCTCTCATTAAACTAAAATTTTATTAAAAGAAAGTACTTATACTACTATTAAAATAATAATTTATAATTTTAAGTCAAATTTAAAGAGTGTAGTATCAACTGGTAGTATGGTGATCTCCAAAATCGTCGGTAGGTGTTCGAATCACCTCGCTCTTGTTAATTGTTAATTTAACTTTTAGCTCCGTATTATTCCTTTGCTAAAAATGAATTAGTAACAATATTTTAAAAATATAGATATAATTGATTTATTAATTATATTAAAGGGCCCTTAGCTTAATAGGTAGAGTACCTGATTGTCAATTAGGATTGTCCCAGTTCGAATCTGGAAGGGCTCGTGTAAAATTAAAAAGGATATATGTTTTAGATATTTAGAGGTCAGAAAGACATAAGAGGGTTCCATTAAATTGAAGGTTAAACAAAGGTAAATTGGGTGAATCCATAAGATAAATTTATAAATTACGGTTTCTTCCATACTTCTTAATTTAAAATGTGTTTTCTCCATTTGAATTTATTTTTGTTTTGTTTTACTAATATAAATGATCAATTAGACTCGAACTAATAAAAATCCTGTAAGAATAGGAATGTTATACCAATTTAACTATGATCATTTAGACACGTGGGGAGGCATAGCCATCATAAATATCTAGAGTATTAAATACCTTAAATTTTAGTTTTAAATAATTTCATCATTTCTTTTAAATAATCAATTAGAATTATAATCCTTTAAGATAAAAATGGTAAAATAAAGGTGTTTCAGGTAATTCAAATAATCTTTGATATGCTTCTTCAGCATTTTAACTTTCCTGCGTATCAGCTAATAATTGACTTTTACCTTTATAATCAGAGTTTACAGATCCACTATTTCCTGAATCAGATCCTCCACCTTTAAACAAACTCCACCACTTTATTATAATACAACAGAAAAAAAAAGTTTTTAATTTTGAATATTTAATTATTAAGGATTATAGTATTAATAAATTACAAAGGGGTTGATCGATGTAATCGATCTAATGTGGTATTCTACCACGCGTATATTAACCAAATTCTATTCTCTATCTCTAAGATTATTTATATAGAAAGGAATAGTTCTTTCTAAAATTTTATCTTTGTTATAGACAAGATTTCTTTTATTTAAAGTGGGAACAAGTGTATAAGTTGATTTAAAACAGATATTTCTCAAGTTTCCAATGATTTATACCATTTTTGTTGTGGAAATTCTAATTTATGATCTAAAGTTAATAATGATTTAAGTTGATTAAAAGATATTTTTTATTTAATTTATCAGAGGTGTGATCTTAGCGCATTGCTTGATCATTAGGTTATATGGGCCATGCCCCCCGCTTTCAAGAGACCGTAAAAGGAGGAAATTAGAAAAAACAAAACAAAAACAAAACAAACAAAAAAAAACAAAAATGAATAATTAGATCTCTAAATTTTAAAAATAAAATATTAGATATTAAAAGAGATACTAATTATAATTTATCACTATGTTTTCATAGCTAGTGGAGAGAGCATAGCCCCATTGCATAAGGAATAAAGATTAAAAAAAAAAGATTAATAAAAATACAAGGGCAGGTGATCCGATTGGTAATGGTGGTTCTCTGTAAAAGAATTGGTTTTTAGCCGTAAAAGGTTCGATTCCTTTACTGCTCAAGTTCAAATATTTCATTATTCTAGATCAAGCAATGCGCTAAGATCACAATAATAAGATAAATTAAATAATAAATATCTTGATGGGCATTGCGCCGCATAGCGACTGAAAGATAACAAGGATTATCAAAAGGATTAAAAATAAAAATATTAAATTAACTCGAAATGCTATGATATTTAGAAATAAACGTTCTTATTCAACTAAAGTAGAAACTAAATTTATTACTCCTTTAAAATCCCCTAAACCTTTAAAACCTAATTCTTTTTTAACAATGGATATTGAAACTATGAATTTAAATGGAAATCAAATACCTGTTTTAATTACTACTCATGATCTTAATGAAACTAAAACTTTTATCATTGATCATGAATTATTAATTTTAGATTCTGATAAAGCTATTTTTAATTTATGGAAAGATTATTTTAATTATTTAAATCAATTATCTATAAAATATATATTTGTACATAATCTTGGTAAATTTGATGGGATTTTTATTTATAAAAATCTATTTAAACATTATAATATAAATTATATTAAACCAATTATTGATCAACACAATTCTTTTGTTTGTATCAGTATTAAAATTGGTAATTTTGAAATCAGATTCTTAGATTCAATGAGAATATTTCCTTGTTCATTAAATGAATTATGTAAAACATTTGGAGTAGAAGGAAAATTTAATTCTTATAAATCTGAATATAATGAAATATCATTATTTAATAATAAAGATTTATTAAATGAATGGATTAGATATGCTAGACAAGATTCTATAAGTTTATGTAATGCTTTGTTAAATGCTCAAAAAATTTACTTAGAAAAATATAATATTGATTTAACTTCAATTGTTTCTAGGGCTATGCCACTAGTCTATCATTTAAAATATTTAGACAAGACTTTTTAGATACTAAAATTCCTATTCTTAATAAAGTTCAGGATAGTTATATTAGAAATAGTTATATTGGTGGTGCTACAGATTATTATAGAAGATTTGGTAAAAATTTATTTTATTATGATGTGAATAGTTTATATCCTTTTGCCATGTTAAATCCAATACCTCATGAAATTATTAAATTTCATGATGATCTTACTAATAGTAATATTGATGATTTATTTGGATTCTTTAGAGCTGAGATTATTACTCCTAAAAATTTAATTTATCCTTTATTACCTTATAAAAATGATGGTTTAACTATTCATCCTACTGGTAAATTTACTGGTACTTATTTTAGTGAAGAATTAAAAGCGGTGCAAGCTAAAGGTTATAAAATTAATTTAATTGATGGATATGAATTTAGTAAAATAAATTTATTTAATAAATTCATTGATTATTTTTATAATATTAAAAAAAATTCTAAAGGTGCTGAAAGATTTATTGCTAAATTACATTTAAATACTTTATATGGTTACTTTGGTAGATCTTTAAATTTATTAGAAACTATTATTATTAAAAATAATAAAATTAATGAAATTGTTTCTAAATTTAAAGTTAAAACTATTTATAATATTGATAGTGAATATTCTGCTGTTTTAATTAATAAAGATTTTAATGATGATGATATTTCTTTTATTAAATCTAATGTTGCTATTGCTTCTGCTGTTACTAGTTATGCTAGAATAGAAATGATTAAATTGAAAACTTATTGTTTAAATAATAGAATTAAAATTTTTTATACTGATACTGATTCTATATTTATAGATAAACCTTTATCTTCTAAAATTGTTGGAGATGATATCGGTTTATTAAAAGATGAAATGAAAGGATTGGTTATTAAAGAAGCTTTTTTTCTTGGTATTAAACAATATGGTTATTGGTTTCTAGATATTAATAATAATCGAGTAGAGAATTCTGTATTTGCAGGAGTTCCTAGAAATTGTTTAACTTTCAAAGAAATTATTTCTATTTCTAAAGGTAGTCGAATTATAAGAATTATTAAAAATAGATTTTTTAAATCTTATAATTCTTTAAATATTACTATTAAAGATACACATTTAACCATTAGTAAATCTGAGAATAAAATAATGAAAAATAATATTTATATTCCTAAAAATTTTATGAAGGGATGAGAAATATTTATAACTCCATATCTTTAAAAGGATTTTCCATAGGTATTATCCCTCTTCTATGGCCAATAACTTATTTCCTATAGGAAATGTTTTTAAATTCAGATTAAGGTAGGTTACAGATTCTTTTACGAGAAATCAGACTCGAACTGATGAAATCTACTTGGAAGGTAGATGTTATACCTACTTAACTATACTCGTTTTATTATTTTACTTTCTTATTCTTTTAATTTAAAATTTTTATGATCTGAAAGATAAATAGAATTATTTATTTTATAAAAAACAGAAGGCATATTAGGAATCATTTCAGCCATTAAATTACTTTGTTGTATAATAATATCCCAAACCATATAACATTTATTTATAAAAAATATTAATCCAATTAATAATGTTCCAAAAAATATAGTTTTTGTTATGTAATAAATTTTAGTTATAATAATGAAAGGTCCAAAAATACTATAATACAATAAGTAAGAAATTGGATAATATAAAAACTAAAACTATAAATTAAATATCTTAGTCCATTAAAAATATAAGAAAAAAATATGATAGTATATTTAAATAAAAAATAATCTTGTAAATTTAAATATAAAATTATTTTATTATTTAAAAGTAGTATTATATTTAAAGTCAAATAATTTATATAAAAAATAGAAAGTGTAGCAATTTTTAAAAAATATTGAGTAATGTTATTTATTAGTATCTTATTATTAATTATGGTTATGGCCATACCTTCTCTTAAAACAAAAATTTCACCAATATTATTTCAGAGATTATCCTCTATAATTTTAATTTATGCCGGAGCATTATCTTTAAATGCTTTGTATATTCAGTCAATTGGATCAGGTATAGGTATTTATAGTGGATTATTCCATGTAACCTTCATATCTCAAGTCTTAGATATCTTTATATTTATTATAGGAGCTATAATTTTAATAGCTCGTCCATCAAATGCATTGCGAGGAACAAATAATTCCAAAATAGAAAATCTAGAAATAGAAGAAAATAATTATACAAATGCAATAGAATATTGTTTAATAGTAATGTTTAGTACATTAGGTGCCAGTTTATTAATCTCTTCCTCAGATTTAATTTCAATGTATTTAAGTATAGAATTACAATCATTTGGTGTGTATATATTATCAACTTTATATAGAAATTCTGAATCAGCAACTTCAGCAGGTTTAAAATATTTTTTATTAGGTAGTTTATCATCTTGTTTAATTCTATTAGGATCAGGTTTAATATATACTTATACAGGTTTAACTAATTTTGAATCAATATATAGTTTATTATCAGTATCTAATAATAATAGTATAATTCAAGGTTTAACTTTAGGTTTTATTTTTATTTTTGTAGGGTTTTTATTCAAAATATCTGCTGCTCCTTTACACAATTGGGCTCCAGATGTTTATGATGATAGTCCAACAATAGTAACAATATGGTTAACTGTAATGCCTAAAATATCTATACTAATATTTTTATTAGAAATATATACACATATTGGATTATTTTCTAATAATTATTTAGGTTTAGAAATTTTAGATTCTTTAACCAGATTACAAACAGATATTATAAGTAATGTTTCAAATGATTCAGAAAATATTATAATAAAAAATTTATTATTAATAAGTTCATTATTATCATTAATAATTGGAACAGTAGTAGGATTAGCACAATCTAAAATTAAACGTTTATTAGCTTATAGTACTATATCTCATATAGGATTTATTTTATTAGCTTTAGCTATTAATACTGAACAATCAATAGATTCTTTCATATTTTATATAATACAATATACAATAACTAATTTAAATACTTTTTTAATAATTTTAGCTTTAGGTTATATTATAAATAATTCAGTTTTATATAATAAAGGTACAGCTATGCCAGAAAAAGATATAAGATTTATTTCAGAGCTTAAAGGTCAATTTTTCTCAAATCCTTTAATAACTTTAAGTTTAACTCTTTGTTTATTATCTATGGCTGGTACTCCTCCTTTAATGGGATTTTTCTCAAAACAATTTGTATTATATTCAGCAATAGAAAGTGGATATTATTTTATGGCAATATTAGGAATATTAGTAAGTATAATTAGTGCTTCTTATTATTTAAGAATTATTAGAATTCTTCATACTGATTCTACAGCTGCTAATGAAATAAAAATTAAATCTACCACTATGCTTCTACAAGGAAAAGAAAATTTAGAAATTGAATCTAATCTAAGTACTTTCCATAGTTTATTAATTTCTATTTTAACATTAATAATTTTATTATTTGTTCTAAAACCTTCTATATTATTAAAAAGTACACAATTACTATCATTATCTTTATTTTATAATTAATGAATACTTTATTATTATTATTTATTTTAGTTCCTATTTTATCTTTAATTTTATTAGCTTTAAATGTTTTATTAGCTGCTCATAAACCAGATGAAGCTAAAGTTTCTGCTTATGAATGTGGTTTTTCACCTGTATATGGACAAACACGATCTGTATTTCATATACATTTTTATATTGTTGCTATGTTATTTTTAGTTTTTGATCTTGAAATTCTTCTTCTTTTTCCTATAGCTGTAACTCTTTATCAAGTGAGTATTTTTGGATTTTCAATCGCAATTATATTTTTTATTGTTTTAACTATTGGATTTATTTTAGAAATTGGATCAGGTGCTATTTCTATTACTAGTGCAATTTCTAAAGAAGATGGGCTATATAATCAAATATAATTTATATAAGAATAAGAATTAATAAATTTTATTTTTGCTTATTTTTTATTTGGTATCCATTTGCACCGCAGCAGCATATGCATAGTTTTAAAAAGACCGAAATGAATAAAGATTAATTAATTAATAAATTTTTATAAGACAAAATTTCACTTAAATTTGTTCTGAGAATTAAATTATCTTTAATTTATTTATTTATTTTTTGCATTAAATAACAATTATCTTGATCTTTAAGATCACAATTATTTCTTATTTATTAATTAATTAGTAAATCAGATAAGCCTCATAATCTCAAAATGGGAAGTGAAAACTTCCTGAATATTTATTATTCAGAGATTGCTCTTTTTATTTTAGGGCCTTATATTTTATATTTAAAATTATGCCTCAATTAATACCTTTTTTCTTTTTAAATCAATTATCTTTTTCATTCTTAACATTATTAGCATTAATTTATATTTTTTCTAAATATATATTACCTTTATTTACATTTCAACAAGTAATAAGAATGTACATAACTAAATTAAGTAAAAAAGCTTAAATATTAGTTAAATCTGATTTCTATTTCTGACTTATATCTACAAATTAGATTAAGAGGACAGTAGAGATAAATTTAATAACAATTATTAAGAGTAAATACTTTTATTTAGTTTACCCCCTTTTCTCGTTTTCATATTAAACCTTATCTATCTGCATAGCAACTGTGCCACAATGCAAATATAGTGGCTTTATGGAGCATAGCCTTATTGTCTATTGAAAGCACTACATTAGTTAAAATTTTCAATTAAAAACTGAGTATATAAAACTTTAGGTACAAAAATTTATTATAAATAACATAAGGATAGAGCCAGGTTTGTGGATTGTAATATTAGTAATTATTATAAGAAGTGTAAATTTAAAAGGAGTAACTCAAATATTTAAATTTTAATAATAAATCTTCTTAATTTCATGGAACAGTCTTTTTATCTTAAAATTAAAAAAACAAAAAAAAACAAAAACAAAAAATAGTTAATAATTTAATGGTAAAAGCTTAAATTTGCCTCAATTTAAGTTGTTTTGGTTCGAGTCCAAATTAACTATTATCAATTTTTTTTTATATAAAATAGTTTCCGATTATAAATTTTTGAATCCAAATTTAAAAGAAGTAGAATTCTCTACTTAAAAACAGTTTACGAAAATTCCGATAATCGGTACTTGAAAATTTTATTTCTTTTTAAATCTAATGATTCCATTACTTATACTAATACCAATTGTAGGTTCTTTATGCTTAATGCCTATAACAGAAAATTCAAAAGAAAGTCAAACAAAAATGAAAAATATAGCTTTATCAACTTCTTTAATAAATTTATTTTTATCAATAATTTTATGGGCTAAATTTGATTCAAGTACAAATCAAATTCAATTTGTATATGAATATAGTCAATTAAGTTTTTGCCATTTTAATTTAGGAATAGATGGTATTTCTCTATATTTTGTTTTATTAACAACTTTTTTAACACCTATAGCATTATTATCTAATTATAATAATATAACTGAAAATATAAAAACATTTTTAATATCTTTTTTAATATTAGAAACATTACAAATTTGTTTATTTACTGTATTAGATTTATTTCTTTTTTATATATTTTTTGAAAGTGTTTTACCTATATTATTTATAGTTATTATTGTTTATGGTTCAGGTAAAGCTAGAATTAGATCAGCTTTATTATTTTTTTTATATACATTTTCAGGTTCTTTATTTATGTTATTAGCTATACTTCAAATATATAGTTATATAGGATCTACTGATTTTCAATTAATTTCTTTATATGAAATAAGTTTAGATAGTCAAAAAATTCTATGGTTAGCTTTTTTATTAGCTTTTGCAGTTAAAACTCCTTTATGGCCTTTTACTGGTTGGCTTTATCGTGCTCATGCTGATAGTCCTTTAGCGGGATCTATTTTATTAGCAGGTACAATTTTAAAATTTGCAACTTATGGTTATATTAGAGTATTATTAAATATTTTACCTGATGCTTCTAATTATTTTGGTCCTTTATTACAAACTATAGCTATTATTACTTTAATTTATGCTTCTTTAGCTACTATTATACAAGGAGATACTAAAGTTTTAATTGCTTATTCTAGTATTGCACATATGAGTGTTGTGATATTAGGTATATTTTCTAATAATATTCATGGTATTGAAGGTGCTATTTTATTAGCTTTAGCTCATGGTTTTGTATCACCAGCTTTATTTATGTGTGTAGGAGGAGTAATTTATGATAGAACAGGAACAAGAATAATTAGTTATATTAGAGGATTAGTTACTTATATGCCTGTCTTTACTATTTTATTTTTTATTTTTACATTATGTAATGCTGGTATACCTTTAAGTCTAAATTTCTTAGGTGAACAATTATCTTTAATTGGTATATGGGATAGAAGTCCTATTATTTCTGCTTTAGGTGCTACTGGAATAGTATTTTCAGGTTGTTATTCTATTTATCTTTATAATAGAATCTCTTATGGTGCTTATTCACCTCATATTAAACCTTTCAAAGATGTTAATAGAAGAGAATTTATACTTTTAATTTCTTTATTATTACCTACTATTGCTTTAGGTATTTTACCTAATATTATTTTAGATTCTATTCATGTTTCTTTATCTACATTGTTATTTTAAATATTTAACAATTTTAAATTAATAATAAATTTTAAAATAAAATAAATCCCCTTTTCTAGCATTCATGAAATGCTATATTTAAATACCTTTCAATTTTAAATTTTAGATTATTCGTTGAGGTTATACCCTCTCCTTCTCGCAAAGCAATGAAAGCATAGTAATTATTGTTTTTAATGATAAAGGTGAAAGTACTAATTCTTTAAAAATTAAGATTATTTAATATTTACCCCTTATGTTTTTGAACCTTATTAATAATAAAATAAGATTAAGAAATAAAAAGAGTATTTCTTATTTCAATTATCTAAAAAATAAACATCTCAAATTTTTAGAGTAGGTTCAATTCCTCTTGATACCTTATAAATATTATAAATAGAAAAACTAAACTTAAATTAAATTTTTTGCATTCCATATGCCCAGCTAACGCTTTAAGAGCGGTCGTGATAGTTAAAATAATATTTTCTTGAATTCCTTAAATTACACCTTGTTAATTCAAATATTTATTATAAAAGAATATTAATAACTAAATTAAATTAATAAAATAAATAAATTAAGATAAATTGAAATTCTCGCAATTGCACCGCTATGCTTAGCTAGTGGTCTTGATGGGCATTGCGCCGCTTAGCGACTGAAAGATAACAAAGTTTAATTATATTAAATTAGTACAAATGGTAGATGGCTAACTGGTTTGCCACTTCCTTTGGGTGGGAGACATATAGCGTGTTCGAGTCGCGCCTACCATAAAGAAGTTAAATTATTAGAGATAAATTCACAACTTTAACAGGATGCTAGCTCTATTACCTCTAGATAGAGGTGAACAATTCAATCTATTTATTATTTAAATATAAAAGATCCTTTATTTATTTTATGTATTTTAAGCTGGTATATCACAGAGTTTGCTTATTTAAATCTCTTTTCAAGTATAAAATTGTAGCCAAAAATATAAATTTTATAAAGGCAAAAATATTTTAACTATCCTAGTTTCTCTTTTTTATAATAAACGTAAACTTAAAAAAACATAAAAGGTATTATGGCAGAGTGGTTAATGCGGGGTACTGTTAATACTTTTTTCAGAGGTTCAATTCCTCTTGATACCTTATAAATATTATAAATAGAAAAACTAAATTTAAATTAAATTTTTATAAAAGAAGAAAAATAAAAAATTAAATAGATAATAGCGAACATGTTGAAATTTGGTAAACAATCTCCTCTTAAGCAGGAGTGGAAGTAATTCCTTAAGAGTTCGAGTCTCTTTGTTCGTATTCATGTTTCAACGATAGTGTTCCCTTTAAAAAAATTAAAGCGATATAGTGTAATGGATTAGCACAGCAGTCTCATGAGCTGCTAGATATAGGTTCAATTCCTAATGCCGCTCAATTAATAAAAATATCTAATTTTTAAGACTAAAAAATAGAAGGTCTTTTAGTATAACGGTTGTACGTCTACCCTTCAAGTAGATAGTGTCAGTTCGAGTCTGATAAAGACTAAAATAATTTTTTTTTGCTTTAAATATAATATGTTCTTTTTGACTATGTAATTTAGAGGATAATAATATTTAAAATATTAAGAAAGGAATAGTTTTCATTGGTAAGTTAAGGCGATTGCTAATTGTTCGGGGAGACCCTTAGGTGTTCGACTCACCTCTATTCCGATATTAAATTATTTATCCTGTAACTGATAAATATCTCTCCTCTCCTCACTATTTAAGGTCTAACTATATTTTATTTATTAATTAATCAGAGGTGTGATCAGTTAACTGATCAAGGGCTATATGGAGGCATGGCAGTAGGTGTAAACAGTATAACTTTAATTAAAATCTTTAGATATTAGTAAAATAGAAGGTCAGCCTAAAATATTTTTATGATATAAAGAAAATAATGATAAGGAGATAATTTAAAAAAAAGAATCTTTCATCAAGTAAATATAAGATGAATAAGAAAAAATAAATAATATTTAGAAATATTATTAAAAATTGAATAATTAGGTTTGTGTGGAGATAAATTTTAATTAACAAAAAATTTCATAATTTAACTCTTTTTATTAAAAAAAAAAAAAATAGATTAAAGCAGTAAAAATATTAAATTTAGATTAATTAAATAAATAGGGACAATAAGAATTAGAAGAGTATAAAATGAATTGGCTTTTTTCTACAAATGCTAAAGAGATTGGTACTCTTTATCTTATTTTTGCAGTATTTGCAGGTATGATCGGTACAGCTTTTTCTGTTTTGATTAGATTAGAGTTATCAGCGCCAGGTGTACAATTTTTACAAGGAGATCATCAATTATTTAATGTTATAATCACCGCTCATGCTATGATCATGATTTTTTTCATGGTAATGCCTGCATTAGTAGGAGGATTTGGTAATTATTTTTTACCCATCCATGTAGGAGCACCAGATATGGCATTCCCTCGATTAAATAATATCTCTTTTTGGTTATTACCACCTGCTTTAATCTTATTACTACTTAGTTCATTAGTTGAAAATGGAGCAGGTACAGGATGGACAATTTATCCTCCTTTATCTAGTATCTTAAGTCATTCTGGTGGTTCTGTTGATTTAGCTATCTTCAGTTTACACCTTGCAGGTATCTCTTCTTTATTAGGAGCTATAAATTTTATAACTACTGTATTAAATATGAGAGCAAATGGAATGAGTTTACATAAATTATCATTATTTGTGTGGGCTATTTTTATTACAGCAATCTTATTGTTATTATCTTTACCAGTATTAGCTGGTGCAATAACAATGTTACTTACAGATAGAAATTTTAATACTAGTTTCTATGATCCAGCTGGAGGTGGAGATCCTATTTTATATCAACATTTATTCTGGTTTTTTGGACATCCTGAAGTATATATTTTAATTATACCTGCTTTTGGTATAGTTAGTCAAGTGACATCTACATTTTCAGGTAAACCAATATTTGGTTATTTAGGTATGGTTTATGCTATGTTCTCTATTGGAATATTAGGTTTCCTTGTTTGGGCTCACCATATGTTTAGTGTAGGGCTAGATGTTGATACTAGAGCTTATTTTACTGCAGCTACTATGGTTATTGCCGTACCTACTGGAATAAAAATATTTTCTTGGTTAGCAACATTATATGGAGGTAGTTTAAGATTTACAACATCATTAATCTTTACTTTAGGATTTTTAGCTCTATTTACTATTGGAGGTTTAACAGGAGTAATCTTAGCTAATGCTTCAATGGATATTAGTCTACATGATACTTATTATGTAGTAGCTCATTTCCATTATGTATTATCTATGGGAGCAGTTTTTGGATTATTTTCAGGATTCTATTATTGGGCACCTAAAATTATAGGTAAAACATTCAATGAATTCTTAGGAAATGTTCATTTCTGGACACTATTTGTTGGGGTAAATTTAACATTCTTCCCTCAACATTTCTTAGGTTTAGCTGGAATGCCTAGAAGAATACCGGATTATCCTGATGCATTTAGCGGATGGAATGCTGTATCTAGTTTTGGTTCATTAGTTTCATTAATATCTGCAATTTTATTTGCTTATATTATTTATGATATTTATGCTAATGGACGACCTGTTTCAAATAATCCTTGGAATGTTCCTTCTTATTTTACTTCAACTGTTCAATTTAATAGTGATACTCAAACAGCTAATACTCTTGAATGGACATTAGCTAGTCCAATCCCATTCCACGCATTTAAAATGTTACCTGTACAATCTTAGTAATATTTTAAATTGGTTTATTTAATTTATAATCCCCTTATTAATTTATTTAATTTATAATCTCCTTATTAGTTTAATCTTAATATTCTCATTTTTCTTCTTTTTTTATTTATAAGCAGTGCACCGTTTTTATCCTTACATGAGGTCATGCGATAAAGAGGCGAAACGAGCCCTAGCAACTTAAATTAATTTAGAAATTATTGTAATCTTAGCGTTATGCGAGATCCAGATAATTATATAATAGTAGAAAAATTAAATAATTATATTTAAAAGTGGTAAGATTAGTTTAATTGGTAAAATGACGTCTTGTGGCGACGATGTACAGAGTTCAAATCTCTGATTTTACCCTTTTTTTAATCTATATGATTGGTTTAATAAGTAATTGTTTTTGATTTAATAGGTAATATAAAAATAAAAATATAAAAGTAAATAGAATTAAGATATCTAAAACTGGATAAGACTAAATAATTATCTTGATCACAATCTTAATTATATAGTTTATATTTGGAAGGTCCACTTAGTTAATTAATTAATAATTGTTGTTTCAAATTAATTTGAAGGTAAAGTTATAGAAAATTTTACTTTAATTTAAATTAGATTTAAAAAATTTTTATTTAATTATTTTTTAATTTAATTATCTAACACTTTAGTTCTGTTTTAATAAATTAAAGTTAGAAATAAATTATCCCTATTTTTAACTTATTAATTTTTAGAAAAAATCAGGTTAAATTACTTTTATAAAAATTTGTACTAAAAAGTACATTTAATAGTAAGGATAGTATAAAAACTTATACTATATATTATACTCAATATGTTTTATAGATAATTACTCTAATTCTATTTATTATGCTTAATTTGTTTGTTTAATTTATTATTACAAATTTGTAGCATAGCCCTCATAATAAAAGGTTTAAATTTAATAAAACCCTTTTTAGATTTAATAACTAATTCTTCTTATACTTAATACATTACTCTAGTTTAAAAAACTCAAATATAAAGAAGTCATGCAATGGAAAAGCATCAAAGTTAAAATTGACCTCATCTCTCTCCGCTTTCAATAGGCCTCACTAAGTTAGATAAATTAATCAGAGGTGTGATCAGTTAACTGATCAAGGGCTATTTAACTATTGAAAGCATAGCGAGGGACATAGTGAAATAGATTTTCTATTTAAAATCGATCATATTCTTTAAATATGAGAAGTGGATAATAGAGAGTAACTATTTTGAAAAAAAGGTTCGAATCCTTTACTTCTTAGATTTTATTAATTAAATAATTAAACTATTATTCATGAAAATAAAAGAATTGATTAAGCTCGATCTTAGGATACCTAGTAACGTAAAAAAAAAAAAGAATAAATAAAAATTTATTGAAATAATGTTAAATAAATAAAGGTATTTATCTCTATATGAATATAATTATTATTATATATTTAGAGGAAACAATAAACTAAGATCCTTTGTAATTTTCTAAATATAAAAAATGTTACAAAATATTTCTATTTTTAATACTATATTTAACGATGCTCCTCAACCTTGGCAAATAGGATTCCAAGATAGTGCTACTCCAGGATTTACAGGAGTAGTAGAACTACATAACACAGTTTTCTTTTTTTTAGTTGTAATCTCAGTAGGTGTATTCTGGGTTTTAGGATCAACAATATATTACTACAATTATAAAAATTCACCAATAGTACATAAATATTTAAATCACGGAACTTTAATTGAATTAATCTGGACAATCACACCAGCTTTTGTTTTAATTGCTATAGCTTTCCCATCATTTAGATTACTTTATTTATTAGATGAAGTAGTTTCACCTACAATAACTATTAAAGTAGTAGGTCACCAATGGTATTGGTCTTATGAATATTCAGATTATATAAATGAAAGTGGTGAATCTATTGAATTTGATTCTTATATGATCCCAGATTCTGATTTAGAATTAGGACAATTTAGATTATTAGATGTAGATAATAAAGTAATTGTACCAGTAGATACACATATTAGATTTATTGTTACAGGTGCTGATGTAATTCATTCATTTGCTGTTCCTTCATTAGGTCTTAAAATAGATTCAGTTCCAGGTAGATTAAATCAAACTTCTATTTTAACTGAAAGAACTGGGACTTTCTATGGACAATGTTCTGAAATTTGCGGAGTATATCATGGATTTATGCCTATAGTTGTAGAATCTGTTTCAGTACAAGATTATTTAGCTTGGGTAGATGCTTCTTAAAAATTTAAACTTTAAAATATAAAATTTATATTTAATAAATCCCCTTATTAATTAATGGAGCAAATACATGCAAAAGAATAAATAAAAACAAAACAAAACAAAAATACAAGTAATTGCACCATAACAAAATTGTAACTCTTTTTTTTTTTTCAAGATTGATCAATCAAAAACCTCTATACGAAGTAGCGGAAATTCCAAAACACCCAAAAAAGCCTCATTTGCGATCGGGAAAATAATTTCTCCGAAATTCAATAATTTCTAAATTAAGAAATATATAATAAACAACCCTTAATACCTACTAATAATAATAATACAATAAATCCTAAAACTTCCTAACACAAATTTATAAAATATCCTATTACTATTCCAATAAATTTAGGGTTTAAAGGTTTACTACTGAATATAGAATCTGTATCAGAATATAATACATAAGGTAAACAAGAAAGGGATGCATTATTATTCTAGCATAAGAAGTTATGGCACTAGCGATCGCAACATTACCTTTAATTAAATATTCATCATTATGATTAATATAATTAATTATTGAATATTCATCTTTATACTCAATATTTTACTGTTATATTTTTTGCCAAAAGAGTTGTTAATACCGTACTATTTACATGTGAAGTAGAAATCAAATCATAATTTCTTCCAAAATAACCGTATAAATTATTTAATAAGGATTTAGCTATAAATCTAGTAGCACCAACAGAATTTTGTTTAATGTTATAAAATTCATTGACAAATATTTCAAATAAATAAATTTGACTAAATTCATAACCTTCTATAAATCTAAATTTATAAAATTTATAATTAGTATATAATCTTAATTCTTCAGATAAACATGTACCAATAAAAGTTCCAGCTTGATAAACAGTTTATTCATCGATTCTTCTTGGTAATAATATTTTCTACAATCAGGAGAAATTGTTATTTCAACTTTAATAAAGCCAAAGAAATTACTGATATTTTTCATCATTCTCAAAGTTTAGAAACATTTGATAAACTATTAGAAATTATTAATAAAGAAAACGTTATAAATAAAGAAGAAGCTTACTTGTTTATACCAAAAATTTAACTGAAAGAGATAATTTTACTTTGTTAGATGCTTTCACTGAATTTAATACTAAACCTTATAAAATTTATAAAGAAGATTATACAGTATTAGTAAGTATTAATAATTTAAATATTTTATTTCTTTATTTAGATATAAATAGATATAATTAATAAAACCCTTTATCCTCTACTTTCTATATTCTACTTCCCGCTTATGTTTTAAGATGTAAAATTTTAACTTATTATCTTAAATATTTATAATTTTGTAAAGAGAAGTTTATAAATTTGATTTATTATTAAAAAAAAAAAAAATTAAAAGAGAGGTAAATATTATATGAAATATTTTAACCCTTTAAGCAATCTAATATAAACTAATCTCGTTTATAATTACTTCTATTTAAGATAACTATTTAAAAAGTTAAGTTTTTTTTGTCAAAAGAAACCCAATAATTAAGAATCTTAATTTTTAATTATTAAAGTAAAATACAATTATATTTTTAATTGATAAAATAAATTGATCTTTCAGTGGCATAGCCGCACAATTTATTTATTTTAATACTTTTTTTTTTTAATTACAATTTTTAAATAAATAATTAGAGATAATTATTCAATCTAAATAGGTCAAAAGTAAAAAACTTAGATGTACTATATTTATTAATTAAATATATGAATAAAATTAATTTAAGTCAATATCAAGCACATCCATATCATTTAGTGGATCCTTCACCTTGGCCAATATTAGTAAGTTTTTCATTATTAAGTTTAACTACAGGTGCAGTAATGTATCTACAAGGTCATCCTAATGGAGAATTATTATTAATATTAGGTTTTACTTTAACAGCCAGTGGAATGGGATTATGGCTTAGAGATGTAATAACAGAAGGAACTTATGAAGGTCACCATACTAAACAAGTACAAACAGGTTTAATTATAGGTTTTGTATTATTTATTATTAGTGAAATTTTTGCTTTCTTCAGTGTATTTTGGGCTTATTTTTATGCTAGTTTATCACCTGCAATAGAAATTGGAGGAGTATGGCCACCTTTAGGAATCAGTGCTTTAGATCCATTTAGTATTCCATTATTAAATACTTTTTTATTATTATCTTCAGGTGCATTTATTACTTATGGTCATCATGCTTTAATAGCTGGAGATAGAAAAGGAGCAATATTAGGAACATTAATAACAATAATATTAGCTTTAATTTTCACAGGTTTACAATATATAGAATATTGTGAAGCTGGATTTACAATAGCCGATTCTGTTTATGGTACAGTTTTTTTTGCTTCAACTGGTTTACATGGTCTACATGTTATAGTAGGAACAATATTTATATTAGTAGGTTTTATAAGAATATTAAATTATCATTTAACAGATACTCATCACATTGGACACGAAGCTGGTATTTTATATTGGCATTTTGTAGATGTAGTGTGGCTTTTTTTGTTTATTGCTGTATATTATTGGGGAGGGATGTAATTGGATTAACATTTTGTGATTATACCTTATATAATATATTATAATTTAATTTAAAATATAAATAAATTTTATAATCTAATAATTCTTTTGTATTAAAAATATAATTAATACTTTCTCTAAAAATATAATAAAGAATATTAAAAGTAGCCTTAAGGAATAATACAAATACATAAACTATGAATCTGTCATTACTCTTATTCTTAATAGGTATACTAGGTTTTATTTTAAATAGAAAAAATATTATCCTAATGATTATAGCCATAGAATTAATGTTATTAGCTGTAACTTTATTAGTATTAATCTCTAGTTTTAGTTTTGATGATGGGATAGGACAAACATTTAGTATCTTTATAATTTCAATAGCAGGAGCTGAATCAGTAATAGGTTTAAGTATTCTTGTAGCTTATTATAGATTAAGAGGAAATATTTCATTAAGAACATAATGTATCTTTCAATTTTAATTTTACCTTTATTAGGTTCTTTTGTTTCAGGTTTTATGGGACGAAAAATAGGTGTAACAGGATCACATCTATTAACTTGTACATGTTTAATTTTGTCTTCTATTTTAGCGACAATAGCATTTTATGAAGTAGGTATATGTGGTTCACCAGTTTCAATTAATTTATTAAGTTGGATAGATTCAGAATTTATGTCTATAACATGGGAATTCTTATTTGATCAATTAACAGTATCTATGTTAATACCAGTTTTATATATTTCTTCTTTAATTCATATATTCTCTACTGATTATATGGCTGAAGATCCTCATAATCAAAGATTTTTTTCTTATCTATCATTATTTACTTTCTTTATGTTAGTTTTAGTATCAGGTGCTAATTTCTTTGTTATGTTTATAGGTTGGGAAGGTATAGGTGTAGTATCTTATTTATTAATTAATTTCTGGTTTACTCGATTACAAGCTAATAAAGCAGCTATTTTAGCTTTTACTATGAATAGAGTAGGAGATATGGGTTTAAGTATAGGATTTTTTGCTATATTTGCAATGTTTGGTTCCTTAGATTTTTCAACTGTATTTAGTCTAGTTCCATTTATGAATGAAACAGCTATAACTATTATTAGTTTATTATTACTTATGGGAGCTATGGCTAAATCTGCTCAAATTCCTTTACATAGTTGGCTACCTGGAAGTATGGAAGGTCCTACACCAGTATCAGCTTTAATTCATGCAGCAACTCTAGTTACAGCAGGTTTATATTTATTAGTAAGATCTTCACCATTATTAGAATATAGTTCCACAGCATTATTAATAATTACATTAGTAGGTGCATGTACAGCATTTTTTGCTGCTACATGTGGATTAGTTCAAAATGATCTAAAAAGAATTATAGCTTTTTCAACTATAAGTCAATTAGGTTATATGGTAATGGCTGTTGGACTTAGTCAATATAATGTGGCTTTAATGCATGTAATTAATCATGCTTTCTTTAAAGCATTATTATTCTTAGGAGCTGGAGCTGTAATACATAGTTTTTCAGATCAACAAGATGTACGAAGATTAGGTGGTTTAATAAATTTCTTACCATTTACTTACACAGCTATGTTAGTAGGATCTTTATCTTTATTAGCTACACCTTGGTTAACAGGATTTTATAGTAAAGATTTAATTATTGAATTAGCATTTGGACAATATAGTTTTAGTGGAACATTTGCATTTATATTAGGAAGTTTAACAGCAGGAATTACAGCATTTTATTCATTTAGATTAATCTCATTAGTATTTTTAACTGTACCTAATGGTCCTAAAACATCTTATTTAAATTCTCATGAAGCTAATTTAAATGTAATTTTACCATTATTTGTATTAGCCTTATTTAGTATTTTCTTTGGATTTGTTTTTTCTGATCTATTTGTGGGTGTTGGTACTGATTTCTTTGGTAATTCTTTATTTATTCATCCTAATAATATTTCAATTATTGAAGCTGAATTTAGTTTACCTATATTAATTAAATTATTACCTTCTATTTTCTCTTTAATTGGTGCTAGTTTAGCTGTATTATTATATCATAAAAGTCCTACTTTTCTTATTGAACTTACTGAAACTTCTGTAGGACGAAAAATTTATACTTTTTTAAATGGTAAATATTTCTTTGATGTTGTTTATAATAATTATATTGTTTCTGTAGGTTTACAATTAGGTTATACTATTTCTAAAGTTTTAGATAGAGGAGTTATTGAACTCTTAGGACCTCATGGTTTATCTACTGTTTTCAACAATACTGGTAATAATATTTCTAAATTAGATACTGGAGTTATTACTACTTATTCACTTTATATTACTTTAAGTTTACTTTCTTTATTATTTTTAGTTTTTGCTCCTGTCTTAATAGATACTTCTTTATTTAGTGAAATTAGATTAATTATTATCTATATTGCTTCATTATTGTTAATTTTATCTCCATCTAAAGAAAATATAGTTTAAATAGTTCTTAATAGCATCCTATACTTTCTACATTATTTAACTTATCTTTAAATTTAGAGAATTAAATTTTTATCAATTTTCTAAATGAGAAACTAGTCATACTTTGATAAATATGAAAAATGTAAAGTAGAGCTAAAGTTAATATTCTTGGTTTTAATATAATCAACCTATTAATATTTGAAATTTTCTTAGATTATTTTCTTAGTTTCAAATATATTTTTCTTTTTAATAAAAAGATAACCAAAGAAAAATAATAAATTTACAATTAAATTCTATAAATATTTAATTTTTTTAATCCCCTTATTCTTCTTCTTAATTAATTAATCTAGAAAAGATATATAAATCTAAACTATTAGAATATAAAGCAAATATATTAAATTTGCAAGAAGCTAGTGAGGGTTCTAGTCTTAAAAATAAATTGATTGAAAATCTTATAAAATTTGAAGATATAACTTCTTTATTAATTAAAGAAAATAAAATTAAAATCAATCAGGTCACCCTACTCTCCATCTTGATTGATGTGATCCGAATGGATCAGAGGCATAATGGCATTGCCGTCCATGGAGAAAATAGTGCTGTGCCTTTAATTTAAAATAAAACACTACAAATTAAAAAATAAGGATAGTTTTAAAAAAAAAATAAATATAAAAGTATCGATGACAATATAGTAGTAACATCAAAGAAATTTAAAGGGGTTATTAAGGATAACTTGCAAATTTATAAAAAAGGAGGTGTAAACCAAAAGCCACAGATTTTTTATAATAATAAAGAAATTATATTTTTTTATATTCATAATAAATTAAAAATTAGTGTGGCGATCCTAAGGGAAACCTTTATATTTAAACTTCCTGAAGCAAATCATTGTAGTAAGGAAAGGAAAGGAAATCAACCGAGACTCCGAAAGTAATGGTGAGTGAAATCGGATTAGCCTTATAAAATTTAGAAATTGAAAAGAAATACTTTAACTATTTATAATGGTAAAAGTAACTATAAAAGGTAAAAGTCCTGTAAATTTATAAAAATTATAAAAAATAAGTACGATGAGAGTTAACTTGTCGGAATATAGGGGAACCATCCTCTAAGGCTAAGTATTATAAATTTAGCGATAGCGAAAAGTACTGTAAAGGAAAGTTTGAAAAGAATTGTATTATTTACATAGTGAAATAGACTTGAATTAGTAACTCTATAAGCAGTCGAAATTTTAACCATAAAATGACGGCGTACCTTTTGCATAATGGGTCAGCAAGTTAATAGGAGTAGCAAGGTTTAAAGCCCTAGCGAAAGCGACTGGACTACTAGCTTAAATTTTATTTTAAGAATTTTTATTTATAAAAATAAAGATGAAATTATACCTTATTATCTTTTTTCTTTTTAAGAAAAATTATTGTAAGTTAAAATTTTCTAGATATAGTGATGGATAAGTTACTTCTATTAGACCCGAAGCCAGGTGATCTTTCCAAGACCAGATTATAATGGATCGAACGGGTGAATGTTGCATAATTCTCCGAAGAGTTTTGGAAAGCGGTGAAATGCCAATCTGACCTGGTGCTAGCTGGTTTTCTACGAAACATATGTAAGTATGACATCTATACAAAATTTATGGAGGTACAGCACGGCAATTCCCAACAAATCAAAGAAAATAAAAATAAAAAATAAAAATCTTTGAAGAGTTTAGGTTGCGGGGACCTCGAAAATCTTACCAATGGAAGCGAAACTCGGAAGTACATAAATTGATGGTAGATATTCAGACTGCTCATGCTAAGTTGGGTAGTCAAGACGGAAACAGCCGAGAACACGAAATCAAGGTCCCAAATGATTATTAAGTGAAATTAAGGAAGTAACAAATTGAATGCAGCTGTAAAGTGAGCCTGGTAGTCGCTATCTTTTAATGACCGTTTGTAACAACGTAGCAGCCCTTAGATTGTAGCGCCGAAAATTTAACGGGTCTAAATAATCAACCGATATCGTGTTGATTTTGAATTAATTTAATTAATTCTTAATCTAGGTAGTAGAACATTCAGTAAAACTAATGATAGAACAGTGTTTCATTGTTTTAAGGTAACTGAAGAGATAATGCTGACATGAGTAACGTAAAAAGAAGTTATAATACTTCTCGCCGAATACGAAAGGGTTATGAGAAAAGGTTAAACCGTCTCAATGTTAATGCGGCCTCTAAGGTACAAAACCAAAGTTTTGGCTGATGAGTAAATGACTGAAAGTCCTTATTGGACCAGGAAAATAAAGTAATAAATTTAATTTTTTAAAAATTAAGTCTACCGTACCTTAAACCGACACAGGTTCGTAAGTAGAGTATACTAAGGCGTAGAGCTAAAAGTTGTTAAGGAACTCGGCAAGTTCTCCTCATAAGTTAGACGAAAAGAGGAACCACTTAGAAATATCGTCTTATTTTTTTAATTAAAAATAGACAGATAAATTTAGATTTTAATCTTATTTATTATAATATACTATGGTGGTGGCACAAAATCGGAGGCCCCGACTGTTTACTAAAAACACAATTCAGAGCAATGATGTAAATCATAGTATTCTGGATGAAATTTGCCCGATGCCATTAACATAAGAGAGGTAATGGGAAACTGTTACTAATTGAAAGTCTGGTTAATAGCGGTCTTAACTATGAGGATCCTAAGGTAGCAAAATCAGTTGGCCATTAAATGTGGTCTGGTATCAATAGTGTAACGATGGTCTCACTGTCTCTACAACTTGCTCAGTGAAATTGAATTACCCGTGCAGATGCGGGTTACCTCCAGGTGGACGGGAAGACCCTATGCAGCTTTACTGTAGTTAGTTATCACATTGATCTACAACAACTTTAGTCTAGTAGTGATTTAGGTATGTCGATAGACGAAAAGTGAAAAACCTTGAAACTAAGGTTGGGTCTATGTTTACCTTATAATAAATTTAAAGGGAGAGTTGACTAATTGGCAGTTTGACTGGGGCGGTCGTCTTTAATAGAGTAGCAAAGTACATCCAAATATATTAATTATCAATAATAAATATCATTAATTAATTTTTATGATATCCAGACAAAAAAAAAAAATTAAATTAAAAAATTTTTGTTTCATTTATTACTATTCTAAAAAGATAAGATAAGTGAAAATTTAAATTATTAAAATTTTAAAAAGGTATAGCTAGAAATTGAATGGAGATCAATTAACCAGTGAACGGTTATGCAGAGTGTAATGGCGGTAAGCATGCCTAACTGAAAGACTTAGAAGTCGCACAGATACGTAAGTAGGGCATAGTGACCCCTCGCTATAATATGGAATAGACGGGGATCAATCGATAAAAGTTACGCTAGGGATAACAGGCTGATAGCCGGCGAGAGTACACATTGTCCCGGCTGTTTGGCACCTCGATGTCGACTCATCCTATCCTCCGGGGGAAGAAGCTTGGAAGGGTTCGGCTGTTCGCCGATTAAAAGGGTACGCGAGTTGGGTTTAATACGACGTGAGTCAGTATGGTCCCTATCTTCTGGAGGGATAAATAGTCAAAAGAGGCAGACCTTCTAGTACGAAAGGATCAATAGGCTGTGTTTCTCTAGTGTACCAATTGTTTAAATTTTTTATTAATCAATTATTGCGATTCTTTCTATTATTAAATTCTATTTCTTACTAACCATTTTCTCATCTGTCAATAATTTTATTTTTAGAAATATAGAAAAATCATTGTAATGGGAAAATGAGAGATAATAGAAAATAATAAGCGATTGTTAAGCTTTAAAAAAGATGATAAATAATGATTATGCATAGTTGGGTAGCCACAAACATAATAGATAAGCGCTGAATGTATATAAAGCAAGAATCTAACCTCTAGATACTATCCTATCATTTTATCTATAATCTTTAGATAGTAGATATAATAAATGATAATTTTATAAGAAATAGAACATTTCTAAATAGGATGCAAATGAATATACTGTAAAGTATTTAGTTTAGCATTACTAATTTATCAAATAGACTTGATGTTAAAGATTGTTAAATCAATTTAATTATAAGAAGTAAGTTTTAAGGTTTATAGCTTTTATTATTTTATAAATTTATTTTAAATAATGTTATTAGGGAATTTAAGATTCATAGCATTTCTATTTTAAAGCATTAGAAGGCATAGCGGTTCTACCCTAAAGGACTGTCAATTTTTGAAGGTAGATTAATTTTTTAAAAAGTTAATTATACTCTCATTATGTGGGAAGATTATCTAATTAATTATTTATTTATAATAATAATACAAATTTAATCTTCTAAATTATAAAAATAAAGTAAATTAAAAAAGAATAAAAAAAGAGTTAAGTTTACAGATGGTTCTGTAGTAGACCTGCAAAGTCTATATAATAAGGGTTCAATTCCCTCTTAACTCTACTATTTTTATCTTACCCCTATGCGAGATCAAGAAGTGTATACAGAAGCCTATTTTCGTTTTATTTTAATCCGATAGATTTTTCTAACTTAATTATTTAAAAGTATTGAAACTAATATTTCAGTGATTGACTTTCTTAAATAAAGGGGATTATTAATTATCTAATTTAAATGGAACTGTATTTACCGCAATACCATCTTTATAAATAATTATTCGTTTTGCCAAAAAAAATATTTTAAAATAAACACAACATCAAATCTAGAAAGATTATGGGCATACACTTGATAGTTTCTATATTTAGGTTTTAATAATTGATCGAATAAAAGTTAAGGTGATGAACAAACCAAGAAAAAGTATTAGCTCCTTCATTAAAAATTGTATAAACTAAAAGTAATTAAATTTCTTTAAAAGAAATGAATATTATATAAAAATATTCAGAGTTACTATGACTTAAAATTTAAATTTTCTGTTATTAGAAGGTTTGATCTTTCAGTCGCTATGCGGCACAAGCTATAGATATAAAAATATAGTTTAATTAAAATTTCAATTATATAAGTTATAGTACAAATAAAGTTATATTTACACAAAAAATCAATTAATATAATGTTCAATAATACTAATATTTACTCTTCATATTTAATTTTAAATTCTCCATTAGAACAATTTGAAGTTACAAGTTTACTAGGTTTAAATGCTCCAATCTTTGGTTATTTAAATATAACTTTAACAAATTTAG
>Ga0179596_10000142_pt1 | contig 51591 bp, 49 predicted proteins | sample CZODoug1_1_08_16_FD_155494 | JGI IMG/M metagenome (GOLD analysis project Ga0179596, IMG submission 155494) | Vadose zone soil fungal communities from Angelo Coast Range Reserve, California, USA - CZODoug1_1_08_16fungal (Illumina Assembly) | ecosystem: Environmental > Terrestrial > Soil > Vadose... | reverse complement strand
TGCCGCAGAGCGCCCTCCAGATGTGCGGCGATGAGCTCGGTCTGTCCGCCCGGTGAGTGCTGCAAGCGCATGCGCAATCCTGCGCGCACCTGCGCCAGCTCGTCCAGATGATGGGCCCAGTACAGGCCCTTCTCGACGAAGTCGGCGGCATCGGTGGCGATGAATCCATCGAGTCCCACCTGCCCGAGTATTCCCGCGCCGGCACGCGCCGTCGAGGTGGCGCCCGCGATGGTCAATGTGGGTACTCCCATGGAGAGCGAGTGCATGGTCGTGGTAGCCCCGGCGTAAGGATGGGTGTCCAGTCCGATATCCACCTGATGATGCAGGGCGAGGTACTCGTCCATATTGCAGCGGCCATGGAATCGCAGTCGTGTGGGCGGGATGCCGTGCGCGGCGAACTGTTCGAGCAGCGGGTTTTGCTGACCGTCCAGAGAGAGGCCTGCCACCAGCAGCGTGGCCTGCGGCAAGGCGAGCAGAAGTTCTGACCACAGGCGGACGGTGGAGGCATTGATTTTGCCCAATCGATGGAAGCTGCCGAAGGTCAGTTGACCGTTCTCGAGCGCCGGCAAGGCGCTCACCGCCGGTGCGGTGGCGTGCGGCTCGAATGCCCATCGATCCGGTAGATACGCCAGCTTTTCGGTGAACAGCCGGTCGAACTGCCCCGGCGGCAGCCAGTGGCGATCGGCCAGGTAGTAATCCATGGTCTGAAGTCCGGTGGTGCCGGGGTAGCCGAGCCAGCTGGCCTGAATCGGGGCGGGCTTGCGGGCGAAGGCGCGCAGCCGATTGAACGCCGTGTGGCCGGATAGATCGATCAGAATGTCGATGCGATCGTCGGTGATTTTCTGAGTCAGTTCGACGTCCGAGAGCGCGGAAATCGGCTGCCAGTGCTTGAAGTATCCGCGCAGCCGAGCGGTGACGCGGTCTTCTGCGGTGTGATTGAAGTAGGCATGCAGCTCCAATGTCGGACGCTGCGCCAAGCGCTTGAGCACCGGTTCCAGGAACGTCGCCACCGAATGATCGCGAAAGTCCCCGGAAACAAACCCTACCTGCAGACAACGCTCCGGATCCGGCACATTGGCATGCCGTAAGACCGGCTCGCTCTGCGTGCCTGCCAAGCGCTCCCCAAATTCCTTGTGCTCAGCGAACGCCGTGACGGGGTCAACCGTGGGGTTATGGCTGAGCAAGTAAAGCAGATCGGAATGTGCGGGCCTGACTTCGGCGGCGAGATAATCGGGTCTCAACGCAACGGCAGTTCGAAGACTGGTTTCCGCTTCCGCATATCGCTGCTCTTCCATATGCAACATTCCAAGGTGGTAATGTGCAGCCGCAAACCGCGGATCGATCTCGAGCGCTCGGCGAAAATGCTTCAAGGCATCTTCGACGCGCTTCCGATGGATCAACGCCATCCCAAAATTGCTGTGCGCTTCCGCATCTCTGGGCATCAGTCGTACCGAGTTTTGCATGGGCACGAAAGCCTCATCCGAGAATCCCTTCCACCACAGCAATGCTCCCAACTGCTTCCAGCCCAATCCATGCTCGGGAAAGCGTTGGGTCATGTCGCGCGCCGCCACCAGCGCGTCGGCAAAGCGTTTTTGCGCGATCATGATCTGCAGCGTATCGGCCTGCGCGCGCTCCATGCGCGACTCGCGCCGACTCGCGACCCCCGTCCGTGGCGAACCGGGCGATTGGCGAGACCTGGGCGGCGGTGCGGAAACGGGAGCGGGCGGATCAGCTTTGACCGGCTGCGGCAATCCGGTCTCGAGTCGTTGCGCGAACTCCTCAACCGCTGCGCCCGACAGGCCATGCTGATGTCCGAGCGCGAGGGTTTCCTTGGCCGCATCGATCTGATCGGACTGAAACAGCGCCTCCAGATAACCCAGCCAGTAGTCGGGGATTTCCGGATGCGCGTTGAGCGCGCTCAATAAGAAGGGTAGGCCGTCCGCGGGCCGCCGCATTTGCACGTGCAGCATCCCTAAGCAATGGTTCGCGACCGCGTGTGTGGGCTGCGCATTTAGAATCGAGCGATACAGTTGCTCCGCGAGATCCAATTGGCCCGCCACTTGCAAATTCATCGCCTTTCCGCAGGCGTCATCGAGCGTGCTGACAAGAGTACCGATAGAATCCACTCCACATTTGCTGGCCGCCGCCGATACGAGGCTAGCGCTCAAGTTCGCGAGCGAGTCTAACGCAGCCCTCGAGGCCCAGATAGCAATTGTCAAATCGCCGATTCGGTAATTGTGACCCGGTGCCCTGAATACTGGACCACCGCACGATGTTCCCCTCAAGAATGGCCGGGCGCTTCCGATAAACCCTTTGAATGTGCTCACCGGTCCGCCCGCTTGGCGGGTGAAGTGAACACACAACGTAGGGCCTAAGACGGGCCGGTGAATCAACTTTATTAGGAGCCTTTACAATGCCTTTAACTTTAAATACCAACATCGACTCGCTAAATGCGCAGAGGAACTTGACCACCTCGAAGTCGACGTTATCCCAGGCGCTGCAGCGTTTGTCCTCGGGCTTGAAGATCAACAGCGCCGCCGACGACGCCGCGGGTCTTGCGATCGCCACGGACTTCACGACACAGATCAACGGCACCAACCAGGCCGTCAACAATGCGAACGACGCGGTGTCCGAAGCCCAGACGGCCGGCGGCGCTTTGTCCACGTTGACTCAAAATCTGCAGAGCATCCGTACTCTCGCGGTTGAAGCCGCCAACGGTTCCAACAGCGCCTCGGATCGCGCTGCCCTCGATCAGCAGGTGCAGCAGCAAATCGCGGAAATCACGCGTATTGCCTCGCAAACGAACTTCAACGGTTCGCGCGTTCTCGACGGCAGCGCCGGCGTGACCAACTACCAAGTCGGCGCCAACGTTGGCAGCACGATATCGGTGAACTTGACCCAAGGTGTGCGCGCCGATCAGATCGGCCAGGTCGCCTCGGCATCCACCACCGTGACCACGGCTGCATTGACCGGCACGTTGAGCATCGCAGTGGGCACCGGCACAGCGGTAACGGTCGGCACGAGCGTTGCCGGCACCCAGGCCGGACAGAATGCGGGTTCAGCCTATTCCAAGGCGCAGGCCATCAATTCATCGGGAATCGCGGGCTTGACCGCCAGTGCGAGCACTGCGGTGACTGAAGCCTCCGGGTTCTCCAATGTGGTGGCAGGCACCGCCGCGGCGAGCTATGACTTGTCGATCAACGGCCAGGCCATTTATGGCGGCACCGGTAACGTTGCTGCGGGATCCACGCTGACGGCAGCGAATGTGGCGGCACAGATCAATCTGTACTCCTCACTCGACGGCAACGTGACCGCCTCGGTTGCCAGCGGCAAGCTGACGCTAACCGCCGCCGACGGCAGCGACATCAAGGTGCAGCAGACGGTTGGAGCCGCCTCCTCAGGCACAGGTATCGATACCAGCGTAGCGGGCACGCTCGGAACGGCGGGCGGCACTCTCGCCACCGGCCAGGTCGACTCGGGCAAGGTGACGTTGGAGTCCAATTCCAACATTCAGCTCTCGGGCAGTGATGTGGCTTTCATCGGCCAGACGGCGGGAACGATCTCGCTGGGCGCCAGCACTCTCGCGAACGCGAACGTGTTGACGGTCTCCGGTGCCAACAGCACCATCAATGCGGTGGATGCGGCACTGTCGACAGTCAGTTCGCTGCAGAGCCAATTGGGCGCTATCCAGAACCGCTTCACGTCGACGGTGAGCAACCTGCAGTCCACGGTGCAGAACCTGACTCAGTCGCGCAGCACGATTCAAGATGCGGACTTCGCGGCCGAAACGGCCAAGTTGACCCAGTCCAACGTGTTGCAACAGGCGGGCATCTCGGTGTTGGCACAGGCCAACCAGCAGCCGCAGTTGATTCTCAAGCTTCTGCAGTAACGGCCGATAGCTTGGTTTGGAGCGATTAGAAGTCCACGGCTCGGGCGCGCAAGCGCCCGAGCTTTGGTCGCAATGAAGCGAAGGAGAATGTCCGCAACAGTTTAAAGATAGGTACAGGTGTACTCATGGCGAGCGACGGAGTTCCGGTCAAAGCATTGGTCACAAACCCCGTGCAGGCAAGCCAGGCGCCGGTGGCAACCGCCCACCAGCCCAGCGGCAAGTCCTTGCCGGCGAGCGGCAATCTCACGGCCGCCAAGCCGAATCAGGCGAGCTCTCCCGTCAAACCGTTTCCGGCCAAGCCGGCTGCGGATTTGCCTGCGCTCGTGGCGCAGTTGAACAAGCATCTGCAAAGCTCAGGCCGTCCAACCCAGTATCGGTTGGCCTCTTCGCCGGGCGGTCAGGTCATTCAAGAACTCAATCCGGATACCAACCAAGTAGTGGGTGAGATTCCCGCAAGCGAATTCAAGGCGCTGGCACAGGAATTGGGTATTTCCGGGCTCCTGGTCGACGCCCGCGCCTAGTAGGGCGCGGCGTGGATGGGGCGTGGCGATTGGCCGTGGCCATGGGCTCAGGCGATTGGGTGGTGGACACCGCGCATGTTTGGTACGGGTCTTGCTCAAGTCTCGCTGCGCTTTGCCGATAAATCGAGTAACCCGGCGTTGGACCAAGGACTTCTATGAGCAGCTCTGTATCCTCCTCGACTGCAGCCACTTCGGTCATTTCCTCCCAGGGCATCGGGTCCGGTCTGGACATTGCCAGCATCGTCTCGTCCTTGACCACGGCTGAAGCAGGGCCGGAGACCAACGCGCTGAACCGCAGCAAGACGGCGCTGACGGCACAGGTATCGGCCTTTGGTACATTCAACAGTGCGCTCGCGACCTTCCAGGCCACTTTGAGCGCCTTATCGGATCCGACGCAGTTGTCGGGCCGCACCGCAACTCTGGGCGACACCACCATAGCCACCGCAACGGCGACTTCGAGTGCGGTGCCGGGCCAGTACTCCCTGTCGGTGCAGAATCTTGCCGCCGCGGCGAGCTTGAGTTCGCAGCCCGTGGCGAGTTCCACCTCGACCGTGGGGACCGGCACGCTGACCATATCGGTCGGGGGCGCGTCGAGCCGCATCAGCATCGACACCACCGACAACACATTGCAGGGGATCGTCGCCGCAATCAACAGTGCGTCCGACAATCCAGGCGTAAGCGCCAGCATCCTGACGACTACCGCAGGTGCCCGGCTGGTCCTGAGCGGGACCAAGACCGGCGCAGCGAACGCCATCACGGTGGCGCAGTCCGGCGGCGATGGCGGACTTGCGGCGCTCGCGTACCCTGCGACCACCTCCGGCACCGGCGCCAACATTACCACCACCGGGCTTACCCAGACTCAGGCCGCCGTGGACGCGAGTTTCACCGTCAACGGATATCCCGCCACCAGCGCGAGCAATCAAATAAGTACCGTCATCACCGGCGTCACTTTCAATTTGCTCAAGTCGACGGTCACCGGCACGTCGCCGAACACCACCGACACGCCGACCACAGTGACCATCGGCAACGACACGACGGGAGCCCAGACTTCCATCGGCACGTTCGTGAGCGCTCTCAACGGGTTGCTGACCAGCATTCAAAGTCTCACGAGTTACGATCCGACGACACAGACGGCGGGACCGTTGCTGGGCAACGCCACCCTGCAGTCGTTTCAGAGCCAACTATCCAAGCTGCTGGGGCAGGTCCAGTCGGGGATTACCAGCGGCCCGAACTCGCTTGCCGCATTGGGCATCGGCGCCAATTCGGCGGGAACCTACAGCAGCAATTCCACCACGTTGGGCAATGCGCTCACGGGGAGCTTGGATTCGGTGACCAAATTGCTGAGCGGTCCCACCGGGATCGCAACGCAACTCAACACTTTCGTCAACCAGTACAGCCAGGCCGGCGGCCTGCTCGACACCATCAGTACCAGCCTGCAAAACAGTCTGAAGGACAACGCCAGCCAACTCACGGCATTGAACGCCCGAATGGCGGTGTACTCGGCCACGCTCACCACGGAATACAACGCCATGGACGCGGCGGTGGCCTTGCTCAAACAGACGCAAACCTATCTCACGCAGGAATTCAATTCGGGTTCCAGTTCGAGTTCTTCCAGCACTTCCACGAGCACGGGCCTGGGCAGCGGCACCGTGAGCACCGGCGGATAAGGTATTCAAACGATGATGCAATCAAACAAGGGCGCGGCTCAATATCGTGCCGTGCGCAGCCACGGGCTGGTGGCCGACGCCAGTCCCACGCGGCTCGTTCAAATCATGTTCGAGCACATACTGACCAACCTCGCGACGGCGCAAGGGTGCATGGGACGTATCAAGAATAATCTCCCGTTGAGCGAAGTCACGGCAAAGCTCGCGGCCATGCGCAAGGCGGTTCGACTGATCGGCCAGCTCAACGCCACGCTCGACATGGAGCGTGGCGGCCAGATCGCCAATAACCTGCGCTCACTGTACGACTATATGCTGGTCCAATTGACCGTGGCCAATGCGCACAACGACAGCCGCGTCGTAGCCGAGGTATCCGCTTTGGTGCGCGACGTCAAGACGGGCTGGGACGGCATCGTGACGGATGCTCGATGAACGGCAATCACAACACGGGGCTCGCGCGCGCTTTGGAGCTTTCGCTCGAGTTGCTCGCGGTGGCCGAGCGCGGCGACGTGGGTGCGGTGGCAAATCTCGACGCTGAACGGCTGCGGCTGTTAGACTCGCAGCGCCCGAAGTCCCGAAATATGGATGCAGACGAACGTCTAGTGCTGAACCAAATCAACGAATTGAACGACAAGGCGTTGGGCTTGCTGGAGCATCGTCGCCGCAGTATCGAGCGCGACATGGACACGGCCGCGGCGGGCCGCCGGGCGCTGGTCGCGTATTCGGCCACGCGTACGCGTCTGCAGCGTTAGGACGCCGGCGGCGGTCAATAAGGTCAAAAAGCCATGCCTGAGTCATTCCTCGGCGATGGTCTGATATTCGAAGAACTCCTGCCGCTGGCCTGGACTCCGGGACCCCTCATCGAGGGAATAGCCCTTGCGCGGATGAATGCCGACAATCACCAACTGTTGGGGGCGGAAGCTTCCTTGGACGATGTACGAGTGCATGAGGCGCTGAAGGACGAATCTCCGGCGCTGGTGCATGAACTTCAGCGGCTCGAGTACAAGCTCAATATTCTGTTGCGCCTGGCGGCCGATCTCGCTGTTCGCAACAGCACCTTGCCGCCGCCGCAGCGGTTTCGCGTGTCGTCATTCGGGTTGGAGTGGTTCGGCGATCAGGCGCCGGTCACGGGCACCACCGGCGTGGTGTCGACGTACATCAATCCGGCGTTGCCGCAGCCGTTCAAGGTTTGCTGCACGGTGAGCGGCGAGCGGACGGTGGACGGTCAACGGGTTGCTCAACTGCGGTTCAGCGGTTTGAGCGACGCGGTGGTAGACCTTCTGGAGAAGCTCATCTTCCGGCATCACCGGCGTTTGGTGGCCGGCTCCCGCCTCGCTTCGAACTCTCCAACCTAGCAAATCCCGGCACCAGTTTTTGCGAGAACCCCCTACACACGTTACGGGGGTTTGCCAACTGCTTTTGTCTCAAGTTCATCAGTTAGTATGGGCTCCGCGGCGGCATTGAGTGAACAATGTCAATGAGTTAGCGATTATGTTTAAGACGGAACACGAGATATGTCGACTCCGTCACACTTTCCCCCGGGAAGGAGCCCCGAACTGTGCTTGATTCCAAAGTAATTGTGATCGAACCCTCGGTTTCGCAGGCACGAGCTCTGGAGGCCTTGTTGAGGTTTTTAGACCTGCAACCGGTGCACGTCCACAATTTGGCGGAGTTCCGCCGCCTCCAGCAGGCAGAGTCGCACGACTGGTTGGCGCTCATCGTCGGTAAGGAGACCGTGGCCGAGCATGGACAGGAACTGGTTGCGGAGCTGCGCGCCATGGCGTTGCCGCTTCCGCTGATTTATTTGAGCGCCGATGGATTGCCGAAAGTGGCGGAGACCAGCGGCGATCTTGCATGGTTCCACCTGGATTTTCCGGTCAAGCAACGCCGCCTCTCGGCCGTCCTCGATCAGGCGCAAAACATTCGCAAGGGCCATCCCACGCAACCGGGCACCCATCGTTTTCGCCCCAGCGGTACGTCGCGTGCCATGCGCGCAGTGCATCGCTTGATCGAGCAGGTGGCCCCCCATGACACGAATGTGTTGATCCTCGGCGAGTCCGGCACGGGCAAAGAGATGGTGGCGCGCCACATTCACGAATTGTCCCGCCGTGCAGGCCATCCCTTCGTGCCGGTGAACTGCGGCGCGATTCCGGCGGACCTTCTGGAAAGCGAATTGTTCGGTCATGAAAAGGGCGCTTTCACCGGCGCATTGTCGACCCGGCTGGGTCGCTTCGAATTCGCCGAAGGCGGCACTTTGTTCCTCGATGAAATCGGCGACATGTCGCTGCAGATGCAAGTGAAGTTGTTGCGCGTACTTCAAGAGCGCACTTTCGAGCGCGTGGGAAGCAACCGCACGATTCGCTGCAACGTGCGGATCATTGCGGCCACCCATCGCGATTTAGACACCGCCATCAGCACCGGCCGCTTCCGTGAGGACCTGTTCTATCGCCTGAACGTGTTCCCCGTGCAGATGCCGCCGCTGCGTGAGCGGCTCGAGGATCTGCCTGTGCTGATCGAACATCTGGTGCAGCGACAAGGGCAGATAGCGGGGCGGCACATCAAGTTGGACAAACAGGCCATGAACTGTTTGGCGCGCAATCCGTGGCCCGGCAATGTGCGCGAACTATCGAATCTCCTCGAGCGGCTCTCGGTCCTGTTCCCGGAACAAACCGTCACCGCGGAAGACCTACCGGAACGCTATCGCAATCGCGGGGCTGCCGGGTGGGTGGGCAGCGGTGTGAGCATCGCTCCATCGCTTGCCGCGGTTGCGGCAGCCGAGACGTGCGTGGTGCCGGTTGCCTTGGTCGAGGACTCTCTCGATACGTTGAGCGTCACAGAAATGCTGGAGATCGCCGAGATCGACGTCGGGGCGGGCGCCGAGGAGGAGGAAGTCGTCGATGCGACGTTGCCGCGCGGCGGCATCGATCTCAAGAATCACCTCTCTGCCATCGAGATCGGTCTCATTCGCAAAGCGCTTCGAGAGGCGGATGGCACCGTGGCCGGGGCAGCGCGTCTGCTCAACATTCGCCGCACCACCCTGGTCGAGAAGCTGCGTAAATACCGTTTGAGCGCCTGACAATTTTTTGACGCTGTCGTCGAGCGCAGCCGCGTGATTGGCGTAAGCGATTGATCGGCGGAAGAAATATCGGAAAGGCACGGAAGTTGCTTTCTTCCTCGGCATGGCAGCCACGAAACTCAACTTGATCGACGATAAGCGCACCGAGCTGCAGGCGGCCTTCCTCGCATTCGGTTCAGTATCCGAGCAACTCTCCGGCGCCTTCGATGCGTTGCGCGGCCAGGTGGCGCAATTACAGCACGACTTGAGTGCGGCGCACGCCGGCAACGAGCATCTGGTGGCGCGCATGTCGGCGCTGGTCAAAGGTCTGCCCGGCGGCGTGCTGGTGCTCGATACCCAGGGCCACATCCTCGAAAACAATCCGGCCGCGCTTGAATTGCTGGGCGAACCCTTGCTCGGACAGCCATTTTCCACGGTGCTCAGTCGGGCTGTCCGTACCGACGGCGGCATGACGGAACACACCGAATTGCGCAACGGCCGCTTCGTCAACATCTCGCGTCGCGAGCTTGCCGGCGGCGGCGAGGTGGTCTTGTTGACCGATATCACCGAGGCGCACCTCATGCAGGTATTTTTGACGCGCCAGCAGCGGCTGTTGACTATGGGTGAGTTGGCCGCGGGTTTAGCGCATCAAATTCGTACGCCGCTGGCCACGGCTCTGCTGTATGCGTCGCAGATGACGCTTCCGGATCGCACGCGCGAGGACATGAGCCGTTGCGGTGAAAAAACCATCGACAGTCTCAAGCAGCTCGATCGACTCGTGAACGACATGCTTGCTTTCACGCACGGCGGTGCCGCGCGCGAACTCGTGAGCGTGAGCGCGTTGCTCGAGCAGGTGGCGCAATGGCTGCGTCCGGCACTGCGCCGTGGGATCCGCTTGACGATTCGTACGCAGGCACCGAATTTGACGGTACGCGCCAACGCGCCGTCGCTGGTCTCGGCCATCCTGAACCTCGCGACGAATGCATTGCAGGCGGCCGCGGCGGACCTCGACTTGGAGTTGTTGGCGCGGCGCTCGGATTCCGGTCGGGCGCAGATCGTCGTCAGCGACAACGGACCCGGAATCCCGGCTGGGATTCGAGAGCGCATATTCGCACCTTTTTTCACTACGCGAGCTCGCGGCAACGGGATAGGCCTATCGATCGTGAAGTCCGTCGTCGAGGCGCATGAAGGCAGCGTGTATCTGGCCGAATCCGCCAGCGGCGCCACGTTCGTCATAGATTTACCAGCAGAGGAAACTGCATGAGCAAACTGAATGAATCGGTTCTGGTCGTTGAGGACGATGCCCCGCTGCGCGAGGCATTGATCGATACTCTTCGCGCGGCGGGATTGTGTGCCCTGGCCGCCGCGGACGCCGGTCAGGCGCTGCGGCTGCTCGAGACGGAAGACATCGCGTTCGTCATTTCCGACGTGCAGATGCCGGGGACCGACGGATATCAGCTCCTCACATCCATCAAGCGGCTTAGACCGGATCTGCCGGTCATTTTGATGACGGCCTACGGCACGGTGGCGCAAGCCGTGGCGGCCATGCGCGAAGGCGCGACGGATTACATCGTCAAACCATTCGATGCCCACGCCCTCATCGATATCGCAAGGCGTCAGCTCGCCGCCCGCGTCATTACCAGCGAACTGGTGGCCGTCGACGCCGAATCAAAGCGCCTCGTATCGTTGGCGCGTAAGATCGCGGAAACCGAGGCGACCGTGCTCATCACCGGCGAAAGCGGCACGGGCAAGGAAGTGTACGCACGATTCATTCGCGATCATTCCTCGCGGGCCGACAAGCCCTTCGTCGCCATCAACTGTGCCGCCATTCCGGAGAACATGCTGGAGGCAACCTTGTTCGGTTACGAGAAAGGCGCATTCACCGGCGCATTGGGCGCACATGCGGGCAAATTCGAACAAGCTCAGGGCGGCACGTTGTTGCTGGACGAAATCTCGGAAATGGATCTAGGGCTGCAGGCAAAAATTCTGCGGGTATTGCAGGAGCGGGAGGTCGAACGCCTCGGCAGCAGCCGCACGATCACTCTCGACGTCCGGCTGATCGCCACCTCGAACCGAAATCTTCCCGAAGAGGCCCGTGCGGGACGCTTTCGCGCCGATCTCTATTATCGCCTCAATGTGATGACGCTGCGATTGCCCGCGCTGCGCGAGCGGCGCGGCGATATTCTGCCATTGGCTCGGCGCGCGATTCAGGCTTGCGCACGCGCCAGTCAGGTGTCCCTGGCCTTGTCGCCCGACGCCGAGCGCAAATTATTGCAGCATGACTGGCCGGGCAACGCACGCGAACTCACCAATATCGTGCAGCGTGCTGCATGGCTCGCCGCCGGCGGCCAGATCAATGCGTCGGACATCGACATCAATGCGCTCGGGACGGTGACCGAGTTGCCGGCGGAACCCGCTGCGACTCAGGAAATCGGCTTGGACCACGATCTAAAGGAGCGCGAACGAGAGTTGATCCTGGCCACGCTGCGAGTCACCGGCGGCAGCCGCAAGCTCGCCGCCGAACGCCTCGGCATCAGTCCACGGACCTTGCGGCACAAGCTGCAACAGCTCAAGGCGGCGGGCGTCACCGTTCCGCGCCTCCACGATTCTCATTTCGCGACGGTTTGAATCCATGAGCAGCATGCAAATTCAACAAGTGCTTTCGGAAATGCGTGCGCTGCAAGCGCGCGCCTCCGGTATCGCCCCAGAAACCGCGTCGCTCAGCGCGCAGCCGTCCGATTTCGCGAATCTGATGAAGAACTCCGTCGATCGCGTAGCGACCATGCAAAACCAGGCCACGGCGCTGGCGAATTCGTACGAAGCCGGTGACAAGAGCGTGGACATCACCAGGGTCATGCTCGAAGTGCAAAAGGCTGGACTCGCCTTTCACGCCATGACCGAGGTTCGGAACAAGCTGGTCGATGCCTACACCCAAGTAATGAATATGTCGGTCTAAAGGACTGCGAGGTTTAATTCATGGCTGACATAGTACCTTCCCCTCCCCGCAACCTGCTCGAGACCATACCCGGGCTCAAACAGGTGGGCTTGCTCGCCGGAGTCGCGGCAGCGGTCGCTGCCGCGATTTGGCTGGTTCTCTGGTCTCAGGGCCAGAACTACACCGTTCTCTACGGTCAACTCTCGGAGCGTGAAAGCGGACAAGTCATGGACGCGCTGACGGCTGCCGGCGTCGAGTTCAAACTCAATCCATCAGGCGCGGTGTCGGTACCCGAATCCAAGGTGCAGGAGGCACGCATTCGCTTGGCCAGCCAGGGCTTGCCACAAAGTGATTCGATGGGCATCGAGATGATTCAGAAAGAATCCGCGCTCGGTACGAGTTCGATGATGGAGACCGCACGCTATCAATCGGTTCTCGAAACCGAGCTGGCACGCACCATCATCAAGGTTCAGGGCGTGCAGAGTGCACGCGTGCATCTGGCGCTACCCAAGCCGTCGGTCTTTCTGCGCGACGCACGCAAGGCCACGGCTTCCGTCATGCTGCAGCTCTATCCGGGACGGCGCCTCGAACCCGGTCAAGTCGCGGCGATCGTGCACTTGGTCGCCTCGAGCGTGCCGGAACTGGGCGCAAGCGATGTGACCCTGGTCGATCAAGCGGGATCTCTGCTCAATTCACCCGATGAAAATGCCGAATCGGCGGCCAGCACTCGGCAACTTGAATATACCCGCAAGCTCGAGGAAGGTTACCAGCGACGGATCGTCGAATTGTTGGAGCCCATGATCGGTGCCGGGCGCGTACGAGCTACGGTGACGGCGGATCTCGATTTTACCGTCACCGAAGAGACCCGCGAAAACTACGATCCCCAGAAGACGGCAGTACGCAGCGAACAAACCAGTAAAGAGCAGCGCAAGGGCGGCGATGGCGCGGAGGGCATTCCGGGTGCGCTCAGCAATCAGCCGCCTGGGACGTCCGGCGCACCCGTCATCCCCGGAGCGGCCGCTACGCCGGGTTCGCCGGGCGCGCAAACGGCCGCCGCCAGCGGCCCTTCGTCGAATGCCGAGCGCAGCACGCGCAACTTCGAGGTCGATCGCAAGCTTTCCTATGTGAAACAACCCACCAGCACTTTGAAACGCTTGAGCGTCGGCGTGGTGCTCGACGACTGGCAGAAAATCGGCGATGACGGCAAGGTCTCGACGACGCCGATGAGCGACACCGACATCAAGCGGTTTACCCAGCTGGTGCGCGAATCCATCGGCCTGAACGATGACCGCGGCGACAAACTCGATGTGCTCAATCAGGCTTTCAAGACCAATGGACCCCTGCCGCCGGTCGACGGATTGCCCATCTGGCAAACGCCGTGGGTCACGCAGCTCGCGAAGCAAATCGTGGGCGCCGCCCTGGTGCTCATCGTCGCGTTCTTGGTGTTGCGGCCGTTGATGAAATCACTGACCAAGATTCCCTCGAGACTGTCCTCCGGCTCCGGTGAGACCGGCGATCTTGCGGGTGATCGCGTGAGTCTGTCGGCCAAAAGCGGCCCCGGGATCAAGCTGTCTCCCAGTTTTGAGCAGCAGATCGCTGCGGCCCGGTCTCTGGTCGGGCAGGATCCGAAGCGTGCTGCACAGGTCGTGAAGGATTGGGTCGCCGCCGATGGCTAATAAGCCGGAAGAACTCGCCGGTACGCAACGCGCCGCTATCTTGCTCATGAGTTTAGGTGAGCAGGATGCGGCTAACCTGCTGAAACAGCTCGACGCCAGGGAGGTGCAGAAACTGGGCATCGCCATGGCGGAACTCAAAGAAGTTTCCCGCGACCAAATGACCTCGGTGCTCGATACTTTCATCGGAGTGGTCGACGGTAAAGCGGATATTGCCTCCGGTTCCCAGGAGTACGTGAGGCGCGTGCTGACTCAAGCGGTCGGCAAGCAGAAGACGGATCTTCTTCTCGATCGGGTATCCACCGGTCAAACCGGCCAGGGCATCGAAGCGTTGAAGTGGATGGACGCCAAAGCCGTGGCGCAAATCATCAGCGGGGAGCATCCGCAAATTGCGGCCATCGTATTGTCGCATCTGGAGCCGGAGCAGTCCGCGAGCATCCTGCCGCTGCTGTCGGATGAAATGCGCACCGATGTGTTGATGCGAATAGCGTTGCTGAATGAAGTGCCGCAGTCCGCCTTGACGGAGCTCGATCAATTGGTCGAGAGGCAGGCGAATGCCACTCCGCCCGCACCGCTGCGGCGGATCGGTGGCGCGCGTACGGTGGCGAACATCCTCAATGCGATGGAAAAGGAAAAGAGCGGCGAGGAGCTCGGCAAAATCGAAAAAGCCGACGGCGAGATGCACGGCAAGATCAAGGATTTGCTGTTCATTTTCGACAACCTGTTGGCTGTCGACGATCGCGGAATACAGGCGCTGTTGCGCGAAGTCGGATCGGATATTTTGGCGGTGGCGTTGCGCGGTGCGGAGCCGGAAGTGCAAGACAAGATCTTGCGGAACATGTCGAAGCGGGCGGCGGAAATTCTCAAGGACGACATGGAGGCGCGCGGGCCGGTGAAACTCGCCGACGTCGAAGCGGCGCAGAAGGAAATCGTCGTGATCGCTCAGCGGTTGGCCGATGAAGGGACCATCAGTCTGGGCGGCAAAGGGAGCGCCGAGTTTGTCTAACGTATTTACCAAAGCGGCTTCCACCGGCGCGGCTGTATGGGCGGCTCCCGATATGAGCGCTCCCGCCACGAGCCAAAGGCTCCCGACCGTCAGTGGACTCGCCGACCTGCAGGCCGAGGCCTACAAGGAAGCGTTCGAACAGGGCCTTGCCGAAGGGCGCGAAGCCGGGCGCGGTGAGGTGCGCGCGCAGGTCGAAAAATTGGCGGGCATGTTCTATGACCTGGCGAAGCCCTTTGAGGTTTTGGACGCCGAAGTCGAGCGCGAACTGCTCACGCTTGCGATGGCGCTGGCTCGCCAGATCGTCAGACGCGAACTGAAAACCGATCCGACCCAAATCATCGGCATCATCCGCGAGGCGATTGCGGCTCTGCCGGTCGCGGCTCGCGAAGTGCGCGTGCACCTGCATCCCGAAGACGCTGCCGTCGTGCGTCAGAATCTGGCGCCCACCGAGAGCGAACGTGCCTGGACCATGGTCGAGGATCCCGTCATGGCGCGCGGCGGCTGCCAAATCACGACGACGACATCGCGTATCGATGCGCGCCTGGAAACGCGCTTGGGCGCCATCCTGAGCGAGCTGCTGGGCACGGAGCGGCACACCTCGCCGGCCCGCGGCGGTAACGGTTGATGGGTGCCGCCGGCGCGATCCGCCCGCGTCCCCAGCAATGGGCCGCCTCGCTGGTGCGGGCGCGCGAGCGCATGGCGAACGCCAGCGAACTCGTGGTGGAAGGGACCTTGAGCCGGATGGTCGGCATGACTCTCGAAGCCGTGGGTTGCGAGGCGGCGGTGGGCGGTCGATGTCTGGTCGACACCGCCGAAGGCAAACAGATCGAAGCGGAGGTCGTCGGCTTCTCGGGCGACAAGCTCTTTCTCATGCCCACCGGCGATATCCGCGGCATCATGCCGGGCGCACGTGTGCTTCCCACTCACAGCGTGAGTGAGGTGGCCGTGGGCGATGCGTTATTGGGACGCGTGCTGGACGGTGCGGGGCGCCCGCTCGACGGCCTGGGTGAATTGCACTGCACCGATCGAGTTTCATTGACCGGGGAACCGTTGAACCCGCTCATGCGGCGCGCCATTCGCGATCCTCTCGATGTGGGCGTGCGCTCGATCAATTCCCTGCTCACGGTCGGCGGGGGCCAGCGCATTGGTTTATTTGCAGGCTCAGGTGTGGGCAAGTCGGTGCTGCTCGGCATGATGACCCGCTACACGAAGGCGGATGTGACGGTGGTGGGCCTGATCGGTGAGCGCGGCCGCGAAGTGCAGGATTTCGTCAGCAATACGCTGGGGCCGGACGGCATGCGTCGCGCCGTGGTGGTGGCCACGCCCGCCGACAATACTCCGCTCATGCGCTTGCACGGCGCGTGGCTTGCAACCGCAATCGCCGAATATTTTCGCGATCGCGGCTTGAAAGTTCTATTGCTGCTCGATTCGTTGACGAGGTTCGCGCAGGCGCAGCGCGAAATCGCCTTGGCCATCGGCGAACCGCCGGCGACCAAGGGCTATCCGCCGTCGGTCTTCGCGCGCCTGCCACAGCTGGTCGAACGCGCGGGCAATAGCGACCGCGGCGTCGGTTCCATAACCGCGTTCTATACCGTTTTAGCGGAAGGCGATGATCAAAACGATCCCATTGCCGATGCGGCGCGGGCCATACTCGACGGCCATATCGTATTGACGCGCCGTCTTGCGGAAAGCGGATTGTACCCGGCCATCGATATCGAAGCGTCCATCAGCCGCGCCATGCATTCGATCTGTACCCGCGACCAGCTCGATCTGGCGACGCGCTTCAAGCAAGTCTATTCCACCTACCAACAGAATCGGGACCTCGTCAGTGTAGGTGCCTATCGGCGCGGCTCCGACCCGCGCGTCGATTTGGCGGTGGAGCAGTGGCCCAAAATGCTCGAATTCCTGAGGCAAGACATGTACGAACCCATAGGAATTGAAAGAAGTAATTCGGATCTGCGGCAACTCGTGACGCAGTTCTCGGCGCCGCTGTCCGCAACGGCCCGATAGTGTGCCGCCCATGATGAGATCCAAACGGTTCGAACCAATTCAGGAAATCGCCTCCACATCCGCAACGGATTTGAGCCGGGCGATGGGCGAGGCGGGGCGTCGCGTTGGCGACCTCGAGCGCCAGCTCGAACAATTGAAGACTTACCGCGACGAGTATGTGAGTAGCTCGACGGGGAGCCGCGGCACCATGGACGCGGTCAAATTACAAAACTATCGTTCGTTCCTCGATCGCTTGGGTGAAGCCTTGCGCCAGCATCTGACGAAACTCGACCATGCACGCGCCGAATACGAAAAGCGTCGCTTGCTGTGGAGCGCAAAGCGCGTCGAGGCCGAGTCGTTGGGTCGTGTGATAGAGCGTTTTCGCAAAGAAGAGCGGCACGCCGCGGAGCAGCGGGAACAGCGCGAAGGGGACGATGCCGCCATGCGGATCTCGATTGCCCGCTCCGACGCAGGCAACCACTAACCGCGCATCGCGGCGAGCCGTCTTAGTTCGAGCGGCCAGTTGCGGCCGCCCCTCGCACTATTTCAAACGGCGGACGTCATCCAACTTCGCGAAGTTACGATCGAACGTGGCCACTGGTAGGTGTGCGGCCATGCCGGATCACGCCCATTTCGGGTAAAGTGGGCACGTGGTTACCTTTCGTGGTGTAGAAGAATGCATCCATCGCGCGCGCACGTTGGCTCGTCTCTGCGCCGTTGCCGGCTTTGCTTTTCTGCTATGCGCTAGCGCGGGAGCCGCCGATTCATCGGACGACCGCGCGCGCATCACGGCACTGGCGGATCGGTACGTGGCCGAATACAAAGCGAGATTTCCGATCCAATATGCCTTCTCCGGTCTTCCTACTGACCGGAATGACGGGATCGACATCAACTCGCCGGACGATTTCGCGAAATGGCGCGAATTCGAACAAGGCCTCGGCGCCGAATTGCACAAGTTCCAGCCTGACGCCTTCGCAGGTCAGCCCGAGTGGGTCACCTGGTACTTTCTCAATCAGGCATTGAAGGAGGACGCCAAGACCCGCGTCTGCCGCAAGGAGCTTTGGAGTGTTTCCGCATTCGGGTGGCAGGCGAGCCTTTCGCAATTGGCCGGCATACAGCCGGTAGGTACCGAGCAGGCGCGTGCACAGGCACTGGCGCGTTGGCGAAAATTCGCGTCCTGGATCGACGAGGAGATCGCAAATCTCAGGGAAGGCCAGCGGCTCGGCGTTTCGGCAACCCAAGCCACCGTGAAAGCAACGGTAGGGCAACTCGACGGCGTGGTCGACGGACCGCCGAACAAATCCGGATATCTGCAACCCACGGAGCGCGACACCACGCCGGCGTTCGTTGCGGAGTGGACCGACATGGTGGAAAGCTCGGTGCTGCCGGCGCTGCGGCGCTACCGGGACTTCCTGCGCGATGAATACCTGCCGCACGCTCGCACGACGGTCTCGATCCAGAGCCACCCGAATGGCCGCGAGTGCTACCGGGCGCTCATCTTCGCTACCGTCACGGTCGATTCGAATCCGGTTGCGCTCTACGATATTGCGGTCAAGCAGGTCGCGAAAGAGCGCGCGACCGCGTTGACGCTCGGCAAGAAGATCTACGGTGGCGCGGCGACGGATTGGAATTCGCTCGCGAAGCTGATGCTCGCCGATCCGAAGAACAAGTTCGCGAGCGCCGACGAAGTTCGCGACTACACACAGCGCACTTATGCGCGCGCGTATGCCGCTGCGGGCAAGATGGTGCTCACGCCACCGGTCGGCCAGGTGAAGCTCGAACCCTTCCCGGAGTTCCAACAGGCATCCGCACCCGGCGGCCAGTACCTGCCCGCGGCGGAAGACGGGAGCCGGCCGGCCACCTATTTTTATCGCAACCTCCCGAAGGATCTCTATCGTGCTTCGCTGCAGAACGTCATCCTGCATGAAACGCTACCGGGGCATCATCTACAGATCCAGTTCCTGGCCGAGCACGGACGCAAGGAGAATCACCCCATCGGGCGTCTTCTTTTCTTCAACGGCCCGGGGGAAGGCTGGGCTACCTACGCGGAGGACTTCGCGAACGAAATCGGCCTTTACGATTCCGATCTCGATTACATCGGTCGAATGATGGGCTCGATCACGCCGATGATGGTCGCGGACCTCGGCATGCAAGTGAAGGGTTGGAGCGCCGAACGTGCGACGGAATACCTCAGAGAGGCGATGCCCATGCGCCCGTCCGAGCGTGCCGCACAGTCCGTGGCGACGATCAGCGGGCTTCCTGGGTTCGTGCTTGCATATCCACTCGGCGGCATGGAATGGGCGAAGATGCGCGCCCGCGCCGAAGCAAGCCTCGGCAAGCGCTTCGACGTACGCGCGTTTCACCAGATGGAACTCGAGGACGGCATGCTGCCTTTCGTGGCGCTGGAAGCGAAGCTGGATCGATGGATCCAGGCCGCTAGGGTATCCGGGCATCGGGCGGCATTCTAGATGGACCAGGTACCGGAGCCGGTGGTGGTACCGCACGCGGAACTCGATGCGGATTTGTTGCGCGCCGTGATCGAGTCGTTCGTGCTGCGTGAGGGAACCGATTATGGTGAACGAGAATTCTCGCTCGATCAGAAAGTCGCACGAGTAGTTCGCCAGCTCGAACGGGGCGAAGTGCAAATCGTTTTCGATCCGGATAGCGAAAGCGTCGACATTGCGGTTGTGAGCGCCTCGGCCAGGCGATCGCGTTGAGCCGTTGGCGGTGCCCCACCGGCCTCACTCCTTGGCACGGTGTTTGCAATTCCCATCGATATGAACGCCGCACCCGTAGTCCCAGTTTCCGCTCACCTCGCTGTCAGCCAACCCGCGTCCGCTGACGCGGCGGCGGGCGCCACCCCTGTCGATCCCGCCAAAGCGAGCGGCGACAGCCCTACTTTTGCCGGCGCATTGAAAGATGCCGGCGTCAAATCGGCTCGTAAATCTGTCGCTGGTAAGACATCGGGCGACCAGCGGTCCGGCGACGGTTTGCCGGTGGCCGGCAATCAATCGCCGCCTCCCCCGGTAGTAGTGCCGCCGTCCGTGGCCCTGCCTCTGCCGCAGGCTGTCCCGAGCGCAATTGCAGTGCAACAGGCTGGTCTGGCTGCGAACCTCTCCTCGGGCGTGTCTGCCGACCCTGCCAAGGTTGGCCAGAGTAAGGTAGCCGCCGCGCCATCTGGCGCAAATCAAGTAGCACTACCACCTGCAACGTCCGCGGTGGGTGCAATGCTCGAGAGTACGGTGGGCACGAGTGCGGCTACCGGGTCGACCGCGTCGAGGGGACCGGAAGGTGCCGCCGCGACTGCCGCGACTGCCGGTGTTGGCGCGTCGAAGCTGGCGGGAGCGTTCAGCACCGCAATTGGGCTAGCCGGTACCCATCAGGCGGAAGCTAGCGCCGCGTCCAGCTCACCCATCGGATCCGCCGCCGTGCCTGCGCCCACACCCAACGCGCCGTTGCCAAGCCCGACCGCACCGACATCCATCGAATCCGTTGCCGCTGCATCGGCCGCGTCGTCCGCGGCGTCGGCAGTGTCATCGGCAGCAACGGACTCAGCGGCTGCTTCGGCGGTGGCCGGCAAGAGCGCTGCAAAGCCGAACTTAGCGGCGCTGCGTCCCGCCGCAAAGCCTACCGGCCGAAGTCCGGCCGCCACCACGGTCAATTCGGCTCCCGCCGGCAGCAAAGCCGATTCCGCTCCCTCGGATACCGCAGCAGCTTCGAGCAGCACCGCGGCAACTGGGCCAGCCATTGCTGCGGCGGTATCGGTAAACGGCGCCGCGGCAACAGCCGCCGAGGCAGCGGCCGCCGCGGCAGCGACCGCCGACGCGGTGGCGACGCCGCCCACTACAAAATCAACTCCAGCCGCCGGCGACTCCTTTGACTCCGACGCCGCCGTAGGCGCGCCGGGCGTCGCGGGGGCGCCCGCCGCCGCAGGCGCAACTGCAACAGTTCTTTCCCTATCTCATGCAGCCTCGAGTTCGGTGGGTGCGCAGGCCGCATCGAACCTATCGGTTGGCGCCGATGGCGACAAGCGCTCGCACGCGGGATCCGGCATCTCGACGTTGGTGGGCAACACTGCGGATGCCGCTGCGGGGGCATCCCAGCTGAGTTCAAATTCATCGATTAGCGCGCCGGTGACAGCGACCCCCATTCCAACGCTGAAAATTCATGCCAGCGTCGACGGCTCCGATTTCTCGCAAGGCCTTTCGGACCGCGTTTCATGGATGGTCGACAACGGGGTGAACGGCGCCAAATTGCAGGTGAATCCCCCGCAATTGGGTCCCATCGAACTTCGTATCTCGGTGCAGGGAGACCACGCTCAAGTGTGGATGACCACGCACAGTGCCGTCACGCGTGACGCGCTGGAGTCGAGTTCGCCGAAACTTCGCGAAATGCTCGGTGCTCAAGGTTTCGGTCAGGTGAGCGTGGACATCTCGCAGCGCTCATTCCAAGATCGTTCCGCCTACTCGCCACCCGCTTACGAGCGGGCCTCGTCCGCCGAGCGAGCAGTCGCCGCGACACCCGCGATCTCGGCGATCACGAGTTCGACGCCGCGCACGGCAATCGGCGCGCTCGATGCCTACGCGTAGCTGAGGTGAGGGCCGGCAACAGCTCGCCGGCCGCACCTGACCGGCTGCACCGCGCAGGCAGCACCTGACTAGCCGTACCTGGCCGGCCGTACCCCAAATTCAGACGTTCAACGGGTTCGCGGCGGGATTTCTCCGGGAAGACCGAGATAGGTAGTGACGCAACGCCGGTGTGGTTATCACCGTGCTGAAGACGGCCATGATGACCAGCATGGTGAACATTTTCTGCGAAATGACGCCGAGGTCGAAACCCACGTTGATGACGATGAGCTCCATCAGCGCTCGGGTGTTCATCATGAATCCGATCATGGCCGATTCGGCGTGATCGAAGCCGGACCGGCGTGCCGCCAGATAGGCACTGCCCAACTTGCTGAGCGATGCAACGGCGACGATGGCGACGCACCATGTCCAGTCGGTGAGCGTGTCGAGTCCACCGATCGAGGTGCGCAATCCCGTGTAGGTGAAAAATATAGGCAGGAAGAACACGGTAACGAAGCCGCCCACGCGCTCGCGCCACGCCGCCACCAATTCCGGTTCATCGAACAGAATCACGCCGATCATGAAGCCGCCGAATATCGCGAAAATACCAATTTGATAAGTCGTCATTGCCGCTGCAAATATGACGACGAGCAGACCGCTCAGAAGGTTTCCGGTCATTTTCCCGTCGTGCGGATTGGAGCGGCGAATCGCTCTCTTGAGCAGCGGCCTGACGATCTTGACGCTGATGAGTCCGAAGGCCACCACCATCGTCACGCGCAGCGCAAATTCGCGGCCGACGAAGTTGCTGGCCGCCAACGTCGTGATCAAAGCGAGCAGCAGCCAACCAACCACATCATTGACGGCTGCTGAACTGATGGCGATCACGCCGAGCCGCGTACGCGTCAGGTTGAACTCGACCATGATGCGTCCCAGGATGGGCAGCGCGGTGATCGAAAGGGCGGTCGCGACGAACAGCGCGGTATTGATCCGGGCGGCCGGGGGTCCTGCGCTCGGCGCAAGAAAATAGCCCAGGACGAAACCGCTCGCGAACGGCACGCTCAAGCACGCGGCGGACACGCGGACGACGGCCGCACGGTTGGTCCGTTCGGTCAGAAGCGCGAAATCGAATTCAAGTCCGATTTGAAACATGAGCAACACGAGTCCGAGTTGCGACAGGATGAGCAGCGGTTCCGGAGTTGCGGAATGAAATACGAAGTTGAAGGTGTGCGGTGCAAGCCAGCCAAACAGCGATGGGCCCAGCAGGATGCCGATGACGATTTCGCCGACGGCGGGCGATTGACCGTAACGCGACGCAATCGCGCCGCCGACCCGGCCCGCCAGCACGATCAAGGAAAGTTCGAGCAAGGTAAAGAACAGCAGAAGCTCGTTCTTGTGAGTGCTTATGACCGAAGCGGCGCCCGATGCAATCATCACATCATCCCGCCGTTGATGGAGATCACTTGTCCGGTGATGTATCCGGCTTCTTTCGATGCGAGAAATCCGACCAGGCTGGCGACCTCGGCAGGGGAGCCGGCGCGCTTCATCGGCACCAGCTCCGCAATCACGGCGGCGTCGAAGGTCGGACGGCTCATGCTGGTCGCAATGATACCCGGCGCGACGGCGTTGACGGTGATCCCGCGGCTCGCAACTTCGAGGCTCAGCGCTTTCGTGGCGGCATTGAGTGCCCCCTTCGCGGCGGCGTAGTTGACCTGTCCCCGATTTCCGGATAAGGCCGTCAGCGATGAGATGGTGATGATCCGGCCCCAGCGTGTGCGTATCATGGGCAGCATCAGCGGTTGAGTCACGTTGTAGAACCCATCGATGGCGACATCGATGACGCTATGCCATTGTTGTGAACTCATGCCGGGGAACGCCGCATCATCATGAATGCCGGCGTTGTTCACCAGAATCTGCACGGGTGCTTTTTCCAAGAGTTCTTCGATCGCGGCGCGCGTGGCCGTCTCGTCGGTCACGTCAAAACCAACGGCCTGCGCCTCGCCGCCGGCTGCAATAATATCGCTGACCACGGCATCCGCAGCACCTCTACCCCGATTCGCATGCACGTACACGAAATGACCCGCGGAACCCAACTGCTTACAGATGGCCGCCCCGATACCGCCGCTGCCCCCGGTGACCAGCGCTCGTTTTCTTACTTCGTTCATAGCTGTAACCGTTTGTTGGCGTCAAATACCACTGTGGCGCGACCGCTCAACAAACGGGCCTCACCCGACCGCAGTTCGAATTCATAGAGGGCCGTTCCTCGGTCCCCCGCTATCCTCAGAGCATCGCAGATCAGATCGCCTTGCACATCATCCAGGCGAAACACATGGAATCGCACGCCGCGCACGCCGGCAAGAAATCCGGCGGCCGGCAAACCGGCGGTTGGCGATCCAGCAGCGGGCGACCCGGCGGCCGCCGATCCAGCAGCCGACAAACCGGCGTTCGGCGACGCGGCGGTCAACGCTTCGGCAACCAGCGCGCCGTGCACGGCCATTGCCTGTGCAGCATATTCTACACCGCACGCAATCCCGAGCTTGCCACGGGCACGCAGTGGATTGTCGGCGGCGCGATGACTGCTGCTGCGGCAGGTAATGCGGTCGGCGTCCCAGCGAACGATCTCATCGAGGAGGCACATGCGTCCTTGATGAGGAATGCTGCTCTCGATCCACGCTCGGTCTAGACGCATGGCTCGACATTCACGGCAACGCGGGATACATCCAAATATTCGAGTACGGTGCGCCCCGCTTCGCGCCGTGCCAATTGCCGGAGCAGCGGCAGGCAGCGCGCGGCAGGAATCGACAGGCGCAGGGATTCGAGCACGGGATTCGACATCGTGTCCGCGGGCTCATGGTCGAGCGTCACGTCGATGCGCGCCACCGATTCCGGGTTCCTCTGCGGCGTGAGTACCAGCGCCGCGCCGAAGGCGTCGGGAATCGGGCGTTTGGAGTGTATGGGTTCCGGATACTCCGTGTCGTAGGCGACCAATAACAGCGATCCGCCATCCACTGCCACTTGGGTCATTGCCTCGAGCAGTCCCGCACAGAAACTTGCATCGAAGGCGCACAGGACGTTCGATTCAAGCTTTGCGCCGGTTGCGATGCTCCAGTATCCGGCCGGTGCGTTGTGCACCGAGTTGGAAAATCTCGTCGGCGAGACTTCGCGAGCGTCGAGCGCGAGCGCCTGGCAGAGTTCGTGACAATTGTGGCCATCACCGCCGGAGGACGAAAACACGCTGGCGAGCTGGGCGGGGTTGACATTCGCGCGCGACGACGCCTCCAAGGCCACGGCGAGCGCAAGTTTCACCACCCGTCCGGTGCGTCGGCGTTCGGCGGGAGGCAGGAGCGTGGGTGTAGGCAGCAGCGTTCGAGCAGGCGAATAGACGACACCTCCCGACAACACGGTCGCGGTTTCTTGCCAATTGGCAAGACCGGGCCCGAGCACTCCTATGCCTCCGACATATGCCGAGAGCATCATCCGGCTCGGCCGAAAATGAGGCTGCAATTGGTGCCGCCGAATCCGAATGAATTGCTCAACACATGCGACACGGAAGAGTAGCGGTTTTCGCGTATGTAGTACGTCGTGAGAGTGGGATCGATCTGGGTGGTATGAACACCACCCGGCATGAACCCATTCCGCAAGGCGATGGCGCTGATGACCGCCTCGAGCGCGCCGGCCGCGCCCAGCGTGTGACCGGTCGCACCCTTGGTCGAGCTACTGGGCGTGGTCGGCCCGAAGACGCTGGTGACCGCATGGCTCTCGGAACGATCGTTGCTCGGAGTGCCCGTGCCATGCAGATTGATGTAATCGATCGCAGCGGGGTCTAGCCCCGCAGTGCGGAGTGCCGCCTGCATTGCGCGGCGTGCACCATGCCCCTCGGGATGCGGTGCGGACATGTGATAGGCGTCGCTCGATTCACCGACGCCCAAAAGCAGAATATCGTCGCTGTCCAGCTGTTCCGAAGGACGCTCCAGCAGTGCAAAGGCGGCGGCCTCACCGATCGAAATCCCGTCGCGTGCGACGTCGAACGGGCGGCAGGGCGCCGGCGAGGACAGCTGCAGCGAGTGGAAGCCGTACAGCGTCGTCAAGCACAGCGAGTCCACACCGCCCACCAATGCGGCGTCGATCAGCCCCGCTTCGATCATGCGTCTCGCCGAGCCGAAGACTTTGGCGCTGGAGGCACAGGCGCAGGACACGACGACGGCCGGCCCTTCCAGGTGCAGCCGCTGCCGCAAGTAATCCGCGACCGAGAACGAATTGTGGGTGGCGCTGTATTCGAAGCTCGCAGGCAGCGCTCCGGTGATGAGGTCACGCTCGCGGTAAGCCAGTTCGGTCTGCAGGATGCCGGCCGTGCTCGTGCCGATGAAGACACCGATCCGTTTGCGGTCCCAGCGGCTCGCGGCGCGTTGAACGGTTTCCAGGAAGCCGTCCTGCTTCAAGGCAAGTTCCGCCAAGCGATTGTTGCGGCAATCGAACTGTGACAGTTCCTCAGGCACCCTTACTGAATCGACACCGGGTACCTCGCCGATGTAGGTATCGATGTCGACGGTCTCGAATTTGCAGTTCTTGAGGCCGCTGCGTTGTGCGAGCAGCGACTCGAACGTTTGCGCAATCCCGAGCCCGATGCAGCTGGTCGCCGTGAAGCTCTCGAGAAGGAGGGGCCTCATCGCGCCTTGCTCTCGCCCGTTGCTCACGGCAGCGCCGCGCGCAGCGTAATCGGCGTCAACTGACGCGCGCGCAACGTATCCAGCAGACGCGGCAGCACCTCGAGAATCACCGGCTGATCCATGGCCCCCCGCGCGGCGTTGCCGTCGTGCAGCAGCAGAATATCGCCGCCCTGCAGGGAGTGGGCCAGCCGCTGGTAGACGGCTTCCGCATTGCCGTTGACGGTATCGAAGCCGCGCCGTGTCCAGCTCGCGAGGCGCAGGTGCAAGCTTTCGAGCACGGGCTCGAGAAAGGGATTGCGAAGTCCGGCAGGGGCTCGAAAGAAGCGTGGGCTACTGCCGGTTACCCGTAAAATGCTGTCCTGGGCCCGAGCGATTTCGGCCCGCATCGCTCCCGGGCCGAGCAACGAGAAATTATGTCGATGCCGCTGGCTGTGATTTTCGATGGTGTGGCCGCGACGCACGATTTCCTGCGCAAGATCCGCGTAACGTTCCACGCGTTCCCCCACGCAGAAAAACGTCGCCTGCGCACGGTGCTCGGCGAGTTGAGCCAGCACGCGCGGGGTCACGGCCGGGTCTGGGCCGTCATCGATGGTTACTGCAACGTCACCGCGCGCACCGTTGGTTGCCGGAAGGCGGATCCAATTCGGACCCAGCAGTCGGCTTCGCGGCCATAGACCGGCGGCGGTCAGCACGCCGTGGTTCGCCACTACCGCGCCGACCGCCCACGGCCATGCCCGCGGGTGGACCCCTATCGCGGCCGCAGCGCCCACATGGATCAGGGCAGAGGCCGACAGTATCGGCGTTGAAATCAAGCGCCGGTAGTCGCTCCAGGGTTGCTTCATGTGAACCTCGAATCCAAAAAATTCTCCCACAGCGTCGTCCACGTGACCCAGTCGTGGCCTCCCGGGACCACATTGACCGCCTCTGGCGGCAGCGCTTCCGCCATCAAACGATGCGCCTCGGCAAAGCGGTCTTCGTACCCGTATCCTAAGTACCAAGACCGCGGGTCGGAATGCCGCGCCTGGATGAAGCGCCATATTCGGCGTTCCTCGTCGGATGCCGCAAGCTCGCTCCCAGCCCAGGCGGCGAGCCCCGGCGCGTCCGCAATCTCGCGAGTCAGCAAGCGGTTGCCGAGATAGGGCGCCAAGAGGCACAGACCGTCCAGATCACCAGGATTCAACGCTGCGTAGTCCAAGGCCATGAAGCCGCCGAGCGAAATGCCAGCCAGCCAGATCGATTGGTACCCCAGCGCGCGGGCGGGCAACACGATGTCATATTTCAGCTGGTCCAGCGGCCGGCGATCACCGAGGCACCTCATTTCGATATCGACGAATAGGAGATCTATGGCCAACCCGCGCTCGCGCACCTTCGTGTCGAAGCCGGACGACACGAAGTCTTGCGGGGTATGGTAGGCCCCGGGCAGACAAACGATGCGAGTCGGCGCCACAATTCCCGACTCGGCCGCTATCGCCAGGCTACGCACCGGTGGCCTCCGCCGACGAGGACGCCGCTGCCGGCACCGCCGGCGTGGGGCGCGGGTTCGGAAGCCGCGCGGCGGGCGGTGCGCCTGATGTCATCACCGCAGAAAACAGCAGAGCCAGAAATGCGCCCGGTGCCACCGTCGTTCCCAAGGCCTCGAGCACCGGCACTTGCGAGAACGCCAACAATCCAAATCCAATGACGGTACTGATATTGGCTATGCCCAACGACGCCAGCGTCAGCGCTGAGGTGTCGTCCGGTTGTCTGACCCCCTCGGCATCGAAGAACAGCGCGTAATTCGAGCCGACGGCGACGATGAGCAGCATCCCCACCAAGTGCAGTATGGTCAGCTGCTGCCCGAAACCCGCAAGGCCCGCAGCGACGGCGAGTACCGCAAGAACCAGAGGCGCGAGCACTCGTGCCACCCGCACCGGCGAGCGCAGAGTGAACGCTAACAGCAGTACGATGAGCGCGAAGCCGCATGCAGACAGCCGTATGGCCTCCTGCAGGTAGCTGGCGTAGAGCGCGTCGGTTTGCTGCTTCAAATCGAGGATTTGGGTGTCGCTCAAATTCGCCGCGGCGAGCGCGGCACTGACGCGCGCGACGTCGATTTCGGGTGTTGGGGCGCCGCCGGCGGCATGCAGGGGCAGCAAGGCGCTCCAGTGACCGGACTGATGCAGGATCAGCGAATCGAACCCCGTCGCGAGCGAAGTGCCGCGCAGGTCCTCTACGGTGACGAGCGCGCCGCGGCGCGCCGCATCGACGTCTCGGATGAACGGTCCCAGCTGATGCTCGTCGAGATCCAGACCCGCTATGGCGCGATGCAGGTTATCGTGAAGGACTTGCTGGTCGGGCAAGGCGCTGCGGCGAGCCTGCTGAGTGGCCAGGCTCGGCAAGTAATTTGCCGGGCTGTCGAATTCTCCGATGACCTTGGCATCGATCAGGTTCTCGAGCGTGGTTTGGGCGCGCTCGGCACCCCGCAGGGCCGCTTCTAGGGTGGGTCCTGAGACGATGACCACGTCGAGAACGTTGGCGGCTCCCAGGTCGGCCCGCAGCTTCGCGTCGTAGCGTTGATCCTCCAGCGACACAGGACTCAACGCCGACAATTCGCGATTCCACAGACTGCCATGATGCCCATACAGCACGAACAGGGCGGCGACCGCTACCGCACACGCCGCGCCCGCGATCGCGCGACCTCCGTGTCGCCGCACGGAGTCCCGCAGCTGGCCAACTCGTAGTCCCAGCGGTGCGACGTCGCGTATCCTGAACCCCTGCGGCAGCAGTTCGGGTAGCACGAAACGGGTCACCAAAGCCGCCACGATCAAGCCGCTGATAGAATACAAGCCAAGTTGTGCGAGCCCGGGAAAGCCTGAGGGCAGCAGTGACGCGAAACCGCACACGGAGGTCAGCATACCAAGACGAATGGTTGGCCAAAGCAGCCGCTGCCACGACTTGGTGGTGGAGTTCGCGGCATGCGATTGAAGGAAAAAATAGATGGAGTAATCCACCGACTCGCCTATCAACGTGATTCCGAAACCTAGGGTGATGCCGTGAACCACTCCAAATCCGAGGGCCACAGCGGCAATTCCCGACAACGCGCCGGTGGCGACCGGCAGCAAGCCCAGCGTCAAGGCTGCAAACGAGCGGTACACCGCCAGCAACACGCCGATGACGAGAACGCTGCTGACGATGGAGAGGCGCACCGCAGCCCGTTTGATTTTGGCGCGGGCGGCCACGGCGAAGACACCGGGGCCGCTCATGCGCAACTGCACCGCCGCCGCCCCGGACCCTGCTTCGGCCCTCCCTAAGCGAAAGGCGCTGCGGATGGCTTCCAGATCGCGTTCCTGGGCGTCGGTGTCAGAGCCGGGCGCCGCGGTTTGCGCGACCATCAAGGTGCGCGCTTCGTCGGCGGAAACCCAGACGCCATCCTGGGTTCGCGGACCCGGCGTGCGGCCCAGTTGGTCGACGATCTGCAGCATCTCCCCGGTGGGATCCTGCGGTACCAAGGACTTCAACATGAGGCCGGCCGAAGATGCCAGGTTCTCGATGGTCGCTTCGATCGCTGCTTTCAAGCCCGCGGCGGAGAAGCGCTGCGCATTGACGGCATTGCTCAAGAGATAGCGATGTTGGAACAAAAATGCGCGATCGCGCTCGGCAGAGAGCAGCTCGCCGTTTTCGATACTCGAGAATTCGGCCTCGTTCCGCAACAGATGCGCCATGGCGGTGGAAACCTGCGCGCGGGCGGTCGCATCGCCATCCTCGAGCGCAATCAGAATGAGACGCGACGCGGGGCCGTCGCGCAGCTGATCGACCAGCAGTTTTTGCAGGGGCGTGGGCTTCGCCGGTAAAAAAGCGGACAGATCGGTCATGTATTGGGCGTGGGCGACGATCCACAGACCGGCCGCGATACCGATCAGCCACAGGCCGATGATCCGCGCGCGGCGCGCAATCATGGCGCCGGGTGTGCGCGCAAGGTCATCAGCGAGCGGTCGCCGTCGGGTTGACGGATCTCAATTCTGAGCAGATCGTCTCTCGATCCATCGATCTGAACCTGGGATACGGTCTTTGCGAGGTGCGCATCCAGCGGCACCAAAACCAGCGTCCAGCGCGCCAGGCTTCCGGCAAACTCCAGCCGAAAGACGCTCTCGAGCGCGGCTCGATCGCCCGCCAAGGTCGCGCGAATACTTTCGACGAATGGCAGAACCTGCGGATAGGACTTCAATTCGAGGACGCGGCTGTGGCCGCCGCGCTGCATGGTCAAGACATTGCCATCCAGCAGCAGACTTTCCGCATGGGGTTCGAGGGTGCGCTTTTCCAGATGGTTGGGTGCGTCATAGATCAATTCACCGGACGATTCGACCGGTCGCTTCAGCAGCGACAAAAACCGCTGTTCCACGAAACTCACTGCGCCATGGTGCCGCGCGGCAAGCAAATGCATGACTTGATCGAAGTCGTCGGCAGCGCCGCGCGCCGCGACGCTCGCTAGAAGCGAGAGACAAACGCCGAGCGCACGCAGCGTCATGCTTTGGACTTGCGCGCCGGCTTGGCAGGAGCGCGCCAGAAATCGAAAAAATTGAACCAGTTGTAGGGATAGCGGCGGCAGTATTTATCGAGCAAGGTTGCGTAGCGCTCGACCGCTGCACGCACGGCCGCATCGCGGGCCTTGGGTGAAACGGCGGAAAAATCAGCGATGGGCTCGAATACCACGTGATAATGATTGCCGCCGCAATACAGACCGACCATGAAAATGACCGAGCGGCGCAGAATCGCGGCAGCGCGCATCGGTCCGGTGGGCAGATGGGCGCGCTCACCCAGGATGGTGACCTCATGCACCCGCTCATCGCCCAAAGTGCGGTCGCCCAACATGCCGACGAACGCGCCGTGATCGAGTCGTTCCGCAATGCGCAGCATCGCGTTGATATGGCCTAAAGAAATGATATCCGGCTTCGCCTTGGGGTTGATGGCGGCGAGTATGGTATTGATTTTGCGGGCGTTATCTTCGTACATGGCCATGGATACCTGAATCCCCGGTTGGCGGCGCCCGATGCAGCCGATGACCTCGAAGCTGCCCATGTGCGCGCCCATCAGGAATGCGCCCTGACCACGTTCCACTTGGGTGTGCATGAGGGATTCGCCCTCGATGGTTATCCTGAACGTATCGTACTGCTCGTTGATGAGATAAACCCGATCGTGAATCGTGGTCGCGAAATTCAACACATGCCGAAAACGATCCGTTGGGCCTGGGGCACGGCCCAAGGCACGGCGCAGATAACGGCGGGACTGGCGCCGGGCTCCCGGAGCGAACAAGAAGAAATACACCGCGATGCCATAGAGCGCCGCGCGGCTCACTCTTCTTCCCAGGCGCAACGATAAAAAGGCCATGAACCGTAATAGGCCGGTGCTGCCGCGTTCGCGGTTACCGATCCATTCGGCGGTTTTCAGCGGCGTTTCCACGCAGTTCGCCGGATCAAGCGCCACAGGCGCCGTCCTTATCTGCCGCAATGGCCGACAGCACGCCGGAGGCCACCGCGCCGTTTGCGGAGCGAATGACAAAACGGATGGTCGCCTCGTTGGGGGCTGTATGTTGCAGGGTCAGTACCACGCCGGGCCGCACGGTCTCCAGGAATTTCGCCGACGCAACCTGCCATTGCGTCAGATCGATGCCGCGGCTGCGTTCGATCTCGTGCAGTGCCTCATCGAGCAGCACCGCGCCGGGGAGAATCGGGAATCCGGGAAAATGGCCGGCAAACGATGCATGGTCCGCGGCGATGCGCAGTTCGCTGCGTAATTCCTCCGCCGGATGACTCTCGCTCATGGCGTGCCGCTCGCTCGCATGGGGTGTTCGGCGAGCGACTGCAGGGCCTGGTGCGGCAGTTTACCGGTGGCATTGCGCGGCAACCGTTCGACGAGCAACAGGGGGCGGGGCAGAAACACCGGATCGATGCGTTGGCGCAATTGTTCGGTCAGCTGCGCCGCGCTCAAGGTCGGTGCCACAACGGCGGCGGCGAGCCGGACGACGCCGGTGCCGCTGCTGGCATCCGCGTCGCGCAGGAAAAATGCGCCGTCGACCACACCCGGGATGGCATTCAGTTGGGCGTTCAAGTAACCGAAGGAGCTGCGCTTGCCGGCGACATTGACCAAATCGGCCGTGCGACCGTGCAGCAAAAACTCCTCGTCGTTGGTGATGTCGATGACGTCACACAGCGGCGTCATTTGCTCGACGTGGCCACCCTGGGCGAACACTTGATCATCGCGAGCGCTGAGGCGCACGTTGGGCCATAGGCGCCAAGTCGGGGATTCAGCGGTGCGGCGGGTGGCGATCTGCCCGGTCTCGGTGGAGCCGTAGATCTCGAGCAAGCGTGTTTGAAATTTCGCCTCCGCCTCCCGCGCGAGGCTCTGAGCCAACGGCGCGGTGGCCGACACGATCAGGTCGATCGGCGGCAGTTCGACACCGGCGGCCATCAGGGTGCGCAGGTGTACAGGTGTCGATATCAGGGCTCGCGGTCGCGGCGCCGCCGCGACGGCTGCACAGATATCCGCCGGGTAGAACGGCCGCCCGGCGCTGAACGCATTGCCGCTCAAAAGCGCCAGCAACACCGTCGATTCGAATCCATACATGTGTTGCGCAGGCACGGTACCGATCAAAGTATGTACTCGGCCGTCCAACAGGCCGAGGCGTGGAGCTCCGTCGCGCACGCAGCGCGCGAGCTTTCCCCAGGTCTTCTTGTAGGGCAGCGGCGTACCCGTGGAGCCCGAGGTGAATACGATCGCTGCCAGTTGCGCCGTCGAGATTTGCGGGATTTGCCAGGCTACCTCGGCGCCGTGCGGAAGTTGCGGGAACTGGAATCGGGGCAGATCGATGGTGCAGGCTTGTTCGTCCGTCAAGCAAAAGACGTCTGGAGCGAAGTGGGCGAGTTGCCGGATCACTTCCGGTGTATGGGTCGACGGCAGCAAACTCACTCGCCCGGTCATGAGGCAAGCCGCGAGGCCCACGGTGAATTGATATCGGTCCACGCAGACGTTCAGCACGTGCGTGGCCGCGGGCAGTCGACCCGCCAGATGGACGGCGTCGGCCACGAACTGCCGCGCATCGATGGCAAGGCCTCGGCGGTATGCAACCACCGCGGAGGGCGATTCATGCGCAAACAGTGGGGTGGTCGCGATGTTCACGATTGTCGGGAAGGCGCGAAATAGACGCGCACCGTTGCCAGCAGGCCGGCGCGCGAGACCTGGGGCAAAACCCGGCGCCGAACCAGGTATTCAGCTACAAACATGGCAGCCACCAGCGGCAGCACGCAAAAATTGATGTAGAACGACCAGATCCGCAGAGGCGCCAATAAAAACAGCAGGATGGAGGCCGCGGAAACCGCAAAGAAGAATATGGCCCACGCGATAGTCACTCGCCTGGTGTAGAGCACTTCACGCGCCGATAGGGGCCCGTGTACCTTGTCGGCCAGCTGGGTGCACAAGGCGGTCCGGTTGGGCATCAACGACCGGCTAAAAGTCCAGCCCAATAGACCATAGACGCTGCTTTCCTGTACGAGGTAGAAGAGCGGGAAGTTCTGTTCAAGCAGTGGCCAGAGACCATAGAGCAGTCCGGCAAGGCCAGCCGTCAAAAGCAGGGCGACCGGCGGGGGCGTCCAGCGCCAGGCGCACACCAAGGCGAGGAAGGTGAGGGGGCCCAAGGCGAGGGCGGTTCCTAACTCGTGAGCGCCGGCAACCGAATTACAGTAGTGGGAGAGCCCGGCATAGGCCGCGATCGATACGCAGGCCGCAGCGCACTGCAGCCTACGCCTCCAGCGCGCGCTCACTTGGTTCTCTGTGCCGCAATGTACTCAGCTAAGTGCCTCAATGACCGAAAGATTTGCTGATTTTCTTGGCTGTCGGCGCGAAGTTGTATTCCATACTGCTTGGACACCAAGAGCGCCACTTCCAGAATATCGATGGAATCCAGGCCAAGGCCCGCGCCATACAGCGGTGCGTCCGGATCGATTTCTTCAGGCGTGACTTCCAAATTCAACGCGTGGACGAACAGTGTGGCGATTTCCAGGCGCAGACCTGCATCGGCCAGTGGCGCCGGCTGTTGCAGGAGCGACGCTTTGTCGGGCATAGGCTGAGCTTCGAGTAAGTTTCTAGAGTAGTCGGCATCGGTATGCCGGTTTGCCCGCATTATATAGGTGTCGGCCTGAGCGGCAACCCACCACTGAACGGGGTATGCTCACCACCCACCATGCTCGCCCCCCACCCCCCGCTGAAGGACTATTACGCCCACGAAGCGGACAGGGATGGTTGGGTGCGCCGACTGTTCGATCAAACGGCGGGCGATTACGACCGTGTGGAGCGGGCCATGGCCTTCGGCTCCGGTTCTTGGTATCGCCGTCGGGCGTTGGCGCGGGCGGGATTGAGAGCGGGCATGCGGATAGTGGATGTAGGGGTGGGGACTGGCCTCACGGCGCGCGAGGCGGCCTATTTGGTGGGCCATTCCGGGCATGTCACGGGGGTGGATCCCAGCGCGGGCATGTTGAACCGCGCCGTCCTGCCCGCCGGGGTTAAATTGCTGTTAGGTTGTGCCGAGGCGCTACCGCTGCCGTCGGGGGCTGCCGATTTCGTGTCCATGGGGTATGCACTTCGCCATGTGACCGATTTGTCCGCGGTGTTTCGGGAATTCGCGCGGGTGCTGGTCCCGGGCGGTCGCATCTGTATCTTGGAGATCACTGCGCCTGCCGGGCGCGCCCGGCGAACCTTCCTCAAAGCCTACATGCGCGGAGTCGTGCCCTTCGTGGCACGCTGCATCGCCCGCCACCGCGACGTTCCCAAGCTGATGCGCTACTACTGGGATACGATCGAAGCATGCGCGAGCCCGACCCTCATCATGGGGGCGCTTCGGGATGCGGGATTCATCGACGTGCAGCGGACGGTGTCGCTGGGGATATTTTCCGAGTACTGCGGTAGTAAAGCGGGTCCCTAGCCTGTTCTAGGCCGCTACGCGCCATGTGACCACGCGCGCCACTTTCTAGGCGCTTCGCGCCACCTTTAAACGGGGTCGAGGCGACCCCGACCTAGAGGCGCGCTGCGCGCGTGAAGAGGGGTCAGCCGCGCCGTAAGCGCATGGCGAGCAGCCACGGCAGCCGGAGTAGAAACCCGAGAAACAGCCGAAAATGCATCCATGTCAGCAACGCGTTGTCGCGCCAATAATTGAAGTGCGACACGCCGCCCTCTTCTGGACCGAAATAGCGTACGGGCGCCGGCAGGTTTATCGGCCGGACGCCTCGCCAACACAAACGCACCACCGCTTCGACGTCGAAGTCGAAACGCCGCATCCAAAGTTGATGGCGCATCACGCGGTCGAGATCGGCCATCGGATAGACCCGAAAGCCGAATAGTGAATCGCCGATTCCGGCCCAAAGCGTCTCGAGGTTGGCCCACCAATTGGAGATCTTTCGGCCCTTGACTCGCAATTTCGGGGCGCTGGAATCAAAAATCGGGCGGCCCAGTACCGTGGCCTCCGGCGCCAACAGCGAGGCTTGCATGAATGCGGGGATTTTCTCGGGCGGATGTTGTCCGTCTGAATCCATGGTCAGCGCATGGGTAAAGCCCGCGCGCATGGCCTCGCGTATGCCGTACAGAACTGCGGCTCCCTTGCCCTGGTTTTTGGGCATGACCAGTACGCGCAAGCCGGGCTGGGTCGCCGTCATTTGTGCCAGCTGCGGGGCGGATCCGTCGGTACTGCCGTCGACCACCACCCAGACCGGCGACCATTGATTCAGGGCGGCGCGCACGGTTTCGAACACCTTCGGTCCCGGGTTGTAGCTGGGTATGAGCACCAAGTGAGTCGGCGAAGGCCTAACCATGGGTCAGCGGCTTCAACCAGTGCGATTGCAGGGCTCCCGCGAGTTCGCTCCGGTAGTAGGCATCCAGTTCAGCGGTGAACGCGGTGACGTCCGCCGGAGGTGCAAAACGCTTCCCCAGGCGCACTCGATAGGTGATCGGCAAGCTGGGCCGCCGAAACAGGGGCCAGCCTTTGCTCAAAAAAGGTGAGTCGGTTTCGATGAGGAGGGTTTGAACCGGCACGCCGGCATGCTTGGCGATGAGCCCGACGCTCGCCACCAGTGGATTGATGGGTGCCCGCGTGGTGCGGGTCCCTTCTGGAAACAGCAGCAGTACGCCGCCGTGCAACAAATGCGCAACCGATTCCTTGACCATCTGCCGCGACGATTCGTTTCTCACGTAGCGCGCGAGACGGGACCCTGAGCCTAGAAACACGTTTTTCATCAACTCCGCCTTCATCACGCAGACGATGTTCGGATGCCGAGTCAGAATCAACAGGGCGTCGATCAAGGCGGGATGATTGGGCGCTAGAATCACGGGCGGGCCGCCCTTGAGCAAATCGATCGCGGTCAAGTCCAGATGATAGGCTCCGGTGGCCGACAAGGACCAGCCGTAGATACGGAAGCCGGTCATGATGCCGCGTCGTCCAACGGTAGTACCGAGGTCGCGCGGCAGGATGAAATACAGCGGCAGCGCGAAGATCGACCAGGTCAGGCAAATGATCGCGAGCAACGCCAGCGACGAATACAACGCGAAATATTCATACAGGACTCTGAGAGGACGGGGCATGAGGAGGCTCAGCGAGAGACTTCAACCATCTGAGCGGAGGTGTGAATCATCCATGAAATGCCGAATCCGGCCGACCAATAGCTGTTTCGCTGCACCAGCGGACTCTCCGTGAAGGCGGCGCCCGCCAAGGTGTCCGCTCGTAGGTAGGCGCCCACCCAATAACGGGGAAAGCGTTTCGACAGCGCGGTGATGAGCTGGGCGCCGGCGTATCCCCCGGTGGCTTCATAGGCCGGCCGCGAAGCCGTCGCATACTGCGGCGCGACCGTGTAGAAGTAGTCGTGATAGCGATGGTCGGCAAACAGCGGACCTACCAGTATTCCGGCATTCCAACCGGCGTAGCCGAAGGGGTCGCCGACGTCCAACGCGAGGCGCGGCGTGAACGTCCAACCGATGAACTTCGGAGACGCCTCGACCGTAAACGCCGCGCGCAGCGGCAGCCGCAAATCGAATTTGATGCGCGAGTCGGCGCTGCGCAACAAGTGGAAGTCGAGCGAGGGCCCCAGTTCCAGGGTGGATCTGAGATCCGGCATTCCGCTGCGCTCGCGGTCATTGCGTACCGGTGTGGTCGCGTTGCCGCTCAGATTCAGCTCGACCCAATCCTGATTGAACAGCGTACCGCGCACGCCCTCGCGATCCGCTTTAAGGAACTTGCCGTTGTAGAGTAGATACGGAATGGGCAACGGGTAAGCGTGGGTGGTATTGGAGCCGCGATAGTCCTCGAAGGCAATCGCTCCCACACCCATGCCAATTTCCAGCAGGGGTTCTTCTTTGGCTTCGGCCGCCGCCGCCCACGCAAGCACCAAGAGCGCGGCGACACGCGAGCTCGAACGGCGGCCGGCCAGGGGCGCGCCCACCATCAGACGCGGGTCATTCGTTCTGGCTCGGCACGAACGTTGGCGGCCCGGCCACGGCCGGCGGTGCGGACAGGATATCTGGGGACTCCAATTGCGAGCCAATTTCGGGCGTCATAAGTTCTCAAATTCTCCATATATCCCGCGGGCCGATCCGGGTGGCCACTCGGTAAGTTTATCGCGCCGACAAACACGGGTCCAACGCCTGTAAGATACCCACGTATGCACATCTTGATTGTTGAAGATGATGAAGTTGCGCGGGATTATCTGGCAAAAGCGCTGCGCGAGGTAGGCCACGCCGTAGATGTCGCCGCGAATGGCCTCGAGGGGCTGCACATGGCGTCCTCGATCTCGGTCGATTTGGCCATCGTCGATCGCATGCTGCCGAAACTGGACGGTCTGGCGTTGGTGCAATCGCTGCGGGCCACCGGGCGCAAGATGCCGGTGTTGATTTTGAGCGCTTTGGGCGATGTCGACGATCGTATCACGGGGCTGCGCGCGGGCGGCGACGACTACCTCACCAAGCCATACCACATGTCGGAACTTCTCGCTCGGATCGATGCGCTCGCGCGGCGCGGCGATACGGGCAACGCGGAAGCGAATACCAAGCTGAAACTGGCCGATCTCGAACTCGATCGAATGACGCGTCGTGTGGTACGCAACGGCAAGAAGATCGAACTGACCGCCCGCGAATTCCAATTGCTCGAATTCATGATGCGTCACAGCGGTCAGGTCGTGACCCGGACCATGCTGCTCGAAGGCGTATGGGACTATCATTTCGATCCGCAGACCAACGTCATCGACGTGCACATCAGCCGCTTGCGCCAGGCGATCGACAAGGATTTCGACAAACCTCTGCTGCATACGGTGCGCGGTGCGGGGTACAGTCTGCGCGAAGACGAATAGTGGATATCGCACGGCGACGAATCGTGAGCCCCGATCAGCGATTCCTCGGGGTGCTCGATACGTCACCTTTCAGAATCGCCATCGTCTATTCGATCGTTTTCGCCTGCGGCGCGGCCGCCTTGCTGGGAGCCGTCGATTTCGCGGTCTCACGAGTCGTCGATCGCAGCACGGATAACCTCATCGAGGCCGAGGTTCAGGGCCTGCTCGAACAGAAGTTGGTACTGTCGCGCGGCGATTTCATCGAGCTCATCGAGCAACGCTCACAGGATCAAGACGTTCGCGGCGCGGTGTACCTGATGGTGGATCCGCAGCTGCGGCCGGTGGCCGGCAATGTTCCCGCCTGGCCGAAAATCGCCGCCAACGAGGGAAAGTGGATTCAGTTCAAGGTGTCGGTGCCGTTCGGCGATGAAACTCGGGAGCACGAAATGCGTGCGCAGCGATTCCCGCTGCCCGGCGGCTATCGGATGCTGGTGGGCCACGACGTGCAGGAGCGGCAGGATGTCAAGAATCTGATGATGCGCGGATTGATCGCCGCGGTGGTGTTGACCTTGCTGATGGGACTGGGCGGAGGGTTTTGGATGGGGCGCCGGATATTGGCGCAGGCCGGTGCGATTTCGGCCGTGGCGACACAGATCATGCGCGGCGACTTGTCGCAGCGGCTGCCGGTGCGCGATGCCGAGGACGAGATCAACAAATTGGCGCGCGAGATCAACAGTATGCTGGACAAGATCGAGCAACTCACCTTAGGCATGCGCACCGTTCTCGACAGTGCGGCACACGACTTGCGCACGCCGCTCAACCGGCTGCAAGCCACCGCCGAAGGCGCCATGACCCAACTCCTGCCCGGATCGCCGGAACGGCGCGTGCTGGAGCGGGTCTCCACGGAGGTCGACCACATGCGCGGCACCTTGGACGCGCTGTTGCGAATTGCACTGGCCGAGACCGGTACCGTGGCCCGCGAACCCGTGGACCTGTCGGAATTGGTCGCGAGCATGGTCGAACTGTACGCGCCGGTGGGAGAAGAGCGCGGCATTGCATTGGACAGCGCAGTAGCGCCAGGGGCCCAGGTTTTGGGTAGTCGGCAGCTGCTGGCGCAGGCCCTTGCAAATCTGCTCGACAATGCGATCAAATTTACGCCCGACGGCGGCCACATTCGGGTGCTGCTGCGAGGCTCCAGTACCGAACCGGAGGTCGTGGTCGAGGACAATGGACCCGGAATACCCGCCGATAAGCGCGAGATCGTGCTGGGCCGGCGCGTACGGTTGGATGAGGCGCGCAAGTTCCCCGGTTCGGGCCTGGGGTTATCGCTGGTGGCGGCCGTCACCAAATTGCATGGCGCGCGACTGATTCTGGATGATGCCGGGCCGGGCCTGCGGGTTTCACTGAAATTTTGAAGGATGGCTATGCAACGATGTGTCGGATACGCTACGACGATGCTGGCTGTGGCCGCGTGTTCTACCGGTAATCGCGTGGCGGGCGTCGCCTCCCCGGCGCAGCCTTCTGCGCTGCGTTCCGGCGTACAGACTCAATACGTCGATGACAGCGTGCGACCCGAGGATGATCTTTATCGGCATTTGAACGGCAAATGGCTGGATACATTCGCCATTCCCGCGGACAAAGGGTCGTACGGGGCGTTCACTCAAATAGACGACGACACCCAGGAACAACTGCGCAGCATCGTGGAAAGCCTGGCCGCTACGAATGCCGGCGGCACGGGCGGCGGACCTGCAGGCGGCGATCCGCAGAAGATCTCTGATCTGTACGCGAGTTTCATGGACGAGCCGCGACTCGAAGTTCTTGGACTGGCGCCGCTCAAGGCTGAGCTCGCCGAAATCGATGCCCTGGCGGACAAGCGCGGCATCCCCGCGCTCATTGCACGCTTCAATCGGACCGGCGCCGGCGCACCGTATGACATCGCGATCGACTCCGACCCGAAGGATTCGACCCACTACGCTGCCATCATTGCGCAGAGCGGGCTTGGGCTCCCCGACCGGGACTATTATTTGAAGGATGATGCCAAGCTCAAGGATGCGCGCGCCAAGTATCTTGCGCACATCGAAAAAATGCTCGGAATGGCGGGTGACATGCATGCCCGGCAGGGTGCCGCAGATATATTGAAGCTCGAGACGGCCATGGCCGAGCTGCAGTGGACCCGGGTTGCAAACCGCGATCCGGAGAAGACGTACAACAAAATCGCGATAGCCGATCTTCACAAGCTGATGCCCAGCTTTGACTGGCAACCTTACCTCGAGCGCAGCGCACTTGCCGGCAGAACCGACTACGTCATCGTTCGGCAGCCGAGCTACTTCAGCGGTCTCGACAAGCTGGTCTCGGACACCCCCCTTGCCGTATGGAAGAGCTATTTCAAATGGCACCAGCTCTCGTCCGCGGCACCCTATCTGTCGAAGGTCTTCGTGGACGAGCGATTCGCGTTCAGCGGCACCGCACTGCGCGGTATTCCGCAAAACCGCCCGCGCTGGAAACGCGGCATGGCGGTGCTGGACGGATCGATGGGCGAAGCCATCGGGAGGCTGTACGTCGCGAAATACTTCCCGCCGCAGAACAAGGCCCGGATGGAAGAACTGGTGCGCAATCTGATCGAAGCATATCGGCGCGATATCCTGACGCTCGACTGGATGAGCGCAGAGACCAAGCAAGGCGCGCAGGAAAAGCTCGCGAAAATGGTGACGAAGATCGGCTATCCGAATACTTGGCGCGACTACGGCGCGCTCGTGATCGCGCGCGACGATCTCTGGGGCAATGTCACGCGCGCTGCGCAATTCGAATATCAACGCGATATCGACAAGCTCGGCAAACCCATCGATCGCAATGAGTGGCTCATGACGCCGCAGACCGTCAATGCCTACTATAACCCGGTCATGAATGAAATCGTGTTCCCGGCGGCGATCCTGCAGCCGCCTTTTTTCGACGCGACGGCCGACGACGCGGTGAACTACGGCGGCATCGTGGCCGTCATCGGTCACGAGGTCAGTCATGGATTCGACGACAAGGGCAGTCAATACGACGCGGATGGCAACTTGCGCGACTGGTTCGCCAAGGAAGACCACGCCAAGTTTGCGGCCAGAACCAAGGCATTGGTGGCTCAATATAGCGCCTACGAGCCGGTGAGCGGTTATCACGTCAACGGCGAACTGACCCTTGGCGAAAATATCGGCGACAACTCGGGTTTGGCAATTGCTTACAAGGCGTACCAGCTAGCGCTCTCGGGCCGGACCGCGCCGACCATAGACGGGTTTACGGGCGAGCAACGGTTTTATCTGGGTTGGGTGCAGGTCTGGCGGGGCAAGGTGCGCGAGGACGAGGCCGTTGAACGCATCAAGACCGATCCCCATTCGCCGCCCGCGGTGCGAGGCACCGCCCCGTTGGTGAATCAGCCGGGTTTCTACTCGGCGTTTGGCGTCCAGGCCGGCGACAAAATGTACTTGCCTCCCGACCAGCGGGTTACCATCTGGTAACGCCACGGCGTCAAAATATCGACGCATGGGCTTGGGATACCGATCTCCCCGCCCGAGCTAGTATCGTAACCCGATGAAAACGGTGGAAAAAGCCGGGTAGGGCCATGCTGGCATAGAACTTGCTCGATACATAGCTGCGGCAGTCGCGCCGCGCTAGGAATCGACAACATGGCCGACGAAGCTGGAGAAGCTACTCCCCCGCCCGAGAAGAAGTCCGGCGGATTCATGGGCATGCTGGTGAACGGAGTCGGCATTTTCGTGCTGACCTTGATAGCCGTCATCGCCGGCGGCTCCATCAACGCCAAGCTGCATCCGATTCCCGATTTTATCCTGGACAAGGACGGCAAAATAACCGCCGTCGTGCCGGTGGCCGCGCCCAGCGGCCACGGCGAAGAAGGCGGCGGCAAATCGTCGGTGTTCTATGCGATCGACCCGCCGCTCGTCGTCAATTTCGAGGACGGGTCGGTGGTGCGCTTCCTGCAAATCAGCATGGAAGTGATGGCGCACGATCAAAAAGCGGTCGATAGCGTGCAGAAAAACATGCCTCTGATCCGCAACAACTTGTTGTTGCTCATGAGCAATCGCGATTATCAGTCGATGATGTCGCGCGAGGGCAAGGACAAGCTGCGGCAGGAGGCGCTCGCCGAAATCCGGGCGGTGCAAAAGAAGCAGGGCGGCGAAGACGTCGATGATGTCTTGTTCACCAGTTTCGTGGTGCAGTAATGGCCGCAACCGAAGCCAGTTTGGCTGACGCGACCGCCCCCGATGCCGCAAATGCGATCTCCGAAGAAGAAGTGTCGGCGCTGCTGGAGAAAAACAGCACGGGCAATGTGAAGCCCTACGAATTCACGGTGCTGCGCATCAACCGGACTCGCTTGCCCATGCTCGAGATCGTCAGCAAGAGCTTTGCGGATCGGATGGGCTCGTCGCTGTCCAGCCTCCTGGGGCGCGACGCAACGGTGCAGTTCACAGCGCTCGATTCGACCAAGATCGGGGAAGTGCAGGCGGCCTTACCCGTACCGGCGAGTCTCGCCATCGTGCGCCTGAAGCCGCTGCCGGGATTGGGCTTCGTCAGCGTCGAACCGGCGTTGCTGCTCACTTTGTTGGATGGATTTTTCGGCGGATCGGGCCGCGCAGCCAGCGACGTCCAAGCGGCGATTGCGCCGGCCGCACAGCGCTTTCTGGCGCTGATGCTGCGCAGTTTTGCCGCCGATTTTACCGCAGCTTGGACGCCGGTGGCGCCGCTCGAGTTGGAACTCGTCAAGCAGGAAACAAACCCTCGACTGATGCACCTCGGCGCACCTCAGGATCTCATGCTGGTGTTGAAATTCACCGTGGAGTTCGGTGCACACAGCGGGCGCATCGAGTGGTTGCTGCCGGAGACGCTGTTGGCGCCCATCCGTGAGGCGCTCGCCTCGGAAGGCGGCAGCGTGCCCGTCCGCAGGCAGGAAATATGGGCGCCGGTACTGGGCGCGGTGCTGCAGGACGCGCAACTGGAGACGCGGGCGGTGCTTGCGCAAGCCAAGATCAGCTTGGGGGAACTCGTACGCCTGACAACGGGCGACATCATCCCCATCGATGCGCCCCAATACGTCACCCTGCTGGCGGGCGACGTTCCGCTATACAACGGCCGCTTCGGCGTTTCGCAGGGGCGCAACGCACTCAAAATTCTTCCCGGAGGTCCCGCATGAGTGTTCCCGATCCCAAGACCGCAGCGGTGGCGCGTGCACAGTTCAATGATTTGGGCCCGAACGCCGCGGGCGGCGGAGGCCACGAGATGAATCTGAATCTGATTCTCGACGTCGCGGTGACGCTTGCCCTCGAGGTAGGTCGCGCGCGCATGCCGGTGCGCGATCTGTTGCAGCTTGCGCCGGGCGCCATCGTCGAACTCGATCGCCTGGCCGGCGAACCGCTCGACGTGTTGGTCAACGGCGTGCGCATCGCGCGCGGCGAGGTCGTCGTGGTCAACGAGAAATTCGGCATTCGGCTCACCGACGTGGTGAGCGCGACGGAAAGGATGGAACACGCTCGATGACGGGCCTTCCGCAAGCCGCTTCGCCGTTATCGGTGAGCAGCCTCGCGCAGCTCACCTTGAGCCTAGTTGCGATCGTTGCCCTGATCTTCGCCATCAGTTGGGTGCTGAAACGCTTGAAGCTTGCGGGCCCGCGCGGTCGCGGACAGATCAGCGTGGTGGATGAACTGGCCGTGGGTCCCCGGGAGCGGATCATGCTGATTCGCGTGGGCGACAGCCAGGTGCTCGTCGGCGTCAGCGCCGGCGGAGTGGTGGGTCTGGCCCCGCTTGCCACGCCGATCGTACTGAATGCCTCGGCGCCCCCGCCGGCGTTCGCCGATAGGTTGCGCGAGTTCATGAAGCGGCCGGACAACGCCGCATGAAGATATTTGCGAACCGTCACCGGCTGATCGCGCTGGCGACTCTCGTCATGGTGCCGATCGGGCTGGCCACTGCGCAGGCTTCCCTGCCGGCGGTGGCCATCAAGACCGCGGCCGACGGTGCACAGTCGTACTCGTTGACGTTCCAAGTCCTGATACTGATGACGGTGCTGACGCTGCTGCCGGCCATCCTTCTCGCGATGACGGCCTTCACGCGCATCATCATCGTGCTGTCGATTCTGCGGCAAGCGCTCGGCATGCCGACGACCCCGTCGAACCAGGTGCTGACGGGCTTGGCGCTATTCTTGACGTTCTTCGTCATGAGCACCACGCTGGAGCAGTCCTATGCCAATGGCATCAAGCCATACATGGACGGGCAGCTCGCCGGCGAAGTGGCGCTCGATCGAACGGTGGGGCCGCTCAAGAAGTTCATGCTGGCTCAGACGCGCGAAAACGATCTGCAGCTGTTCACGAAACTGTCGGGCAGGTCGCAGTTCGCAAGCGCGGCCGACGTGCCGCTCACCGTGTTGCTGCCGACCTTCATTACCAGTGAGCTGAAGACGGCGTTCCAAATCGGATTCATGGTTTTCATCCCCTTCCTGGTGATCGACCTCGTGGTCGCGACCGTCCTGATGTCGATGGGAATGATGATGCTGAGCCCAAGCCTCGTTTCGCTGCCGTTCAAGATCATGTTGTTCGTGGTGGTCGACGGTTGGACGCTGTTGATGGGCACTCTGGCCGCGAGCTTTCATCAATGACTCCCGAAACCGTCATGGATTTGGCGCACAGCACCCTGCTCGTGACCTCGATGATCGCGGCGCCGCTGTTGTTGGTCGCCCTCCTGGTCGGCCTGGTGATCGGCATGCTTCAGGCAGCGACCCAAATCAACGAGGCCACGTTGAGCTTCATCCCGAAGATTTTGCTGTTGGTGCTCACGTTGTTCGCCATCGGACCGTGGATGTTGAAGATGCTGGTCGACTTCACGCACGACCTGTACACCAACATTCCCGCCGTGATCGGCTGAACGCAGATGCAACCCCTCGTCATCAGCGCAGGCGCCGTGTCGGAACTGGTGGGGCATCTATGGTGGCCCAGCCTGCGCATCGGCGGATTCGTCCTGGCGGCCCCGATAGCCAGTGAGGCCAGCATACCGAGGCGCGTCAAAATCGTGTTCACGCTGGCGCTTGCGTTCTTACTGGCCCCGCTCGCCCCGGTGCCGGCGGGATTGTCCATTTTTTCCGGTGCCGGCGCGTTGACGGCCGTGCAAGAAATGGTCATCGGCGTCGCCATCGGCTTGGTCATGCAGCTGGCATTCGATGCGCTCATTCTTGCGGGACAGACCATCTCGATGACCATGGGTTTGGGCTTCGCCACCCTGATCGATCCGCAGCACGGTGCCAACGTACCCGTGGTCGGACAGCTGTTCATGATCATGGGCATCCTCACCTATCTCGCGCTCAACGGTCACTTGATGTTGCTGGGGGCGCTCGCCAATAGCTTCCAGACTCTGCCGATCGGATCGGCCGGCCTCGATCGGGATTTTCTGCTGTCCGTTGCGACTTGGGGCGGCCGGATTTTCGAGACCGGCCTGCTGGTTGCGCTGCCGGCGGTGATCGCGCTGGTCATCGTGAATCTGGCGCTGGGCGTGGTCACACGCGCGGCGCCGCAGCTAAATCTCTTCGGTATCGGATTCACCATCACCATGCTGAGCGGGTTCTTCGTGCTCATGGTGGGCCTCGACGGCATCATGGCCGGCATTACCAGCCTGATCGACAGCGCGCTAATGGCCGTCGTCGACTTGGTCGGCGGATCGCCGCCCGGTGCGCCCGCGGTAGGAGCGCACTGATGGCCGAGTCTGAACAGGGCGGGGAAAAAACAGAAGACCCATCGCAACGACGCCTGGACCAAGCGCGCGAACGCGGCCAATTGCCCCGCTCCCGAGAACTGACGAATTTTGCCACCATGATCGGCGGCAGCGGCACCCTGATTGCCGTCGGCGGCACCTTGATAGGGCGCCTGTCTCAGATCATGCGCACGTCCCTAACCGTCGACCCGCAATCGCTGGCCGACCCGCAGTCGATGATGGCGGCGTTCGGTCAGTCAATAGTCAGTGCGTTGGTGGCTCTGCTGCCGATCTTCGCCACCTTGATCGCCCTGGTGTTGCTGGCCGCCGTGGTGCTGGGCGGATGGAACTTCAGCCCGGCCGCCATGACGCCCGATTTCTCGCGCATGAGCCCGCTCTCCGGCTTGCAACGACTATTCGGTCTTCACGGCGCCACCGAGCTGGGGAAGGCATTGCTGAAATGTCTGGTGATCGGCGGAGTTTGCGCCGGCATCGTCTCGTGGTTGTTCAAGGACGTCATGGCGCTGGGCCATATGGCGCCGCGTGCCGCGATCGGCCGCGGCGCCAGTCTTCTCGGTTGGGCGTTCGTGTGGTTGTGTTCGTCGCTCGCGCTCATTGCGTTGGTCGACGTGCCGTTGCAGCTCTTTCAATACAAGCGCTCGTTGAAAATGACGCGCCAAGAGCTGCGGGACGAAGCCAAGGAGTCGGACGGCCGCCCGGAAACCAAGCAGCGTATCCGCCAAATTCAGCAGCAGTTGGCACGGCGCCGCATGATGCACAAGGTGCCGACGGCGGATGTGGTCATCGTCAACCCGACCCACTTCGCGGTGGCGCTCAAGTACGACCCGAAGAACATGCGCGCCCCGCGCGTGCTGGCGAAGGGCGTGGATTTGATTGCAGCCAACATCCGCCGGATTGCCGAGGAGCACCGCGTGCCGGTATTCGAGTCGCCGAAGCTTGCGCGGGCATTGTACAAGTCGACGGATCTGAATCGCGAGATTCCGGCCGGCCTGTACGTGGCGGTTGCGCAAGTCCTCTCCTACATATTCAGGATCCGAACCTTGAATCCGACGGTCGCGGCGCGCGTCGCGCGCCCGGATCCCAGCGTCGGCGATGAGTACGCGGACGTATGAACGGCCGCAACGCTCTAGCGACCTTCGGAGAGTTCGCCCGCAACGGTCTGGGCGTACCGGTTCTGGTGATGGCGGTCATCGCCATGATGGTTCTGCCGCTGCCGGCATTCCTTCTCGATATCTTCTTCACCTTCAACATCTCGCTGTCGTTGATTATTTTGCTGGCCGTCATCTACGTGCGCCGGGCGCTCGAATTTGCGACGTTCCCGACGGTGCTGTTGGGCGCCACGCTGCTGCGACTGGGACTCAATGTCGCGTCGACGCGCATCGTGCTGATGAACGGCCATACCGGCGCGCACGCGGCGGGTCACGTCATCGCCGCCTTCGGGCAGTTCGTCGTGGGCGGCAACTACGCGGTGGGCATGGTGGTGTTCGTCGTGCTGGTGATCATCAATTTCGTCGTCATCACCAAGGGCGCCGGACGCATCTCGGAGGTCAGCGCGCGCTTCACTTTGGACGCCATGCCGGGCCGGCAGATGGCCATCGACGCGGATTTGAACGCCGGCATCATCACGCAGGCCGAGGCGATCACGCGGCGTCAAGAAGTGCGCGAAGAAGCGGATTTCTACGGTGCGATGGACGGTGCCAGCAAATTCGTGCGCGGTGACGCGATTGCCGGAATTCTCATCGTGTTCATCAATTTGTTCGGCGGCACCATCATCGGTGCGGCGCAACACGGCCTGTCGTTGGCGGACGCGGGCCGCACTTATGCGCTGCTCACCATCGGCGATGGCTTGGTGGCGCAAATCCCGGCGTTGCTGCTCTCCGTGGCGGTCGCCATTTTGGTGACGCGCGTCTCGCGTTCGCACGACATGAGCCAGCAGATCATGTCGCAGATGTTGGGGCAGCCGCGAGCGCTCGGCGTGACCGGCGGTATTTTGGCGCTGCTGGGCATCATCCCGGGCATGCCCAATCTGGTGTTCCTGGGCATGGCCGCCGGGTGCGGGGTCGGCGCGTATTTCCTCGGTAAGAAGCGCACTTTCGAAAAAGCGGCGGCCGCCATGGCACCGGTCGCGGCGCCGGCTATTTCGCTGGAGCAACGGGAATTGTCGTGGGATGACGTTGAACCGGTCGATTTGATCGGTCTCGAAGTCGGGTATCGATTGATTCCGTTGGTGGACCGCAATCAAGGCGGCGAACTCATGGGGCGCATCAAGGGCGTGCGCAAGAAATTGTCGGAGGAGTTGGGCTTCTTGGTGCAGGCCGTGCACATCCGCGACAACCTCGAACTGGGTCCCAACTCCTATCGCATCACCATTCTGGGCGCGCCCGTGGGCGAGTCCGAAGTATTCCCAGATCGCGAAATGGCCATCAACCCGGGACAGGTCTCGGGGACTCTTCCGGGCTCTCCCACCAAAGATCCGGCGTTCGGGCTGGCCGCCGTTTGGATCGAGAAAGCGCGCCGCGAACAGGCTCAGAGCCAGGGCTACACCGTGGTCGACGCGAGCAGCGTCATCGCCACCCACCTGAGTCATCTACTGCAATCCCATGCGCACGAACTGTTGGGCCACGAAGAAGTGCAGCAGTTGCTCAATCGGTTGGGAAAGACTGCCCCGAAGTTGATCGAAGACTTGGTGCCGAAACTCCTGCCGATGAGCGTCGTAGTCAAAGTGCTGCAGCATTTGTTGCAGGAGCGGGTGCCGATTCGCAACTTGCGCACGGTATGCGAGGCACTCGCCGAGCTCGCGCCAAAGACTCAGGATCCGCTGGCGCTGGTGGCGGCGGTGCGCGTCGCTCTCGGCCGCAGCATCGTGCAAAGCATCGGGGGCCTGCGCGAAGAGCTGCCGGTCATCACGCTGGATCCAGGCCTCGAACAGGTGCTGCAGGATTCCATGGCGGGCGGCGGCAGCGAGGGTGCGCCAGGATTCGAGCCCGGACTCGCGGATCGCGTCCAGCAGGCGCTGGCCGACAGCACTCGGCGCCAGGAAGCCGCCGGTGAACCCGCGGTGCTTTTGGTGGCGCCGAAGCTCCGTCCATGGATAGCGCGCTTGATGCGCTATTCGACGCCGACACTTTCCGTGCTGGCCTATAACGAGATTCCGGAAAATCGCCGCATTCGCGTGATTGCGGCGGTTGGACGCTAGATGAATTGCTTGATTCATGGAGGTGGGAAATGAAGATTAAACGATACGTGGCCGTCAACATGCGCTCGGCGCTCGCGCAAGTGCGCGCCGAGCAAGGCCCGGACGCGGTGATATTGTCCAGCCGCCGCGTCGAGGAAGGCATCGAAGTCATCGCAGCGGTGGACTACGACGAGGCTTTGTTCGCCGACGCAACGCTCAAGCGCATGCCCGTCGCACCTCCCGAGGTTGCGGACACGCCGCCGCGCACATCGCCGGAGCCCAGGATCGTGGCCGCGCCATTGCGAACGCAAGCGACCAGGGACTCGGCGCCGTTGCAAGCGCCCAGCGGAATCGAGTGGGTAAAGCTCACCGATTTGGAGAATCCCGCAAACCTGCGACCGGTGCGAGCGCGGGCATCTGCCACGCCCGCAACGCCCGGAACACTCGCAATACCTGCAACACTCGCAATGCCCGTAACACCCGTAATGTCCGCGGCGCCGCCCGTAGCTCCGCCAGCGCCCGCGGCACCGCCGAGCCGGTCGCCCGCGCGCGCATTGGACAGCGGGTACGTCGCGATGCAGCGCGAACTCAAAGACTTGCGTGAGATGCTCCAAGGCGAACTCAAGCACATTTCGTGGAACGACAAACGGCTGCGCGAGCCCTTGCAGGCGCGTGTTCTCGAACAACTGACGGCCATGGATATCGCGCCGGATATTGCGATGTCGCTGGCGGCTCTGGCACCGCGACGCACGAACTTGAAAAACGAGTCGAACATTCCCCTCGCGCTGTTGGTCAGCCGTCTGCGCGTGGTCGACAAACTCAGTCCGGTCAACGGCGGCGTCATCGCGCTGGTGGGCCCCACCGGTGCCGGGAAGACGACGACCATTGCGAAACTGGCGGCTCGATGGAGCATGCAACATGGCAGTCAGGATCTCGCGCTGGTGAGCACCGATCGATATCGCATCGGTGCACGCGAGCAGTTGATGACCTATGCGCGCATTCTCGGCGTCCCGATGCATGCGGCGAACAGCGGCAAGGAATTGGCGCGGATTCTCGAGCGGCTAAAGGACAAGAAACTGGTATTGATCGACACCGCCGGGATGGGGCCGAAGGATGTCCGCCTCACGGAGCAACTCGCGGCGCTGCAGCTCGGCGCATCTCGTGCGCGAGTTCTGCTTGCTCTTCCGGCGCACGGCGAAGCGCACGCGCTCGAGGAGATCGTTCGATCTTTCGTCAGGGCATCTCCCGCTGCATGCATCCTGACCAAGGTGGACGAAGCGGCGAGTTTGGGTGCCGTGATCTCGACCACGATCCGGCACAACCTGCGGATCGCATACTTGTGCAATGGACAGCGGGTGCCGGAAGACCTGCATGCTGCGCACGAGCGGCGAGTGTGGCTGGTCCGCGCCGCAGCCAAGCTCAAGGAGGGTGCCCCCCAGCAACGCGTCGACGAAGGGTACTTCGCCCGCAATTTCGGTGGAGCACAAGCCCATGCGTGATACACGACTTTCGCGAAGTCAGGCAGAAACGCTCGAGGAACTCAATTCCACGCGTCCCGTCAAGGTCATTGCGGTCACCGGTGGAAAAGGCGGCGTGGGTAAAACGACGGTATCGGCGAATTTGGCCGTGTCGATCGCGGCCCAGGGCCGCGATGTGATGTTGGTCGATGCCGACTTGGGAATGGCCAATGTCGACGTGATTTTAGGGTTGCACACTCGATTCCATCTGGGTCACGTCGTCAAAGGCGAGTGTTCCCTGGAGGATGCGATCGTCACCGGCCCGCATGGGCTGCAAATCGTACCGGCGGCGTCGGGTATCAAGCGCATGGCGAATCTTTCCGACGCCGAGCAGGCCGGTATCATTCGCGCCTTCAGCGATCTGTACCATCGCGTCGAGGTTCTGGTCGTCGATACGGCGGCGGGGCTGCACGAAAGCGTGCTGACCTTCAGTCAGGCGGCTCACCATGTGGTGGTCGTGGTATGCGATGAACCGGCATCCATCACCGATGCATACGCTCTCATCAAGGTATTGAGCCGCGAACATGGCGTGCAGCGATTTCAGATCCTGGCGAATCAGACGCGCCGCTCGGGGGAAGGGCCGGATTTATTCCAGAAGATTTCCCGAGTCTGTGACCGATTTCTCAATGTCACTCTGGAGTTTGCCGGTTCCGTACCGTTTGACGACTATCTGAGACGGGCGGTACAGCGGCAAACCGCCGTGGTCGAAGCGTACCCTGCCTCGATTTCGTCAATCGCCCTCAAGAATCTGGCGGTGAAGGCCGATAAGTGGTCTGTGCCACAAGGTGCACGAGGTCACCTGGAGTTCTTCGTTGAACGAATGGTGGGGGCCCGGATTGGTCCTTCGACGGTATTGC
>Ga0179596_10000141_pt1 | contig 52909 bp, 48 predicted proteins | sample CZODoug1_1_08_16_FD_155494 | JGI IMG/M metagenome (GOLD analysis project Ga0179596, IMG submission 155494) | Vadose zone soil fungal communities from Angelo Coast Range Reserve, California, USA - CZODoug1_1_08_16fungal (Illumina Assembly) | ecosystem: Environmental > Terrestrial > Soil > Vadose... | reverse complement strand
GCCCAGGCCGATCTTCAGGATGGCCCCGGCGCCGGCAGAGCGCATCTTGCTGATCTGCACGGAAAGATCCGCGTCGTCCTGCTTGTATTGCTCGATATCGACGACCTCGATGCCGTACTGGCCGGCGATCTTCTGCGCCACGTTCTTCTGCAAGGTGGCGTAGGGGGTCGGGTCGTGCAGCACGCCGATCTTGCGGATCTGCGTCTTTTCTTTCAGATATTCGAGTCGCTTTTCCACCTCGAAACCGGCCGGCGGCAGGGTCGAGAAGGCCCATTTGAGCTGGTCCGGCTGTTCCGGCAAGATCGAACACAGCATCATCGGCACCTTCGCCCGCATCAGCAGGCCGGCAGCGGCGAAATTGCCCGCCGAGACGCAGCCGCTGACGAATACCTGCGCGCCGTCCGACGACAGCATCTTGCGATAGGCAGTGACCGCCTCCTGCGGTTCGGAGTGGTTGTCCTCGACGATGACCTCGATCTTGCGCCCCAGGATGCCGCCGCGGGCATTCACCGCGTCGGCCGCAAGCTGAACGCCGTCGCGCCAGGCCCGGTCGACCGTCGCGGCATAGCCGGTAAGACCGGCGGAAATACCGATCTTGTAGGTGTCCTGCGCCTGGGCGCCAGCCCCTGTAACCCCAAATATCAGGCTCCCGATCACGCCGGCGGCAAGCAAAGTTCGAAACGACACGGCATCCTCCCCGAAGCTTTTTGTTTTCCAGCCCGGACATGGCTTGGTGAAGGGCCATGCCGGACCGGTTTTTTATCCGTCGTATCAGATCCCAATCTCAGACCGGCTTGGGACCGAACCCGCCGCCACCAGGCGTTTCCAATACCACCACATCGCCGGCCTGCATCGTAAGCTTCTTCGCCTCGCTGACCGATTTGCCGTTCACCAGGAAGCGCCCGGCAGCGCCCGGCTTACCCCCGGCGATGCCATCCGGCCCGCTTTCGAGGCGACTCGGCACCGCGTTCAGCAGCCAGGGATAAGCGGTGCGCATATGAAACTGGATCAATTGCCCGTCACCGCCGCGGGTGCGGCCCGCGCCGCCCGAGCCGCGGCGCAATTCCTTGCGGTCGAACACGATCGGCATGGTGGCCTCGAGGATCTCGATCGGAACCGCCGCGACGCCGGTCGGATAGCAGGTGGCGCTCGGCCCGTCCTTTTCCGCCCTGGCGCCCATGCCACCGGAATAGTTGAACATCGACGAGGTGAATGGGCGGCCATCGGCCCGCCTGCCTTGGATCTGCATCGTCCAGACGGCGCCCGAGCCTTCCGCCAGCACGCGCTCCGGCATGACCTGGTGCAGCGCCTTGAGGATCGGCATGGGCACGTACATGCCGACCACATGGCGCGCGTTCACCGGGGCCGGATAGGTGCAGTTGATGATCGAGCCTTCCGGCGCCCGCACCTCGATCGGCGCCAGAGAACCGGTGTTGTTCGGCAGATCCGGATTGAGACACGAGCGGATCGCGAAGGTTGAGTAAGCGTGCGTATAGTTCAGCACCACATTGATGCCGGTGGCGGTCTGGTCGGAGCTGCCGGCGAAATCGACGATGATCGAACCGGCCTCCGCATCGACCGTGACCGCTGTATTCAGGGTGATGACTTCGCCGCCCGGCACGTCGAAGCTGCTCTCGCCGTGATAGGTGCCGGGCTTCAGCTTGCGGATCGCCGTACGGGTCGCCTCTTCCGACCGGCGAATGATTTCGTCGGAGAGGGACTCGATATCCGACAGGCCGGAGCGCCGGCACAAGGCGATGAGATGCTCGGCCGCCGCCTCGCCACTCGATACCTGAGCCGACAGATCGCCGAACACCGCATCGGGCGTCCGGACGTTCCGGCGGATTATGGCGTGCAGCACTTCCACCGGCTCGCCCTTTTCATAGAGCTTGAGCGGCGGGATCCACAGCCCCTCCTCATGCACGTCGCGGGCACCGGCGCCGATGCCGTAGCCGCCGATATCCGTGTGATGGATGGTCGAGCCGATATAGGCGATCAGCGAGGTGCCGTCGAAGATCGGCGTCAGGATCGTGATGTCGAAGAAATGCCCGGCTGAAAGCCAGGGGTCATTGGTGATCAGTACATCGCCGGGGAAACACGTGCCTTCGAACAGCCGCACCAGATGAGCCCCGGCGAAAGCGAGCGAGTTGATATGGCCGGGTGTGCCGGTGTTGGCCTGCGCCACCATGCGGCCGCGCCGGTCGAACAGCGCGCAGGCAAGGTCGCCCGCTTCGCGGACGATCGGGCTGAAGGCGATCCGCTGCAGCGCCTTGGCACGCTCGGTCACCACGCCGATCAGGTTCGACCACAGAATTTCCAGTTCAACGCCGTCCATGACCTTATCCTTTCGTCGCGACGATGCAGCCGAAGCGGTCAATGACCGCGGTCCAGCCTGGCGGGATCGCCGTCGTCGTTTCGCGTTCTTCAATGATGACGGGGCCGGCCACGCTCTGGCTGACCGCGAGGTCGGACCGGGCATAGACCGGCGTCTGCTGCCCATCCGCCCAGGCATGCACCGGACGATGCGCCTTGGCGCGGCCCTGGCTGGTGGCGTGCAATGCCGCCGCGTCGAATTGGATCGCCGGGCCGCGGGCCGTGACGCGCCAGGTGACGATCTCGACCGGAACGTGGGACGGGTTCACGCCGTAGAGATGGCGATAGGCGCCTTCGAACAGCGTGGCGATGGCGGTCCGGTCGCGCGCGGCGCGCGGGTCGGCATCGAAGGTTACGGTCACCTCGTGCTGCTGGCCGACATAGCGCATATCGGCGCCGATCACGATGGTAACATCGGTAGGGGCGCAACCGGCCTCGCGCAGCGCCGCCCGGCCCTCGATTTCGAGATCGCCCAGGATGCGGTCGACCCGCTCCCAATCGAGATCGCCGAGTTGGGTGAGATCGCTGCGCACCAGATCGAGCCGGACCGGGGTCACCAGCGTGCCGAAGGCGGAGAGCACGCTGGACTGCGGCGGCACGATCACCGCGGTACTCTGCAGCAATTCGGCGACGCCACAGGCATGCAGCGGACCGGCGCCGCCGAAGGCGAAGAGCGGCAAGCCACGGTAATCGACGCCGCGATCGGTGGCATGGGTGCGGGCGGCCGAGGCCATCGCCTCGGTCACGATCCGGTAGATCCCGCGCGCCGCCTGGATCGGCGACACGTCGAGTCGCTTGCCAAGGCGGGCCATGGCCGCATCGGTGGCCGCACGGTCGAGCGGCATATCGCCGCCGAGGAAGTTTTCGGCGTCGATCAGGCCGAGGACCAGATCCGCATCGGTGACGGTCGCACTCTGGCCGCCGCGCCCGTAGCAGGCCGGGCCGGGATTGGAACCCGCACTTTCCGGGCCGACCTTGAGCAGGCCGAGATCGTCCACATGGGCGATCGAGCCGCCGCCGGCGCCGATCTCGATAAGGTCGATCGACGGCACGGTCACCGGCAGGCCGGACCCTTCCTTGAAGCGGTAGCGGCGATCGACCTCGAACAGGCCGGTGATAAGCGGCGTCCGATCTTCGATCAGACAGGCCTTCGCGGTGGTGCCGCCCATGTCGAAGGACATGAGCCGGTCGATGCCCAGCACCTCCGCATAATGGCAGGCGGCGAGCGCCCCGGCAGCCGGGCCGCTTTCGATCATGCGGACCGGATTGCGCCCGGCGGTCTCCGCCCCTACGACACCGCCCGAGGACAGCATGATGAGCGGCGTGTTGGAGAAGCCCTCGTCCCAAAGCCGCTCCCTGAGCCGGCGCAGATAGGGCTGCGAGATCGGCATGGTATAGGCGTTCACCGTCGCCGTGGAGGCGCGCTGATATTCGCGGATCTGCGGCGCCACCTCGGACGAGGTGCAAATGAACGTATCGTTCAACAGCCGCTGCAGCGCCGTCGCGACTTTGGCTTCGTTGGCCGGATTGGCGAAGCTGTTGAGAAAGCAGATCGCCACCGCCTTGGCGCCCGAGCTGCGCAATTCGTCGGCAAGCCGTTGGATAGCGTCCGGATCGGGCTCCATGAGAACGGTGCCGTCCGCCAGCGTCCGCTCCTCCAACCCAAAGGTGAGCTTGGCCGGCACCAGCGGCTCCGGGAATTCGATCTGCGGATCGTACATGTCGTAGCGGTGCTCGTTGCGGATGGCGAGTACGTCGCGAAAGCCTTCGGTGACGACCAACGCGGTGGGCAGCCCCTTGCGCTCGATCAGCGCGTTGGTGACGACAGTGGTGGCATGCACCACTACGCCATCGACCGCCTCGGCGCTGACCCCGGCCTTGGCGAGCACTTGCTCGACGCCACGAAAGAAGCCTTCCAACAGATCGTTATGGGTGGTCAGCGTCTTATCGACTTCCAACCGGCCATCGGAATGGCGCAGGACGATGTCGGTAAACGTGCCGCCGATATCCACGGCGAGGGAATATGTCATCGCTCTAGTGTCTCCATCCGAGGCTTTGCGAGATGCGGGCGGCGGCGTCGACCACTTCCGCGACCTGTGCGTCATCGACAGTGGTGGGAATGAATTGGGTGGCGCCAACGATGGCAATCGAGCCGACCAGCATTCGGCGGTGGTCGAACACGGGCGCCGCCAAGGTATTGACGCCGGTGATCACCTCATCCGGCGCGGTAGCCCAGCCGCGGTCATGCACGCCGGCGATCTCCTGCCGCAGAGCGTCGGGCCCGGTGATCGTACTCGGCGTCCAGGCTTTGAACGGTCCGCGCAGCACCCTTTGGGCGAGCGTCTCGGGACCGAAAGCCAGCCAGATCTTGCCATGGGCGCTGGCATGAAAATCGAGGCGCGTGCCCGGACGGGTGGCGAATTCGATGATGGTGCGGCCCTGCACCAGTTCCAACACGACCAGCTCATTGTCGATCACGGCGCAGAGCGTCACCGCGTGACCGGTCTGGTCGCGCAGCCGCATCAGATCACCCCGGGCCGCGGATAGCACGTCGAAACGGGCGCGGAGGGATTCCGCCAGGACCATCAGCTTGATGCCCGCCTCGTAGCGGCCGGTCTCCGCGTCCTGACGCACGAAGCCGTGGCGCTGCAGCGTCACGAGATGGCGATAAACGGTGGCTTTCGCGGCGGAAAAAACGCTGGCGATCTGGCCGAGCGGCACGGGACGGCTTTGCAGCGTCAAGTATTCGACCATGCGCAGCGCCAGGTCGAGGGTACTGGTGCCCGCCGCCGACGAGGGACCGGCGGCGGCGCTTGGGTCGGAGTTGGGTGAGGTCGCACGTGATGCCACGGTCAAGCCTTCTTGGTTTCCCCTGAGTTTCATTTCAAATAATGAAACGCTATTTTGTTATTCAAAGCGTATTACAGAGCTTCCAAATCGGTCAAGCGCCTCGATGATTATTTCGACCGAGAGAATTGTTTGGTGCAGAAGCCATCGTCTGCCGGCTGCGGTCGTGCTGGGACGCATGGCGCCGGGCGGGCGAAAGGCGCGCCGACAGGCTGTAAACAGGTGCCGACGTTTGACCCCTTTCTGCTCCCACGGCTGACCCCATCGGTAAGCCAGATACCGTTCGCTCCCTATGGCTTTTGCGACATCCGACGGGGGCGGTGTTCGGGGCCGATCCGGGGTCAACCTCATGCCGATCCACACCCTCGGGATGACCGGCGATGAAAGCGGCGGTTCTCCGATGGCGTGCATGGTCTTCATTCCTGCGTCGTGACAGGGCGACCTAGACCGATCGGTGGGTGAATTGGCCGTCAGTCATCATCTGCATATAACTTTGAGAATATGACATGCGTAATTTTGTCTTGGACATAATAGCATTTGGCTTCTTACCTTCGTCACCATTGAGGGGGGACATGCACGCAGGATTCGTTGTCATTGGCGCAGGACCGGTTGGTTCGACGATCGTTTATGGCCCCGCGGACCGGGGCAGGGCCGTGATCGCGGTTGACGACGACGACTCGACTTTCGGTCCGCGCGGGCAAATTTCGGACTCGTCCGCCGACGATGTTCTCTATTCCCTCATCCGCGCCGTCGATCCGTAACGGCCGGCCTGCGCAAGCGGGCCTGAACCGCCTGCTTTTCCAGCCCCGCGGGAGCCTCGCCCTTGTTGTCCAATCCTTAAGGTTCACGCATGCAAAATACCTCGCCTCGCCGCATGAAGCTTGGGTTCAACATCGTTGCCAATGGTGCTCATGTCGCCGGGTGGCGCATGCCGGGAGCCCAGGCGAACGCCGCCATGGACATTCGCCTTTGGAAGGACATGGCCCGGGCCGCTGAGCGCGCGCGCATCCACTTCATGTTCTGGGCTGACGGCATCGCCGTGCGCCACTCCGCCAAGGACGACGACGAGCTGTCATTCAATCCGCGCATCGATGTGTTCGAGCCGCTGACCGTGATTGGCGCTCTGGCCGCGGTGACCGAGCGCCTCGGCTTCGTCGCCAGCGCGTCCACCACCTACAACGAGCCCTATCACGTCGCGCGCAAGTTCGCCTCGCTGGACTACGTCACGGAAGGTCGGGTGGCCTGGAACGTGGTGACCTCCTGGAGTGAGCAGGAGGCCTTCAACTTCGGCCTGGACGCGCATGTGGAGCATGGCAAGCGCTATCGCCGGGCGGAGGAGTTCGTCGACGTCGTCTTTGGCCTGTGGGACAGCTGGGAGGACGACGCGTTCATCCGCGACAAGCAGACCGGACGCTACTTCGACCCGGCCAAGCTGCACACGCTGAACCACCGGGGCGAAATCCTGAAGGTGAAGGGCCCGCTGAACGTCGCACGGCCCATTCAGGGCTATCCCGTGATCGCGCAAGCCGGCTCCTCGGGCCCCGGGCAGGATCTGGGCGCCCGCATTGCCGACCTGATCTACACGCAGCAGAAGACGAAGGACGAAGCGACCACGTTCTACCGCAGCGTCAAGGAGCACTGCGCCAAGGCGGGGCGGGATCCGGCCTCCATGCTGGTCATGCCCGGCATCCTCCCGGTACTCGGCCGCACCCGGGCCGAGGCCGAGGACAAGTTCGCGCAGATGCAGGACATGGTGCATCCGCGGGTCGGCTTGCCCATGCTGGCCGAGGCGTTCGGTGACCTGTCGGGCCATGATCTCGACGGGCCACTGCCGCCGCCTCTCCCCAACAGCAACTCCGTCAAGAGCGCTTATGACAAGCTGGTCGCCCTTAGCCGTCAGCCTGGGATGACCATCCGCAAGCTGTATCAGACCCAGGCCGGCGCATCCGGCCACTTCGTTTTCGTCGGTACGCCCGCCGAGGCCGCGGACGTGATGCAGGACTGGTTCGAAAGCCGTGGTTGCGACGGCTGGAACCTGATCCCGCCCTTCATGCCGGGACCCGCGATCGAGTGTCTGGAGTGGCTGGTGCCGGAATTGCAGCGGCGCGGCCTGTTCCAGACGGAGTACGAGGGCGATGGCACCCTGCGTGGCAGCTTGGGCCTGCCCCGTCCGACCTTCCACAGCCGTGGCGCCCATGCGCGGGACAATGGCACGTTCATCGGAGAACCTCGCTCATGAAGACCCCCGCCCGCCTGCTGTTGTCCCTGCCTCTGCTCGCCGCCCTGGCACTGCCCGCCTACGCACAGCAGCAAGCGGTCCAGCCAGGGGCCGATCCGGCCTTGACCCAGCAAGCCGATACAGCATTGGTCAAGATGGTTCCGGCCGACATGGCCGGAAAGCCCTTCACGGTCGCCGTCGCCCTTGGCTCCCCGCCTGACGATTTCCGCGACGAGAAGGGCGAGGTGGTGGGCTGGGAGATCGACATCCTGCGTGCCGCCACCCAGTCGCTCGGGCTGGGGCTGGACCTGCGTCCCACCACCTTCGACACGCTGATCCCCGGCCTGCAGGCCAAGCGCTTCGACGCCGCGGTCGGCCAGATGGGGGTCAGCGTGGTGCGGGAGAAGGTGGTGGACATGATCGGAACCCTGCTGGGCAACGAGTTGCTCGCCGGCTACGCCGACAATCCCATTTCGGTGAAAACCCTTGATGACCTGTGCGGCGTGACGGTCGCCACCACCCGCGGCTCCCGCGAGATGGTCTTCGTCGAGGAGTACCAGCCGAAATGCGCTGCGGCCGGGAAGAAGCCGATCAATGCGCTGGCCTTCAACGATGGCAACGGCGCCGCGGAGGCGATGATGAGCCGGCGGGCCGACCTGTTCTGGCTGGGCTCGACCGCCGTCAGCTACTTCGTGGCGCAGACGAAGGGGCGCACCAAGGTCGTCGGCAGCTACACCGATACCTCCTACATCGGCGTGGCGCTGCCCAAGGGATCGGACATGGCAGCCCCCTTGCAGGCCGCGATCCAGCACCTGATCGACAACGGGACCTATGGCAAGATCGTCACCAAGTGGGGGCTGGGCGAGGGCGCGGTGAAGCAGGCACCCTTGAACCCGACGAACGTAGAGAAATGAGTTCCGGCGCGGTGGATCCCGTCGACTCGGATCTGGTCGGGCCTGCGTCGGACGAGGCGATGCAGGTGATCCCCCTGCGTCATCCCTGGACCTGGGCCGCCAGTGTGCTGGTCGTTTTGGTGGCGGCGGGGGTGGCCTGGAGCGTTGCCACCAACCCGGCATTCCAATGGCCCGTCGTGGCGCAGTACTTTTTTGATGGGCAAATCCTGGCAGGGCTGCGCCGCACGCTGGAGCTGACGGTCGCAGCCATGGCGCTGGGTCTGGTGCTGGGCACGGCACTGGCCGTCATGCGGCTGTCGGACAACAAGTTGCTATCCACTTTAAGCTGGCTCTATATCTGGTTCTTCCGCAGCGTGCCCGTCCTCGTACAGCTGATCTTTTGGTATAATTTCGGGGCCCTCTACGCGCATATCACCCTCGCGCTGCCCTGGGGTACCGTGCTCTATAGCGCCTCCACCAATGACGTGATCACCCCATTGACCGCTGCCCTGACCGGGCTGGGCCTGGCGCAGGCGGCCTATACCGCCGAGGTGATCCGGGCCGGCATCCTGTCGGTGGCACCGGGTCAGACCCGCGCGGCCAAGGCGCTCGGCATGGGGCCTGTGACGATCTTCATCCGCATCGTGTTTCCCCAGGCCATGCGCGTGATCATCCCGCCTGTGGGCAACGAGGTGATCTCCATGGTGAAGGGCACTTCTCTGGTCAGCGTCATCGCGATGGCCGACCTGCTCTACACCGCGCAGCTCATCTACGCCCGTACCTACGAGACGATCCCGCTGCTGATCGTGGCCTCGCTTTGGTACCTCGCCATCGTCTCCGTGCTTTCGGTGGCGCAGCACGCCTTGGAACGCCATTACGGACGCGGCGCGTGACCGAGCCGATGGTCCGCATCCGCGGCCTGCGCAAGCGCTTCGGGGAGAAGGAGGTGCTGTGCGGCATCGACATGGACGTGCGGCCCGGCTCGGTGATGTGCATCATCGGCCCGTCCGGCTCCGGCAAGAGCACGCTGCTGTCCTGCATCAACCATCTCGAACGCATCGATGGGGGGACGATGTGGGTCGGCGGCGAACTGGTCGGCTACCGCGAGCAAGCCGGCAAGCTCTACGAACTGCCCGAGCGCAAGGTGGCGGGAATGCGCGCCCGCATCGGCATGGTGTTCCAGCACTTCAACCTGTTTCCGCACATGACGGTGCTGCGGAACATCATCGAGGCGCCGATCCGGGTGAAGCGGGTCCCGGCTGCCCAGGCCCGAGCCAAGGCCCTGCTGTTGCTGGACCGCGTGGGACTGGCTGACAAAGCCGCCGCCTTTCCATCCCAGCTGTCCGGCGGCCAGCAGCAGCGGGTCGCCATCGCGCGCGCCTTGGCGATGGAGCCCCAGTTGATGCTGTTCGACGAGCCGACTTCCGCCCTGGATCCCGAGCTGGTGGGCGAGGTTCTGGCCGTGATGCGCGACCTCGCCGCCAGCGGCATGACCATGATGGTGGTCACGCACGAATTGGCCTTCGCGCGCGAGGTAGGTGACGATCTCGTATTCATGGCTGACGGCCGCGTCGTGGAACGAGGATCGCCCCGCACCCTGCTGGCCAGCCCGCGGGAGCCGAGGACACGCGAGTTCTTGTCCCGTGTGCTCTAAGCTCGACTTTGGCCATTTTGAGCCGAAGCTGCTGATCGGGGCCGTGCTCAACGCCGGACCGTGGCCGCGGGCGTTCGGGTCACTGATATAGGCTCAGGCCCAGCTTCTTTTCAGATCTTCGGAGAAGCGCGTCGCCATTGCTTTCGTCTCGTTTACAAATTCGGAGATGAGATGCGCATTGCGGGCGTCACGGGCAAAGCACATCAGGAAATCGAACGGCGTCGCTGGCTCGAAAGGGCGTGCGACGATAAATTTTTCCATGCCTGCGACGAACAGCGGGTGCACGAGGGAGATTCCCAATCCCGCGGCGACGAACTGGCAGAGGGTAGGGTTCACATCGGCGGTCAGCACGACGTTAGCGTTCACCTTGTGCTTTGCAAATATGCTCGTGACCATCTGCCCGGTGTAGGAATCAACGTTGAATGAGATGAAGGGGATGCCGTTCAGATGTTCGGGGCGGATTACCTTGCGCCGCGCGAGAGCATGGCCGATGGGCATGATGCAGAGCAGCGGACGTTCCAGCAGCGGCTCGGTGACAACATAGGGATTGTCGATCCGGGCGGTGACGAGGCCAACGTCGAGCTTGCGCGTCAGGATGCGCTCGGCGATCCATTGTGAGCCGAGCGATTGGATCGAACAATAGACGTTCGGATTGCGCTTCAGGAAGTTCAGTGTGGTCCGCTGGATGAAGGCACCGGAGAGCGCGGGTAATACGCCTACGACGAGCCGACCCTGGTCCTCGCGGCGGATGACTGCGATGGCACTTTCCACTTGGCGCACACCAGCGAAAATGCGGTCGATTTCTTCATAGAGGCGCATACCTTGAGCCGTCGGCGCCAGGCGGCCCTTGTCGCGATCGAATAGCCTGAGGCCGTTATCGCTCTCAAGCTGCATCAGGAGCTTACTCGCAGCCGGCTGCGAGATAGTGAGCACCTCCGCGGCCCGGCTAACCGTTCCGAGTTCGATCACCGCCTTGAAGACCTCGATCTGCCGAAGATTGAGGGCGCGCGCCATGGTATAACCTTGAGAATACGATGCATGAAATTTCGTCTTGGACATAATAGTGTCTGGCTTCTTACCTTCGTCAACAATGAGGGTGAGCATGCAAGTAGAATTCGTCGTCATCGGCGCAAGAATGGTTGGATCGGCGATCGCTGATGGTCTCGCGGGCCGGAGACGGGCCGTGATCGCGCTCGATGCCGGTACGTTGCCCAGCGGTTTCGATCTCTTTCACCACAGACAGTTCGATGTTTCGCAAGCTGCATGACCCGCGGGGGGAGGCCCTCACGGTCACTATCGACGGTGTTCCCGTCGCCGCTGAGGCGAATGAGAGCGTCGCCGCCGTCCTCCTGCGGCAGACGCCAGTGTGGTTGCGCACAACGCCGGTGTCGGACGCCCTGCGAGGGCCCTATTGCATGATGGGCGTGTGCTTCGATTGTCTCGCGACGGTCGACGGCGTGGCTTCGGTCCAGACATGCCTCACTCAGGTCCGTGACGGCATGCGGATCGATCGCCAACGCGGCAGACCCAGTGTGGCGTCGTGAGCCGGCGCGTCGATCTTCTGATCGTGGGCGCCGGCCCCGCCGGATTGTCGGCTGCGATCACAGCGCGATGCCACGGGATGGACGTGCTGGTCGTCGACGAGCAACCGACCCCTGGCGGCCAGATCTGGCGCAATGTCGAAGCCGTCGCGGGCACGCCGCGTGCGGCGATTCTCGGCAAGGCCTATGGCGAAGGGCTCGCCGTGGTCGGCCGGTTCCGCGCGAGCGGAGCCGGATACGAGCCCGGAACGCAGGTTTGGCAGGTTGAGACCGGCCCGCGCGCGTTCATGACGCGTAACGGGGCTGCGTCTTCCATCGAGCCCGGCTGCCTGCTGCTGGCGACGGGTGCGCAGGAGCGCCCGGCACCGTTTCCCGGCTGGACTCTGCCAGGCGTGATGACGGTCGGGGCGGCGCAGATCGTGCTGAAGACGTCCGGCCAGATTCCGTCGGACCCGGTCTGGATCGCCGGCAACGGCCCTCTGTCGCTTCTCTATGCAGCACAGCTCCTGCAAGCCGGCGGGCAGATCGCCGGCTTTCTCGACACCACGCCGCCCGGCCGAACGGCGGCCGCGATTCCGAAACTCGCCGCGGCCTTGTTCAGCGCGCCGGGCGATCTCATGAAGGGGCTTGGCTGGGTCTCGGCCCTGCGGCGGCGTGTTCCATACGTCCAGCATGTCACCAAGATCGAGGCGATCGGCGGTGATACGATTGAACGTCTCCGCTACGTGACAGCCAGCGGCAAGACCGCGACGGTGGAGGCGCGCCTTCTCCTCGTTCACGAAGGCATCGTCCCCACAATCCATCCGACGCTCGCGCTTGGCTGCCGGCACGGCTGGAACACCAATCAGGACAGTTTCGCGCCTCAGCTGGACATTTGGGGGGAAACGTCCGAGCCGGGCGTGTTCGTGGCCGGGGATGGCGCCGGCATCGGTGGTGCCACCACGGCTTGCCTACGCGGCGAGATCGCAGCCCTGCGGATTGCCGCCAGACTCGGTCGTCTGCCCGAAGCCCAGGCCGCCGCCGCGGCGCAGCCGATACGGTCGCGTCTGACGCGGGCGCTGGCCGCGAGGCCATTTCTGGACACGCTCTATCGCCCGCGGTCCGCTGTCTTCGTGCCGCCCGACGAGACGGTCGCCTGCCGCTGCGAGGAGGTCACCGTCGCCTCGATCCGGGAGCAGGCTGCGGCGGGTCGCCCAGGGCCGAACCAGGTCAAGGCCTTCACGCGCGCTGGGATGGGGCCATGCCAGGGCCGGCAATGCGGTTATACGATTGCCCACGTGCTCGCCGATGCCGAAGGCCGCGAGGTTCCGGATGTCGGCCTCTACAGGGTGCGTCCGCCGCTAAAGCCCCTCACCCTCGGCGAGCTTGCAGCGCTCGACAGCGCGGACGTGACGTCGTGAATGGGAAGGTGATCGACACGTTGGTGGTCGGCGGCGGCCTGCACGGCCTGTCTGCCGCGCTGTGTCTGGCCCGCGCCGGCCGCCGCGTGGTGATTCTGGAACGGTCATGGGTCGGCCGCCATGCCTCCGGCGCGTCGGCGGCCGGGGTCCGCACGCTCAACCGCCATCCGGTAGAGACCCCGATCTCGCTGGAATCCATGGATATGTGGCACAATATCGAGGCGATCGTTGGCGATGGTTGCGGCTTTCAGGCTCATGGCCAGATCAACGTCGCTGAACATCCGAAGCATATGCCTGCCCTGGAGAAACGTTTCGCGATGATGCGGGACGCTGGCTATCGGCACGAAGAGCTGATCGACCGGGCGGAGTTGCTGAGGCTCGTTCCCGTCCTCTCGCCGCACTGTACCGGGGCCTTGATCGCACGGCGTGACGGCGCCGCTGATCCGCATCGGACCTTGCAGGCGTTCCGCCGCGGCGCCGAGGCCGCGGGTGTGACAATCCACGAAGGGCTCGGCGTCACGGCGATTGAGCGCGTCGGCACCGACTGGCGGGTATGCACCGAGGTTCAGAATTTTGTAGCACCGACAATAGTCAATACCGCGGGGGCCTGGGCGGGGAAGATCGCCGCCATGATGGGCGACGAAATCCCGCTTGGCCATAAGGCCTCGATGATGATCGTGACCGAGCGCATCGCCCCCCTCCTGAAGCCGGTCGTCAGCGTCGTCGGGCGGCCGCTCTCCTTCAAGCAATCCGACCAGGGAACCTTGGTGATCGGCGGAGGGCTCCAGGGCAGCGCCGACATCGAGGCGCGGAAAAGCTTCGTCAACTTCACCGAACTCGCCAAGGGCGCGCGCGCGGCGACCGATCTCTTCCCCACCATCGGACCGTTGCGGATTGTGCGGACCTGGGCGGGCATCGAGGCGAAGACCGACGATCATCTGCCCGTCATCGGTGCCTCGCCGAACGCGAGCGGCTGCTATCACGCCTTCGGTTTCTCCGGTCACGGCTTCCAACTCGTCCCGGTGGTCGGTGCCATCCTGGCCGACCTCATCGTCCATGGCGGCACCAACAGACCAATCGGCGGCCTTTCCGCGCAGCGCCTTATGCAACGGCGAGCCGCCGCGTGATGCGCGGATCGCGCAGATCCTCCGCATCCACGACAACGCGCCGACCGAGGTCTCCTACATCGGACATGGCACAACCGTCGCCACCAACATGATCATCGAGAGGCGGGGCGTGCCCACCGCTCTGATCACCACGCAGAAGCAACCGCTGCACTTCAAAATTGACACCGCCCACTGTGCCAGACGGTAATGCGCGCCGGTTTGAATGCTGAATTCAAAGCGCATAAGAAGCGGGCCGGCCAGACCGTCCGTCTGACGTGGGCCGCCTTGCGCCTGTGCCTTCGGGGGGCCGGGTGGTCCCAGGCTTGCATGCCCTGTCTGGCCGTCGGCAGGTGCCCACCGACAGGAGCTCATGATTCGATGACCCTCGAAACAGCCCCGATGCGACGGGGCACAGGCAGCCTTTCGAAAGCGTTGCGCCTGTTGAGCGAGATTGGCTCGGCCGAGCCCGCTGCGCTGCGGCTGACGGAGCTGGTGAGCCGCACCAACATCGAGTCCTCGACCGCCTTCCGAATGCTTGCCTGCCTCGTCGAGGAGGATTTCCTGCAGAAGGTTGACGGCAAACGATACCGGCTGGGGCAGCGCGTGTTCGAACTCGGTCTGGTCGCGGGCCAGCATTTCCAGCACTACGCGGCGGCACGGTCCACCCTGTCGCGCCTGGCCAGCCAGTTGGACGCCCCGGTGACGCTGGACATGCGCAGTGGGGCCGAAACAGTGCATGTCGGGCGCGAGGGGCCCGAAGCCTTGGTCGGCCCGGATGGTGCGATCGGCACGAGGCTCCCTATCGGAGTCGGCGCGGGTGGGGTCGCTCTGCTGGCGGCGATGCCGCCGAATGAGGCTGACCGGCTGATAAGTGGCAACGAACGCCGCTACCGCAGCTATGGCCGTGACACGTCGCGCGTGCTGCGCTTGCATGTCCATCGTGCCAGGTTGGACGGCTACGCCTGCGTGGTGCGGTCCGACATGGGCAGCATCGGCATCGTTATACCGGGCGGGGCAGAAGCGCCTCGCTTCGCGCTCAGCACGTCCCGCGACGCAGCCCGCCTGCGCGGAGGGATGGATTTCGTGACGGATATCCGCGCCGCCGCGGCAGACATCGCCGCGGCCCTCGCAGCGGCCCGGGTCGGCGCCAGCACTTCCACCATGCGGGAAGAAGAGCGGTTTACGCCATAGAGGCCTGCCGCCAAAATTTGACCGACGAGCGCATAAGCGAGATACGACGATGGCAAAACCGCATTTCCACCTGGCCTGGTTCCTGTCGCAGGGCTTCGGCCCGAAGACCTGGCGGGGGGCCTGGCCCGGCAGCGACGTCGCGCGCTGGATGATGCCGGATTTGTTCCTCGATCTGGCGCGCGGCATGGAGCGGGCGTGCTTTGACTATATGATCATCGAGGACTCCTCGATGGTGCCCTACACCTACAAGGGCAACCACGACACCTACCTGCAATACGCCGCAAGCTCGCCGAAACTCGATCCGGCCGTGCTCGTGCCCTATCTCGCGCAGGCAACGAAGCATCTCGGCCTCGTGCCGACCTTGTCCACGTCCGAATACCCGCCCTTCCTGCTGGCGCGGCTCGTGAACTCGCTCGACCACGTGACGGAGGGCCGCGTCGGGTGGAACTGCGTGACCAGCAGCAATGACGGCGCCGCGCAGAACTACGGCAACGAGGGGCAATACCCGCACGACGAGCGGTATGACCGGGCCGACGAGTTCGCCGACCTGGTGACGAAGCTGTGGGATGCGTGGGAGCCGGACGCCGTCGTGCTCGACCGCGACACGCCGATGTTCGCCGATGGCAGCAAGGTGCGCGCGGTGCATCACGACGGCAAATACTACAAATGCCGCGGTCCGCTGAACGCGCCGCGCTCGCCGCAGGGCCGCCCGGTGATCTGCCAGGCCGGTGGGTCACCGCGCGGGCAGGAGTTTGCCTCTCGCTGGGCCGACACCATCATCACCGATGCGGGCAGCGTCGAGGGCATGAAGGCGTACCGCGCCGAAGTGCGTCGCCGCGCCGTGGCAGCCGGGCGCGACCCGGACCGCATCAAGGTCCTGTTCCTGGCCTACCCGCTCGTGGACACCACGATGGAAGCGGCGCGGGAGCGGCGGCGGTTGCAGCGGGAGGATGCGGGCGCGCATCTGGACCTGGCGCTCTCGTCGATGTCGCGCCTCACCAACATCGATTTCGGGCAGTTCGACCTGGACGAACCACTGCCACCGGACTTGACCACAAACGGCCACCAGTCCTCGCTTTCCAAGTGGATCGGCAAGACGCCCCGCGAGCTTGCGCTGAGCCAGTCCACCAAGATGGGCATCGATTTTACCGGCACCGCGGACCACGTCGCGGGGCTGATGCAGGAGATCATGGAGGAGGTCGGCGGCGACGGCTTCCTGATCTTCAACACGTATTTCGACCGGCGCTACATCATGGAGGTATGCGACGGGCTGGTGCCGGCACTGCAGCGCCGCGGAGTGACGCGAACGGGGTATCCGCACAACCTCTTCAAGGACAATCTGATGGAATTCTAACGCGGGCGGCAACCCACCGGGTTGTTGCCCGCGTCCCTATCGTCCAACCGTGTTCGGATCGTACTGCTCGCGCAGGCCGTTGCCGAGCATGTTGATGCCCCAGACCAGGACGATGATCGCCAGTCCGGCGAGATTGGCGATCCAGGGCGCCGCGAACAGCCGCGTATTGCCCTCGGCCAGGATGTTTCCCCAGGTCGCGGCGGGAGGCGGCATACCGAGACCGAGAAAGGACAGCGCCGTCTCCTGCAGGATCATCTGCGCCACCTGCAGCGTTGCCACCACCGTCAGCACAGGCATCACCTGGGGCAGGATGTGCTGCCACATGATGTAGAAATCACCGCCGCCATAGAGCGTCGCCGCCTCCACGAAGGGCCGCTGGCGCAGCGAGCGCGTCAGGCCGAACACCACCCGCGCGTAGATCATCCAGCGTGACACGCCGAGGACGATAATCAGGTTCAGCGCGCTGCCGCCCAGCGCCGCCGTCAACAGAATGGCGAGCAGGATGTCGGGGAAGGCCATCTGCGCGTCGGCGAAGCGCATGATCACCTGCTCGGTGGCGCCGCCGCGCAACCCGGCGATCACGCCCGCCACGCTTCCGATGAGGGCGGAGAACAGCATGGAGCTGACACCCACCAGTATCGACAGGCGCGAGCCGTAGATCAGCCGCGACAGCAGATCCCGGCCGTAATTGTCGGTGCCCAGAATATGATCGGGTGCGGCATGCGCGGACCAGAAGCCCGGTTTCAGCCGGGCCATGAGGTCCTGCTGGTAGGGATCCCAGGGCGCGATGAGCGGGGCCAGCACCGCGGTCAACACGGCCAGCAGGACGATGCAGCCGCCGAGGCTGATCTTGAATGTCGGGCCGAAGCGCCCGCGCCTCAAGGCCGTCGGATCCGCGGATCGATCAGCATCTGCAGCACGTCAACCATCAGATTGGCGACGGCGATGGCAATGGCGATGAAGAAAACCGACGCCTCCACCACCGGCACATCGCGATGGAAGATGCTGTTGATCAGCAGCCGCCCGACGCCGGGCCAGGCGTAGATTGTCTCGGTGATGATGGAGCCCGCCATCAGTGTGCCGATCTGGATGCCGAGGAAGCTCAGCACCGGGTTGGCGGCGTTCGGCAGGATGTGGGTCGTGAGCACCCGCGCGCGGGAAAGGCCCTTGGATCGGCCGGTGACCACGAACTGCTCCCCCATCAGCTCGAGGATCGCCGTGCGGGTGATCAGCACGAAGTTCGGCAGCAGAATGGTCGCGAGCGTCGCGGCTGGCAGGACCACGTGGCGCGCATCGCCGTAGCCCGATGTCGGCAGCCAATGGAGCTGGAGGGCAAAGAACTGGATCAGCAGGAGGCCGAGCCAGAACGACGGCATGGATTGGCCCACGACCGCCAGGGTGCTGATGACCGCGTCCGCCAACCGGTCGCGCCAGACAGCGCAGACGATGCCGCCGAGCACACCCAGCACCACCGCCAGGGCCAGGCCTGCCCCGGCCAGTTGCAGCGTCGCGCCGACGCGTTGCGACACCACGGATACCGCCGAGCCGCTGAACTGGAGCGACTCACCGAAATCGCCGTGCAGCAGATCGCGCAGGAAGATCAGGAATTGCACCGGCAGAGGCTGGTCCAGATGCAGGCGTTGCGTGAGGGCCGCGACCTGTTCCGGCGTGCGGTTGATATCGAGGAAGATATCGACCGGGTTGCCGGTCAGTCGCAGGACAACGAAGGTGACGAAGGCCACGAGCAGCAACGTGAGCGGCAGGAACAGCAGCCGGCGGATGATGTAGCCGACCATCAGAACGGGGCCGCGATCATTTGAACTGCACCTGCGTGAGCCGGAGGATCTTGTCCGCGGCGGCGCCGAAGCCCGTTACGCTGTCGCTCAGGCCATACAGGCTGGGCAGGCCGAACAGAAACATGGAAGGGTTCTGCTCATTTAGGATCTGCATCATCCGGTGATAGTCCTTCACCCGCTCCGCGACATCGTTGGTCGAGCGGGCGGCGACGAACAGCGCCTCGTATTCGGGGTCCACCCATTTCGTGCGGTAGCCGCCCTTCGTGTACCAGACGGACGCGAAATCCGCGTCGCCCACGCTGTACCAGCCGACCATGTAGAGCGGCCCCAGTTTCTGGGCGTTGGTCATCTGCATGAACACGCCGCCCTCGATCACGTTCACGGTGGCTTTCACGCCGATCTGGTTCAGCATGCCGGCGACGGCGTTGCAGATGTCGGTGTCGGACACGTATTTGCCGTTCTGGGTCGCGATCGGCACCGGCGTGTTGAAGTCGTATCCGGCCTCCTGCAGCATCTTCCTGGCCAGGTCCGGATCGTACGGGCGGGCCTTCAGGTCCGGGTTCCAGCCCAGCACGCCCTTGGTCAGCACTTGTCCTTGCAGGAGTTCCCCCTGTCCCTTCAGGATCTGCTGCAGGATGAGCGGCTTGTTGACCGCGTAGTCGAACGCCTCCCGCACCTTGGGATTGTCGAACGGCTTGATGGTGGGGTCGAAGGTCAGGACCAGGCCGACCGTGGTGCTGATCTCCTCGACCTTCGCGCCGCCGGATGTGTTCACCTGGTCGGTCAGGTCGATCGGGACCTCCTCGATAACCTGACTTTCCCCGGCGACCAGGGAGGCCACGCGGGTGGAGCCGTCTGGGATGGTGCGGATAACGAGCTTGTCGAATTTCGGCGCGCCGCCCCAGTACGCCTTGTTGGTGGTGAGCGTGTAGTGGTCGCCGGGCACCCATTCCTGAAAGATGAACGGCCCCGTGCCGATCGGGTGGCCGGCGACCGCGGCGGCGCCGGCCTGCTCATAGTAATGTTTCGGCTCCATGATGATGTCCGAGAGGCCGCGGAGGAGCGTCGGAAACACCGTCTTGGTCTTTATGTCGACGGTGTATTTGTCCACCGCCGTGACGCTCGCCACCTGGCCGATGCGGGAGAGCATGGCGTAGGCGGTCGCCGGGTCGATCACGCGGCCGATGGTGAACACGACGTCATCGGCGGTGAATTCCGTGCCGTCGCTGAACTTCACGCCCTGTCGAAGGTGGAAGCGCATCGTGGTCGGATCGACCGGTTCCCAGCTCGTGGCCAGGGCCGAATGCAGATCGCCCTTGTTGTCGCGCGCGATCAGCGGATCGTTGGTCTGCGCCAGCAGGCTGAGCGAGGCATAGGAGCTGGCGCCCGAGCGGAGGCTGTCCGGAAACACCGCCGCACCGACGGTCAGCGTTTTCTCGGCCGCGGCGGAGGCCGCGACCGGGATGGCGAGCAAGGCAACCAGAGCGAGGGCGGAACAGCGCTTCATGGGGCACTCCTTTCGGCGAAGGACGGGGTCAGCGAAGGGCGGGATCAGCGAAGGGTGGGGTCAGCGAAAGACGGGGCGGGGCGGACGAGGTGGCAGGCGGAGCGGTGGCCGCCGCCGAGATCGAACAGCGCCGGGTCGTCGGTGCGGCAGACCGGCATGGCGAAGGGGCAGCGCGTGTGATAGCGGCAGCCCGGCGGCACCGCGCGGGGGCTGGCGATCTCGCCGATGGCTTCCGTGCGGACCGGAATGACACCCGGGCGATGCGCGGGCACAGCGCTGAGCAGGGCGCGGGTGTAGGGGTGTTGGGGCGCTCGGTACAGGGTCGCCTTGTCCGCCACCTCGACGATGCGGCCGAGATACATCACCGCCACCCGGTCCGCGACGTGTCGCACCACCCGCAGATCGTGCGAGATGAACAGATAGGTCAATCCGAACTCCCGCTGCAGCCGGGTCAGCAGATTGATGACCTGGGCCTGCACCGAAACGTCCAGCGCCGAAACAGGCTCGTCGCAGACGACGAAGTCCGGCCGCAATGCCAAAGCCCGCGCGATGCCGATACGCTGACGCTGGCCGCCGGAGAACTCGTGCGGGTAGCGCCCGGCGTGTTCGGCGGCCAGGCCTACCAGCGGCAAGAGTTCGAGCACCCGGTCGCGGCGCTCGGCCGCCCTGACCCCGGCCAGGCGCATCGGCTCGGCGATCAGAGACGCCACGTTCATGCGCGGGTTGAAAGAGCTGCCAGGGTCCTGGAAGATGAGCTGCATGCGACGGCGCGCGGCACGGAGCTGCTTCGCGTCCAGTTCGGAAAGCTCGACATTGTCGAACCGCACGGTTCCGGCGGTCGGCTCCACCAGGCGCATCAGCAGGCGCCCCGTGGTGGATTTGCCGCAGCCGCTCTCGCCAACCAGCGCCAGAGTCTCCCCGCGCGCAATGGTGAACGACACACCGTCCACCGCGCGCACGGCGCCCGTCACGCGCTTGCGGATCATCCCTGAGGTGATCGGGTAGTGCTTGGCCAAGCCGTCGGCGCGGACCAGGGTGGCCGGCGAGGTCAAGCGGCCAAAGTGGTATGGCGCAGGCAGGCCGCGTCGTGGCCGGCGCCGAGTGGTGCCGGTGGCGGCAGGATGCGCGCGCAGTCGTCCCAGGCATAAGGGCAGCGTGGGTGGAAGGCGCAGCCTGTTGGCATCGCGAACGGACTCGCGACATTACCCTCGATCGCCGGCAGGATATCCGGGTCCTCATCCTCCAGCGGCGGCATCGAGCGGAGCAACCCCTCGGTGTACGGGTGGCCCGGCCGATCGAACAGCGCCGCCACCGGCGACCGCTCCACGATGCGGCCGGCATACATCACCTGCACGTCGTCGGCGAACGCGGCGATCACGCCGAGATCGTGGGTGATCAACAGCACCGCCATATGCAGGCGCTGCTGCAGGTCGCGCAGCAGGTCGAGCACCTGCGCCTGTGTGGTGACGTCCAGGGCCGTGGTGGGCTCGTCGGCGATCAGCAGCTTCGGCCCGCAGCTCAGCGCGATGGCGATCATGACGCGCTGGCGCATGCCGCCGGAGAGTTCGTGCGGATAGGCGCGCATGATCTGCCCGGGCGACGGGATGCGCACGAGCGCCAGCAGTTCCTCCGCCCTCGCCTGTGCCGCGGTCCGGCTGAGGCCGAGCTGCAGCACCAGAGGTTCTCTGAGCTGGTGCCCGACGGTGAGAATCGGGTTCAGCGAGGACATCGGATCCTGGAACACCATCGCGATCTCGCGCCCCCGCACGGCCTGCATCTGCCGCTCGGTCAGGGACGCGAGGTCGCGGCCGGCGAAGCGCACTTCACCGGCCTCGACGCGCGCGGCATTGGGCAGCAACCGCATCAGCGCCATGGCCGTGACGCTCTTGCCGCTGCCGGATTCGCCGACCACGCCCAGGACCCGGCCCGGCTGAACGTCGAAGCTGACGGCCCGAACGGCATCGAACGCGCCGCGCCGCGTCTCGAACGCGACCGTCAAGCCACGAACGGAGAGAAGGGGCGTTTCAACCATCTTTAAGCAGCACGATACGGCGCCAGAATTCTTTGCGCTGGCTGTTCAAATGCGGCAAGCCCGTCCTGAACGGACGCTTGCCTGTGCTCTGAGGATGGATTTGGCCGCGAGGGCCTCCCGCCGAGGCACATGTCGGCTGGCTGGCGCCCCACAAGCCTAGTGCGCGCAGCGTAGGAGCGCATCAAACGTCATCCGGCATGTTCCTCAAGTTTACACCGTAGTCTCGGCAGACTTGATCGCCCCAGACAAGCGCCAATTCTTCCACATCGTGGCAGGGTTGAAGTTGGGTTCTGCCAGATCTCGCGCCACGCCGCCGTTGCCTCCTTGGTGGCCGCTCGATCGGCCGTAGGCGTTACGGCAAGGCCGAGCGTCCGGGGCAAACGTCATCGGCATAGACTTTGCTTCGTATCTGTCCAGACCCTGCAGCACGGAATCCGGCGAAGCGAGAGGCCACGGATGCTCGAGGTGACTGAAACGCTCGCCCATACGCCGCCGGCCGGCGAGCCGATCGTGCGGCTGGATCGCATATGGAAGTCGTTCGGCGGGGTTGAGGTGCTGACCGACGTCTCGCTGTCGGTGCAGAAGGGCGAGGTGGTTTGCATCATCGGCCCGTCGGGCGCCGGCAAGTCCACGCTGCTGCGCTGCATCAACCACCTCGAACCGATCGACGACGGCACGATCTACTTCGAGGGCGCCCCGGTGTTCCGCTATAAGCGCAACGGCAAGCTGGTGATCGATCCGGACCGCCGGGTCGAACAGATCCGCGCGCAGATCGGCATGGTGTTCCAGTCCTTCAACCTGTTCCCGCATCTCACCGTGCTCGGCAACGTCATCGAGGCCCCGATTCATGTGCTGGGCGTGAAGCCCGGGGCGGCCCGCGCGCGGGGGCTGGAGGTGCTGCGCAAAGTGGGGTTGGACCACCGCGGCAACGCCTACCCGCACCAGCTCAGCGGCGGCCAGCAGCAGCGCGTCGCCATTGCCCGCGCCCTGGCGATGGACCCCAAAGTGATGCTGTTCGACGAGGCCACGTCCGCCCTCGACCCGGAGCTGGTGGGGGAGGTGCTGAAGGTCATGCGCGCCCTCGCCGCCGAGGGCATGACGATGGTGGTGGTGACGCACGAGATGGATTTCGCGCGCGATGTCGCGGACCGGGTGGTGTTCATGGCGCAGGGCGCCGTGGTGGAGGAGGGACCGCCCGGCGTCCTGTTCACCGCCCCCCGCAGCCCGCGGACGCGGCAGTTCCTGCACGCCATCATCAGCCGTGGCCAGGCCGATGCGTCTGATGATGCATCTGACACTGCGTCCCCGGCGGAATCAGCGGATTTCCCCACGTGACGACAGCCGGGCGCGCCACCCTTTCAACAAAGGAGACGACGATGACGGATGAGTTGAACGAGATGCCGCGGGTCCATTCCAGGCGCGGATTGTTCCGGGCCGGTGCGGTCGGCGGCGCCGCTGCGGTGCTCGCGGCAACCGTCGGCGGCGGGCGGGCCGGCGCCGCCGAACCGGTGTCCATCGACACCAGCTTCGCCGACTTCGCCGTTCCACAAATCAACGGCGGCGACGATTCGTTGGCCAAGATCCAGAAGAAGGGCGTGATCGTCGTCGGTACGTCCAACGACTGGCCGTATTCGTTCCTGGACCCCGAGAAGAACAACGCCTGGTCCGGCCTCGATGCCGAAATCATCACCTTCGCCTGCAAGATGCTGAACATCCCGAAGATCGACGTGCAAACGGTCACCTTCGACGGCCTCATTCCCGGCACGCTGGGCGGCCGCTTCGATCTGGTCGGCGACTCGATCCACTATACCAAGGCGCGGTCCAAGGTCGTGAACTTCTGTTTTCCCACCTACTACTATGCCGAAGCGCTCGCCGTCCCCAAAGGCAATCCGCTGAAGCTGCGCAGCCTGGCCGACCTCAAGGGCCACACCGCCGGCACGCTGCTCGGCACCAACTACGCGGAGTGGCTGCAGTCAGTGCCCGGCGTCACCATGCAGGGCTACAAGGACTGGCAGCAGATGATGCCGGAACTGGCGCTCGGCCGCCTGGACGCGGTGCTGTACGACCAGCCCGTGGTCGCAGCGCAGATGACCAGCCATCCGGAATGGAAGGTCGAAATGGTCGAGGATTATGAGCCGCGCACGTTCAAGAACCCGGCCGGCTATAGCAGTTACGCGTTCCGCCCGGGGGACATTCAGCTGGTGACGGCGATGTCCGCCGCGATCGCCTGGATGGAATACAACCTCGAGATGAAGAAGATCCTCACCAAGTGGGGCCTGACCGGCTACAACAACTAACGACCGAACTTCGTCAACTCAAGGCTCGGCGGGGGATCCCGGTTGTTCTCGCTCTCTGACATGATCGCGTTCCTCCCGCCGTTGCTCAAAGGCGCCTGGCTCACCATCGCCGTCTCGATGCTGGCCTTCGCCCTGGCGATGGTCGTCGGCCTCATCTTCGCCATCGCCCGCATGTCGCGCTTCATGCCGCTGCGCATCGTCGCCGCCATTTATATCCAGTTCATCCGCGGCACGCCGCTGTTGCTGCAACTGTTCTTCATCTACTACGTACTGCCGTATAGCGGCATCGTGCTGACGCCGTTCGCCTCCGCCATCATCGGCCTGACCGCCAACTACGCCGCCTACATGGCCGAGACATTCCGCTCCGGCATTCAGGCGATCGCGAAGGGCCAGTGGGAGGCCGGGGCCGCAACCGGCATGTCGCGCCGCCTGCTGATGCGCCGGATCATCCTGCCGCAGGCGCTGCGCATCATCATCCCGTCACTGGGCAACTCCTTTGTCTCCATCTTCAAGGATTCAGCCTTGGTCTCGGTCATTACAATGCGGGACCTGATGTTCAGCGGGCAATTGCTCGCCTCGGCCACGTTCAAGCACTTCGAGATCTATGCCATGGTCGCCGCGATCTACCTGATGATCAGCTACCCGGCGGCCATGCTCGTCGACTGGATCGAACGCCTGCTCGAAATCGGCCGCCGACCCGGCGTCGAGAACGAACAACCCCCAGGCCAGACAAAACTGCGCTCCGCCCGCGCGTAGCCGCTGGCTCCACGCCCGCGGACCCAGCGGCGGATCAACCGCGCGCAAAGCCTTACCCCAGCACCGCCTTGACCCTGCGCAACACTGGGTAGGTTCGCAATACACGACGCGCCGCTGGTTCTGGCAGGGGCATTGCACACATCAGACCGATAGCTGCCACGCAATTGGGGGTTTCGTATGCTCACTCGCCGCACTTTGCTCGCCGCTGCCGCGTTCGCGACGCCCGCGCTGGTCTCCCGAACATCGCTGGGCCAGACGCTGCGCAAGGTGAAACTGGGCTCCGCCTTCACCACCACGACCAACGCGATGTTCCTCATGCCCGACCTGCTGCGGCCCGAGGGCATCGAGGCCGAGATCATCTCCTTCCCCAGCCTGGTGCAGCGCATGCAGGCAGTGGCATCCGGCAGCGTCGATGTTGGCAATGGTGGCCTGTCGGCCACCATGCAGGTCGCGTCGAAAGGCTTTCCGATGGCGGTGCTGGCCGATGGCTGCGACGGTGGCTGGATGCTGCTGGCCAAGCCCGGCATCACCAGCTTCGCGCAACTGGCTGGCAAAAAGATCGCCGTGCAGAACGGCTCAATCGGGCTGGTCAGCCTGAGCTGGAAGCTGCGCCACGAAGGAATTGCCGACAAGGTCGAACTGCTGTTCCTCGACAACCAGGACCAGCCGGTGCCGCTCGCCCGCGGTGACGTGGATGCGATCTGCTGTTTCGAGCCCTACGCAACCTTCGCCGAGTTGAACGGGTTCGGCCACAAGCTCTGGGTTCCCTACGACACTCCCATGGGCAAGACCAATCTCGGCTTCGTCGCCAGCGTACCCTTCATCAAGAAGGAGCCGGAGCTGACGAAGGTGTTGGTGCAGGCGCATGTGAAGGCGACCAACACGATGCGGGACAATCCCAGGATCGCCATCGAGACGACGGTGAAGCAGTTCAATATGAGCCAGGAGGTGGCTGAGGCCACCATGAAAAACCTGTTCTTCTCCGCCGACAGCGGTGCGGCGTTCCAGAGCGGGTTGAAGGCGCTGGCCGGGATGATGCTGACCGACAAGCTGCTCGATGCTGAACCGAACTGGAACGAGTTCATCAACACGAGCTTCATCTGATGCAACCCGGGCGGCTTGTCGGGCTGGTCCCGATGCTGGGATTGTTGGTTTTGTGGCAGGTAGCGGTTCTGATGCATCTCTATCCGCAGGTGCTGCTGCCGCCGCCTGCCAAGGTCGCCGCTGCCTTCTCACAATTCGGCCCGTCGATCGCCGCCAACACGCTGGCCAGCGTGACCCGCGTGCTGATCGGGATCAGCCTGGCATTCATCGTCGCAGTGCCGGCGGGTCTGCTGATCGGCCGCTACCAGGTACTCGACCGGCTGACGAACTGGTCGATTCAGACCTTCCGCTCGGTGCCGCCGATATCGCTGATCCCTATGGCGATGTTGTTCTTCGGCATCGGCGACACGCCGGCGATCGTGCTGATCTTCCTCTCGGGCCTCTGGCCGCTGCTGCTGAACACGATCTTCGGCGTGCGCGGCATCGAACGGACGATGCTGAAAGTCGCCACCGCCGCTGGTGCCAGCGAGGCGCTGATCTTGCGCGACATCATCTGGCCAGCGGTCCTGCCCAACATCTTCACCGGGCTTCGCCTGGCCGTCGGCGGAGGCTGGCTGACGGTGGTGACTGCTGAAATGATCGCGGTGAAATCGGGACTGGGTTATATGATCCTCAATGCGCAGATGACGTTCCGGCCGGAGCTGATCTTCGCCGGCATCATCGTCATCGGTGGTATCGGCCTGCTCGGCGATTATGCCGTCCACCGCCTGCGTGTCGTCGCCTGCGCCTGGCAGGAGGGCCTCACGGCACATGCGGATTGAGCGGCTTCATCGAATGCATTGATGTCGGCAAGACCTATCGTGGACGCACCGGTGCCGTCGAGGCATTGCGCGGTATCTCCATTTCCTGCGCCGAGGGCGAGTTCGTCTGCCTGCTCGGCCTGTCCGGCTGCGGCAAGAGCACGCTGCTGCAGATGATCGCGGGGCTGGAGACGCCCAGCACCGGGCAGATCATCGTCGATGGGCGTGAACTCGATGGCCCCTCGCCCGCTGCCAGCATCGTGTTTCAGGACCACGGGCTGTTCCCGTGGATGAGCGTGCGCACCAATGTCGAATTCAACATGAAAGCGCGGGGCGTGCCAGCGGCGGAGCGGCGGGAGCGGGGCGAGGAGATGCTGGCCCTGACAGGGCTTTCCGGCTTCGCCACGCGCTACCCGCACGAGCTCTCCGGCGGCATGCGCCAGCGCGTGGGCATCGCGCGCGCCCTCACCACACGGCCCCGTGCGCTGCTGATGGACGAGCCGTTCGGCGCGCTGGATGCCCAGACCCGTGGTCGTCTGCAGTCCGAGTTGCTGGACATCTGGGCGGCGCAACGTACCACGGTGCTGTTCGTGACGCACAGCATCGACGAGGCGGTGTTCCTCGCCGACCGGATCCTGGTGTTTACCCCGCGGCCGGGGCGTCTGTCGGCGGATGTTGATGTTGATTTACCGCGTCCGCGTGACCCGCGCAGCGCGGGCTTCGCGCACATCGCACGCGGCCTGCGCGCGGCCTTGGGAACGGAAGGCGGATCGGAATGAGGCTTCTCATCGCCAACCCGAACACCAGACAATCCGTCGCCGACCGCATCGCCAACGTGGCGCGCGAAGCGGCCTCCCCCCGGCACCTCCCGCGGGCCGGCACCCAAGCGTATCGTCGGCGTGTCCGACGATCTGCGACGCTTGTTCAACGGCTGACCCAGGAATCCAAAAATGCCTTTTGCCACCACCGATGACGGCGTCCAGCTCTACTATGAGGAGACCGGCCGTGGCGCGCCGTTGATCTTCGTCCACGAATTCGCCGGCGATCATCGCAGCTGGGAGCTGCAGATGCAGCATTTCGGCCGACGCTACCGGGCCATCACCTACGCCGCGCGGGGCTATCCGCCGTCCGATGTGCCTGCATCACCCTCGTCCCACAGCCAGCACCGGGCCGCTGACGACATTCTCGCCGTGCTGGATCATCTCGGCATCGACCGCGCACATGTGTGCGGCCTGTCGATGGGCGGTTTCGCCACGCTGCATTTTGGCTTTCGCCACCCGTCCCGCGCGCTGTCACTTTGCGTCGCCGGCTGCGGCTACGGCGCCGAGCCCGAGATGCGTGACCAGTTCCGCGCCGAGGCCGACGCCGTGGTCGCATCGCTACGGGCCGACGGAATGGCAGCTTTCGCCGAACGCTATGCCCACGGCCCCACCCGCGTGCAGTTCGAGGCCAAAGATCCTCGCGGCTTCGCGGTGTTCAAACAGGCGCTGGCCGAACATTCCGCCCTCGGTGCGGCCAATACCCAGCTCGGCTGCCAGAAGGAGCGTCCATCGCTCTATCATCTACAGGACGAGATGGCCGCCCTCACCGTACCGACGCTGATCCTCACCGGCGATGAGGACTGGCCCTGCCTCACGCCCGGGCTGCTGATGAAGCGCACCATTCCGTCGGCGGCGCTGGCGGTGATGCCGAATTGCGGCCACACGATCAACCTCGAAGCGCCGGACCTGTTCAACAGCATCGTGGGCGACTTTCTCGCACAGGTCGATGCCGGGCGCTGGCCGATGCGTGACCCCCGCGCCGTCTCGACTTCGATCCTGGGCATTCGTCCCTAGAAAATGGAGCCTCCCGACCTTATCCGGCGCTGGCAAGATGAAGCGGCCTTAGACACTCGCTGCTCATAGGTCCGGAAGGGCAAACGGCGCAGGAGCGGCAAAGCGCCTGACGACGTTGGAGGTTAGGCGGGACAAGATTGTGTCGCCGCTGTTCGACATGAGGCTGCCGGCGTAAGTCATCGAGCCGACAGAGAAGACTGCGCCGCCCGCGCCGGTCTCGAAGAAGGTCATGTCGGCACAGGACCAGTCCTCCTGCGGGAGCGGATGGCGATGGATGAGCATGTCTTCGTTCACCGGGCAGTAATCGGGATGAATGACGATTCCCTTCGCGACGACGAGAGCGTGGGGCGGCGTTCCGTATTTGGGATTCACGCTGTCGAGCTCGAAGCCCGCAGCGCCACCGCCCATGAAACCGCTGTCACCGAATTGGGTGCCAGCGGAGACGACGAGGCCTTCGGTCATGAAGGCGACGCGAGGATCGGCGATGCCATCGACGAACTTGTAAGGGAAACCGAGATGGCGGCCCTGCACTGAGAAGTTGATGCCAACCAGGCGATGGCCGGAACGGCCGATGCGGCGCCAGAGACCGCCATAGCCGCCGCCAAAGGCATGGTAGCTTTCGCCTGGCATCGTTTCCCAGATGCGGATGCCGCCTTCCGCCCGGCGCACTTCCAACGTGTCCGGACGATCCACAGAGGGTTCTGCGCGCCAGTAGAAACCATTGCCCCCGAGATAGATGAGGCGTCCACCCTGTTTCAGATGGTCCTCGAAGGCCTGCATCATGCGTTCGGAATGATATTCCGGATGCTGGCCGGCGATGACGACACGATACGGGGCGATGGCGGCAAGGCCGTCTTCGTGCAGGTCGTGGTCGGTGATGACGTCATGGTCCTGGCCCACATGGTGCAGCCATTGATCGATGTAGAGGTCAGCGACCAATCGCGCGGTGCCGGAGCCGCCTTGGGATGGATCCATCAGCGGGAACTGGCGCTGACGGCTGTCGAGCATCGGTCGGTGCTGGGTGACCAGCGAGACGCCGGAGCCGTCGCTGTGATCGTTATAACAGGACAAGCCGAATTGCGGATTCATGTCCGGTGTCTGGGTGAGAGCGCCCCAAAGCCGGGCACGCTCGGCGATCTCGGCGCCGCGGCCGGGGCGAACATGGCAGCCATAGACCTGGTAGCTGAAGGTGGGGACCAGAAGGACCACGTCCGATTGTGGTCTGGCCGGGCGGACGATGAACGGGATAAAATCTTCGCCTTCGTCGTTGCTGATATGGGCGGCGTAGAACCCGCTGGGCCACTCTGCGGGAATCTCGAGGGTGAAGCTCTCGTCCCAACCAAGCGGGCCCTGATCGTCGTCGTGGAAGTGGATGGCGCCGTACTGGTCGGGGGCAGTCTTCCAGTCATGGATGGCGCCGGTCCAGTTCGAGCCGGTCATGGCACGGGTGGGAAGATTGATCAGCCTTGCGTGGGCGCCATGTGGGCCAGTGTCGTGGGCCGTCTGGGTTGGGATGCCAAGCGCGAAGTCCCATTGCGCGATCGGGGCATCGGCTATGGAGATCGCCAGGCGTTCGATTTTGCCGTTGTAGTGGGCGCAGGCGGGTGCGGTGCCAATCGGCTGCAACGCGGCAATGAAGATATCGGCTGTGCCGCAGGGCCCGGGCGCTGCCTCGGTGCTGGCCTCGCCAGCGTCGCCAAGTGGCGCGTGAGGCACTTGGGACACGTGCAGGGTGCCGTCCGGCTTCAGCTCCGCTGCAATGTCGTACCACCGGCGTTGCAGAAGGGGGCGAGCAGTTTCAACATGGACGGGTTCGCCGTGGGGGCCTTTGCCCTTCGCTATGGCACCGCCGCCGGGGCCGATGCCGAGAGAGAATTGCCAGTAGCCAATCGCGACGCTGATGACACCCTGCTCTCCCTTGCGCGGTGTGGTCGGCCAGATCGTGGCGGCGAGGCGCAAGCCCTGGGCGGGATCGAGGGGAAGCGTGGCGCGGGCGAAGCTGCCGAGATGGGCTTTCTGGTCCTGGCCAGCCCGCATTCCGTCCAGCGGTGTCGGCATGGCGAGTTCGGCGTAGCCGGGGCCCTCCGGGTTGGGGTCTCCGCAGAGATGGCGGACAAAGCGAAGTTTGTAGTCGCGCCCGGCCTGGCTGGAGACCATGAAGCGGAGTGAGGCTCCCTGCTTCGCGCTCCAGCGATCGGCGTAGCCAGTCAGACGGTGCATATCGGCTTCAGACTTTCGTGACGTCGTAGAACAGCGCGACCCAGCTCGCGCGGGCGAAGTGGTAGCCTTTCTTGTCGGCGCGGGTGGCCACGGTCTGCACCTGATTGTGGATCGGCAACCAGAGCGCACTGTCCATGATGATCTTCTGGGCGTCGGCGTAGACGGCGTCGCGCTTCGCCGGATCCGTGACGGCGCGGCCTTCGTCAAACAGGGCGTCGAGCTTCGCGTCCTTCAGCTGCATCCAGTTGTATTTGTAGCGTCCTGGACTTGGAATGTTCACCGACGCGAAGAGATTCTCGAGGCACATCGGATCGGCCTGGATCCAGCGTACGGGCAGCATGTCGAATGTGTTGTCGAACACAAGCGACTGGTTGCGGGCGAAAGTGATGGTCTCGATCTTGAGCTCCATGCCGATCTGCTTGGCCAGGGACTGGATTTCGACGGCGGTGTCTGGTTCCAGCGGCGGCGGGGCACCGTAGAAGCCGGAGAGGCGCTGGCCGGCTTTGACGCGGATACCGTCAGGGCCGGGCTTCCATCCTGATTGATCGAGAAGCGCCACAGCCGCCTTCATGTCCGGCTTGTACATCGCCTCGGCGCCCTTCCAGTAGCCGGGTGTGTCGGCAGAGAGCGGACCGAAGGCAGGTTCAACGAGGCCAAAGAAGATATTGTCGCAAAGGGCGGGACGGTCGATGGCCATGGCCAGCGCGCGACGGACATTGATGTCGGTGAAGATGCCACGGCTGCCGTTGAGTTCGAGGCCGAAGGGAATGCCGGCGGCATTGCCAATCATGGTGGTGTAGCCGCGCGTGTCCTTCAGGCGCTTCATGTCGAGGATGGGTGTTGCGTCTGAGATGTCGATCTCGCCTGCCTCGAGCGCGGCGACGCGGGTGGAAGCGTCAGGGATGAAGCGGTTGACGATACGCTGGACAGAGGACGGGCCCTTGTTCGTGTTGAACGGGGGCGCCCAGTTGTATTTGTCGAAGCGCTCCATGATGACTTGGCGGCCCTGCTCCCACGAGACGAAGCGAAACGGGCCCGCGCCGACGGGAGCGCATGCGAAGTCCTGATTGCCCAGACGTTTGACGGCAGTGGGTGAAACAGGAGAGAGCGTGCTCTCGGCATAGCTGGCGATGGCGGCGCCGAAAGGCTGCGTGTAGTCGACACGGATTGTGTGGGAATCGAGCACCTTGCAGCCGGCGTATGGGCCGAGTTGGGTGACGGCACCTTCGCTGGCGGTTTTCGGGTCAACGATCGTGTCGAAGGTGAATTTCACGGCTTCGGCGTCGAACGGCGTGCCGTCGTGAAAGCCGACATCGGTGCGGAGCTTCAGCGTGACACTCTTGCCATCCGGGGCAGCTTCCCAGGCGGTGGCCAGGCCCGGGAAAAGCTTGTTCGAGCCGTCGGACGAGATAAGTGAGTCGAAGATTTGGCCAACGACCTGGTATTCATGGCGCGAGCTGGTGACGCGCGGGTCGTAGGTGCGGGGCGTGGCGTCGTCCTCACCCCAGGTAACCGTGAGAGGAGTCTGGGCGGAGGCACCCCGGGCAATCATCGGAGCGGCGAGAAGGCCGCTGATGGCGGCGCGGCGGGTGATGGATGGGCGTGGGCCGGACATCATTGCCTCCGTCATGTCTGATGCAGTGTGCTGTGCAACATTGCCGGGTGCAATTGGCATTTTGGCGTTGCGCCCCGGAACGGCCCGCTTATGCTTCGCGTATGAATGCACGCGCCGTTCTCGGCCGATTGATCGGCGTGGTCCCGACCCTGATCATCACTTGGACTGTGGTGTTCGGCGCCATGCGGCTGGTGCCCGGCGATCCCGTTCTGTTGATGCTGCAGGGTACACCGGTGAGCGATGCGGCGATGGCGGCGGCGCGAGCAAAGCTCGGCGTCGACCAGCCGCTTGTGGTACAATATGTCGAATTTCTCGCTGGTGCCGTTCAGGGCGATTTTGGCGATAGTTTCCGCAGCCGGCTGCCTGTGACGCAACTGATCGCCGGGGAATTTCCCTACACGTTGCATCTGGCGCTGGGTGGGTTGCTGGTGGGCGTGGTGCTGGGGGTGTCGCTCGGCGTGATCGCGGGGGTGCGCCCGGACGGCTGGATCGACACGCTGTGCATGACCCTGGCCCTGGGCGGGCTCTCGCTGCCGAGCTTCTGGATTGCGATGCTCCTCATTCAGGTTTTCGCGACCATGCTGGGCTGGGTGCCGGTGTTGGGAACAGGGCTGAATGCGCTGATCCTGCCGAGCATATCGCTGGGATTGTTCATCGCGGGCGGCTTGGCGCGACTGATACGCAACAGCATCATCGAGGTCATGGGGCAAGACTATATCCGCACGGCGCGGGCCAAGGGGCTGCCCGAGTTTCTGGTGATCGGCAAGCATGCGATGCGCAACGCGATGATCCCGCCGCTGACGCTGCTGGGCATCCAATTCGCCACGTTGATCGGCGGTGCCGTGGTGACGGAGACAGTGTTCGCACGGCCGGGCATCGGAAGGCTGCTGGTGTTGGCGGTGCTGGAGAAGGATTTCCCGGTGGTGCAGGGCGTGGTGGCGCTGACCACAGCGGCCTATGTGCTGATCAACGTCGCCGTCGACATCGCCACGGGAATCATCGATCCGCGCGTGGAGGCGTGAAGGCGTTGCGACGGATGCTGGGCACGCCGGGTGCTGTGGCCGGTGGTGTGGTTATTCTGGCGGTTCTGGTTCTGGCGGTCCTCGCGCCCTTCGTCGCGCCCTATGACTGGAATGCCACAAGTCAGTGCCGGCGTCTGGCACCGATGAGTGCGGCGCACTGGTTCGGTTGCGATCTTTTCGGGCGTGATTTGCTGAGCCGGGTGATGGTGGGCGCACGCTATTCGCTGGGGCTGGGCATTTCCACCGTCGTCATCAGCCTGGTGTTCGGGGCAACACTGGGTGTGGTGATCGCCTATTCCGGCGGGCAGGTGGATCGGCTGGGCGTGCGAGTCATCGACGCGTTGCTGTGTTTTCCACCGATTATCCTGGCGATCCTGATCGTGGCCGTGCTGGGCGTAGGATTGTGGAACGCCGCCTTGGCGGTCGGAATTTCCGGCATTCCCAGGTTTGCGCGCATCACCCGAGCAGTAACCTTGTCCCTGACGGCACGGGAGTTCGTGGAGGCGGCACGGGCGATCGGGGCCAGCAGCCGCCGCGTGGTGCTGCGACATCTTCTGCCCAATCTGGCGCCTATTCTGATCGTGCTGACCACGCTTGATCTGGGGAGCGCCGTGCTGTTCACGGCGACCCTGTCGTTTCTGGGGCTTGGCGCACAGCCGCCGACCCCGGAATGGGGGGCGATGCTGAACGCCGGGCGCGAATATGTCCGATACGCGCCATGGACGATGGTGTTTCCGGGACTGGCGCTGTTCCTGACCGTCATGGCCGTCAATCTCGTGGGCGACCGGCTGAGCGCCGTGCTCGATCCACGACAGCGCAGCAGGAGATGACATTGCAGGATGCGGTGGACAGCGACCGGCTGATGGTGCATTGCGCAGCGTTTGCACGACACGTGAAATTGTCCGGGACGGCCGAAGAACGCAAAAGTTGCGCTGCGTGCAGGCCCTGCTCGACGGATGCGGATTCCGCACCGAACTGCTGAGCCATTCCGCCTATATCAGCCTGCCCGGCGCCGCGCGGGTTGCCGTCGATGGCACATCCCTGGTCACAATCACCCGTCAACTGTGAAGAATCCGGTGCGACAGGGGGCAACATGCGGGTCGCCTTTTCATAGACTTTTTGTTGTCCGAGGCCGGGCAAGAGATGTTCAGAAAAGCCGGATATATCCCTACGTCGCCGGCGGCGAACACTGCTTTGGTGGGCCTGACCCCGCAGGCTGGCCATTTCGCGCCTGTTGTTGTTTCGCCGGCCATGGTCGACCGGAACATGTCAGACTGGCTTAAGAGAGCCTCACGAGAGGATACGCGAGGCGTGGGTGAACACCTCGAAGCCGTCGGCGCGGGCCACGGCGATGAGCGTGATGCCGGCTGCGTCCGCGACACGGATGCCGAGGGCACTCGGCACCGAGACCGCGACCAGCGTACCGATGCCCGCGGCGGCCGCCTTCTGCACCAGTTCCACGGACACGCGACTGGTCAGCAGCAGGATGCCGCTGGTGGTATCTTCCCCCGTGCGCCGCAACGCCCCGATCAGTTTGTCCAGGGCATTGTGCCGTCCGACATCCTCGCGCGCGGCGAGCAACGCGCCACGCCAGAAGCCGGCCGCGTGCACCCCTCGGGTTTGCTGGTTCAGCCGCTGTGCCGCGGACAAGCTCGATGCCGCGGCCGCGATCTGCGCGGCCGTCCAGCACGGGCCAGACGGCACCATCGGCGGTTCGCGCATCGCGTCTGCCAGGCTGTCCATGCCGCAAAGACCGCACCCGGTCGGGCCGGCGATGTGGCGGCGACGACGCTGCAGCCTGGCCATGCGGTCAGGCTCGATCCACATGCGCAACTCGATCCCGAGCGGCGCCGCCACCACCTCCAGCTCCTCCACATCGGCCGGTCGATCGATGATGCCCTCGGCCAGGCTGAAGCCGAGGGCGAAGTCCTCCAGATCCGCGGGCGTCGCCATCATCACCGCATGGGTGGTGCGGTTATAGGTCAGCGCCACCGCCACCTCCTCCGGCACGCAGCGTTCGCCTTGCGCGGTACCGTTGCGAAGGATGGGCACGATCACCGCCGGCGGTGCCACGCCGCTGGCCGCGTCCTGCGAATGCGGCCGATCTGTCACTTTCATGCGCTTGCGCTGCCCATGCGGCGCTATCCGCTGCCCGCGGCGATCTGACCTGCTGCGGGCGCGGGAGCGCCGTGCAGGGCCTGGATGACCAGTGCGTCGACCTCCTGCGCACCCTCGGCGATGTGGGCCCGAAGCGTGTCCAGCATGGCCGGGGTCCAGAACGTGACCAGGTGACGATGGATGCTGGTCGCCGCCTCCGCCGCCGGGTAGGCGCGGAAGAAATCGGCGATCTGATTGGCCATGCTGGCCAGCTTTTGCGGCGTCATATGCCTATTCCGCAGCCGGCGGCAGGGCCACGCGGGTCAGCGCGATATCCTCGTCGAAGAAACGCGCCTGCCAGTCCGACACGCGGTTGGTCTTGCGCACCTGCACAGCGGTGACTTTGTATTCCGGGCAGTTGGTTGCCCAGTCGGTGTAGTCGGTGGTGATGACGTTGGCGCCGGTCTTGGGATGATGGAAGGTGGTGTAGACCACGCCGGGCTGCATGCGTTCGCTGATCCGCGCCCGCAACGCCACGGCACCGGAGCGGCTTTCCAGGCGCACCAGGTCGCCATCGACGACGCCGCGGCTCTCGGCATCGACGGCGTGAATCTCCAGCACGTCTTCCTCGTGCCATTGGCTGTTTTCGGTTCGCCGGGTCTGCGCACCGACGTTGTATTGCGACAGGATGCGCCCGGTGGTGAGAATGAGCGGGAACAGCGGACCGGTGCGTTCCTGCGTCGGGATGAACTCGGTGAGCATGAACCTGCCCTTGCCACGCACGAACCGATCGACATGCATCATCGGCGTGCCATCCGGCGCGGCATCGTTGCACGGCCACTGGATGGATCCCAGTTCGTCCAGCCTGGCGTAGGAAACGCCTTTGAAAGTCGGCGTGGTGGCGGCGATTTCCGCCATGATCTGGCTTGGATGCGCGTAGTCCATTTGGTAGCCGAGCGCGTTCGACAGCGCCATCGTCACTTCCCAATCTGCCAGCCCGCCCAGCGCCGGCATGACCTTGCGCACGCGGCCGATCCGGCGTTCGGCATTGGTGAACGTGCCGTCCTTCTCCAGGAAGGAGGAGCCGGGCAGGAAGACATGGGCGTATTTGGCGGTCTCGTTCAGAAACAAGTCCTGAATGACGATGCATTCCATGGCGCGCAGGCCGGCGGTTACGTGCTGGGTGTCCGGGTCGGACTGGGCGATGTCCTCGCCCTGAATGTAGAGCCCCTTGAACGTGCCCTCCACGGCATCGTCCAGCATGTTGGGAATACGCCGACCGGGCTCGCCGGCCAGTGCAACGCCCCATATTTCCTCATACAAGGCCCGCGTGTCGGTGTCCGACACATGGCGATAGCCGGGGTACTCGTGCGGAAACGAGCCCATGTCGCACGAGCCTTGCACGTTGTTCTGGCCACGCAGTGGATTCACCCCGGCGCCGGGCCGGCCGATATTGCCGGTGGCCATCGCCAGGTTGGCCATCGCCATCACCGTGGTCGAGCCCTGGCTGTGCTCCGTTACACCAAGGCCGTAGTAGATGGCCGCCGCTCCACCGGTGGCATACAGACGGGCGGCGGCGCGAACATCCTTCGGATCGACCCCGGTCAGCTTCGCCGTGGCCTCCGGGGCGTGGCGCGGTTCAGCGATGAAGCGGGCCCAGCCGTCGAACGCATCCCACTCGCACCGTTCGCGGACGTAGTCTTCAGCCACCAGCCCTTCGGTTACGACGACATGCGCCAGTGCGTTGATCAGCGCGACGTTGGTGCCGGGCAGCAACGGCAGATGGTAGGCGGCCTGGACGTGCGGCGAGTGCACCAGATCGATGCGGCGTGGGTCCGCGACGATGAGCTTGGCACCTTCGCGCAGCCGCTTCTTCATCCGCGAGGCGAACACCGGATGGCCGTCCGTGGGATTGGCTCCGATCACCAGGATCACGTCCGACTCGTCGACGGAGGCAAAATCCTGGGTTCCGGCCGAGGTCCCCAGCGTGGTCATCAGGCCGTAGCCGGTGGGTGAATGGCACACCCGGGCGCAGGTATCGACATTGTTGTTGCCGAACGCGGCACGCACCAGCTTTTGGATGAGATAGGTTTCCTCGTTGGTGCATCGCGAGGATGTAATACCGCCCACGCTGTCCCGGCCGTATTTGGCCTGGATGCGCTTGAACTCGGCGGCGGCGTGCGCGATGGCTTCGGCCCAGCTGACTTCCCGCCACGGGTCGGTGATGGCGGCGCGGATCATCGGCTTGGTTATGCGATCCTTGTGGGTCGCGTAGCCCCAGGCGAAGCGGCCTTTCACGCAGGAATGGCCCTCGTTGGCCCGGCCGTCCTTGTACGGCACCATGCGCACCACCGTGCTGCCCTGCATCTCCGCCTTGAAGGAGCAGCCAACGCCGCAATAGGCGCAGGTCGTGACCACCGAATGCTCCGGCTGTCCCATGGCGATGACGCTCTTTTCCGTCAGCGTCGCCGTCGGGCAAGCCTGCACGCAGGCGCCGCAGGAGACGCATTCGGAGCCGAAGAAATCCATGCCGCCCGGGGAGACCTTCGAGTCAAAGCCGCGCCCGGCAATGGTCAGCGCGAAGGTGCCCTGGGTTTCCTCGCAGGCCCGCACGCAGCGGGAGCAGACGATGCATTTCGACGCCTCGAAGGTGAAATACGGGTTGGTCTCATCCTTCGGGGACTTCGAATGGTTGGCGCCGGCGAAGCCGTAGCGCACATCGCGAAGCCCCACCGCTCCCGCCATGTCCTGCAACTCGCAATCGCCATTGGCAGAACAGGTCAGGCAGTCGAGCGGGTGATCGGAGATGTACAGCTCCATCACGCCGCGCCGCAGCGTCGCCAATTTGGGCGATTGCGTCCTGACCATCATAGCCTCTTCCGCCGGGGTGGTGCAGGAGGCAGGGGTGCCGCGCCGCCCGTCGATCTCGACCAGGCACATGCGACAGGAGCCGAACGGCTCCAGGCTGTCGGTGGCGCACAGCTTCGGGATCTTGGTCCCCAGCATCATCGCCGCCGCCATGACCGACGTGCCGGCCGGCACCGTCACCGGCTCGCCATCGATGCTCAGGGTTATGGTCCGCCGTCCGGCAGGAACCGGCGTGCCGTAGTCGATTTCCTTGATCAGCCCCATTGCGATCGCCCCGTTCACTCAGCTGCGACCGCGACAGGCGCGCGGTCGAAATCTTCGGGAAAATGCGTAAGCGCGCTCATCACCGGCACGGGGGTCAGACCACCCATGGCGCAAAGCGACGCCTCGGCCATCAGCGCGCAGAGATCCGTCAGCAGATTGAGGTTCTTCTCTCGCTCGGTCCCGGCAACGATGCGATCGACGACCTCCACGCCGCGCACCGCTCCCACCCGGCATGGCGTGCACTTGCCGCAGCTCTCGCCGGCGCAGAACTCGAAGGCGAAGCGGGCCTGGCGCGCAAGATCGACCGTGTCGTCGAACACCACCACGCCGCCATGGCCGATCAGCCCCTTGACCGCGGCGAACGCCTCGTAATCGAGCGGCGTGTCCAGTAGATGGTCGGGGAAATAGGCGCCGAGCGGGCCGCCGACCTGGACCGCGCGCACCGGTCGGCCGCTCGCGGTGCCGCCGCCGAACTCCTCCACCACCACGCGCAGCGACGTGCCGAAGGGGATTTCGAACAGCCCGCCGCGTCGGACATTGCCGGCCAGCTGCACCGCCAGCGTCCCGAGCGAGCGCCCGGTGCCATAGGCGGCATAGGCCTTGGCACCTTGCGCCATGATGAACGGCACCGCGGCGAACGACAGGACATTGTTCACGACCGTGGGTTTGCCGAACAAGCCATGGATCGCCGGCAGGGGCGGCTTGGCGCGCACCACGCCGCGCTTGCCTTCCAGACTCTCCAGCAGCGAGGTCTCCTCGCCGCAGATATAGGCGCCGGCACCCAGACGCACCTCCAGTGTGAAGCGACGGCCGGAGCCGTTGATGTCGGAGCCGAGATAGCCGGCCTGGGTCGCCGCCGCGATGGCGCGTTCCAGCGTGCGAAAGGCATGCGGATATTCGGAGCGGCAATAGATGAAGCCCTTGGTGGCATTCACCGCCAGCCCGGCAATCGTCATGCCTTCGATCAAACTGAGCGGATCGCCTTCCATCAGCATCCGGTCGGCGAATGTGCCGCTGTCGCCCTCATCGGCATTGCACACGATGTAGCGCTGTTCAGCGGGTGTGACGCGGACGGTATTCCATTTGATCCCGGTCGGAAAGCCGGCGCCGCCGCGGCCGCGCAGGCCCGACAGCTTCACCTCCTCGACGATCGTCTGGCCATCCATCGCCAGCGCGCGGTCGAGCCCGATGAAACCGCCATGGGCGCGATACTCCGCCAGCGAAACCGGGTCGATCACCCCGCATCGCCCGAAGCTCAGCCGTGTTTGCAGCAGCTGCAGCGGGTGCTGCTCGGGGACACCGATGGCTAGGCTGTGGTCGCGGCCATCGAGGAACCCCGCGTCGAACAGTCCGGCCACATCCGCCGGTCGCACTGGCCCGTAGCCAAGCCGGCGGCCCGCCGCCCCTTCCACCTCGACCAGCGGCTCCAGCCACACCATACCGCGGGAGCCGGTTCGCACCAGTTCCACCGCCAGACCGCGCGCGGCAGCCTCGCGCTCGATCGCGGCGGCGACACGGTCGGCGCCCAACGCCAGGGCGGCGGCATCCGCCGGGACGAAGACGCGGATCATGTCCCGTGTCATATCTGGTGCCGTGTCATCCGGGCCTCGGCGACCAATTCGTCGAGGGCCGCGGCGTCGAGGCGGCCGATCGGTGCGCCGTCCAGCATCGCCGCCGGCGCGCAGGCGCACAGGCCCAGACAGAACACCGGCTCCACCGTCAGCGCGCCATCCGCGGTTTTACCGCCCCATTGCAGCCCCAACCGCCGCAGCAGATCCTGCGCCAGCGCGTCGCAGCCCATCGCCTGGCAGGCCTCGGCCCGGCACAGCTGCAGCACGTGCCGGCCGGCCGGCGCACGACGGAATTCGTGATAGAACGAGATCACGCCGTAAACCTCTGCGCGCGACAGGTTCAGCGCCGTGGCGATCGGCACCTCCACCTCGGCCGGCACATAGCCGAACGCGTGCTGCACGGCGTGCAGCATCGGCAGCAGCGGGCCATCCATGTGAAGATGCGCGTCGATAATTGTCTGCGCCCGCCCGGCACCAGGCCACTGCGGCGCAGCCGGCCGATCGGTGGCCAACTGACGCGTGGAGGATTTCGCCATTGCCGTCTGATCACCCTTTATCGAATAACTGCCTCAGGTTGATCCAAGAAATCGGATCGAACAAGCCGGATATAGGGTGTTGCGATAGCAAAAAACTATCACAACACCCTTGCCGCAAGATCCACCTAGACAGCCGGGCGGATCCTCTTCGACCTCGTTGGGAACTGGGCAAACGCCGATTCCGGCTGGCCGAAATTGTTGGCGAGCAAGTAGCCCGGACTGGCGGCCATCCAATCGGTCAGGGAGATCTCCTGGAACTGCCCGGCGTCGAACGTCAGCACGAACTGCATGTCTTCTTTGCCGGTGTTGCGCACGGCGTGGCCGAAGCCGGCAGGGATGTAGGCCACCTCGCCCGGCTTGACCTTGGCGATCTTGCCGCGTCCGCCGGACCCGAACAACGCCACCTCGCCTTCACCCTTGAGATAGTAGTGCCATTCGTTGGCGTTCGGATGCCAATGCAGCTCGCGAATGGCTCCCGGCTTCAGCGTCATGATGCCGCCGGACATGCCCTTCGATATAGGAAACTCATTGACGGTCGCCAGTCGGATGGAACCGCCCTCGAACTCGGTCAATGCGGATTTCTCCGTCATCAGGCTGAATTTATGGGTCGAGTCCTTCGGCCAAGGCGCGTCCTTCGCCTGCTGCGGGGGCAGCACCGGTCCGGCCATAATGTAGGTCTCGCCCTTCGGAAAGGAGGCGAACACCTCCTTGGGAACGCCGAAATTGGCGGCCAGCATGTCGGGCGGGGTCAGGCTGACCCAGTCCGTGATGGAGAAGGTGCCGTGCTCGGAGAAGGCGCCGTTGTCGAAGGACAGGATGAAGTGGCAGGGCTTGTCGCCGATCGTCTGGATCGAGTGACCGTGGCCTTTCGGGAAATACCAGAGATCACCGGGGCCGAAATTGTTGACCTCGCGCTGTCCGGTGGGGTCGATCACCATCGTCTGGCATTGCCCCTCGATGACGAAGGCCCATTCAGCGGCGATCGCATGCCAATGCAGCTCGCGCGATGCGCCGGGATCGAGGAACATATGGACACCGGCGATACCCTTGCTGATCTTGAACCGCTCGACCGTGGCTTCCTTGGCCCAGCCCCCGGAGGTTACCTTCGGCTTGCTGCCGTCCAGCGAGTAGGTGAAGCTGTCCATCGCTTGCACCTCGTCCGCATCGTGATGCACGACCGGGTCGCCTGGCGGCAATTGCACCGCCCCGAACGCGGCGCCACCATCGCCGGGCTTGGCGGCGAATGCGGGCGCGTCGGCCATCGCCAGCTTGGACAGTCCTATCAGGCTGCCCGCGCCGATTGCAGCATGGCCCAATAAACTACGTCGGCTCTCAATCATTGGTTTCCTCCCGATTTTGATTGACGTGCATGTCGGCGGGTCTTCAGGGCCGCCGATCCCATGTCGTTGTCACTACAGGTTTGCGACCTGCGACAACGTCATCCATACGCCCCAGGCGATCGGCGCCAACACGCACAGCCACGCCAACGCGACGCCAGGGGTCATCATCTTGCCAAGGCCGATGCCGAAGGCCGACTCCGCCGCCGCGCCGTGGCTTTGCTGCAGGGTTGCGACCTCGTCCGGCGCCATGAAGTGATGCGACGCCAAGGGACGGATCAGCAGGTTGGCGATGAGACCGATGACGAGCAGAACGGCCATCACATACAGTGTGGTGTCGTAGATCGCCGCTGTCGGCACGCCGCGAGTACCGGCGGCCTGGCTGATATAGCTGACGAGCAACGGACCCAGGACGCCGGCGGTGGACCAGGCGGTCAGCAACCGGCCGTGGATGGCCCCGACGAACTGGGTGCCGAACACGTCGGCCAGGTACGCCGGCACGGTCGCGAAGCCGCCGCCATACATCGACAGGATGACGCAAAAGAAAGCGACAAAGAGCGCCTTGTTGCCGCTGTGGGCGGCCCAGGGGGCGCTGGCGTAGAGCGCGATACCAAGCAGGAAGAACAGCGAATACGTCGCCTTGCGTCCCAGCCTGTCGGAGATCGAAGCCCAGAAGAACCGGCCGGCGATGTTGAACAGAGACAGCAATCCGACGAAGCCGGCGGCGGTCGCGGCCGGGGCGGCGAAGATTTGCTGCAGCATCGGCGAGGCGACGCTCAACACGCCGATACCGGCGCTGACGTTCATCAGCAACACAGTCCAGATCAGCCAGAACTGTGGCGTGCGCCAGGCGCGATGGAGGTGGACGTGGCCCGAGGCGGTCATCCGCTTCGCCACCGGTGGCGACCAGCCGTCCGGCTTCCAATTCGCCGGCGCGATCCGATAGCCGAAGCTGCCAGCCAGCATGAACACGGCATAGACCACGGCAAGCACCAGGAAAGTCTGCGATACGCCAGGTGCGCCGGCGCCGCGGAAATGGCTCATGAGCAGGGTTGCCAGCGGCGCACCGATCATGGCGCCGCCGCCGAACCCCATGATCGCCATGCCCGTGGCCATGCCGCGCCGGTCTGGAAACCATTTCACCAGGGTCGACACTGGAGAGATGTAACCGATCCCAAGGCCGATGCCGCCCAGCACCCCCATGCCGAGCCATAGCAACCAGAGCTGATGCCACATGACGCCCAGGGCTGCGACCGCCAGGCCGCTGGACCAGCAGGCCGTGGCGACCACGCCGGCGCGCCGCGGCCCGACCCGTTCCAGCCAGCCGCCCCAGATCGCCGCGGACGCGCCCAGGAAGACGATGCCGATCTCGAACCCGACGACCAGGCTGGACACCGTCCAATCGCACTGTGCCGTGGTCAGATAGGATATGAAGCCCAGATCCGCGGGGCAGGCGGTGCCCACCGCGTGGCTCAGCGGCAGCCAGAAGACCGACATGCCATAGATCATGCCGATGCAAAGATGGATCGCCAAGGCTGCCGGCGGCACCAGCCAGCGGTTGAAACCGGGCGGTGCGATGATCCTGGCACGATCCAGCATGCCGGCCGGTGCGGCGACGCTACGTAGCTCCGCGGTGATGCTCATTCAAAAACTCCAATCGCCACCCTCCTGACGGGATGGCCGAAACCGCTCCATCAACGACAAAGCCGAACAGGCCGAGGATGGCGACGGCCTGCGGGCGAGCTGCCGAAGCAGGTGCCCAGGACAGGCGAGTTTGTCACTTTCATGGGCACCGGATCCGGCATCTGCTATGGTGACGCTGGGTCAGGCGAACGAGTGGAACAAGAGGAACGTTTCGTGCGGCGATAGCGAAAGCCTATCGAGGCAGACGAAATGGCGCCCGAATCAGGCCACTCTCCGCGACTGCTGACTTTGGATCATGTGCAGCAACGCAGTCAGTATCGGCGACATCGGTTGCCGGTCGGGCACGACCAGTCCCACCTGAAACGACGCATCCGGGTCGGTGATGGGGATCGCGCGGAACGGTGCGGCCGAGGCCAATGTGTCCGCGACCCGCTCGGACACGATCGTCGCCCAGTTGCCGCTGCGGACATGCGCCAACAGGGCGATCACCGAGTCAGACTCGACGCCGCAGGGCATCGGCGTCACGTCGTCCGGGTAGAGCAACTGGTCCAGGATACGGCGATTTTGCATGTCGGGGGTCAGCAGACACAGTGATAGGGTTCTCGCTTCGGCCCAGGTCACGCTGGGCTTCTTGTCGGCGGGGCCGCCATGCGTCGTCACCAGCCGATAGCGCTCCGTGAACAGCGGAACGGCTCGAAGACGGCCGATCGCCTCATTGCCGAGATAGGTGATCCCCGCATCCGCGCGAAAGTCGTTCAGTTCTTCCAGGATCTCCAGCGACGTGCGGGAATGCACGGTGATCCGCACACCGCTATGCAGGGCCTGGAACGGTTTGGTCAGCTCCGGCACGTAAGGCAGCGCGGTGGGAATCGTCGCAATCGAAATGTGGCCGGACAAGCCCTTCCGGAACGTCCGTATCTCCTCCCGCATGGCGCGTGAGTCGGCAACCAGGCGGCGTGCCCATTCCAGCACGCGCTCGCCTTCGGGAGTGAGCCCCTGGTAGCGGGAGTTTCGGCGGACGAGCATCACGCCGAGGGTTTCCTCGAGGTGCTTGATCGCGGCGGACAGGGTCGGCTGTGCCACGCCGCATGCTTCGGCGGCGCGTCTGAAGTTCTGCTCGCGCGCGATGGCGATGAGGAATTCGAGTTTATCTATCACCCGCTCGCTCCCGATTCAGCGGCATGGCGTCCATCGACCGACAGCCGCACCCTTCAGAAAGTATGGTCCGGCGCGCCCGGCAAACGCAAACAGATCACCGCCGCCGCCGCGCCAGCGGCGAGCCCATGCTCGTGCGTCCTTGACCGACATAGCCCGCGCGGCCGCCGGAGAGATCGAATGTCGCGCCCGTCGAGAACGAGCATTCGTCGGAAGCGATCCAGGCGATCATCGCGGCGACCTCCTCCGGGCGCCCCGGCCGGCCGAGGGGAATCTTGGCCATGACGCCGCATAGGTCTCGGGCGACATCTGCTTGGTCAACTCGGTCGCGATGACGGCCGGGGCGAGCGCGTTCACGCACACGTCCGTGTCGGCCAATTCCTTGCCGAGCGCCTTGGTGAGCGCGATGACGCCGGCCTTCGCGGCCGAATAGCCCGTTATCGCGGCGTTGCCTTCCTTGCCGGCGATCGAGGCCAGGTTGACGATACGTCCGGCGTTTTGCCGGCGCATCGCCGGGACCACCGCCCTGCATTTCATACAGCATGCTCATCTCCGATTGTCGCTCAGACGGTGGGCCGATTGTTGTCGAGAGGGACGCTGCTCGCGTGATGGGCCGCGACGTAGCCGAAGGTCATGATCGGCCCGAGCGCGATGCCGGCTCCCGGATAGTTGCCGCTCATCACGCTGGCCCGGTCGTTGCCGACGGTGCAGAGACCCGGTATCGGCTCGGAGGAGCGCTCCCTTGCTGATGAGAGGCGCTTGCAATTTTTGGCACGGCCATTACTGTAGGCAATATAACTACATTGTGGAAATTGTCATGGAGGAAGCCGTTTCGGCCGCGGATGCCAATCGCAGGTTCTCCCTCCTGCTGCGCGGGGTTCGGGAGGGGCGCAGCTATGTCGTGACCAGCCACGGAAAGCCCGTTGCGCGGCTCATTCCCGCCGGCCGGCACGACGACGTGGCGACCAGCGCACGTTCAACCTTGCTGTCTCGCCTTGAAAAGCAGCCCGTTATCGATGCCGGGCGATGGACACGCGATGAACTCTATGAGGACGATCGGTGAGGATCGCGCTCGATACGAACGTGCTCGCCTACGCGGAAGGCATCAACGGGGCCGAGCGGCGTGACGCCGCTCTGGCCCTCATTCGCCGACTGCCGCAAGAGGCAGCAATCGTCCCGGTGCAGGTTCTGGGCGAGCTTTTCAACGTGCTCGTCCGCAAAGGCGGGAAGTCGCGAAGCGACGCCCGCGATGCTCTGTTGAGTTGGCGCGACACGTTCCCCGGTGTCGAGACCTCGCCCGAAGTCATGCTGGCGGCGGCCGATCTCGCAACGGACCATCAACTGGGAATATGGGATGCGGTTATCTTGTCGGCCGCGTCGCAAGCGGGTTGTCGTCTGCTTTTGTCCGAGGACCTTCAGGAAGGTTTCACCTGGGCCGGAGTGACGGTGGTCAATCCATTCTCCTCGCCACGGCACGCCCTGCTGGAGGCTCTGTTGGGGGAGGAGGTCGAATAGTGAGGGGAAATTTCGACTTTTAATCCGCGTTTCGCCACCGCTTCATGCCTGTTTCCCCTCAATGTGAGGGCAGTGGCATGGACGATGATTTCGGAGGAGCTTCCCTCACCCGGAACGACGCTAAGCGCGCTAGTCAGCTGTCGACGATGCCCGGCGTTATTTTGACTTCAGATCCTCCGGCAGGAACTGCTCATCGATAATGCCGCTGATATCCGCCGGCGCCTGAACCGCGCCGATCTGGATCTGCAGGTCGAGCATCCGTTTCAGACTATCGGGATGGAAATTGCCTTCCCCGAAATACGGAACATCGCCCACACCGTCGCCGATCAGGTCATGGACGGCTCTGCGCGCCACATCTGGCTCGATTTTATAGGCTTCGGCCACGATGTCTCCAGCCTCGTCGGGATGGGCATAGAGGAACTGGACGGCTCGGCGGCGCGCCCGGATGATGCGGCGCAGCATGTCGCCTTGCTTTTCGGCGGCGGCCTCGGTGGTGACGCCGACCGTATTCGCCAATGTCGGCAGGACGTCCTTTCCGAGGGCGAGCACGCGGTATTTGCTGCCGAGCCTTGCCCAAATCGGCTCCACGATCGGCGCCACATCGATGATGCCGAGATCGAGCGCCGCCACCCCCTCGCCGAAGCCGCCGGTCTTGACCATCTCGACGTCCGATGGCTGCAGCTTCGCATATTTCAACAGACCCAGCGTCAAACCTTCGGTGGATGATTTCGGGTTCGTATAACCGATCTTTCTGCCCTTGAGGTCGGCCAGCGTCTTGATCGGGCTGTCGGGCTTCACGGCCCAGACCAGGTCGGACACCAGGAGAACATTGTCGCTGATGATCTTGAGCTTGGCGCCCTGCTGCACCGCCGACATGACGGCGGCTGGATTGATCTCGCCATAGATGGCCCCGCCGGCGATCATGTTCCGGACCGATGTTCCGCCGCCCTGCGACGAGATCACTCCGGTGATGTTGGTGCCTTCCTCTTTGAAGTAGCCCTTCGCCAGTGCCACGGCATAGACGAAGCCGCCCGGCGCGGCACCATAATCGGTCACGACGATGCTATCGGCACAGGCGGGGCCGGCGCCGACCATCAACGCTGTCAAAACAGCGGCGATGAGGGCCGTCTTCCTTTGGCGCATAGCGTCCCGCTTCATCTTCTTTGCCCCCGTTAGGTCGGAAGTTCTTGGGTCGTTCGAGGTAGGTTTATCCTCGCCGGATAGGATCTTTGCCGTCGAAGGTGCGCGATGCCTCGTACATCTCGGCATAACGCGCCTCGATCGCCTCGGTCAGTTCGATGATCTCCAGCATCCCCGGCAGGTCGCGCCCCGTGTCCATATAGACGATGCGCACGCCCCGCGGCGACCGATCGGAGAACGCCACCTCATAGCCCTGCGCTTGGTAGCGCGCCACGTCGGCATCGAAATCCAGCGATGCGATCGCCCAATGGTGAAAGCCATGGCCCCGCACGCGGATGGTTTCCTGATAGACGGAGGGCAGATCGTCATGCTGCTGGATCAGCTCGATCATCATGTGCCCGGCGAAGCCGATGGCGAGCGTCAGCCGCATGCTGGTGGGCTGTCCACGATACATGCCTTCGGGCGGCACGAAGGGACCCATCACGAACCAGGGGGCGATGGCCAGGCGCTCGGTAAAGTCGCGCATGCCCTGCTCGATATCGGGCGTGGTATAGGCGCATTGCACGATGCCCCCGGCCTGTTGACCGAAGGCCAGTTCGCGTCCCTTTGCGATCATAACTGCAACCCCTCCGCATGACGTCTGACGTCGGTAACCCAGCCGCGGGCCTGGGCGGCCAACGCTCGGGCGTCGCTGGACAGGGTCAGGAACCGGAAGCCTCGCTGCAGCATGCGCCGCCCGGCATCCGGGTTGGGGGCGAGAATGCCGGCGATTTTGCCGTGCGTCGCACAGGCTTGCGCGATGCGGTCGATCGCCCGGTCCACATCCGGATGGTAGCCTTCCATGCGGGGCTCGACGCCCATCGAGACGGCGAGGTCGCCCGGTCCGATATAGATGCCGTCGACCCCGTCCACGGCGAGGATCTCGTCCAGATTGGCCAAGGATACCGCGGTTTCGACCATGGCGAAGACCGCGACCGCTTGATTGGCGCCGGCGGGATAGGCATCCCCGTCCAGCATGGCCGCCCGGATCGGTCCGAGGCTGCGGTCGCCGCGCGGCGGATATTTGCAGTAGCGGACCAGCAGTTCCGCCTCGGCCGCGGAATTGATCATCGGGCAGATGACGCCCAGAACCCCGGCATCGAGGATCTTGCCGATATCGGACGGGTCGAGCCAGGGCAGCCGCACCAGCGGTACCACGCCCACGGCGGCGACGGCCTGCAGCACTGCTACCGCGCTATCATAGCCGAGCAGTCCGTGCTGCAGATCCAGCGTGACCGCGTCCCAGCCGGCGCGGGCATAGAGTTCGGCGGAAAAGGCGCCGGGCATGCTGATATAGCTGGTCAGCGCATAGCCCTGGCTGTCGATGATGGCGCGCAGCGAGCGGCGGGGTGTCGGCGATGCTGGCGATGTCATGCGGCGGTGCCTCCATCGATCGGGATCAAGGTTCCGGTCACGTAGCTGGACGCGTCGGAGGCAAGAAACAGGGCCAATCCCTTGATTTCCTCGGGTTGGGCGGCACGCCCCAGCGGCACGGTCGTCAGGAACATCTTTTGCGCCGCGGGATCGCGTAGCCGGCCGCCGGCGATATTGGTGATGAACGGCCCCGGGGCGATGGCGTTGACGCGGATGTTGTCGGGGCCGAGTTCCTGGGCGGCGACGCGCACCATCGTTGCCACCGCCGATTTGCTGGCGTGGTAGGCATAGCCGGAGAGGCCGGTCGGCCGGAGTGCCGCCACCGAGGACGTGACGATGATGGACCCGCGACGCCGCGCCTGCATGTGCCGGGCGGCGGCCTGCATGCAATAGAACGCGCCGTTGAGATTGACCTGAAGGGCGCGATCGAATAGCGCGCGTGCCGTGTTCACAAGCCGACCCTCGGCGTTGTTGAAGCCGGGGCCCGAGCTGATCCCCGCGTTGGCGAACATGATGTCGAGGCGGCCGTATCGGTCCGCCGCCGCATCCACCGCCGCGGCGACCCGGTCCGGATCCGCGACGTCGAGCAGGGTCGGTTCGACCGTGAAACCGGCCACGGAGAGGCGCTCCGCCTCGCGCTGCAGCCAGGCCTCGTTCATATCGGCCATCACCACGAGGGCGCCGTTTTCGGCCATGGCCTCCGCCATGGCGAGGCCGATGCCGCTGGCCGCCCCGGTCACGAAGGCGACGCGGCCGGCGACGGCGAAAAGCTCCTGGGAGGTCATCGCTTTTCCCTCAATCCGCTCGGCCGAGCATGGCGCCGCCATCGATCACCATATGCGTGCCGGTGACATAGCGGGATGCCGGGGATGCCAGGAACAACGCCAGCCCCTGGATCTCCTCGGTCGCCGCGACGCGATGGGAGGGGCTGCCACGGGCGAAGGTGGCCTCCAACTCGGGCGTCGTCAGTGGGGTCAGGAACGGTCCCGGCAGGATGGCATTGACCAGGATTTTGTAGCGCGCCAATTCCAGTGCCGCCTGCCGCACGAGATGGTTCACCGCCGCCTTGGCAATCCCGTAAGGCGTGCCGATGATCGCCGAGGGGCGCAGTCCGCCGATCGATGCGGTCGCGATGATCCGCCCACCGCCTTGGCGCTTCATATGCGGAACCGATGCCTGGATAGTCGTCAGAACCGAGGTGAGATTGGTCGCGATCACCCGGTCCCACAGGCCGTCGGGCAGGGTCTCGATCGCCCCGGCCTCGTCGCGTGTGCCATCCAAGGTCAGGAAGCCCGGGCCGGCATCGATGCCGGCATTGGCGAAGACCACGTCGAGCCGGCCGAGATGGCTCGCGGTCTCGTCGATGGCGCGGCGCAGCGCCGCGCGATCCGTTACGTCGACGGCGGTGCCGTCTACCTCGCCCCGGTCGCGCAACATGCCGACGACCGCGTCCAACCTGTCCGGATCGCGATCCAGCAACCGCACCCGCGCGCCGTTGTCGAGCATCGCCTCGGCATAGGCGCGGCCGATACCGCCCGCGCCGCCGGTTACGATGCAGACGAGATCACGAACATCGAACAGGTCGGCGCTGCGCATGGATCAAAGTCCGTTCGACAGAAGAGCACAGGGCTGAACGCGAAGCCGGGATCGTTCACCGGCCCAAGCAACCATCTCCGTCACTATGAGCAGCGCCAAGCCCGCGGCAATGCGAGAAAACTCATAGATCGGATAGCCGGCGGTCATGCCCGAGGACCCGGCAAGTCCGGTTGGCAAGGCGGGCTGCCAAGGTGGGCTGGCAGAACGGCGCCGAAGCGCATACCATCTAAAAAAATCATAAACGAGGGAGGGAACGATGCGTCGTGATCTACCACCGCTCAATGCCTTGCGCGCCTTCGAGATCGCCAGCCAGACCGCCAGTTTCACCGCGGCCGCCGACGAGCTTTGCGTCTCCCAGGGGGCGGTCAGCCGCCACATCGCCCGGCTCGAGCAGCATCTGGGCGTCATTCTGTTCGAGCGGGGGAGCCGCCAGGTCCGCCTGACGGAGAACGGGGCGCTGCTCGCCGGGCGATTGCACATCGCCTTCGATCAGATCGAGGAAGCGACGCGCGGCGTCGACCGTGCCCGCCAGCGCCAGCGGGTCCGCCTCGGCCTGTTCCCGACCATCGCGACGAGCTGGCTGATGCGCCGGCTGCCCGGCTTCCAGGCCAATTACCCGTCGATCGAATTGCAGGTGACCTGCAAGACCGACTTCGCCGAGGACGACCGGCGGCGGTTCGACGTGGTGAGCGGGCGCGGCCCGGTTCCGACCTCCAGTTTCGAATACCAGCCGGTGCTCGACATCGTGCTTCGCCCGGTCTGCAACCCGATGCTGCTGGCTGGGCCCGAGGGATTGCGCGTACCGGAGGATCTGCGCCGCTGCACGACGCTGCATTCGATGAATCGCCGCGACGATTGGGCCGCCTGGCTCGATCATGCCGGGCTGGGGCCGCTTGAATCCGGCCGCACGCTGTACTTCGAGAATTCCGTGCTGGCTCACGAAGCGGCGGCGGCGGGCGTCGGTGTCGCCATGGCGATCTGCGCGCCGGACCCGGCAACGACCGCGGGTCGGCTGGTGGAACCCTTTCCGCTCGGACTGACCACAGGTGAAAGCTATGGCCTGTCCTGGCCCAAGACCAGCAATCGCGTGCCGGCCGTCCGGGCGTTCCGCGATTGGCTGACGTCCGAACTGGTGGACCGCTGCGCCGCATGACCAATAGTCATCGATAGAGTGACTTAAACGGAGTTCAGAGGCTGCGCCTTTGGTGGCTTACTTGCCGCCACAGGGGAGAGACCATGACCGCGCCAGCGACGCTGTTCGAAAAGATTTGGGCGAGCCACGTCGTCAGCGCGTTCGAGGACGGACGCGCCATCGTGCATATCGATCGCCATCTGCTGCAGGAGACGACCTGCGAAAAGGCGTTCGACGGGCTGGGGCAGCGTGGATTGTCCATCCGCGCGCCCGATCTGACCTTCGCGGTGATCGACCACAGCGTCGCGACCACCCCGGGGCGCACCGCTGCCAGCTTCCCGCCGACCCGCAACTCCATCGAGGCGATGCAGCGAAACTGCGGCGTCTATGGCGTGGAGTTGTTCGACATCGACGACGAGCGGCAAGGCATCGTCCATGTGATCTCGCCCGAGCTGGGCATCGCGCTGCCCGGCTGTACCCTGGTCTGCGCCGACAGCCATACGGCGACCTGCGGCGGCCTCGGCAGCTGGGCCTGGGGCATTGGCACCACACAGGTGCTGCATGTGCTGGCAACCCAGACGCTGATCCAGCGACGCCCGAAGACCATGCGGGTGAGCTTCACCGGCCGGCTTCCCGCCGGGGTCTTCGCCAAGGATCTGGTGCTCTGTCTGATCGGCCGGCACGGCACCGCCGCCGGAACCGGCCATGTGGTGGAATATGCCGGCGAGGCGATCCGCTCGCTGCCGATTGAGGCGCGGCTGACGATCTGCAACATGTCGATCGAGTTCGGTGCCCGCTCCGGCCTGATCGCTCCGGATGACACCACGATCGAGTATCTGGCCGGACGGCCCTTCGCACCGCGCGGCGCCGATTGGGACAGCGCCGTGCAAGCCTGGCGCGCGCTGCCCAGCGACGCGGATGCGGGCTACGATACGGAGATCGCGATCGATTGCACCCGGATCCGGCCGCAGGTGTCCTGGGGCACCTCGCCGCAGGACGTGATCGCCATCGACGAAACCATCCCCGCGCCGGACAGCACCACCGATCCCGGGCGGCGGCGTGTGATCGAACGGGCGCTCGCCTATATGGCCTTGACGCCGGGCCAGCGGCTGGAAGGCCTCCCGATCGACTACGCCTTCA
>Ga0179596_10000140_pt1 | contig 54234 bp, 41 predicted proteins | sample CZODoug1_1_08_16_FD_155494 | JGI IMG/M metagenome (GOLD analysis project Ga0179596, IMG submission 155494) | Vadose zone soil fungal communities from Angelo Coast Range Reserve, California, USA - CZODoug1_1_08_16fungal (Illumina Assembly) | ecosystem: Environmental > Terrestrial > Soil > Vadose... | reverse complement strand
ATGCCCGTGCATCTCTCCATATAAATGACCGATATCATGAAACCAGGCCGCTGCCATCACCACAAAGACGTCTTTCTCATTCAATAAGTAGAAGGTCGTTATCTCTTTAACATGGGCGACTACGCTCTGGGTATGGTCAAGATTGTGATAAGGATAGTGAGCCAGATCGGGAGATTCGTATGTTTTTATTACGATGCCTGCAATATCTTTTTCCAGTCTGCTTAGATTCATATATGCTTCTATGACCAGGTAAGATGAGGGGTGATTTTGGGGAAATTCTGAAGAAAACTACCGGATTATCCCCGATCAGGCTTCCGCTGGTTTGTTTAATCCTACGGACGGCTCAACGTGAACCAGGACGTCTTTTATTCTCAAATCACTATTCAGCAATTTGTCTTTTACCGCGTGGGCGATGGTATGTCCTTCCGTAACAGGGAGGTCGCCATCGACCTGGATATGGATATCGACATAATAATCGAATCCCATTTTGCGCACATAACATTTTTCGACCAGCCGGACGTCTTTGTTTTCGCTGGCCAGGGCTCTTATTTTGGTAACTATTTCATTGGAGGGAGCGGCATCCATGACTTCATTGAGCGCGGGCCGGAGCAGGGAAACGGCGTTGACAACTATGATCCCGGAGGCGATCAGGGCGGCCCAATCATCCGCCGATTCATATCCTTTGCCCAGGACCAGGGCTACGATGATGCCTATAAACGCCGCTACCGACGTAATGGCATCGCTACGATGATGCCAGGCATCCGATTTGACGGCCTGGCTGTTAATTTCTTTCCCAATCCTTAAGACATAGCGGTACATCCCTTCTTTGATGAGGATCACCACTAAAAGAATGATCAAGGTGAATTTTTTAGGCAGCTGGTGGGGCGTCCGGATGAATTCAATGGCATGCCATCCGATCCAGACCGCGGCGGTCAGTAAAAACAGCGATATAACGATAGCGGCCAACGGCTCCGCTTTGCCATGGCCATAGGGGTGTTCTTTATCTGCCGGCTTCATGGCAATCCGCAATCCTACCCATAACAGAGCTGAGCTCAGCACATCCGTGGCTGTTTCGGTAGCGTCTGCCACCAGGGCATAGGAATGCCCTAAATAGCCTGCGAAGAATTTCACAAAGACAAGCACTATGCTGATGGCGATTCCCAGGAGTGTGGTACGCATTGCCTTTACGGAAGGGTGGATATCGATACTCTGCATATAAGTATAAAATATCGCGCAATTTCCCTTTTATTTCTTAATCACCCAAAAGCGTTCGGCGACAAAGATAATTACCGTCACCTGTCTTATTTCACCGTGCCGGTCTTGCTGCTGACGGTCTGGGCGCTGAAATAGCCCAGGCATCCGCCGCTGATATTCGAAGTAGGGGTAGCCGGGGCCGCCAGCGAACTGTTGTTATAGGCAATATTCTCCGCCTCGCTGAGATAGGTATAGACCTTCTTATCGGTCCCGACCAGGCTGAGCCGGACCACGTCATTACGCTTGATCTCGCTGGTGTCGGCATCTATTTTATCCTGGATATACCGGCCATCGGAGAGACGGTCTTCGAAGGTCTGGAAGCGTGCATCCGCCACCCCGTTGATGACGAGCGAGTATTTATAAAAATTAACGACACCCTTGGGGTCCTGATAGTTCGCCTGCGCCCGGAACCGCTTGCTATCGGAGGTGGTATCGAAGGATACGGAATCGAGCAATACCGGCTGCGGCATGGTTGAGGAAGCCGTATAGGTCTTCCCATTCAGCGATACGTTTAAAAGATAGGTATGGGCATAGATACCCTGGACCAGGGAATGGGTAACATATAAACCGGTTGCCGTTTCGGTAAGGACATCCCGGAGGCCGGAGGTCGAATCGGTGATCGTCACCGTGGCGCCCGATACGCCGGGATAGCTATTATCGGCATAAAAGCCGACGGAATTTACGATGGATACATAATACGGTCCGGCAGTATCGCTGACCACTCCCTGTATGATGAGCTGGGGAGAGGCCGTGTTAAGGGACGGGGTGATCGTCTTGGTACAGGAAAAGAAAGAGGCGGCTATGATCCCGAAAAAAGCCGACGATAGCAGGATGAAAAATATCTTCTTCATAAAATTAAAATTTGAAATTATAAGTAATAGAGGGTACCATTTTGAATAAGGTGGTCTGCTGCACCTGGGTCTTCGTCGGATTATTCGGGTCTTTCTGGAAGGTGATCGTATAAGGGTTGTCGTGGCCATAGGCATTGTAGATGGAGAAGGTCCAGCTGCCTTCGTATTTAGCCGTCTTCTTCGTAATGACCGTAGCCCCCAGGTCCAACCGGTGATAGGCCGGCAGGCGGTAGGCGTTCCGGGAAGAATAATAGTAGACCGGGACGCCATCTACGGGGAATTTTGCGGAAGGCCAGGTGGTGGCATTGCCCGTATTATAGACCCAGGTAGCCGAGAAGATCCACTTCTTATTGTACTGATAGATGCCGACGATCGAGAAATTGTGGGTCTGATCCTGGGGAGCAGGATACCAGCTGCCATTGTTGATGCCGACGATCTGCCGTTCCGTCTTCGAGAGGGTGTAGCTGACCCAGCCGGTCAGCCTACCGGATTTCTTCTTTATATAATTTTCCCATCCATAGCCCCTGCCCTTGCCGAATAGCAGCTGGGATTCCACGTTATTATTCCCGATAAGCTCGGCGCCGTTCTTGTAATCGATCTGGTTTTGCATGGTCTTATAATAGATCTCGGAGGAAAACTCGTAGGCCCGGTGGTGGAAATTGCTGTAGTAGCCTGCCGATACCTGGTCGGCGATCTCCGGCTGTACGATATTGCTGGTTGGCAGGTAGACGTTCGTGGGGCTGGTAGAGGTGGAGTTATTCAGCAGGTGAATATTCTGCACGTTCCGGTCGTAGGCCAGCTTTATCGAGGTATTGCCATCCAACTGGTAGCTGGCTGCGAACCGGGGCTCGGGATTCAGATAGGTTTTTATGATCTTGCCGCCGGAATACCAGGTGGTGGACAGGATATTGGCCGCGTTGTCGTAGGTATAGACAGAATCCGGCCCCAATACGGTCAGCGCCGTCAATCTCAACCCGTAGGTAAATTTCAATTTTGTAGTAGGCGACCATTCATGCGATGCATAAATAGCGCTTTCCAGGGCATATTTCTTCTGCAGCGTGACGTTATTGTATTTGGAGGTAGCGGAGGCCACAGCCTGACCGGGCTGCGTGACATGATAGTTGACGTCGAGACCGATATCGAACTTGTTACGGGGATTTAAATAATAACTAAAATCCTGTTTGAAATGATAGTCGGTGATCGCGGAAGAGACCCTGATATTGTTGGCATTACTGGTGAATTGCGTATTGTAGTTGTAATTGCTGTAGATCAGGGAAGTGTTGGAAAATAGCCTGTCATTGAAAATATGGTTCCAGCGGAGAGTAGCGGTCGAATTGCCCCAGTCGATACCGTTGCCGCTCTGAATGTTCATTACATCCTTCCCGAAATAGCCCGACAGAAAAACACGATTTTTTTCATTCAGCTTATAATTCGCTTTGAGGTTGATGTCATAGAAGTACAGTGTGCTGTGTTTGATGTTGGTATCGGAAGCCAGCCCGGTGAATGCATCTACATAGGTTCTCCGGGCGCTGATAATGAAAGAGCCTTTGTCCTTTACGATCGGGCCTTCCAGGTTCAGGCGGGAAGCGATCAGGCCAATTCCTCCGCTTGCCTGGAATTTCTGGTCATTCCCATCTTTCATTTTAATGTCTTCGACGGAAGCCAGCCGACCACCATAGTTAGCGGGCATTCCGCCCTTATAGATGGAGATGTCTTTAATGGCGTCCGAATTGAAGACGGAAAAGAAGCCCAGGAGATGCGAGGCATTATATACCGTGGCTTCATCCAGCAGGATCAGGTTTTGATCGGCGCCTCCGCCCCGGACAAAAAAACCGGCTTTCCCATCGCCGGCGGATTTGATACCGGGCAGGAGCTGCATGGTCTTGAGGACGTCTTTTTCACCAAACAGGACGGGCACGTTCTTGATATCCTCCATGGTGATGCGCTGTAGGCCTGGGGGCGTTTTAAGGATATTGTTACTCCTTCTGCTGGTCACTACTACTTCCTGCAGCTGGCTGTTGGAAGCGGACATGCTTTTGTTCAGCACGATATTTTGCTTCAGGTCCAGGACAATGGTATCGGCGGCATAACCGGAAAAGGAGATCACCATCGAATAAGTTCCTTCGGGGATCGTGATGGAATAAAATCCATAGGAGTTGGTCACCACTCCCAGACCGGGATGTTCTAAAAATCCGATGGTAGCCCCACTCAGGGTTTCGCCTGTTTTTACATCTTTAACAGTTCCCGAAACGGAAAAGTTGTGTTTGGGCTGCGCCCAAAGCGCCAGGGGAAGAAGGAATGTCAGTAAGAAGAGCAGCGATTTGTTTTGTACCATAAAGGATTGTTAACGATGAAATGTTGGTAAATGCAATGACGGGGCAAAAATGCCGTAAGGAGGTAAAAGAATTCTTTGTAAACTCCCTGAAATGGACAAAACGGGGGGGGAGTGGGTGAGCAGTTATCGAATAGGTCTCCGTAAAGAGGTCCTTTTTATTTTTTATAGAGCACCCAGATATCATTGATGGTATTGATGCCTATGGAATGCAGGAACCCATTAAGATGCCAAAGCAGGGCAGACGAATAGACAAAGGGCTTATAACCGAGGCTGTCGATCATAGGGAGGTTATCGAGGACCTGGTTGTAGGTCGTTGCGAGATAGGTGTTGCCGGTCTTATCCGTGCCGACATAACGTATGGAATCATTGGTTGCTATCTTTTTAAAAGTGAAATTGGGCAAGGCCCTCCTATAAAACACCAGGGGAAGGCCCGACTCGGTCTCAAAGGGGGTGCGGGGGACGCAGTAAATGGTAACGGGGTCTTTGAATCGGTCGTTGAGCAAGGAAGAGAAATGGATCATCTGTGAGTATGGAGTAAAAAAAAGCAGGCAAAGTACGATGCAATTCAAGGCGCCGCTAAAAACAAGGATCGCCTTGATCAGGCGGGCGACCCATCTTTTGCACTGTTGGTAATAATCCGCGAAACCGGAGAGTCCCCATCCGATCAATACCGGCAGGATATTCAGGACGGGGAAAAGGAACCTCTCCTCCTTATGGCTGATCAGGCAATGGCCGATGATGAAAAAGCTGACGGCGATGAACAGGGGCTGGTTATATTTCCTGACAGCCTCTTTGACCCCATAATAAAGCAGCAGGATACTGAGGGGTGGAGCGGTGATCACCAGCACCAGCAATCCAATATAGACCAGGAAGCTGGCCGTGCCCATGGAGGCGGCTTTGCCCTGAAGGATATTGACCTCATAATATTTATAAGGCGTAAACACCCACTGGTGATAAAAACCATGATCCAGGCAGGTGTTTATCGCCATGCCTGCCAAAAAGGCCAGGCCGAGTAAAAGGAACCCCTTTCCTGTCCTTTCAAACAGGAACATCCATACCAGGAAGCCCAGGATGGCGAACGCCATCTGAAAACGGAAATAGAAGGCGAGGGAAAAAAGGAATCCTGTAAGGAGGGGAGTAAAAATAGATCGATCCCTTTTCCAATCGTATAAAAAGACCCCGCTGAAGAAGAACAGGGGCGAGAGCATCTCTGAGCTGAATAAGGTCCTGGTATAGGGGAGCAGCCAGGAAAAATTCAGGATCAGCAGGGACCAGTAAATGATCCGGGGTCTTTCATTTTTCAGGTAATAAAGGGTAATTGAATTAAAAAAAACGAATAGCACCAGGCCCAGCAATATACGCAGGATCGTCAGCTGCATAAAAGGAGAGTGAATGCCGCAGCCTTCACAAAACAGGTAATAGGCCGAGAAAAGGTAGACCTGCAGGGAGGGTCTTATCTGTGCCTGCAACTCCCATACCGACTTCGCCGCAGATTCCTGCTGCAACTGGAAGGAAGAGAACTCGATCAGCTGAAAATGCTGGTCGGGATGATAGATGCCGATGGCCGTTATGCTAATGACAACCTGAACGAGCAGTCCGATGGATAGTAATATTGATAGTTTCCGGTCTTTTTGAAGGAGTATCTTTATTTCGGTGAACATTTATGTGCGTTGAAAAGCCTGGTTAAATAAAGCCGGTTCATGGCAGGGGCGTAATCTTCCGAAAAGAGGTTCAAGGATCCTGGAGTATACCGTATCGGTCAAAGCTACTACGGCAATGGATACGATAATAAATTTTCAGGTTATCTTTTTTCAAATTTTCGCAAGACATAGACCAGGAGGCGGATGAGCAGGCTGTCTTATTGCATAGAAAATACGGCCCTGTCGATCAATTGTCCTGTTGACCAGGTCAGGGTCAGCGGGGCATGGCTGATCCCCCCTTCCCTCCACCCGGCAAAATGGCTGTCCAATTCCTCCGGGTCGCCTAAAATGGGCACCCCGAAGTCTTTGAGCGCCTCGGCATTGCACAGTTGTGTATACTGATCCCGGATCGGCAGGCATAACAGTTTTTTCCCCAGCCAGAGGGTTTCTGCCGGTATGTCAAAGCCTGCGGACGTTATAACCCCATATGCCCGTGAGATGCTCAGGGCGAACTCCCCGGGATCAATGGGATAAAGGGTGACATTATCGTAGGAAAAGGGTTGCTCCACTTCCGGAGAGAAGAGGATGAACCGGGCCTTCAATTTCTTTAATTGTCTTACCACCCGATCGGTCCTGTAGTGGGGCAGGTATACGGTCACATGATCCTCCGATATTTTCGGGGCCCATAAGAGCTTTTTTTTAATGATCGGGGTGTAAATGAAGGTATCGTAAGACCGGAAATGCAAACCCATGTACCGGGTTGCCGTTCCGTAATATTTGAACAGCAGCTCGCCGATAATATTCCGGTGTGCGGGGCGTGGGACCAACGGGGATTGAAAACTGGCCTGATGACCGAAATTCAGGCTTTTTACTTTCTTATAATAACAGGCGATGGTGGTGATGCACTCGAAATCATTGATCACTAAATCGTATTTTTCAACGGGAAGCTGGCGGGCCTCCCTGATGGTACGGAAGGGATTGATTTCCCAAAGGGCGCTGCTGACTCCCCGGCTACGGTAGGTTACGGGGTAAGGCAAATCCATCTGGCTGTTGCTTCCGGAGAGGAACAGATCCACTTTGCCATATTTCAAAAGATAGGGAAGGACTTCCAGGGCTCTGTTGATGTGGCCAATGCCGGTGGCTTGTATGGAGTAAAGAATTTTCATGTTACACATTTAAAAGCAAATTTTCTCTAATCCCGGGGAATGGCAATGGTACAATGGAGCGAGATGGACAAAAGAGGGAGTGAGCGGGACGTTATTTCCGGGTCAGCCATTGCAGAAAAGCAGCCGTCCTGTTCTTGCTGACGACCAGGGCTTCTTTAAACGGTATGGTAAGGTTAACGACATATTTTCGGGGTGGATAGAGGTTGGCATCCATCACGGCGCGCCTGTTGACAAGGTACTGGCGGTTGACCCGGAAGAAATCTCCTTTCGTTAGCTGCTCCAGCTCGTCCAGCGCCTGGTTGACGATATAGGATTTTCCATTAAAACAATGCAGGCGGATGATCTCTCCGTCGATATAAAAAAGGGCGATCTCCTCTAAACCTATGGGCAGGATCTTGTCCTTATAATAGACGAGGATGGAGCCGGCTTCTTTTTCGGGATTGGCGCCGCCGGTGATGGACCGGATGAGCTTTTCGTAGTCTATTTCGGCCGGGATAAAATGTTTTTTAAGCTGGGTATATTTGTCGATGGCCCTGAGAATCGTTTCGGAGGTAAAGGGTTTTAAAACATATTCGATCCCGTTGTTTTTGATGGCTTCGAGGGCATATTCATCATAGGCGGTACAGAATATGATGGGAGCTTCGACACGGGCCGTCCTGAAGATCTCGAAGCTGAGCCCATCGCCCAGCTGAATATCTGAAAAAATGAGATCGACGGATGGCAGCTCCCGGAAATAGCGGATAGCGTCTTTCACGGAATGCAGGACGGCCGATATGCTGATATTTTTTCCCAGCTGGCTGATAATATCCGCCAGGTCTTCCGCCGTCAGTAATTCATCTTCGATAATGACAATATTCATGGCCGGATGATTTTAAGATAGACCCTGAAGAAATCAATATCGTTATCGATCCTGATATCGTCATGCACTAATAATTTGTATCTGTCGGAGAGATTCTTCAATCCGATGCCGGATGCGGGGTCGGAGCTCAGCTTTTCATGAATATTATTCTCCACCAGCAGCCAGCCGGGTTCTACGTAGCGCATGGTGATCGACAGGGGTTGTTCCTGGGTCAGTTTATTGTGCTTGATCGCATTTTCCAGGGTCAGCTGGAGGGAAAATACGGGCAGGCTGGCATTGAGCAGCTGCTTGTCCGGGATATCCACCGTAAAAATAAGCGCATCCCGGAACCGGATCTTTTGCATTTCGAGGTAGTAGAGGGAGAATTTGAGCTCTTCATGCAGCGGAACGACATTTTGTTCGTTGTGGGAAATGGAAAAGCGCAGGAATTCGGAGAGTTTGACCAGGTAATTTTCGGCCAATTGCGGGTCTTTCCGGATCAGCGATTTCAATGCCGTCAGGGAGTTGAATAAAAAATGAGGATGAAGCTGATTTTTTAATTTTTCATGTTGTGCCTGCATGCTTTTCATCTTCAGCTCGGCGTTCTCCGTTTTCATATTGGCATTCTCTATCCGGATCCTGATCTGTGCGTACCGGGCCAGGATCAGCTCGATCGCCAGGAGGGATAAGGTGTTGATGCTTGCGACAAAAACAATAGGACCGAGGATTGGGTTGCGAAGGGCTTCCCCGGGCGGTTCATCGGACACTAGCTGGTAGAAAGAAGAATTGCCGATGAGGATGGCCAGGCCAAAGGTGATCAGGTAGCTGGTCAGGTAAAAAGACGCCCACCGGGAATTTTTCCATTTCGACAGCAAGGGTACAAAAACGATGAGAATAAATAGATTGACTATCCAGCAAATGCTGTTGGCCAGCATAAAAGTGACCGTCTTTCCGAAGAGCCATTGTTTTTCGCTATGGTTATACCCAAGGAAAAAGACCAGGGCGATGGATAACAGGAGGAAGAGCAGATTGATACCGCCGGCTATTTTAACAAGCTGCTTGTTTTGCCTGGTGATGTGCATACAGTAAAGATAATTTAAATTACAATTTCTTTGTCCCCAGATAGGTCCCGCCATCCATTACGATCAGGATGTCGATCACTTTTCTGCGTCTATTTCTCGAAAAGGTGACGGTACCTGCATGGTCGTCGGCATTGAAACTGAACTGACCGCCTTTACCAGGTGTGAAAGTCCCTCGTGCACCGCCGGCTTTAAAGGCCAGGACACTGTCCTGCCAATACACTTTAACCTCGCTTACGGGAAAGGTCGGTGTACTGATCGTATAGGTCCCGAGGTAGCTTTTATAGCGGGTGGAGTCCGATTGGGCGTGAGAGGAGAAGGTGCAGCAAAGAAGAAGAAGACAAAGTACAGGGGTAAAAATTCTTTTCATATCAACCGTTTTACGTTTTAGATGAATAATGGTAATTGACAGAGCAAAATTGTCAAAAGGATTATCGATTGAGGGCCGGGAAAGCCGGGAAATGGACAAAATGGAGGGTGAATGGAATGAATTCAGCTCACCAATAGGTTCCGGCAGGCGGTCTCGCTGAATACGGTGAGGGTGCTTCCGTTCAGCTTTACTTCCATCGAGCTGTCGAATGTCCTTATGGCCATCACTTCGATGGCGGAGCCCAGGGTCAGTCCGATGCTGTTGAGGTAGGTGAGAAAGGAAACTTCGTGGTCCAGCACGCCGCTCAATTTACATTTTTTTCCTTCTTCGCATTCGAATAGCGGGAAGGCTTTGTAGGCGGGCAGCTTGCCGTTGGTATCGGGGATGGGCTCTCCGTGGGGGTCGAATTTCGGGTGGCCGAGCATTTCATCGATGCGGGTGAAGAAGCGGTCGGACTGAATGTGTTCCACCTGTTCGGCGATATCGTGGACTTCTTCCCACCCCAGTCCCATGACATTCTTGAGGAAGAGCTCGGTGAGGCGATGTTTACGCAGGATCAGCAGGGCCTGCTTCCTGCCTTTGTCGGTCAGCTCGATGGCTTTGTATTTTTCGTAACGGATCAATTTCTTTTTGGCGAGGTTCTTCGCCATGCTGTTGACGCTGGGCATTTTTATGTCCAGGAGGCCGGCAATGCGTTTGACCGTAATAGGTTCATTGGCCAGCGAGAGCCGGTGCAGGGCTTTGAGGTAGTTCTCTTCCGTCCATGTCATCATGGGATAAAGATAAGTCTTTCCGCCTGGTCGGAGAAAGCTGGTTAAAATAAATTTGTTAGATTAATCTAACTTTGTACTTTTGAACCTATAAGTTAAAAAGTTATGAGAAAGTCCCGGTTATTACCGGCCCTCAAGGCCGTCGGATTCATATTGTTACTGATGCCGGGCGTAGGATGGGCGCAAAGCCGGCCGGGAGAGATTGCGGGGAGCAGGCAGGGGAAGCCCCTGGCGGGGGATACGGCCAGGCCGGGAGAGCTATCAGGGATCGATACGTTGAACGAGGTGGTGGTGACGGGGGTATCGCGGGCAACGCTGGCCCGGAAGAACCCGGTAGCCATTGTCCGTGTCTCTTCCAGGGCTATCGACCGGACGGTGGAGTCGAACCTCATCGATGCGCTGGTAAAGAATGTGCCGGGGCTCAATGCGGTGAAAACGGGGCCCAATATTTCCAAGCCATTCATCCGGGGTCTGGGTTATAACCGGGTGCTGACCTTGTATGACGGCATCCGGCAGGAGGGGCAGCAATGGGGGGATGAACATGGGATCGAAGTGGATGCTTATGCGATCGACAAGGCGGAGGTCATCAAGGGACCTGCCAGCCTGCTGTATGGTTCGGATGCCGTGGCGGGGGTGGTCAGTCTTTATCCCGCAGTACCCGCCGAAAAGGACGGGAAGCTGCATGGCCGGCTGCTGAGCGAATACCAGGGTAATAACGGGCTGATCGGAAACGGGCTGCGGCTGAGCCGTGGAGGAGCGCATTGGGTATGGACGCTCCGGGGATCCTGGCGGCTGGCCAGGAATTATGCGAACCGTATCGACGGGCGGGTATATAATACAGGATTCAGCGAAAAAAACCTATCCGCTATGACGGGGTATGTCTCCAGGGCGGGGAGCAGCGATCTGAATGCCACGTTGTATGATAACCTGCAGGGGATTCCCGACGGGAGCCGGGATTCACTCACCCGGAAATTTACCCGGCAAATTTATGAGGGGGACCGGGATACGCTCAGGAGCCGGCCGATCGTACCCGCTGCGGTCCTGAACTCCTATACTCTTTCCCCTTTGCACCAGCATATCCAGCATTATAGGCTGTATACTCATCATCATTACCGGATAGGCAAGGGTGAAATGGATGGCGTGCTGGGATTCCAGCAGAATATACGGCGGGAATACAGTCATCCGACCGTCCCGGAGCAGGCGGGCCTGTATGTGCGGCTGAATACGTTCAATTATGGTCTCCGTTATACTGCTCCTGAGTTTTCGGGGATCGAGGTGACAGCGGGTGTGAATGGCATGGTGCAAAATAATAAGAGCGAGCAGGCGACGGACTTCCCTATTCCCGATTATCGGCTGTCCGATGCAGGGGGGTATCTTCATGGCAAGTGGGAGCATGCCAAATGGGTGGTCAGCGGGGGGCTGCGCTATGATAGCCGATCGCTCAGCGGGAAGGCTCTTTATACCGGTACGGATCCCCTTACCGGGTTTACCCAGCAGGTATTTGCACCGGATACGGTTGGAGCCAACCAGCCTTTTGCGGTCCTGCACAAGCGTTTTACGGGTTTGTCTTTAAGTGTAGGGGCTACCTGGTCCTTCGCGGAGAATCTACATCTGAAACTAAATATTGCCCGGGGATACCGAAGTCCCAATATTACCGAGATCGCTTCCAACGGGCTGGACCCGGGGGCGCATATCATCTACCTGGGTAACCGGAATTTCGTGCCTGAGTTCAGCTGGCAGCAGGACCTGGGGATGAGCGGCGACTTCAGGGACCTCACCGTCTCGGCGAGTGTCTTTAATAATTACGTCCAGCATTATATATACCTGGAGCAATTAACGGACGCGCAGGGCAATGCGCTGACGGATGCGCAGGGCAATAAAACGTTCCAGTATCAACAGGCGGCGGCGCAATTGTATGGGGCGGAGGGTGTACTGGATTTTCATCCGGGGAGCTGGAAGGGTTTCGATCTTACCAATACCATCGCCCTGGTATATGGGATCAATAAAAAGCGGGAGTACCGGGGAAAGGGCAATGCGGGGGAGTACCTGCCATTTATCCCGCCTGCCCAATGGCGGAGCAGTCTCAGGCAGGAATGGGCAATGCGCTCGAAGACTTTTGCGGCTTTTACCATCGGGGCCGAGCTGGAGTACAATGCCGCCCAGCATCGTTACTTAGCACTTTACCACACAGAAAGCTACACTCCGGACTATACGCTCATCAACTTATCGGCGGCAACAAGGATCAATACCCGTAAGGAGCATTCCTTTCAGCTGCAGCTGCAGGCGAATAACCTGTTGGACCGGGCGTATCAAAATAATCTCAGCCGGTTAAAATATTTTGAGTACTATTCAAAATCCCCCAACGGGCATTTGGGAATCTATAATATGGGGAGAAATTTATGCGTGAAGCTGCTGTGTCCTATTTAATAAATTGATTCTCTTAGTATTGTATAAGTACTTGGGTCTTAATTGTCTTACAGACAAATAAATACTAACTATTGTTAGTATTTGAAGAAGAAAGAATGTACATTTATGAACCAAAAAAACTCACCTATTGCAACCTGATTTTGCATGTAAGGTTTTCTCCGATCAGCGTACAAAATTCTGTATGCTTTTAGCTGCTCTCGCTGAAGATTCAGTTTGTTAGTTCTTATTTTATTTCAGGGTTCATTTTCCTGACTATACAGTTATTCTTCCATTCACAACGCCTTAGGCGGCTAATTCCAACCAATGCGCAATCATTCTCTTCCTCCCGAAGACTTGTTCGGGCAATTCAAAGAGGGCCGTAAAGATGCATTTGCCCAACTATTCCAGTTATTTCACCCTGGTCTCGTATTTATAGCAGCGTTGCGGCTGCCCGACAATCCCCATGTCGGAGAAATAGCGAATACCAGTCTTTTTAAAGCCTGGAAAAAACGGAAAAGTTTTAGGAACTTAGCGGATCTTTCCATCTTCCTGGATGAGGAAACGAAAAGGGCTTGTATCTCCCATCAGGATCCGGTAAGACCCAGCAGAAATCCTCCGAAAGAAAACAGGGATCCCGAGTTCTATACGAACGATGCGGACATCGACAGTCCTTATGTGCCGTTGCTGGAAAAGGCGATCGGACAGATGGGGCCGATGCCTATTGCTACCCGAAGGATCTTCGATCTGGCTTTTATCGAGGGAATGAGCTATACCGAGATCGCGATGAAGCTGAACATGACCAGGGAGGCGGTCGCAGCCCGGATAAAGCGGATGCTTGACTCCCTGGGGCCGATAATGGATTTCGGATCCTATTCCCTGTAATGCACTTGCCCTCTAAGCGTTTTCATATATATAATTATAATACCCCTCCCCGATGCAGGAAGAAAGAATAAAATTATTGATAAACAAGTACCTGGCACATACCCTGACAGAAGAGGAGAACCAGGAGCTGGATTATTTTATCAGGCTGCATCCTTCGCTGCCCGGTCTCCTGGAAAGGCAGGGGAATGAGGAGGATGTGAGGAGGGCCGCATCAAAAATGGCGGATACCGATACGGGTAAAAATCTGGATATCACGCTTGGCAGGATCCAGCGTCACCAGGAAGTTCAGCGGCGGACGCAGCGAATCATCGGCGGCACGGCGCTGATCCTGCTGTTCGTTGGCATCGCAGCGGGTCTTTATCACTGGGGACCGTTGCGCAACAAGCCTGGCTCTCCTGCGGCCGAAGTCGCTGCCCATCCGGCCGATATCGCTCCGGGAGGCAACAGGGCTTCTCTGATGCTGGCGGATGGAAAGAAGATCTGGCTGGATAGTGTTCCCGTCGGACCTATCGCCGGCATTAGTGGCGCGAACCTGCAAAAACCGGATAGCGGTACCCTGGTCTATACGGCCTCTTCCGGAGAAGGGATCCATACACTGGTGACTCCCCGTGCGGGCACATTCAAAGTGATCCTGGCAGACGGGACCAGGGTCTGGTTGAATAACGAGTCCAGCCTGCAATATCCCAGCTCCTTTACGGGTACGGAGCGAGCGGTCGTTCTTACGGGAGAGGCTTATTTCGAAGTGACGAAAGACGCTCAACGGCCTTTCCGGGTACGGATCGGAGAAAAGATGATAAATGTGCTGGGGACGGATTTCAATGTCTCGGCCTATTCCAACGAAAAAGGCATCGCCACTACCCTGCTGTCGGGATCTGTGAGTTTGAGCGACGGCGAGCATCATGTTACGCTGAAGCCCGGAGAACAGGGTGTTTTCAATCCCGGTCAGGAACATGCGGATTTGCTGGTCCTGCAGGGTATCGATACCGAAAATATTATCGCCTGGAAGGAAGGCAAATTTTATTTCTTTCATGCCGATGTGCTTCCGGTGCTGCGGGAACTGTCCCGCTGGTATAATATAGAGATCGAGTTCCAGGGTCCGCCTTCGAAGCGTCCGTATGACTTCCAGCGGAAACGTACTAATATTTCCCTTAACGAGGTGCTGGAGCTATTGAATCTACATTACCATTGGGAAGGGAAAAAGCTGATCGTGACTGAATAGTTACCGGGGAAACACGGTGTTCCCCCTTGTCTTTGCTACTATTTAAACCAAAATTTATCTGCAATGATCTCTCGTATCATGGTAGGCCCTATCCTGCTGCTGCTCCTAACTATCCATGGCTATTCACAAATGGTCTCGTTCCCTGAAAGAACATCGACGCTGAAGGCGGCCCTGAGCAATATCGAAAAACAAACGGGGATCGGCAATACTTTCAAGGGCGGGAATGACCGCCTGGATAGCCTGGTCCATTCTTTACCCAAGAGGCCAACGCCCCTGCTGACTGTCCTACACAGTATCCTGGATCCTTTGGCGCTGGCATTCAGTATCAACAGCAACCTGCAAATGATCCTCATCCACCCGGACAGTTCCCTTTCCATCCGCCCGATAAAAGCGCCTGTGCAATTGCTGACCATAACCGGCAGCGTAGTAGATGAAAGCAAAAACTTTCTTGCGGAGGCCAGTATCGGGTTAAAGGGTGGATCCCGGAAAGGCGCCAAAAGCGACGTACAGGGTCATTTCCAGCTGAAGGATATTCCGGAAGGCGCCGTACTGGTCATCAGCTATAATGGCATGCAAGCAGCTGAAAGGAAGGTCACCGGCTCCGGCCCGCTCCTGATCCAGCTAAAACCAACCGTCCTACCGGCTTTTGTGTTAGAGCTCACTAACGGCTATCAACATATATCGAAGCAAAATGCCACGGCGGCCAGTGATGTGATCGATCAAAAGCAGATCGAGCGGCGAATCGTGACCGATGTATGGGGTCTGATCGAAAATGCCGGTCCCGGCATTCTGATGCCGCGCGGAGGGCAGACAGGCAATGGGACTTCCATCACGGACCGGATCCAGATAAGGGGCAGGAGCACGTTCCTGGCTAGTTCAGATCCTTTGATCGTCGTCAATAATTTCCAATATGACGGGGATCTCAATAATATCAATCCCAATGAGATCGAGAGCATTACCATTTTAAAAGATGCGGCGGCGGCTTCTATCTGGGGTGCAAAGGCTGGTAACGGTGTCATTGTGATCGTCCTGAAGAAGGCCCGTTCCGGGCCTCCTCAACTGGTCTACCATAGCGCTGTCGGGATCCAGGCAAGACCGGATTTATCCAATATCCATTCCATCGGCAGCGGAGACTTCCTCGATTTCGAACAGCAGCTATACAAAGCGGGTTATTATTCCTTTCTCAGCGACCCACAGAATTATATGCCCGTTCCGCCCGGGGTCCTTATCCTCGATGACGAAAATAAGGGGCTACTCTCCTCTACAGCGGCGGATGCGCAGCGGGCGGCGCTGCGGAAGCTGAATGTGTACAACGATATCAGCAAGTACCTGTACCGTACCAGCGTCAACCAACAGCACTCGCTGCAATTAAGCGCGGGCTCGGACAGCAGCCGTTATTACTTCTCCGCGGACTATGATAATAATGTCCCCAGTCTGACGGGTACTCAATACGATCGGCTTAATTTACGCTCACAGAACAGCTGGCAGGTTACCCGGAAGCTGCAGATAGAGGCCGGGATCAATTTTTCGGAGACCAATAACCGGAATGGAGGCAATATCCAGTATGCTTATCAGTCCCCTGTTCTAAATAACAGGATCTATCCTTATGCGCAACTGGTGGATGCGCAGGGGCATGCGCTTCCGCTGTACCTGGATTATAATGCCAATTATTTGCAGCAGACGCAGGCGGCAAGCTTTCCCAACTGGGAATTCAGACCGCAGAGCGAACTGGCTGCCGAAGTCAACAAAGTGAGGAACCGGGATTACCTGCTGACCAGCGCGATCCGGTATACGATCCTGAAGCCGCTGATCCTGGAGGCACGGTACCAATTCGAGGACCAGTCGATCACCGGAAGAGACCTGCATAGCGATTCTTCCTATTTTACCAGGGACCTGCGGAACAGTGTCATCCAGGTGGACCCGATCACGCATAACCTTAGCTATCCTGTTCCAGCGGGCGACATCCTCGATGTCAACAGCCGGGAGGTGGTCTCTCACCAGGGCCGGCTGCAACTTAATTTCACCCGGGAGTGGAAGAAGATCCATGAGCTGCAGGCTATCGCGGGCTATGAGATCCGGAGCGTGGAGACGACGGGCAATACGGATCGCTATTACGGCTATGACCCGGGCAGGAGCGCCGTCAATCCCAACATCGATTATACGAGAACCTATGCCCAATACCTGACCTATACGCCTCATAATATTCCCAATCCTCAAGCGGTCATTCAGCTGGCGGACCATTTTATCTCTTATTATGGCAATGCCTCTTATTCATATCGTCACCGGTATCATCTGTACGGCAGCATCCGATTTGACCAGGCCAATCTCTTCGGCGTGGCCACCAATGAGAAAGGGGTCCCTTTATGGTCGGGCGGGCTCAGCTGGCAGGCGGACCAGGAAGACTGGTACCCGCTCAGGGAGTGGCTGCCTTTTCTGAAAGTCCGGGGCACCTACGGTTATAGCGGGAATATCGCCCGGCTGGCCAGCGCGTATACCACGGCTATGTCTTTTCCCGGAGGGATCAGCGGAAGTCCTTACACTATGCTGGTCATCCAAAGTCCGCCCAATAAACAGCTTCGCTGGGAGCGGGTGGGGCAGCTCAATTTCGGGATCGATTTTGCAACGAGGCATAATATTCTATCCGGAACAATGGAATATTATCAGAAGCATGCCCGGGACCTGTTGGCGCAGACCTCGGCCGATCCTACGCTTGGTTTGGCACAGAGTCCCGGAACAGCCGGCAGCTATTATGGGAATACCGGCGGTCTCAACGGGCATGGCATCGACCTGCAGCTAGAGGCCCATATTATCAGCGGGCCTTTCAGCTGGACGACCAACTGGTTCTTATCCTATTCGGCATCCAGGGTGACGCAATATCTGAACCCGGTGGGTCTGGGTAATCTCTATCACGATCAGACGGCCATCAACCCGGTGATGGGAAAACCTCTTTATTCCGTATACAGCTTTAAAGCCTCTACACTGGATCCTAAGACAGGGGCTTTCCAGGGAATCTACCAGGAGCATACGAGCTCCGAGTACAATCTGATCTATAACAATACGCTGCTGAAGGATATGAATTTCAGCGGGCCTGCGCTGCCTGTCTATTTCGGATCTATGCGCAATAGTTTTTCCATGGGAGCACTGTCCCTGTCATTCCTGTTTAGTTTCCAGGCGGGTCATTATTACAGGCAGCCTGCCACCAGTCAAAGCGATCTGGCGGTGCACTGGCAGGGGTTCAGCGATTATGCCCGGCGGTGGCAGCAGGTGGGGGATGAGAAAAGGACGAATGTGCCGGCATTCCACTATCCTATCGATGGGCAGCAAGACCTGATCTATAGCTATTCTTCCTCGCTGGTGAAGAAATCCGATGAGATCCGTTGGGATGAGCTGACGATCAGCTATGACCTGGATAAGCAGAAACAGAAGCGGCTGCCTTTCGAGCATCTGCGTTTATACGGCACCATCATGGGAATGGGTCTGCTCTGGGCCGCCAATAAGGATCATACCGATCCCTATTATATCGACGTCCCCAAGGATCGGCCCCGTTATTCTCTTGGTATCACGATTCATTTACTACCATTCACACCTGCCAAATGAAAAAAAACACTATCCTTTACCAGAGTTGCCGAAAAGTCCTGTATGGACTGCTGTGTTGTATTGGCTGCGTGGGCTGTAAGAAGTCCACGTTCCTGAACACGAAGCCTGACCAATCGCTGGTCGTTCCTACCACGATCGCCGATTGCCAGGCCCTGCTGGATAATGAGGTCGTCATGAACGGCTATGGCAATTCCGGTTATCCCAGCCTGGGAGAAGCGGGCTGTGACGATTATACGGTCTCTTCCTCCCAATATACCGGGTATACCCCCATCGACCAGAATGCCGTCATCTGGGCCGCGGTGATCTATGGCGGCGCCACGGTGAATGACTGGGACCTGGGCTATCGGGTGATTTTTTATTCAAATGAGGTCCTCGATGTATTGTCCAAAATCACGCCGTCCTCCTCTTCCTCCGCCGACTGGAACCAGGCGAAGGGCATCGCCCTTTTTTACCGGGGGTATGCGCTTTATGAGCTGTCCCAGCTCTTTGCTCCTGTCTATGACAGCAGCAAGGCGGGGACGGACTGGGGCCTGCCGCTGCGGATATCAGCCGATGTGAATGAGAAGATCTCCCGGGCCACGGTGAAAAACACGTATGCTCAAATCCTGAATGACCTGAGTGGGTCGGTCCGGCTATTGCCGGAAAACCCGGACTGGGATCCTAACCGGCCGGCCCGTGCGGCGGCCTATGGGATCTTATCCAGGGTCTGTCTGAGCATGCGCAGTTATGTCCAGGCGGGGCTGTATGCGGACTCCTGTCTGCAGATCCGGCATGCGCTGATGGATTACAATATGAGGGACAGCCTGGCGGTCTTTCCTTTTTCGCGGGTCAATCCGGAAGTGATCTTCAGTATCGCCCGTCTTCGTACCGGTCCCTCGGCGATTAACCGGTCTTATACGGACAGCACTCTTTTCAATTCGTACGATGCCAACGATCTGCGGAAAAAACTATTCTTCCGGGGCCTCTCCTTCTTCGGGAGATATGACAGTCTGGCCTATGCGTTTGGCGGTCTCGCCACCGACGAGCTATGGCTTACCCGGGCAGAATGTTATGCGCGGGCGGGGCAAACGGCCGCCGCGATGAACGACCTGGATACGCTGCTGCAGACCCGGTGGAGGACCGGGACCTTCACTCCTGTCGTTGCTATGGATGCCAGCGACGCCCTGTTGAAGGTGCTGGCGGAAAGGAGGAGGGAGCTACTGTACCGGGGACTGCGCTGGACCGATCTACGGAGGCTTAATAAAGAGCCGGGTCTGGCCGTCACGTTGTACCGGACCGTCAATGGGGAAGTGTATACCCTTCCCCCCAACGATGCCCGGTATGTCTATGCTATTCCGGACGATGTGATCGCCCGGCATCCCGAGATGCCGCAGAACATACGCTGAGGCGTGCCGGTCCCCGATACTTTAAAAAAGAATTTCAAAGTCAACCATTACTTCCATCCCGGAGGCGAGATAGTAGGAGCCGGAGACAGTATAAGAAGTGAAGGCGCCGGAACAATAATCCCCCAGTCCCCAGTTCAGACAGAGGTTAGGGTCGTAGGTCTGATAGACCAGCCGGCTGACAGGCAGGGCCCAGCCGGAACCTGATTGCAGGGGGAACCAGTAATATTGTCCGGTAGCCGATTTCTTTGGCAGGGTGAAGGAGGACAGCGTTACGGCGAGGGCAACCACCATCACATAGAAAATCTTTCTTTTCATACAATTACAGTTTAAATGGTGAAGAAAATTGATGCGAATGAGCCAGTTTGATCCCCAGGCCCGCCAGGGCCAGGAAAAATAAGTTGAACAGGATATGCTGCTGCCAGGTGAGTCCTTCGATGGCTCCTCCGCAGGAGCAGGGCAGGTGCTGCCTTGTACTCAGCATCAGCGCCAGGTAGATCGTGAGGATGGCCATCAGTCCAAAGGCCGCATAGAAGCCCACCCGTCTTTTACGTACTGAGATCAACAGGGCTGCGATTGTCAGCTCCAGGAGCGGAAGGCCCCATGCGATCAACCCTCCCAGATGCCGGATCCAGGGATAGGTATCCAGGCGGTAGCGGAAGAGGTTGATCTGGAAGAGCTTAGCGGTAGCGGTGTAGACGAATAAGAATACCAGGCAAAAGGCGCAGGCTTCGGTGATTATTTTTTTGTGTTTCATCCTTTGTCGTTTTTATTTCTGCGATCTTATTTGCCTCTTGCAGTGCCTCACCCTTTAAGAGCTGTACTGCCAGCAGCAGGGAGCCGGCGGCGCCCAGAATCATGGAGAAGACCTGGTAACGCAGCACGACGGGGGCTGCCAGGACGCTGAAGCCCAGGTGCAGGAGCCACGCACTACCGATTAGGATCACCTGCCGGGAAAACAGCGGGTCGGCCCTGCGGATCACGGGGGTCGTTAAAAAGAGAAAGAGCAGTCCCAGCCAGCAGAGATTGATCAACAGGCTCAGGGCCGGGTAAGGCGCCAGGATGGAAGCCTGGATCTTAGGCGAGAAGGCTTTTACCCGCTGGTCCTTATAATGGAACCAGGCTACTGTCAGCCGGTCTACGGTATCCATGCCAGAATTGTAGCGGGCCATAAACTCCAGGGGAGGAAGGGCGTAGCGCTGCAGATTCGGCCAGCAGTAATATTGTGCATAGGCCAGCGGGTGCTGTGCTATCAGCCAGCTGCCATAGTCGCCATAGAGGGCGCTGAACGTTCCCCATTTTTTATAATAAGAAGCCGCGCTGTCTTTAGCTTCCTGCAGTCCCTGGTAACCGGCCAGCGGCGACTGCGGGCTCCAGAGGTAGAAGTCGCCGGGATAGAGGGCGTCCAGGAGGGTCCGTTCTCTCCGGGTCGTATCAAAATACCGGCGGACCTGGGCGTCGAGCGCGGCGAAACGGGCGGGGACGGGTTCGCGGGCTACGGGGGCTTTCGGCTGGTCAGGCGAATTCGTCTGGCCGGGGGAGGACGCCGGAACCGGTCCCGGGGCGGGTCGGTCATGGCCATACATATAGAGGGCGTTATTGGCCAGCTGCCATCCGCTGAAGGGAGAGAATTGGCGGATGCCGGTCATTTCTTTATTGGCAAGGGCCGTACCATATATGAAGGCGGCTATCAGGAGCAGGGGCAGGGTGATGGCCAATGCTTTCTCCTGGCGGGTGTGGGCGGAGAAGAGAATGGCAATACCCGAGACGATGGGATAGTAGATGGCCGTGTAACGGATGGTGAAGAGCAGGGCCAGCAGTACCGTATGAATAGCAATACGCCGGCGGGACGGATTGCCTGTCAGCTGCATCAGCTGTGCCATCCAAAGCAGGCTGAGTCCGATGAAGAGGGCATCGCTGGACACGGAGTTAGCCAGGTAAAGGGAAAAAGGACTGACAACCATGATGACGAATAAAATACCGGCAACGGGTTTCGGAGGCCGGAAAAGATAGAGCAGGGTGAAGAGAAAATACAGGCTGGCAGCCTGCAGGAAAACATATTGAAAACAGACCAATGCCGTATCCGAATGAAAGAAGGTGTTGAAGACACGCAGGAATTTCGAATAGCCGATGGGCCAGATATAAGCATCCAGGTTATAGCCAGCCGCATAGAGATAACCGAAGGAATCCGTAAAGAAGAAGCTGGCGAAGGGATAGAAGAGCTTGAAGATCACCAGCTGCAGGATGATCGCAGCGAGTGCGATGACCAGATAGCGGCGGATGCTTTTTGACTGCCGGATAAAATTCAAAAATGAGGGCTGTTCCGTAATGGTTTCTGCTAACATAACGATAAGGTTTATTCTCCCTGAATACTTTCATGGAAGATCGTCAGACGATGCTTGAACCGGGAACGCCGAGTATGAACTGGTAATGTGCCGGATTACCGGCATCAAGGTACGAAGCGTAGAAAGTTGTTTCCAAATCAGCGGGTGTAACTTTCGGCAGCATTTGTGTTACTTTTCTCCGTGCGGTTATTCCGAATACGTTTTTGCGGGCAACAATCTTACATCGCAAGCGATATCGAGAATATTTCACATATTAACTAAACAATATATATTCCTATTTTTTTTATTTTAAAAAAATAGGAACCAATAAACTGATCTTGTTGCTTTTATACTGATTAAATATTATTAATTGTTAGAATGATAAATAAAAAAACTATCGACTGTTAGTTTATCTTACAAAAATTCCTAGCTTTGCATTTCCTTAAAATTCTGTTCGTGCAACCAGACTATCCAAAGAAAATATTTTCTGACGAACGAAGCAGCTACATCATGCTGCTGGAATCTTTGGCACAAATACCTACCAGTAATTAATTCCGGCCAGGGTTCTCTCCATCCATTTCCACCACTACAGGTTAAAGGTCTTTGCTATTGGTAACCCGCCCCAGGGCGTTAAATATTTATTGATGAAAGACGACTCTTTCAATGCTGAGCAGTTTTTCCAACAATTTAAATCTGGCGATGAAGAAGCCTTTGGTAAATTAGTAAAACGTCTTTACCCCATCCTGTGCGGACGGGTAGAAAGGCATCTTGGGTCTACTTTTTCATCAGCCGATGTCGTCAACGGGATTCTCCTTAAGGTCTGGAACAAAAGAAGTACGTTTAAGACTTTGGATGGTTTAACGGCTTATCTCTTAAAAGCCACCAAAAATTCATCTATCTCCCAGTGGCGCAGCGAGTTACGCAGAAAAAAACTGTATAAAAAAGCACAGGAGCTTTCCAAAGATCTACCGGGTGAAAGCTCACCGGATATAAGGCATGACAAGTTAAAGGCGATCATCCGTAATCCGGCAATAAAGCTGTCCGATAAAAACCAGGCAATCCTGATCATGCGCTTCCTGGAAGATCGATCCATAGATGAAATAGCGGCAAAGATGAAACTGAGCGAAGAAAACGTCTCCACCATGCAATCCCGGGCTATTAAAATCCTGCGGGCATTTTTCAACGGTACTAAACCTCCTTTTTGCTGGTTGATACTGGCTATTTCAAGTTTTTTTTAAATAATTCCGATTTATGTAATCTGCACGCTTCCACAAGCGTCTTTAACATCAGACATGTAATCATGAAGGACGAAAGATTAAAATACCTAATTCAGAGCTGTCTGGTTCAGAGCCTGACCGAAGAGGAAAGCCTGGAGTTAGATAATTTTATGCAATCCAATCCGGCACTTGACCGATCACTGGAACAACCAGAAAACAAAGAGGTGTTGGATAAGGCCATACGAGGCATGGCAAGCATTGATGTCGAAGGTAATGTACAGAAAGTCCTGGATAGGATCCATTTACAAGGTTCCCGGAAGCCTATGGTGCGAATGAGATCCAGGTGGGCAATAGCTGCGAGCATCGTCTTCTTTTTGTCTGTCGCGATCTATTTTATCTGGCCAAAGATTTCATCCGTTAAACCGGTTGAAAAGGCAGCCTCTCTTCCTGTAGCCGATATCGCTCCCGGCGGCAATAAAGCCATTTTGACCCTGGGTCATGGACAAAAGATCGATCTGGATAGTGTGCCTATCGGGAATGTAGCCGATGAAGGCGGCGCTAAGATCGTGAAATCGAACAACGGAACACTGTCTTATACTTCTTTACGATCAGGGTTACAGGCTAATTATGAAAATCCTGGACCTATATCTTATAATACGCTGGAAACTCCACGGGCGGGTCAATATAAGGTCACGTTATCGGACGGATCGAAAGTATGGCTCAATAATATCTCTTCTTTGCGTTATCCGCTCGTCTTTACGGGGAAAAGCAGGGAGGTCGAGTTGAGAGGGGAAGCCTATTTCGAGGTGAGGCGAGATTCTAAAAAACCTTTCCGCGTCCATGTAACCAGAAATGGACAGGATATGACGATCGATGTACTGGGCACCCATTTCAATGTTTCGGCCTATAGCGATGATGAGAACATAAAAACGACGTTGCTGGCGGGAACGGTAAGCGTAAGCAGTGGTGAGCATGCCGAATTAATGAAACCCGGGGAACAGATAACAACTGGAAGAACAGTGGCCTGGCAGCGGCAGAACATGGAGCATCCTGATGAAGTCATAGCCTGGACAAAGGGCCAATTTCATTTTAGCAATGACAACCTGCCGGATGTACTCCGGCAACTGGAGCGCTGGTATGCTGTAAAAGCGGAATTAAGAATTCATGATCATCTATCTCAATACTCGTTTAATGGTTTTATCGACCGCACAAAGAACCTTTCTTTCATATACAAAACCCTTTCCTACGGCAAAGACATCAAATTCCTCCTTGAGGGGAAAAAACTAATCGTTACACGATAGTTCCATTGCCATTAACCTCAGTCCTATTTTTTTAAACCTATAGAGAAGCCAACGACATCGAAAGATGTACTGGTTTTTCTATTGTCCATTAACAAAAAACAAAAGTAATGAAATCATTCCAACGGCTAGTCCGCCCTGGCTAGCATTGACACGCCCATGCCCGTCCGTAAAGATCAGGGATCACTACCAACGATCCTGATCAGGTGAAACGGGCCAAAAAGATCGGCTAAGAAGCATATAGGTTTTTCGTTAAGACTCTATTCTCATTTGTATACATCTAAAAATAGTAGCATGAAAATCTACTCTAAAGACATCTGTCATAGAACAATTATGTTCTTACTGCTCATCGTTTTCTTTTTGTTAAGTACAACAAGCTATTCACAACGCCCGTCGCCCATCCTGAATTTCTCGGGAAAGCATATTCATCTGTATAAGGTTTTCGACTACATTCATGGCCAAACAGGCTATAAATATAGTTGTAACGATCCCATTCTGAACAATATTGTCGATATAGAATTGAAGAATGTGTCTTTGGATGAATTTCTCGACAAAGGGCTTGCCACATATCGGCTACAATGTTATCTGAATAAGTCAGACTCTACGATCCTGTTGAAGAGAATAGAAGATACTCCTGCGCCGGAAGAAACATTTCCCTGGGTACAGGGGTATGTAATGGGGGAACAAAAGGAATTCCTGCAGGGGGTCGCCGTCGAGATCAAAGATAGCCCGAAGGGCACCCATACGGATACAAACGGGGCATTTCACTTAAAGGACGTACCGGTCAATGCCTTGATCATCTTCAGCGGGGTAAATGTACAAACGCAGGAGCGAGCCGCCGAGGGCCATTCTACCATGAACATCTATATGAAAACCCTGGTACAGCCTTTGAAAGACGTCAAGGTAACCTACCGGGTAAACAATGGGTATCAAAAAATAGTCAGGGAGCGAACTACGGGCTCTTACGATCAAATCGACCGGCATCTACTGGATCGAAGCGATGGTATGTATTTGCCAGACCGGATGGAGAACCTGCTGCCGGGGATCTTAAAAAATCACGGGGGGCAGGCTGCTGATGGAAGTTCGCAGGCGGGACCGATGATCATTCGCGGGCTAAGTACTTTTTATGCCAATGCCAGTCCGCTTATAATCGTGGATAACTTTGTCTATGACGGCGATATCAACAATATCAATCCGAATGATATAGAAAGTATTCAAATCCTGAAAGATGCGGCCGCTGCCTCCATTTGGGGGGTAAGGGCCGGAAATGGAGTCATTATCATCAGTACCAAAAGGGGGAATTCCCGGCATCTTCAAGTGACTGTAAACAGCAGCATCAGTTTCCAGAAAAGGCCGGATGTATTCAACCGGCATACGATCTCCAGCGGGGATTATATCGATCTGGAAAAAGATCTGTACAGCAGGCATTATTACGACGCCAATTTTTCCAACTCCCTCAATTTTGCTCCGGTCACTCCTGTCGTCTCTTTGTTACATGATGCTGACCTGGGCGTTATTTCCCGGCCGGACGCTAACGCCCGGATAGAGGCCCTGAAAAAGTACGATGTCCGGAATGACCTGCAAAAATATCTCTATAGAAACAGTGTCATCCAACAACATCAAATACAGTTAAGCGGGCGTACTTCCCGGGCCGATTATTTTCTTTCTACCGGCTGGGACCTGAATCCGGCTACTCTTTCCGGGTCTCAATATACACGAATGTCTTTACGGGGCATAAGCAACTACAGCCCGAACAAACATGTAGAGGTATCTGCCGGTATCAGCTATACGAAGGGCATTCAGGAAAACGGCAATAATCCCGGCTACAATTATCTTAGTCCACATGGTGGTAAAGCGTTCTATCCGTATGCACAGTTGGCGGATGCGCAAGGAAGGCCATTAACTGTCTATACCGACTACAACCAGGATTATCTTCAGCAAGCAGCCGCACGAGGTCTATCTGACTGGACATATGCTCCTTTGACAGATCTCTCCGAAGAAAAAAACAAAGTCAAGACGCAGGATTATCTGTTGAACCTGGGAGTGCGGTATAAAATCATTCCCTCTCTGGCGGTGGAATTCAAGTATCAGTTCGAAAGGCAAACTATTTCCCAGAACGACAATCATACAGCAGCCAGCTATTTTTCCCGGGACCTGACCAATACGTATGCACAACCGGGCCAGGGCGCCAACCAGTTTACTTATCCGATTCCTTTGGGGGGCATCACAGACCGGAGCCTCCAGGATCTCCAGGCCCAACAGGGAAGGGTGCAGATAAACTATACTAACTACGTGAGAGAGAAACACGATCTTTCGCTGATCGGGGGAATCGAGGTACGAAGCGTTGTCACCAGAGAAAGCAGCAGCCGGCAATACGGGGTGGGCGATCCTGCCGCTTCTTTCACCATCAACGATACCAGCCTATATCCCTCTTACCTGACAGGTGATCAGAATGTCATCCCCACCAGCCCGTCCCCTGTCGTAAAGACCGAACATATTTTGAGCAGTTATCTGAAGGGGTCTTGTACGTTCAGGCATTTATATACTTTTTCAGCCAGCGCCAGAGCGGACGAGGCCAATCTTTTCGGGATGCAAACCAACCAAAAAGTGTCTCCGTTATGGTCGGCAGGGGGAACCTGGCATGTAAACCAAGAGAATTTCTTTCATTCCAACCGGTTCTCCCTTCTTAATCTCCGGGCTTCCTATGGCAGCAGCGGTAATATGTCGGGACTGGCGACTGCCTATACTACGGCGCTTTATAATCCCGATGGGATCATCGGAACCGGATATGCGACGGCCAGCGTCCAGAATCCGGCTAATAATCGTATCAAATGGGAGCTGGTAAAAATGACCAATGTAGGAGTCGACTTCGTTACTAAAGACCATATTTACAGCGGCACCGTTGAATACTATGTTAAAAATAGTAGTGATCTGATCGCGCTGGAAGCTATCGATCCGACCAGAGGCTTCGTTCAGAATCCCGGAGGGCCCAGTATCTATTACGGCAATACCGCCTCGATGAAGGGGAAGGGCGTCGATATCGAGCTCACTACCGATAATCTTGCCGGGAGGCTGCGTTGGACGACCAACTTCATTTTCACTTATTCATCGTCGAAGGTAACGCGGTATTCTCTGCCACAGGGTGCGGGAAATACCTATCTGTCACAGAATGCGATCAATCCTATATTGGGTAAACCGCTGTATTCCATTTTCAGCTACAAATGGCTCGGGCTGGACCCGCATACCGGCAATCCCATCGGCGCATATAACGGAAAGCCTAGCACCAGCTATGATTCCATCTATAGCACTCATCTGGATAGCATGGTATACAATGGGCCGGCCCAGCCTACCGTCTCCGGGGCCGTGCGCAATACTGTTAGCCTGGGGCGTTTTTCGGTGTCTTTCAATATCAGCTATAAGTTCGGGTACTACTTCCGGAAAACAGCGCTCAGCTATGGGGACCTGCTTACCAAATGGAATGGAAGCAGCAGCTATGCGGAGCGCTGGCAGAAGCCCGGCGATGAAAAACGAACGAATGTGCCTTCGATCGATTATACTAATAACCCCTCAAAAGACTTTTTCTACGCCAATTCTTCCGTGCAGGTGGACAGGGCTGACAACATACGGTTCGAAGATGTGAATATTTCTTACGAGACAAATAATTTCCGTTGGGGAAAATTACATTTTCAGCATCTCCGGCTGTTTACTTATTGTTCCAATCTCTTTCTTATCTGGAAGGCGAATAAGGACGGGATCGATCCTTATTATGTCAACGTGCCTGCCGATGGGAAACGATATTCCGTTGGTCTGAGCATAACTTTTTAAACCAATCAATCAAATGCCATGCGTACTTTCAACTATTCACATTTCCTGATAGTGCTGTTCCTCGCCGTCTCCTGCCAAAAGTCTTCTTTTCTAACGGCCAATCCCGACAGTTCCCTGATGGTGCCAACAACGCTGCAAAACTACCAGGCATTGCTCGACGATGACCGGGTAATCAACGGGTACGGAAATTCCGGATATCCCAGTCTCGGGGAGACAGGATCCGATGATTATACGGTTTCGGCCGGGCAGTATAAAACCTATTCCGTTATCGATCAGCGGGCGGCGATCTGGGCCGCGCAAATTTATACAGGACAAGCCGTTAATGACTGGGACCTGCCGTACCGGACCGTTGCTTCGTGCAATATCGTACTGGATGGTCTAAAAGCCCTAACGCTTCCTCCGGCGCAGCAACCGACAGCAAAGGGAATTCGGGGCGCCGCATATTTCGACCGGGCTTTTGCTTTCTATCAACTTTCGCAGATATTTTCACCTATATATGACAGTAATACCTCGGGGAGTGATTGGGGAATTCCCCTGCGGCTTTCTTCGGATGTAAATGAAAAGATTTCCAGGGCTACAGTACAGCAAACCTATGACCAGATCATTACGGACCTGGGAGCAGCGCGTGTTCTGTTACCCACGGATTCGTCCTGGAAGACCACTCGTCCATCGATAGCCGCCGTGTATGGGCTTTTTTCCCTGGTATATCTAAGCGCCCGTAATTATCTAATGGCGCTGCAGTATGCCGACTCCTGTCTTATGCTCAGGCATGCGCTGATGAGCTATGACACGATCTCCACTACCACGCGGTTTCCTTTTTACCGGTTCAATCCGGAAGTGATCTTCAACGCCGCTTATTTTCGCAGCGGGCCTGCGGCCCCTTACAGATCCAATACGGATAGCCTTCTTTTCCAATCCTACCAGCCGAACGATCTGCGGAAAAAATTGTTTTTCAAGTCCGGCAGTTATTTTACGGGATGGTATGATGAGGAAGGCTATGCTTTTTGCGGGATATCCACCGACGAGATGTTGCTTACAAGGGCAGAATGTTATGCAAGAGCCGGAAATGTGTCTGCGGCCATGCATGATTTGAACAGTCTGCTGGTAACGAGATGGGCAGCCGGCACCTTTATTCCCTATACGGCCAGCGGTGCCGATGATGCGTTGCAGCAAATCCTCGGCGAAAGAAGAAAAGAGCTCCTATTTCGCGGGACCCGCTGGACCGATCTTCGAAGACTGAATAAAGATCCCCGGACTGCCCATACATTGACCCGGACCGTCGATGGGAATGTATATACGCTTGCACCTACTGATGGGCGCTGGACATACGCCATACCGGATTACATATTACTGTTTAATCCCGGAATGCCCCAGACGAGCCGATGGTGACGATGACAAGCCGGTGATGATGCCATCCACTTTGTCCTGATCAATCGAACAAGCTGAAATGGACCAGGACTTCCGCCCCGGCTGCCGAATAAGGGGCGCTGGTACCGGAATAGCTGGTGAATGCTCCGGAGCAATAACCACCGGGTGCCCAGTTGGTACAGAAATAAGGGTCATAAGGCTGATAGACCAGGGTGGTTACTGTTTGCGGGGTTCCCGAATATGGATTGAGCGGGAACCAAAAATAACCAGATGCTTTTTTCTCCGGGCGTGTGGCGGTGAATGCGGATAAGGTAAGGGCGAGCACGACTGCGGCGAGCCCCCAAATTTTACTTTTCATAACTATTCGTTTAGGTGATGAGAAAAAACGTAAAGCCATGGAAGATCGTCAGACGATGCTTGAACCGGGAACGCCGAGAATGAATTGGTAATGTGCCGGATTACCATCATCAAGGTACGAAGTGTGGAAAGTTGTTTCCAAATCAGAGAGTGTAACTTTTGGCAGCATTTGTGTTACTTTTCGCAGCCCCGGCTCCCTGGCTGACCGTCCATTTATTTTTCCGGAACTGGTCGGGCGAGAGATGCCAGCGTCCTTTGAAAGCTTTGTTGAAGCTCCGTACTTTTTTATAGCCGCAGATGCCTGCGATGTATTTGACCGGCTCGTCGGTCTCGCGCAATAATATGACGGACTTATCCAAACGCCGCTGCAGTATAAATGCATGGAGGGACGTGCCGAAGCATTCCCGGAACTGCTCCTGGAGCTTGGTCTTATTGATAGCGAAGTGTTTACAGATGAGCGTCACCGGTATCGGCCGGTGGAGGTTGTCGAGAATAAATTCTCTGATCTGGTGGAGCAGACCGATGTCCTTTTGATTCATAATAAGAAAGGGTTAAGGGTATATATGTTCTGTTTGCAGGTGTCAAAAGGCGAACCGGTCCTATAAAAAAGGTAAGGCTATTATTTTATTTTCTAAAAGTAATCTGGCTGTGATAAGCATTTTCCTGTATGCTGAAAACCTGTACTTTCCGGGCGCCGGGGATGAGCGTCAAAAAATTGTAAATCTCGTTAAATAGTGTAATTTGCGATCTCCTTGCTCCTGTCGCCCAAGCTAATAATCATTGTCTATTATCCACCTGCTATTTTTATAAAAAATGATGAAATCAAGACTCGTAAGCCTTTACGGATTGCTATTATTATTTTGCGTATCCGGTATTGCCCAACCCAAAAGACATGTCGTTCTGATCAGTATCGATGGCTTCCGGCCCGAGATGTACCAGGACAAGAGCTGGCCGACGCCGAATTTGCAGGCCCTGATGAAAGAGGGCGTCTATGCCGATCATCTGAAGAGTGTCTTTCCTGCCTATACGTACCCTTCGCATGTGGCGATGGTCACCGGGGCATTGCCGGCCCGGTCGGGGATCTGCTATAACCAGCCTATCGGCAGCAAGGGAGAATGGAACTGGTATAATAATGCCATCAAAGTGCCTACGATCTGGCAGGCGCTGAAAAAGGCAGGTCTGACCACGGCTTCGGTGGAGTGGCCGCCCAGCGTTACCGACGAGATCACGTATGACCTACCGGAAATCTGGGATCCGAAGTCTCCGGAGGACCGGATCACGGCTGCCCGCCGTTATGCTACGCCCGGGCTGGTGGAGGAGATCGAGAAAAATGCCACCGGCAAGCTGGACAGCAATACGATGAACGAGGGTTATTTCAGCCTGGACGAGAATGCGGGGAGGGCCGCGGGTTATATTTTTTCAAAGTATCACCCTACCTTGCTGGCTGTGCATTTTGCCTGTGCGGACGGAATGCAGCATGAATATGGCCGGGAGGGGGACAGTGTCCGGCTGGCCGTCGCCTCAGTCGACCGGGCCATCGGGGATGTGCTGGAAGCTATCCGGCGATCAAGCCTGCGGGATTCCACCACGGTGATCGTAGTCGGGGACCATGGGTTCAGCACGATGCATACAGTCTTCCGGCCCAATATCCTTATGAAGGGGCTGCCGGTGAAATTCATCGCTGCCGGCGGATCGGCCTTTCTATACCTCACGGGCGGGAAGACGCTGGCAGAATCCGACAAGCAGGAGATCCTGCGTACTGTCCGGCACCGGCTGGACTCGCTGCCGGCGGCGGAGCGGAAGGACTTCCGTTTTGTCGAGCGGGGGGAACTGGATAAACTGGGAGCCGATTCGGGGGCCATCCTTGCGCTGGCAGCAGTGCCGGGGCTGGTCTTCAGCGGAGCGATCGCTCCCGCTCCTACCGTGAATGCGGGCCCGGGAACCCTCATCCAGCAAAATACGCAGCTGGGGCTTTTTGCCGCTGTCAAGGGGGGGCATCATGGCTATGATCCGAATATACCGGATATGTATACGGGGTTTATCACGGCGGGGTCGGGTATCCGCAAGGGGGGCAGGATCCAGGAGCTATGTGTGACCGATATCTCACCGCTGATCGCCCAGCTGCTGGGGATCTCTTTTCCGACGCCGGACGGGAAGCTGGTGGAGGGGATTCTTCAATAGGCGCTGTCATAAAGAAGGGCCGGTCAATAAAGCAGGCAGCCCGTACATGCAACATATCCGTTTGGGCTCCGTCCTTGGGTAGGGGGAATCTTATCTATGCTTAAACATTATTTTACCATCGCCTGGCGGAATCTGGAAAAGGACCGCAGCTTCACCATTCTCAACCTGCTGGGGCTGGCCACCGGGCTGGCGTGTACGATCCTGATCTATTTATGGGTGAGCGACGAACGGCAGGTCGATACCTTCAACAAGAACGATAGCCGGCTGTTCCAGGTGCTAAAGAATTCAAAAAACTCCGACGGCATCGGGACCGATGAGCGCACTCCCGGGCTGCTGGCCACTACCCTGGCCAGGGAGATACCGGAGGTGGAATATGCTACGGCTGTCATTCCCGTCTCCTGGTTCGACAAAAAGGGGATCCTCTCCTACCAGGGGCGTCTGCTCACCGTCAACGAACAATTTGCAGGTCCCGATTATTTTAAGATCTTCTCTTACCGGCTTATAGAAGGCGATAAGGAACATGTCCTATCGGACCGGCATGCTATCGTGATCTCCCGGGAGCTGGCCCTGAAGCTGTTCCATCGAACCGACAACGTGGTGGGGCGAAGCGTCGAATGGAATCAAAAGGACTATAGCGGGGTCTATCTTATCTCCGGGATCTTCGAAAAACCTCCCGTCAACGCGACTGCTCAATTCGACCTGGTATTCCCCTACGATCTGTTTCTCGAAAAGAATCCCAAGCTGCAAGGCTGGACCAATAACGATCCCAGTACTTATGTCCTTCTCCGGGAAGGCACGAATACCGATCAATTCAACAGCAAGATCGGCCGCTTATTGACGAGCAAGGATAGTAAGGCCCAATCCACGTTGTTTATTCAAAAATACTCCGACCGGTATCTTTATAACCACTATGAAAACGGAGCGCCGTCCGGAGGAAGGATAGAGTATCTGCGGTTGTTTTCGTTGATCGCTTTGTTCTTATTGGTCATCGCCTGTATTAATTTCATGAACCTGTCTACTGCCAAGGCCGCGGGCAGAATAAAAGAAACGGGGATCAAAAAAGTGATGGGGGCGGGCCGGGAGATGCTGATTGTCCAATACCTGGGAGAGTCTCTGCTGCTTTCTTTTCTGGCTGCCTCGATTGCCATCGGTCTGGTCATGCTATTGATCCCTTCCTTCAACCAGCTGACGGGCAAACAACTCAGCCTGGCTTTTACGCCGCATCTCCTCCTGGCCATCCTGCTGGTTACGCTCCTGACGGGGGTTGTATCGGGCAGCTATCCGGCCTTGTATCTATCGGGGTTCCGGCCTGCCGTTATCCTGCGGGGCAAGATCAGCAGCTCTCTTCCTGAGCTGCTGGTCAGAAAGGGGTTGGTGGTATTTCAATTCACTATCTCTGCTATCTTCATCGTATCGGTCCTGGTCGTGTCCCGGCAGATGCAGCTGATACAAACAAAAAAGCTGGGTTATAACCGGGAGCATGTCCTCTATTTTGACAAGGGGGGAATGGTATCGGATAATAAGGTGGACTATCTGCCGGGGGGTAAATATGAGGCAGACCTCGACAATTTTCTGCAACGGGTGAAAAATGTGCCTGGTGTCGTCGATGCGGCTAATTTCAGGCATAATATTACCAACCGGAATGGGGGAACCTACGATATTTCCTGGCCCGGCAAGGATCCCGATACGCGGATCGATTTTACCGATCTGGCGGCAGGCTATGACTTTATCGGGACGGCCGGGATCCAGCTGAAGGAGGGAAGATCTTACTCGCGGTCTTTCGGAAATGAAAAAGGCAATATCATCTTCAACGAGGCGGCTATCGAGACCATGGGTCTCAAAGACCCTATCGGGAAGGTGGTGCATTTGTGGGGAGAGGACCGGCAGATCATCGGGGTCGTACAAAATTTCAACTTCCAGTCTTTGCATGAGAATCTGAAGCCCTGCTTCCTCGACCTTGCGGTCAACCAGGGGGCGTCAAAGATCATGGTGCGGGTGCAAGCCGGCCAGGAAAGCGAGACGCTTGGGCGGCTGGAGAAGCTGTATAAAGATTATAACCAGGGGGAGCCGTTCGAATACCGGTTCCTGGATGAGGACTACCAGGCACTGTATTCTTCTGAAAGGAGGGTTGCGGCCCTGTCACAGTATTTTGCGGGCATCGCCATTATCATTTCCTGTCTGGGGCTTTTTGGTCTGGCGGCTTTTACCGCTCAAAAAAGGCAGCAGGAGATCGGCATCCGGAAGGTGGTGGGGGCGACGGTGAGCCATATCGTGGTGCTGTTATCGAAGGATTTCCTGAAGCTGGTATCGATCGCCCTGCTGATAGCCTTCCCGTTATCCTGGTGGATCATGAGCCGCTGGCTCCATAGTTTTGCCTACCGGATCGAGCCGGGCATCGACCTGTTCCTTCTGGCGGGTCTTCTGACCTTGCTGCTAACCATACTTTCGATCGGCTATCAGTCGGTGAAGGCGGCCTGGATGAATCCGGTGAGGAGTCTGAAGGCGGAGTGAAGGGTCAATTCTTCGATGACCTTCTCGATGGCAGCACAAATAGCCAAACGATGCTATGGACGAGCACAGAAAGCACCAGCGGTACGATCAGTATCATTGCTTTTTTTAGAGGAGTATCAAAATAATCGAGAAAGTTAGAAACCCCTTTGCCCTGGAAGAGATAGACGAGCAGAAATAGCAGAATACCCGTAATCCAAAGCGTCAGGTGAGAATAGAAATAACGAGCTGCATAAAACCGGCCATTACCAAAGGCAGCGAACAATAGAAATACATGCGAAAGAAAGCATACTATGGCCACGAGGGATAAAAGGTACAACATGAGTCTTGTTTTGTTTCGGTAAGTCTTTGCCGCAATATAAGCAATATTTGACTTTTACAAACGAGTTCGGGACGAAGCCTTTTTTTGAATTGACTAACCGCTACAGCAGAAGGATAAAGGATAGCAATTATTGCAATAGTGCCACACCAATCAGCTTGCAGCTTAAAAAAAATTGCACCAACCCCCTGGTTGGTGCAATAGCAGACTTTTGTTTTTATGTTTCTATTTACTAAATGCTATTTAAAGTCAATATGCCATGAAGTAACCGGTAAACGCTCTTCAGTCAATGGCGGTGGAGAGTAAGCATCCTGCGTAATAGAGTAAGATGATTGCACGGTAGCATGAGGATACAACCTTTGGGTGGCGACAAAGTACCAGCTAAAGGAGCGCGCTGAATACGTCATGTTAGTCGCCGTTGAGATTCTGCAAGCGGAACCATCGGAAGCTACACTCACGGTCATTCCTGTGGTTGAAGAAGGGGCCGTCGTAAAATGATATCCGGCTGGGGGATAAAGGGTTGTATCACCTCCGGTATAGGGGTAATGAATGCTGTAGTACTGGGCGTGTACCTGATTTCCTGCTATCATAGCAGTAGCAATAAAAAAGACTGAAAGAAAAAATTTCATAAGTGATTTGTTTAAATGAATAAATGGATAACAGCATAAATCTATTCATTCGTTTACGTATGCACTTTGCAGATATTAATTTGTTCTTGCCTCATTTTACCCATTATAAATTACAAAACCAGCAAGCTAACCCATACTATTAATATAGTATGGCTCATCTGTGGCCAATTGGTTTAAATCCGTGTATAATTTGTGAAAAATGGAATAGCATGTCATCGTTCTATTCAATAACTTTATCGGGATCGATGTGATCAACACGGATCCCTTAAAGACAACCTGGAGAGGAGCCTGATTTAAGATGATGCATTTTGTACAAGCACTCAACAAAAAAAATCCCCGATAAGAATAAAGGGGATTAAAATCAATATCTAATATTAAACGTACTATAAAACATGTCAAAGGTAAGCGTAAACATTTTCCAACTCCAGGATATGAGCGATGAATATATTTTTTTATCGGTATTATAAAGGCTATGCTAAGGTATTGTACTTAATTTATTCCATGGCGTAAAAGAGGAGGCCAGCGGTCAGATACGGAAGTGGCCTTTACAATAAACTCACAAAATCCCCATCCGGCAATAAATCCCAGTATGAGGCAGGCCAACAAAGCGGTGATGCTGATCTTTTGTATTCCGGCATTATCGGGAACCAGCGATTTTGAATTGTATTTCATAGCATTCTTTTTAACGGCATATTAAGCGGTGGAATGTCCAGCGACTTTTCCGGGGGCACCGGCCTTTGTATAATTTTACCTAACAAGGCAGCTATGCACCTGTAGAGATCGTGAAACTCGAAGGGCTTGGTCATATATTCATTCATACCTGCCTCCTGGCATCGCTGCTGCTCTCCTATCAAGGCGGTGGCGGTCATGGCGATGATCGGGATACCCATCTTCATTTCCCCCCGGATCACGCGCGACGCGGCATACCCACCCATGACGGGCATTTGCAAATCCATGATGATCAGATCATAATCGGGATTTGCCTTCAATTCGTCAACAGCCTCCTGGCCGTTACCGGCGATCCGGACAATCCCGCCGGCTTTTCTCAATACGTGTTCGATCAGTGTTTGATTCACTTCATTATCTTCAGCGACAAGAAAACGTTTGCCGGTTAGCAATCCGGCATAGTCATCGATATTAGTGACGGCTTTCTGAAGCTGACGGACATCCTCACAAAAATCATAAGGGATCCCGAAGTCAAATGAAGAGCCTTTGCCTGGTTCGCTGGTTACCGTAATCTGACCATTTTGAATCCTTACCAATTGCTGGCAGATTGCCAGGCCGAGTCCGGTACCTCCGTACCGCCGGGCAATGTCGACTCCTGCCTGGGAAAAGCTGTCGAAGATATGTGGAAGATTGTCTTTGCTTATCCCAATGCCCGTATCTGCGACGGAAAAATGCAGGATGGCCCCTGTTGCGGTGGCAGCCTTGAATTTTACCGATATCCGGACATGACCTTTGTCGGTGAATTTAAGCGCATTGCCGACCAGGTTGACAAGGACCTGATTAAGCCGATAAGGATCTCCTCTGAGTAAATCGGGAATCTCCGGATCTATTTCCACCAGGAGATCGAGCTCTTTCTTCTCCATACGGTGGCCGAATACATCTTTCACATTTTCCAGAACATCTTTGAGGCTGAAATCAATCTTTTCAATGACAAGTTTCCCGGCCTTAATTTTTGAAAAGTCCAGGATGTCATTTATGATCACCAGCAGATTGTTGGAAGAACGGCGTATGATTTTCGCATATTCGTTTTGTTCGTGGGTAAGAGAGGTCTCGAGCAAAAGATTAGTCATTCCCTGGATACCGTTCATGGGGGTCCTGATCTCGTGGCTCATATTGGCCAGAAACTGCTCCTGCATCTTCTTCGCTTCTTCGGCGTCCTTTGTGGCCTGTATCAACTCCTGTTGATAATGCGCCCGTTCGGTAATATCCGTTGCAATCCCACTGATGCCGAAAATATTCCCCTCCTCGTCCAGCAATGGGAATTTTATCAATAAGAAATTCCTTTCTCCCTCAACCGTATCAATCCATTCCTCTATTTCCACTGACTTTCGCGTGCGGATCACTTTCTGGTCCATCAATTTATAGTGGTCAGCCAATTCAATGGGATTAAAGTCGTAATCAGTCTTATTAATAACCTTGTCATGATCGATATTCAATACCTCCGTGAAACGCCGGTTTACCAGCATGTATCGTCCGGAAAGGTCTTTGATGTAGATCAGCGAAGTCGTATTGTCGAGGATAGACTGGAGCCACAATTGGTTTTCTTTCAGCCTGAACTCCGAGGCTTCCAGTTCCTGCTGCATCAGTTTTTGTTCGGAAATCTCTTTGACGATACATTGGAAACCGATCTTTTTTGATTTTTCTGTAAGCAGGATGACAAATTGTTCCACCCATTTCTGCTCGCCATGTTTGGTGATAATAGGAAAGATCAGGGTGGTTTCCGCCGTTCCCGTCTGCAATTGGTCTTTATAATGTCTGGCCACTCTGTCAAGGCCAGCGGGATCCACCAGGGCGGAAAAATGCATGCCGATCAATTCGGCGGAGGGATAGCCTGTCAATTGTATGACTTTGTCACTGACGAAATTGATATTTCCCAGGATATCCGCCGAATAGATCACGGCCGCTGCGTTTTCGACCAGGTTACGGTATTTGAATTCGCTTTGAAGAAGCTTATCTTCCGCATCTTCGCGAAGGATAATGTCTTTGTTCAACCGGTTAAGCAATAAGATGATCAACCCAAAGATCAGGCAATCGCCTCCCATGAGGAGATAGATCACTCCCCTATTTGCGATTATGGTCTCCCCGTGATTGGTTATCATGATCAGGTACCCTGTCAGGGACATGGAAATCACGGCAAAAAGAAAGAGTCCTATCACCTTGCAGCGAAGTCCTTTTATCAGGGGTAAACGGATCTTTTTAAGTTTGAGATGCTGGATCAATTTGATAGGTTATTTCTCTTTGTAAAGGATCTATTAAGAACGAGGAATGGCCGATCTGATTTTTCCAGGTAGCCGATAAAAGGCCTCAATCTTGAAAACTAGGTGAAACCTTTATCAAAACTTAGGTATTGTAAAATAAAAACAGGAACCGGCGTGCGGCGCGGCATCCATAAGCATTTACACTTACTTCTTTTGGATCGCAACAATCCGGTCTTTTGGTTTCTGTAAGGGCGCCATCATGAGGCAACATATAAAAATACCCTCATGTTTGTTTTGTAATTGGAGTTAATTCACTAATTTCCATCACGCGAAAATTCCTACCGGTTAAAGGCTCCGATGTTTTCTCCTTATTGGAGGTAGCTTTAAATCCTTGCTCACTTACTTCAAACCACAAAGAATGCATCAGGTTGCTGAATTCTTTCTTAAATTATTCGACGATTCGGATTGGCCTCCCCGATGGCATTGCGGGCGATGGACGCAATTTCATGGATGGCTGTATATCTGCAGCGACCTATTGATCTGGTCCGCCTATTTTATGATCCCGCTGGTCATCCTTAAGTATCTTTCCAGGAAGCAGGAGATCCGGTTCACCAGGTTATATTTTTTATTTGCGGCCTTCATCCTGGCCTGCGGTTCCACTCATTTTTTCGATGCTATCGCGTTCTGGATACCGGTCTACCGTCTCAATGCGCTATTGCGCCTGATAACAGGGGCCTTAAGCTGGATTACCGTCTTTTATTTAGTGAAAATGCTGCCCATGGCCTTCTCATTAAAGACGGAGAAGCAATTGGCTGCTGAGATCGGGCAGCGAATGATGGCCGAGGAAAACAGCCGGCAAAGCAGGGAACAAATAGAAACCATCTTCAATGCGGCTCCTGATGCCGTCATCGTGATCAATGGGGAAGGGGACATCGTCAATTGGAATCCCCGCGCTGAATTGTTATTCGGATGGGCTAAGGAAGAGGTACTAAACAGGCCTCTCGGTGAAATAGTCATTCCTGAGCGCTATCGTGAGCTGCATAAGAAAGGTATGCGGCATTATTTAAAAACAGGGGAGGCACAGGTATTGGGTAAGACTGTCGAGATCCAGGCTATTAACAGAGAGGGCATCGAGTTTGACGTAGCGTTGAGCATTTCACCCACCGTGACAAACGGGCAATTATTATTTATCGGCTTTATCCGTGATATTTCGGAGAAGAAGAGGGCCGAGGAAAAAATAAAGCAATTAAATACAAATCTGGAAGAGCGGGTGCTGGAAAGAACGACGCAACTATACCACAGCGAACAAAAATACCGGCATTTATTTGAGAATAACCCTATGCCTATGTGGGTGCTGGATCTGGCTTCTTTTGCCTTCCTGGATGTCAATGAAGCAGCTATCGATCATTATGGCTATAGCCGGGAGGAATTCCTTCACATGACCGCGCTGGATATAAGACCGGAGGAAGACAGAGAGCTCTTCCGGCAGACAGACTACTCGGATGCACTGGGAAGGGGTAATTACAACCGGGGAATCTGGAAGCATGTCAAAAAGGATGGGACGTTGATTTACGCGGAAGTGGTAGCCCACAACGTATCCCTCGGGAACGGCAAAGCCCGGCTGATCCTTTCCAATGATGTGACGGCGAGGGTCGAGGCAGAGGAGCTATTACGAAAAACCATCAAAGAGATCGAAGACTACAAATATGCTTTAGAGGAGTCCTCTATCATAGCCATTACGGATCAGGCGGGAATTATCCGGCATGTAAACGAGAATTTCTGTAAAATTTCCAAGTATCGCCCGGAGGAGGTCATCGGGCGGGACCATCGCGTGGTAAATTCCGGCTATCATTCCCAGGAATTCTTTAAAAACCTATGGGATACCATTGCCGGCGGAAAAATCTGGAAAGGAGAGATCCGGAACCGGGCCAAGGACGGGCGCAACTATTGGGTGGACACGACGATCGTGCCATTTCTGGACGAGCACAATGCGCCCTATCAATATGTAGCTATCAAGGCCGACATTACGGAGCGCAAGGAAGTGGAACGGCAATTGCAGCTATTAAATGAAGACCTGGAGAACCGGATCAACCGCAGAACGATCGAGCTGGAAGCCACCAATAAGGAGATGGAAGCCTTTACATACTCGGTATCCCATGACCTGAGGGCTCCCTTGAGGGGGATATTGGGCTTTGCAACCATACTGGAGGAAGATTATGGGAATAAAATGGATGAAGAAGCTCAGCGGATAACGGGCGTCATTAAGAAAAAAACGGTAAAAATGGGCCGTCTGATCGACGATCTGCTGGAGTTCAGCCGCATGGGGCGTCAATTCATCGCCAAGAGCTTGATCAACACGCATGCCATGGTCCAGGAAGTCATCGACGACCTGCTCATTCAATACCCCTCCCCTGCCATCACCTGGAAGGTCCAGGCATTACCTGATATTCCTGGGGATGTCAACACGATCCGACAGGTGTGGATCAATCTGATCTCAAATGCACTTAAATATAGCAGCGGCCGGGAGCACCCTGTGATCGAGATCGGGAGTTTCGTGCACGAGGGGCAAGCTGGCTTCTTTGTAAAGGACAATGGCGTCGGCTTTGACACCCGGTATAAGGATAAATTATTCAAGGTATTTCAGCGATTGCACAGCGCTGACGAGTTCGAAGGAACGGGGGTCGGACTGGCGCTGGTAGCGAAGATCATAGCCAAGCACGGCGGGATCGTCTGGGCGGAAGCCACTGTGGACAAAGGCGCCTGTTTTTATTTTTGCCTGCCCGACACATAAACGAAACCCGGATCGCTATTGCCCCATCGCTATAAAACACATCTACCATGAATACTAATATAGTCGAAATCCTGTTCGTAGAAGATGATGCGGATGATGCGGAACTGACCATCCGCCAATTAAAAAAGAGTCACCTGGCCAATAACCTTGTCCATCTCAGGGACGGCGGGGAGGCCCTTGATTTTCTTTTCGCCACCGGAAAATTTGCCGGGGGTAAATACAGCAGCTGCCGGCCCAAAGTCATATTACTCGATATACAAATGCCTAAAATGAATGGAATCGAGGTGCTGCAGCAGGTCCGGGCGAATGAAAGAACCAGGGATATTCCGGTTGTCATGCTGACATCTTCCAACCAGGATCCGGATATTCATAAATGCTACCAATTGGGCGCCAACAGCTATATCATAAAACCCGTCGAGTTCGATAAATTAGCCGAAGCAATCAAAACTATCGGCTTTTACTGGTTATTGTTGAATCAACCGCCTGCTAAATAACCCGGTTATGACAGGAAAATTAAAAATTCTGATGCTGGAAGACAGCCATACGGATGCAGCGATGGTCCAAAGGCTGCTGCGAAAACAAAACCCGGATTGTGAATTCAAACTGACTATGAGCCGGGGAGATTTCACGCTGGCCCTCGACGAATTTGTTCCAACAGTCATCCTGGCTGATAATTCCTTACCGCAGTTCGACGCTGCGGAGGCGCTGGAAATTGTGCGTGCAAGGTCAGTTTATATTCCTTTTATCCTTGTTACCGGCACAGTGTCGGAGGAGTTTGCCGCGGGGATCATCAAGGCCGGCGCAGATGATTATGTTCTTAAAGACCGGCTGCCCCGATTGCCGGTCGCTATCGATGCAGCCATCAAAAAAACCCTGGCAGTACAAGAAAAACAGCTCGCGCAGGAGGAAACCGAGCGATCGAACGAGCGGTTCGAGACCTTATCCGCGGTTACGAAGGATGCTATATGGGATTGGAATTTACTGACCGACGAGGTTTGGTGGAATAGCAACTTTTTTGATCTGTTGGGATATGACTCCGAACTACCTGTTCCTACTGCTTCGGAGTGGTCTAAACGGATCCATCCTCACGATACCGAAAAGGTGATCAGCCGGCTGAGAAAGATCCGTGAATCGACGGTCGATTCCTGGGAAGATGAATTCCGGTTTCAATTGTCCGGCGGAGGGTATGGCACTTTGCTGGACCGTACTTATATTTTGAGGGAGGAGGGAGGAAATCCCGTTCGGGCGATGGGAGCGCTGGTGGACACCACCGAACAAACCAGGCTGAGAAGGGAAATGGAAGTTCTATCCCTGATCGCCAGAGAAACGGGCAACAGTGTCATGATCTTCAACAGGCATACAGGGCAGATAAGCTGGGTAAATGAAGGTTTTACCAGGAGTACGGGGTATACGCTCGAAGATGTGAATGGCAAGAATCCATGGCGCCGTCTGACCGGAATGAATACCGAAAAAGGAACGCTGGATTTTATCAGCACACAGATTGCGGACAATAAGCCGTTCTCCTGTGATCTGTCTGTTTATACCAGGGACGGCGAAATGAGAGAGCAGTTTTTAAGCGGGCAGCCTATAAGTGAAGAATCCGGAAGAAATAAGCAGTATTTTATCATCGGCACGGATATCACAGAACGTCGCAGAATGGAGGAAGAGCGGCTGGCCAATAAAATCGAAAGGCAGAAAGAAATTACCCGTATCATGCTGCAAAGCCAGGAAATGGAGCGAAACGCCCTTGGCAGGGAATTGCATGATAATATCAACCAGATCCTGGCCTCGGTGAATTTAAGATTGGGTTATTTCCTGGAGGAGCCGGAGGGCAATATCGATGTTATTGCCGATTGCCGGGATATGCTCCTGAAGGCGATCGCGGAAGCCCGGAACCTTTCGCATCATATGGTCATGCCCCGTTTCAGCGAGCGAAGCCTAAAAGAGGAATTAGAGCTGCTGATTGAAAATTTTAGCTTTTCAAAGAAGGTAGAGATTGAATTATCCAACTTTAATGAAGAGGAACTGTCCTCGTACATCAAAGAAACCCTGTTTCGTATAACCCAGGAACAATTGAGCAATATTGCGAAACATGCGAAGGCGGACAAGATCACCATGCGTCTTTACAGCGAGGATTCGGCCATAAAGATGGAGATACATGACAATGGGATCGGGTTCGACAACCGGCAAAAGCGCAAGGGGATCGGGATCACCAATATTTTAAACCGGGTGGAATCCTACAATGGGATTGCCAGTATTACTTCGAAACCCGGGAATGGGTGTACTTTATTGGTTAGTATTCCCTTACTAACGCAACCACCGGAATGAATCAGCGGAATGGCAAGGCAATTATCTTTTATTGAATACAAGAATATAATTATCTAAAGACTAGTCCAAAAATGAAAAACATGAGAAAAACTTCGATCCTGATTGTGGATGACCATAAATTGATCCGTGAAAGCTGGAATTTTTCGCTGTCTGCATCCCCGGAAATTGGGGAAGTGACCGAATGCGGCGATGGCCAGGAGGCCGTAGTCCTTGCGCAGAAAATACGGCCGGACATTGTGCTGATGGACATCAATATGGAACCTATGAATGGTTTCGACTCGCTGAAACTGATCCGAAAATTCTCGCCTTCCTCCAAAATCATAGCTGTTTCCATGCATTCCCAGCCCGAGTATGCCAAAAAAATGTTTCGCCTGGGCGCCAAAGGCTATATCACCAAGACCTCGACACGGGATGAAATGCTGGCAGCCATTAAAGAAGTAATGGAAGGGGGCACTTTTATTTGTGAGGAAGTAAAAGAGGCATTACTCGATAAGCTAAAGAGTAGAGAAACGCCCGGGACCGTGACGATCAATTCCCTTTCCCGCAGGGAAATGGAGATTGTACAATATCTCCGGTCAGGCCATTCCTCCAAGGAAATCGGGGAAATCCTGCATATCTCCATGAAAACAGTGGAAGTTCACCGGCATAATATTCTCAAGAAGCTGAACCTGAAGAATACCATTTCCCTGATAAATTTTATGAATTCCAATGCTATAGATCTCTGATCAATGACAAATGACCCCTCACAGGTTTTTTCCCGTCAGCTGCCGTACGGCGCCGCGGTAGGTCTCGCCTACAGGCAGTTCCATCTCACCGATAAAAACGCTGTTCTTCCGTACCGCGGTTATACTTTCTACGGAGATAATATAGGATTTGTGGATCCTGATAAACTTATCCCTGGGGAGTTCGGCCTCCATAGTCCTGGCGTTCGTCCTGACCAGCAAAGGCCGCTGGGCACTTCTGAGGTGTATTTTGACATAATCTCCGGAGCCTTCTATCCATATGATATCCGCAAACAGGACCTTGACGAGGCTGTAGTCTACATTTACGAAAAAGTAGTCTGCCGCAGCCGCAGCGGGGCTTGCGGCTGTCCGCAATTGATGCAGTTCCTGCGCTTTATAACAGGCTTTGAGGAACCGGTCCATCCCTACCGGCTTCACGAGGTAATCTACTACGTCCAGCTCAAAACCTTCGGGGGCGAACTTCTTGTAGGCTGTAACCAGAATAACCATAGGCCGTTTGGCAAGGCTTTGAATAAATTGGAGGCCTGTCAAGCCGGGCATCTGAATATCCATAAACATAAGGTCAACCTGGTGCTCCTGCAGTGCCCGCGCTGCTTCAAAAGCATCCCCACAGCTGGCCACCAGTTCCAGGAAGGGAACCTTGCTAATATAATCCGCCACCAGGCCTAACGCCAGGGGTTCATCGTCAATAGCAATACATTTGAGCATTAGTGTAAATTTAGTATCAGTGAAACGGCAAACCAACCTTCGTCCCGGCTGATATGCAAAACCTGCTGGTCTCCATAGAGCAACTTCAACCTCCGGGTGACATTACCCAGCCCTATACCGGAAGTCTTATCCCTGACCTCATCTGAAGCGGGATTGAACCGGTTCTGTACAACGAAATGCAAGACCCCATCGGTGACATGGAGCGAGATCTCAATCAGGGGATCGGCTATCATTCCTACTCCGTGCTTAAAAGCGTTCTCCACGAACGGGATGAGCAGCATGGGTTCTATTTCGTAAAAGCCAGGCGGCACTTCCATCGATACTTTCACCGGCACTTTGGCCCCGAAGCGCTGTCGTTGCAAATCTATATAGCTTTGCAGGTAATCCGCTTCCCTGGCCAGGGGTACCCTCTCTTCATCCGTCTCATAGAGCATATACTGCATGAGGGACGACAGCTTGAGGATGGTAGGCCCCAGTTCTTCCGACTTCATTTGCTCCAGGGCCACCAGGTTGTTGAGGATGTTAAAGATGAAATGCGGGTTGATCTGGGAACGAAGGAAGGACAGTTCGGTCTTAAGGTTCTCTTCCTGCTTTTCCTGTGCCAGCTGGTCCGCCTGCATCTTATCCCTCACCAGCCGGAAGGTAGTACCTATGGCGCTGGTCAGGAGAAAGGCAGGCAGCATAAACCCGGTGGCGCCTTTGAGGCTGAAATGGGGCAGGGCAAACAAATAGTTGAACATACAGCTGTGGATCAGCAGCATGACACCGAATACCAGGGCCAATGCAGCAGCATAAGTGATGTAGCGCCGTCTGTAGAACAGCCTGGGCGTGAGCAGGTACACATTCAGATAAAACGGGCCGATCCAGAGAAGATTGGTGATGAAATTCAGGTAAAAAAATGTCTGGTCGAGCCCGTCGTCATGGTGGTGTGCCATACCGCGGTGACTGTCCAGCAGGTAGGGCAGCGATAAAGCTATCGCCCAGACAACAGCGTGCGTCAGCACCCTAATCGCACGGCCTTGATACCAACTTTTGTTCATCCGTAGAAAATGTTTTTAATGGTCGTATGGATCCTCGCAATGCGAGGATCCATACGCGTAAATATAAGTTATTATTGTTCGCTGCTTTCCACATGCGTATTTTTCCGCTTGAACAGACTGGCATCTATCTTTCCGAAGTTATAGGACAGGTTCAGCCTGACCATCTGCGGATCTTTGAGCCGGCTGTAGTCCTGCGTGAAATAAGTACTGTAGGTATACTGATCCTGGATCCTGCTGCGGAAGAGATCGTTCACGCTGAGCGCCAGGGCCATCTTTCCCGCGAGGAAGGTCTTCTTTGCGGCCACATCCACTTCATAGAAGGACGCTATAAATCCCTGGGAAGCGCTTTGCGATGTCATGTTCGGAGGGCCGGGCTGGTTGGAGTTCGTATTCACGGGCAGGTTGGTCTTCGACTGGTACATACCGGACACCTGAAAAGAAAGACTGGAGGTCACCCGGAAATTCGTATTCAGCTTGCCGAACCAGCTCCACAAGGCCTGCTGAGCCACCGCACCCGTGGTGCCTACATTGATCTTCGAATGATAGACATTCAGATTGGAGGTGAGGTCCCACCATTTGGTAATCGGCAGCTGGGCGGTGAACTCGGCTCCGACCGAATTGCTGGATTCCGCGTTGACATAGGTATTGATCAGGGTGGTGCTGCCGGTGGTGGCGTTCGTATCCTGTTCGATATACCCTGTGATAAGATGGCTGGTGTATTTGTAATAGACGGAGCCCATCAGGGTAGCCTTACCCACGGTCCTGAGATAGGATAGTTCGGCAGACTGGGTGAACTCCGGAACCAGGTTGGGGTTTCCTCGGGTGATATTGAGTTTGTTGGAAGAATCCGTATAAGGCACCAGCTGGTTGAAGTTCGGACGATTTACCCGGCGGGTAACGCTGAGCTGAAGTTCTTGCCCTTCTCCTATTTTCCGGCTGATAAATATGGATGGAAACAGGCTGACGGGATACTGGTTACTGAATGCCTGTCCTGAATTCAGGAGGGTGCCTTTGTAGTTGGAACTTTCTGCCCGGAGGCCGACCTTATAATTAATGCTGCCGATGCTGCTGGCGAGGGTTACATAAGCGGCATAAACATTGTTCTGACTCTTGTAATTGCTGGCGGCCGAGGGCACCAGCTCGTAAGCGGCTGAGTCGGTGTTGTAGGTATAGTTGTCATTGATATTCAACCGGCTTTGCAAGGCAGCCCGCAAGCCGGCTTCCACAGTAGTCTTGGCTGTCAGCGGATTGGTAAAATCGGTCTGGAGGATGATGTTGTGATCATTCCCGCTGCCCTGGATCTTTTGCAGTTCGGTGCTGGACAGGGCGGATCCGCTGCCATAGGTGTAGTAATTGGTAGTATAGAGGGAGTTACTGGTGGCGCTGCCTGAAAAATAGCTGGCATCCGCCGTCCATTCTTCCTTATCCTTCTTAAAGAGCTGCTTGATGCCCAGGGTAGCGCCTCTGCCGTTGAAGGTATGCGGAGCGCTGATCTCTTCCTGGCTATACTGGCTGATCTTGCCGGCCGTGTAGAGGCTGTCCGTATTCATGGTAATATTCGAGGTGTTGGTGCTGCTATGGTGCATGGCGAACCCGGTAAGGGAAAGCGTTGTCCGGTTGGTGAGGAAATAGTCCAGCCCTACCCGGCCGAAGAACATGGAGCCTTTGGAGGTATCCAGTTGTTGCTGGTTCAGAAAGGTATTGGGGCTGGTGCTCAGGTTCAGCCGGTCGATGGAGCTGGTGGAGCGGTCCCGCTGAAGCCTCGTATTGATGTCTGCCGAAAAGTTGATCTTGTTTTCCCGTACGTTGAGACTGGCGCCTGCATTGCCTCCGCCATAACTATCGGCCCCCGCCCTTACGCTGCCGTTGTAGCCCGTCTTCCGGTTCTTCTTAAGAACGATGTTGAGGATGCCGGCTCCGCCCCCTGAAGCGTCGTATTTTGCGGAAGGGTTGGTGATGACTTCCACGCTCTCGATCGCGTCGGAGGGGATTTCGTCCAGGGTCAGGGTAGTTGGCTTGCCGTCTACCATCAGTTGTGGGGAGGCCCCTCTTAAGGAGATATTGCCATCGATATCGACATTGACACTTGGCACATTCTTAAGGATGTCCAAACCGGTTCCTCCTACGCTCGTTATATCCTTGGAGACGTTGAAGACCTTCTTTTCCATGTCCATTTTTATAGTGGGTTTGGAGGCCGTGACGATTACCTGCTGCAGCTCCTTGCCATCCGGGACCAGATGAAGGTCGCCCAGGTCCTTGTCGGAAGACTGGGGAGTCAGTGTGACTTCTTTTGCCAGCGATGTATACCCAATGGCGGAAATCGCCAGCTTAAGCGGCGTATTCAGCGGCAGGTCTTCCAAAGAAAAATCGCCATTACCCTGGGTGGCGCCTCCTTTGAGCAATTGGTCCTTACGTTTGCCTGAACCCGGGTCTGTGGAGACTTTGAGGATCAGGACGGATACCTGGCCGATCCCATGCCCTGTGGAATCAACGAGTTTACCATACAAATGGCCTGAAGCCGGGCCGCCGGGGGCGCCTCCATTATGTGCCGGAGGCTGGGCCTGGGCAAAGGTAATCCCGATTACCATCAGTGCACCAAGAATCAGTAATAGCTTTTTCATGCGGTAAAACTAGGCTGATACGGTTAGGTGGGCGGGCGACTTGCGAAGAACCCGGAAAAGATTGCGGTAAACCGGGAAGTTCCCGCACATTTGCTACACTTGTTGAATTTTATTAATTTCAGTACTCGGCAGAAACAATATGAATTCATACCAAACTACTGAGAGCATCGCTGGCCATGGATTTTTATCCGGTGGCGGTGAAATGGGCCAGCGTATCCGGGAATTCGATTGGGAATCGACGTCTGCCGGTCCTCCTGGCTGCTGGCCTCAAAGCCTTCGTACTACGATCAGCACAATCCTGCATTCCAGATTTCCGATGTTCTTATGGTGGGGGCCGGACCTGCTCTGTTTTTATAATGATGCATATCGTCCCAATCTGGGGCAAAACGGGAAGCACCCTTCTATTTTAGGTCAAAAGGCAGCCATAGCCTGGGCAGAGGTCTGGGACGTCATAAAACCCCTGATCGATCAGGTATTGACGAAAGGCGAATCTACCTGGAACGAAGATCAGCTGATCCCCATCTACCGAAACGGTAGGATTGAAGATGCCTACTGGACATTCAGCTACAGCCCGGTAAACGATGAGGCCGGAAAACCTGCCGGCGTATTGGTTATCTGTAACGAAACCACAGAAAAAGTCATCCAGTATCGTCAGTTAAAAGAGAGTGAGTCGATGTTCAGATCTCTGGCGGATTCATCGCCGGTAATGATCTGGGTCTTGGAGGCCGATGGAAAATTATCTTTTTTAAATCATACCTGGTTCGAATATACGGGGCAGGAGCTGCAGCAGGCATTGACACAGGCATGGATGGAGGTGATCCACCCGGAGGATTACCAGGCTATCTACGATGCTTATGTAGCCGGAATGACGAAGAAGACTCCTTATTCGGTCGAGATCCGGATCAAGGATAAGGCCGGGGATTACCGGTGGTTCCTGACCAATGGCGTCCCCCGTTATCTGCCGAATGGGGATTTCGACGGGTTCCTTGGAACGGTGACCGATATCGACGATATCAAAAGAGCCGAGAAAGAAAACAGGAAGTTGGTGGCTATCCTGGAATCCAGTCAGGAATTTGTCGGAATGGCCGGGCTCGATACATATGTCGAATACATCAATCCGGCTGGATTGAAATTACTGGGCTGGGATCGTTTTGAAGGGCGGCAGATAATGGATTGCGTCTATCCGGCAGACAGGGAATGTGCCATGGAGCTGTTGCCGAAGATTATAGAAAAAGGATTCTTCCAACAGGAGATCCGTTTCTGGAATGAACGTACAGGTGTGCCTTTCTGGATACAATGGAATGGAATGACCATTGTAGATTCACACACCGGGGAAATCACTTCCCTGGCAACCATCAGCCCGAATATCACTGAACGGAAGGAAGCGGAACAGGCATTGACCGAAAGCGAGGAACGATTCCGCACCCTGGCGGAGACGCTGCCGCAGCTGGTATGGATGACGGATGAGAAAGGCAGTCAATTATATGCCTCTTCCCGCTGGAAAGAATATACGGGCATAGAACCTACCGGGATAGAAACCTGGCAGCAGATCATTCATCCGAAAGACCTGGAGCATATCGGGCGGAAATGGATGAATAGCCTGGACAAGGGCGTCCTATACCGCGCGGAGGTCAGGCTGAAAGACCGGTCGGGTTCTTATCGCTGGCATTCCGTCCAGGGGGAACCGATCCGGAATGAAAAGGGAGAAGTGATCAAATGGATCGGCTCCTTTACAGATATTCACACTCAAAAAGAAAGCGAACAGCAATTGGAAGCGCTGGTGGTGCAGCGAACAGCCGATCTGGCCCGCTCCAATGAAGACCTGGAGCAGTTTGCCCATGTAGCAAGCCATGACCTGAAAGAACCGGTGCGAAAAATAAAGCTGTTTTCCAACCGGCTGCAGGAAGAGATGAATGATACGCTACCGGAGAGAGGGAAAATCTATCTTGACAAGATCCAAAGGGCGGCGGGCCGTATGATCAAGATGATAGAAGGCGTACTGGCTTATTCCTCCAACGATCATTCGACGGAGCTGATCGAAAAAGTGAACTTACAGGAAATTGTCAGGGATATCATAACAGACCTGGACATGCTGATCCAGGAAAAAAGGGCAAGGATATATTACCAGGAGCTACCAACTTTTGAAGGAGCTACGGTACTGATCTATCAGCTTTTTTATAACCTGCTCAATAATTCATTGAAGTTCTTAAGGACGGATATCCTGCCGGAAATACATATAACCAGCGAGCGGGTATCGATGGAAGAAAAGGAATACTTTAAAATCCGGATACGGGACAATGGCATCGGCTTTAAACAGGAGTATGCTCAAAAGATATTCGAGTCTTTTGCCAGGCTGCATTCAAAGGATAAATATGAGGGTACGGGACTCGGTCTGGCCCTCTGCAAAAAAATCATACAGCGCCATCATGGGACCATCTCGGCCTCCGGAGAGCTGAATAAAGGCGCTACTTTCGAGGTGCTGCTGCCGGTCATCCAGGAGAACAGGTCTGTATAAGGGTGAATGGGGAGATCCGCCTGCGAGTTCTGGTAGGGCTACCGCTCATGGAAATCCGGGATTTTGTCAAAAATAGTTGAAGTAATTTCGGGATATGGCAAGACGGATCTCAGGATATTATTGGTGCTTACAGCTCGGTGGATGGGGCTTATTTCTGCTTCTGCCTTTATTAAACTTACCGGGCAACCATGCATTTGAGAAATCATTGATCTATATATTGCCGGGCCTGCTGACTACCCATCTGTTAAGAACTATTATCCTCCGCTATGGCTGGTTGGAGCTGCCCCTTAAAAAGGGATTGCTTCGCTTATTTGCAGGAGCCTTATCGGCCTGTATCCTGGCGGCACTGCTCAGTGAGTCAGCGCAACAACTGGCTGAAATAAAAATCCCGCAATCACCGCACTATTTATCGACCCGGTCTGTTTATAGACAAACGATCAACTATATTTTCCCTATCCTATCCTGGGCGATGATCTATGCCTTGCACTATTATGCCCGTAAGATCCATAAAGAAGATATAAAGAGAAGGGAGTTGGAATTACGTTTGGAAGAGAAAGAGCTTCAGGCACGAGGATTGTCTGTGAGTATCGATTTACTCATCGACTCTTTGAACCGTATTCAAACTTCGATCGATGAAAATCCGGCCCGCTCCCGTGAAGAGATCACCGAATTCAGTAATTTATTGCGTAGGGGATATTTAAATCCACTACCTTTCCATCCATCTAATATAAATCAAGCCCAATAAAACAATGAGTATACGCGTCCTGTTGATTGACGATGATGGTGATGATGCAGAGATATTTTCGGATGCGCTTAAAGAAGCAGGAGTAAGCGATGCTTTTGATTATTTTGATGACGGCTTAAAAGCCATCGAAAAACTGACAAATGGCGCCAGTGTCCCGAATATTATTTTTCTGGATATCAATATGCCTTCCATCAGTGGTTGGGAATGTCTCCGGGAAATAAAAAAACTGGCGGCTTTACAGCATATTCCTATTGTAATGTATTCAACGTCCAATCTTCATAATGAAGGCATCAGCGCAAGAGATATCGGAGCCGCCGCTTTTTTGACCAAACCCGATAATTTCCGGGAATTGAAAAACAAGCTGGTTAATCTGTTTAATGAGCTTTTGGATTCCAGGAATCTTCTGTTAAGAATACTCAAGCGGCGCAAGCCATAGAAATAATAACGGTAAATGCACCTGTGGGCTCCATATGCAAGGCAATATTTACCCCGGCATCATCGGCTACCCGCAACATACCGGTAAGACTGTTCATTTCAGCCGAGTACGTGAATTTTTCGGCATTTTTCACCAATAATTGGATTTGATTTCCTTTAAACACGGTTTCTATCCATATACAGGCGTTGCAACTGCTGTAAATCGCGTTGCCGATAAGTCCGTCAATGATAAATGCCAGGGTATTCTCGTCTGTTAGAGCAACATGTTTTTTATCGACGTTATTGACGATAAAGCTCTTTTTAGCAACAGCCCGGGGCATCAGGCCGCTCTGCAAACGGCTCACCAGCCGGTGGAGGGATACAGCTTCGTTCGAAAGTTGGTTAGAGGTTGAGGTTTTCATATATTATTGGGGGTTTTAAAAACAAGATTGCCCTCTATGATAAATCCCCGGCACGCATGCCAGGGATTTATATCAAATACATAGTCATTGTTCAATTTCCTTGAAATGCATTTAAAATTAAATTTAAAATACATCCCGGATAAAATATCCCGTTTCCATTCTCCATTTTTAAGAGATTGAGATAATATAGCACTAAAGCCATCCACTTATTTTTAATGGAGCCAGGAATATTATGGAATGTCCGAAGCTCTCCTGCCTGAAATCCAGGATACGATAATATGAATACTGGTTTAAAAAACCGTACCATGCGGGGGTATGGGATGACCGATTTCCCAGTGAAGCCCGAAAGGATCGGTGAGGCGTCCCAGTTTCCAGCCGTGCTCCTCTCCTACCGGGAAAACTTCCGATGCGCCTGCGTCCAATGCCTTTCTAAAAAAGGTTTCGGGATCCGAAATGGTTAAAATCATCCGAACCGTCCCCCCACCAAGCGGCTGAGGATTATCCTTGCTCCCGTCCGAAGATTCGCCGCTGATCCAAAATTCTGCTCCCTGAACGGAAAGCCTTACTACCAATCCCCCATCGGGGATTTCGAGGCGGTAGACTTCTATGGCTCCAAAGGCAGTTTGATACCATTCGGTTGCTTTGGCGCCGTCTTTAACGGACAGCCAGGGTGCGATGGAAGTTGGGATGGTATTGGTCATGGTATTTATTTTTCAAAGGTCCATTTTCCCAGGCCGATCGAAGTTATGATATCTGCCCAGGTCTCGAAGCCTACCCTTTGCCCTTACCCTTCTTCACCGGGGCCTTCTTACTCATCTCCTGCGCGATGATCGCCGGCGGATGTTCGCTGATATAGGTGCCGCCATGTTTGAGACGGCCTTTGCCATTCTTCTTTGTCCAGAATTGCAGGGGGGTGGGAGCGCTGAACTGCCCTCCGTAGTAGCTGACGCTGAAACGCACGTCGGAGCCTCTGCCATACTGGTCGCCACCGACCAGGCCAATGGGAGTTCCTGCCTCTACGAGCTGCCCGGGTTTCACGAAGGCGCCGTCCTTCTTCAATACCCCATACTGACCGAAAGAGCAATCGCCGTGGACGATCTCTACAAAATTCCAGCTTCCGGTCGTGGTGGCGCCGGCATCATTCTCCGTATTGCTGACATCCACCGCA
>Ga0179596_10000139_pt1 | contig 54656 bp, 53 predicted proteins | sample CZODoug1_1_08_16_FD_155494 | JGI IMG/M metagenome (GOLD analysis project Ga0179596, IMG submission 155494) | Vadose zone soil fungal communities from Angelo Coast Range Reserve, California, USA - CZODoug1_1_08_16fungal (Illumina Assembly) | ecosystem: Environmental > Terrestrial > Soil > Vadose... | reverse complement strand
GACTTGGTAACGCTCCGGCAAGCTGCTCCCCCTTTTTCAAGAGACTTTCCCCCAAGCCGTTTTCCCTCGCCAGCTCAAGCTGAGGTCCGAGCCGCGCTTCGCGCCAGAACTCGCTCCAGGAAGGCGATCGCCGATTGAGCTGGGGAGTTCTCCCGATATAGTTGTCTCGCCGCCAGCCGAAGAATTCTCCGTGGACCGAATGGACGGCGGCGAGCGCGCGCCCGAGAGCCGCGTAGTCGCCGTTTCCGCGCAGCTCAAGGTGCTCGAGCACGAGGAATGCTTGCTCGCCCGCTTGACCTTGGCACAGCGGGACGGGAACTCGGGCGCCGGCCGCGGAAAGCGCGGCGAGGCCGTCGGCTTCGGCAGCGAAATTGTCGCGCTCCGAGCGGGCGTTTGTTTTGGCGAAATATCTGCGACCGCCGCCCTCGAGCAGCAGGCATCGGTGGATGCAACCTCCCGCGACAGGCGTCGCGCGCTCGATCCGGAACGAGCCCGCGACATCTGAAACGGATGTCTGCAGTGCGGCGAGAAGCTCTCCCGATGGGCCTCCCATCACTGCGGGATCACGGTGCCGGGTCGGCCTTCAGCAATCTGCGCGCGCGGCCGATCGCGGCACGCACCTGCACCGGCGCGGTGCCGCCGACGTGCGAGCGGCTCGCTATGGAGCCCTCGAGAGTGAGCACGCGGTAGACGTCTCTTTCCACTTTGGAGGAGAAGCGGCGCATCTCCTCGAACGGCAACTGTTCCAGACCCAGCCCGGATTTTTCGGCGAAGCGCACCGCCCGCGCGACCGCTTCGTGGGCGTCGCGAAACGCGAGTCCCTTTCTTACCAGGTAGTCGGCAAAGTCTGTCGCCGTGGCGAAGCCTTCCTTGGCCGCGGCGTGCATCGCAGCCGCGTTGACCCGGATGCCGGCGATCAACTCGGCGAAAACGGCGAGCGTATCGCGCAGGGTATCCGCCGCGTCGAACAGCGGCTCCGTGTCCGCCTGATTGTCCCTGTTGTAGGCAAGAGCCTGTCCCTTCATCAAAGTGAGCAGCGCGACGAGATCACCGGCAACCCTCCCTGTCTTGCCGCGCGCGAGCTCCGGAACGTCGGGGTTCTTCTTCTGAGGCATGATGGATGACCCCGTGCAAAAGCGATCCTCCACGGCGATGAACCCGAAACGTGGATTGCTCCAGAGAATCAACTCCTCCGAAAAGCGCGAGAGATGAATCATCGCAAGAGCCGCACAGCCGCAGAACTCGATCGCGAAGTCTCGATCGGAGACCGCGTCCAGGGAGTTTTCGCTCACCGTTTCGAACCCCAGCTCGCGCGCGACCTTCTTGCGGTCGATCGGAAAGGAGGTTCCGGCGAGCGCCGCCGCCCCGAGCGGGAGGCAATTCACGCGGCGCCGGCAGTCGGCAAGGCGCGAGCGGTCGCGCTCGAGCATCTCGAAGTACGCGAGCAGGTGATGCCCGAAAGTCACCGGTTGGGCGACCTGCAGGTGGGTGAAACCCGGCATCACGGTGGCGGCGTGCTTTTCCGCCAGATCGAGGAGCCCGCGCTGCAGTTTTCGCAGGAGGCTCCTGATCTCGTCGATCGCCTCGCGCAGCCACAGGCGCAGGTCGGTTGCGACCTGATCGTTTCGCGAGCGGGCGGTGTGCAGGCGCTTCCCCGCCTCCCCGACGAGAGCGATCAGCCGCCGCTCGATGTTGACGTGGACGTCCTCGGCCGAGATCGACCAGCGAAACCTTCCCGTTTCGATTTCGCGGGAGATCCTGGAAAGGCCGCGCTCGATCGCCTTGAGATCCGCCGCCGTCAGGATCCTAACGGCGCGCAGCATGCGCGCGTGTGCAAGGGACGCCCGGATGTCGTGGGGCGCGAGGCGCCGGTCAAAACCAACCGAGGCGGTGTAGCGCGTGACGAGCTCGGATACCGGTTCGGCGAACCGCCCGGACCAGAGTTTCTTGCCGGGCTTGGGGTTCGCTGCCATGGTTGCCTGTAAAATGCACCGAAGTCGTGAGGCGCGCGGCTCATGGCCGCGAGCGCCGACTTTCGCGTGCGCACAAAAGTGCAAAGTATACGGCAAAACGACCTGCCCGACGCCCTGCCGGACTTCCGCAATCTGGGCGTGATATCGCGCATCCTGCTTTCCGTCAACGCGCTCGCCCTGCTTTTCGCGCTGGCGCGCTCGCGGGAGATCGGCGAGTTCGCCGCAAAAGTCACCGAGATCGCAGGGTCGCTCGAACCTATATTGCTCGTCGTGGTGATCTTGCTTTACGCGGGGTCGACGCTGCTCGAGCGGCTCGCGTACGTTCACGGCCTGCTGGCGGTCCTTGCGATCGTGCTTGCGGTAACCGCCGCGCTCTTCCCGTTCCAGACCTTGCTCGGCGGAAGCGGTGAGTGGCGCGAATTCGCGTGGAGCCTCGGGCACGCGGCGCTCGGGACAGGAGCGATTGCCTGGTATTTTCACCTTCGCAACCGGGCGTTTTCGCCGGCGATCTCAGAAGCGCGGCTGCAGGCTCTTCAGGCCCGCATCCGGCCCCATTTCCTTTTCAACACTCTGAACGCCGTGCTTTCACTGATTCGCAAGGATCCGAAGCGAGCCGAGGGCGCCCTGGAGGATCTGGCGGAGCTGTTCCGCACCGTCATGGTCGACAATCGCCAGCTGATCGCTCTCGGAGACGAGCTCTCGTTGTGCCGTCAATATCTCAACTTGGAGCAGCTGCGCTTGGGTGAGCGCCTCCGGGTCGATTGGCGGTTGGATCCGGCCATCGAGGATGCTCTGGTGCCGCCGATGCTCCTGCAGCCCCTTGTGGAAAACGCCGTCTACCACGGAATCGAGCCGGGAATCGCGCCCGGCGTGATCGAGGTGCGCATCGAGCGCCGGGACGACCGCCTGTGGCTGCATTTGGCCAATCCGTACCACGAAGACTATCAACACCGCCAGGGAAATCACATGGCGCTTGCCAACATCCGCGAGCGCCTGCAGCTCCATTTCGACGTCGAGGCAACCCTGGACACACGCATCGCCGACGGCCGCTACGAAATCGGCATCGCGATTCCCTATCGCACCAGCGTATGACCCCGATCAGAGTGGTCATCGTCGACGACGAGGAACCGGCCCGCGACCGCTTGCGCGAGCTTCTGGAGGACTGCCGCCGAGAACTGCCGCATTCCATTGCGGGCGAAGCGGCGAACGGCGTGGAGGGCTTGCAAATCGTCGCCGCGGCGGAAGCGGAGATCGTCCTGGTCGATATCCACATGCCTGAAATGAGCGGCATCGAATTTGCAAGGCACCTGCAGATTCTGGAGCGGCCGCCCGCCGTGATTTTCGTCACCGCGCACGATCGGTACGCGGTCGAGGCGTTCGAGGTCAACGCCGTGGACTACCTGACCAAGCCGGTTCGCGCGGTGCGGCTCCTCACCGCTCTGAAGAAGGCCGCAAACGGCGCACGGTTGGCGCGCGGCGTGCTCGAGAGCATCGATCCGGCCCCGCGGCGCTTCTTCAGCGTTGCCGAGCGCGGGCGCGTGACTCTCGTCCGCGTCTCGGACGTGATTTACCTCAGAGCCGAGCTCAAATACGTCACCCTACGGACCCGCACCGGTGAGCACTTGGTCGAAGAGTCGCTTACGCAGCTCGAGCAGGAATTCACCGGCGTGTTCGTGCGGATTCATCGCAATTGCCTGGTGGCGCGTCGATGGGTACGCGGTGTCGAGCGCGGCGCCGAGACCGAAGGCGAAGTCGGGTGGTCGGTGGTCCTGGAGGGAGTCGACGAAAGGCTGCCGGTGAGCCGCAGGCAATGGGCGCAGATCAAGGCGCTCGTAAGCTAGGGAAGAAGACTTGAATCAGAGTTCTGAACGAATCGTCATCGCGTCGCGCAGAAGCCGGCTCGCGATGTGGCAGTCCGAGCACGTCGCGGGCGAGCTCAAGCGCCTGTATCCGCATTGCGAGGTGAGCATCCTCGGAATCACGACGCGAGGCGACCAGATCGTCGATCGGCCGCTCGCCCAGATCGGCGGCAAGGGCCTTTTCGTCAAGGAACTCGAGGCCGCGCTCGAGGTCGGGCGGGCCGATATTGCCGTGCACTCCGCGAAGGACGTTCCGATGCGCCTGCCCGAGCCCTTTTGCCTGGCGGCGATCACCGCGAGAGAGGACCCGCGCGACTGCCTCGTATCGAACCTGAGCGCGACCCTCGAAGCGTTGCCGCCGGGAAGCATCGTTGGAACGTCCAGCCTGCGACGCGAGGCGCAATTGCGCGAGCGCCATCCGGCACTGAGAGTGCATCCATTGCGCGGCAATCTCGACACGCGGCTGGCCAAGCTCGATCGGGGAGAGTGCCAGGCAGTGGTGCTCGCCGCAGCCGGGCTCAAGCGGCTCGGTCTTGCGGCGCGAATCCGAGCGATGCTCGAACCCGAGCAGAGCCTGCCCGCGCCCGGGCAGGGCGCGCTCGTGATCGAGTGCCGAGAGGACCGGAGCGAACTGCTGCGGCGACTGGCTCCGCTCGGGGATTTCGACACATCGGCTTGCGTGCTCGCCGAGCGCGCGCTGAGCCGCGCATTGTCGGGCGATTGCCAGCTGCCCCTCGCGGCGTACGCCGTGACAAGCGGGGCGGAGATTCGCCTGCGGGGTCTCGTGGCGATGCCCGACGGCAGCAAGGTCGTGCGCGCGGAATCGATCGGCCCGATCGCGGCGCCGGAAGAACTGGGTGAGGTGCTCGCGGCGAAATTGCGGGCCCTCGGCGCGGACGCCATTCTCGAGTCTTTGTCATGAGCGAGGGACCGCTCTCGGGCCGCGGTATCGTGGTCACTCGCCCGCGCGAGCACGCTTTGGCGCTTGCCGAGCGGATCCGCGCGGCAGGCGCCAATCCGATTCTCTTTCCCACCATCGAAATCCTGCCTCCTGAAAATGCGGCGGCGGTCTCAGGTCTGATTGCGCGCCTGGACGAATTTCAGCTCGCGGTTTTCGTCAGTCCGACGGCGGCGATGCGTGGGCACGCGATGGTCACGGCGAGCCGGAACTGGCCGAAGGGCCTGCGTGTGGCCGCCGTGGGGATCGGGACCGCAAGTGCACTCGAGGAACGAGGGTTCCATTCGGTGATAGCGCCTGCCGGCGAGGGCGACAGCGAGGCGCTCGCCGAACTTCCCGACCTGCAGGATCTGCAGGGGCGCTCGGTCGTGATCTTTCGCGGGCAAGGCGGGCGCGATTGGCTGCGAACGAGACTTCAAGCGCGGGGCGCGCGAGTCGAGTATGCCGAATGCTACCGTCGCGCGCGGCCCGACGCCGACGCGGGAGGGCTCCTCGCCCGCTGGCAGAGCGGCGGAATCGAAGCGGTCTCGATTACCAGCGCCGAAGGCCTGGGGAATTTCTTCGAAATGCTGGGCCCTACCGGCAGGGGATACTTGCGCGCGACCCCGGTGTTCGTGCCGCATCCGCGGATCGCGCTTGCCGCCAGGAAGCTCGACGTGCGGGAGGTTGTAGTGACAGGGCGCGGCGATGTTCGCACCGTCTCTGAGATGGCGGCTTTTTTTGCTAAAGTATGATCGCCTCTCATCAGGAGTCGGCTCACGCATGGATAACGACACCGCACCCGCGTCCGGCACTCGGGAAGCTTCGAAGCCCAGAGCCTGGCGAATTTCGCCGACTGCGACCGCATTCGGGTTGGTCGCACTGCTTTTCGCTTGGCAGTGGTACGACGGTCGCATCCGGATCGACGCGCTGCGCGGCGAGCTCGCTCAGCGCGTGCGCGAAAGCGAGTCCGACAGCCGCGACGCCCGCCTCTCCGCGAGACAGGCACAGGAGACGGCGCGCGAGGCGCAGGCGAAGCTCGCGCAGGTCGAGTTGAAGGTCGCGGAATTTCAGAATCAGCAGATCGGCCTCGAGGCGCTCTACCAGGAGCTGTCGCGCAGCCGCGACGAATGGGTGATCGCCGAAATCGAGCAGATCCTCACCATTGCCTCGCAGCAACTGCAGCTCACCGGTAACGTTCAGGTGGCCTTGTCCGCGATGCAGACGGCCGACGCGCGCCTGGCGCGCTCGGGCCGCCCCCAGTTCCTGCCACTGCGCAAGGTTTTCTCCCGCGATATCGAACGCCTCAAAACCGCGCCCAGCCTGGATGTTCCGGGCCTTGTCGCAAAATTGGACCAATTGATCGCGGGCGTGGATTCCCTGCCGCTCGTGCAGGAAGCCCGGCCGCAGGCGACGGCTGCTGCCAAGCCCGAGTCCGCTGGACTATGGGAAAGGCTGGTCGCGGAGTTGCTCGGCGAGCTCAAGCAGCTCGTCAGGATCGAGAACATGGAAGGCTCGGACCCGGCCTTGCTCAGCCCGCCGCAGGCGTTTTTCCTGCGCGAGAACCTGAAACTGCGTCTGCTGAACGCGCGCCTTGCGCTCCTTGCGCGCGACGAAGCCGCGTACCGCAGCGACGTGAGGGTCGCGGCAAGCTGGCTGGAGCGCTACTTCGACACGCGTTCTCGCGCCGCCGTGGCGATGGCGTTGACGCTGAAGCAGCTCGGCTCGGGCAGCATAGGGGTCTCGCTTCCGACGATCGGCGAAAGCCTCGCGGCAGTGCGCGCTTACAAGCCAATTCGGAAGCAGGCCGGGCAATGAGAGGGCTGCTTTGGTTGCTCGTCCTATCGGCGCTCGCAGTCGCCCTTTCGCTGGCAATGCGAGGCCACGGAGCTTACGCGCTGTTCGTGCTGCACCCGTGGCGCGCCGAGATTTCGCTCAACCTGCTCGCTGTGCTTCTGATCGTCGTCCTCGCGGCCGCTTACTTTCTGCTCAGAGTAGTGTGGCATGCCCTGAGGCTTCCTTCACATGTGCGCGCTTTTCGTGAACGACGCCGGGATGAAAAGGGACGCGCAGCGGCGCTGGGGGCGATCCAGGCGCTCTTCGAGGGCCAGTTCGTCCGCGCCGAGAAACTCGCCTCGGGGGCTGCCGAGCTCGGCGCAACACCCGGTCTCGCGAGTCTTCTTGCAGCACGTGCGGCGCAGAGACTGCGGCAATTCGGCCGGCGCGATCAGTGGCTCGAGCGGGCGAAAGAAGGAGATGGTGAGTGGCGTCTCGCTCGTTTGATGACTGCGGCGGAGCTCCTGCTGGAGGAACGGCGCTTCCTCGAAGCGCGAGCCGTTCTGCGCGAACTGAACGCGGGCCGGCCCCGGCATGTTGCGGCGCTGTTGCTGTCGCTGCGCGCGGAGCAGGGCATGGCAAATTGGGACGAGGTTCTCCGCGTGGCGAACTTGCTGGAGAAACGGGATGCGATGCCTCCGGAAGTCCTCGACAGCGTGCGCGTCAACGCCCGCATCGCGATACTGTCGCGCAAGGCTGCCGATCGGGAAGGCCTCGCCCGGCATTGGGAAGACACGCCGCGCTCCGAGCGCTTGCGTCCCAAGATCGCCGCCGCCGCCGCGCGCGCCTTCATCGAGCTCGGGGATTGTCGCAAGGCCCACCGGATCATCGAGGAAGCGCTTGAGAAGGACTGGGACGGAGCGCTCGCCCTGCTCTATGGAGAATGCACCGACGAGGACGCGTCCGAGCGCCTCGAGCGGGCCGAACGGTGGCTGAGCGAGCGTCCGGGAGAAGCGGAATTGCTGCTGACGCTGGGCCGCTTATGCGTGCAGCGCGAGTTGTGGGGAAAGGCTCAAAGTTACCTCGAAGCAAGCGTCGCCACGCAGCCGACGCGAGCGGCACACGTCGCGCTCGCGCGCCTCTTCGAGCACATCGGGCGAAACGAGGAAGCCAGCCGGCATTTTCGCGCGAGCGCCGACCTCGGGTCTGCGGGACTGGCATTGGAGTGAAAGCCCGGCCGGGTGAGGTTCAAATGCCGAGTCCGGCGAGCTGCTTCTCCGGATAGCGTGTGCCCGAGGCAACGCCGGGAGGAAACATTTTCGCGAGCTGGGCGATCTCCGCCGCGCTCAGAGTCATGCCGGCCGCGGCCGCGTTTTGTTCGAGATAATTGCGCCGTTTCGTTCCCGGGATGGGCACGACGTCCGGTCCTCGAGCCAGCACCCAGGCGAGCGCCACCTGCGCCGGTGTGATCTTGTGGGCCGCGGCGATCGCTTCGAGCGGTTGCAGCAGGGCGACGTTGCGTTTGAGGTTGTCGGGGCTGAAGCGCGGGTGATCGCGCCGTCTATCCTTCGACTGGAGCGCGTCCAACGTCTTGATCGTCGCCGTAAGGAACCCGCGGCCAAGGGGTGAATACGCCATAAAGGCGACCCCGAGCTCGCGGCAGGCGGGGAGGATATCCTTTTCCACGTCGCGCGACCACAGCGAGTACTCGGTCTCGAGCGCAACGAACGGATGCACCTTGTGCGCGCGCCGGAGGGTCGCCGCGCCCGCCTCGGAAAGCGCGAGATAGCGCACCTTGCCCTGGGTGAGAAGCTTTTTCATTGCGCCCACGGTATCCTCGATCGGTACCTTGGGGTCGACGCGATGCAGCCCGTAGATATCGATCACTTCCACGCCGAGGCGCTTGAGCGAGGCATCACAAGCTTGCGGCACGTAACCGGGGTGACCTGCCGAAAGGCCTTCGGGAAGCTTGAAGCCGCTCAGGCCCACATTCCCGAATTTCGTGGCGAGGAGCACCCGGTTGCGTTTGCCTTTGATCGCGCGCCCGACCAATTCTTCGTTGGCTCCAGCGCCGTAGGCGTCCGAGGTGACGATCAGGTTCACGCCGAGATCGATGGCGCGATGAATGGTCGCGATCGATTCCGATTCGTTCGGCTCGCCGTAGATTCCCGTCATTCCCATACAGCCCAGGCCCAGCGCCGAGACGGCGGGCCCATTCTTCCCAAGCTTGCGAGTGTCCATGAGCTCCTCTCTCCACGATCATTCGCCGAGCCAATCCCTCGCACGCAGGAAGTCCCGATAGAGTGTTCCTTCCGGACTCGACGGGTCCGGCTTCCAGTCGTAACGCCACTTCACGAGCGGGGGCAGGGACATCAATATCGACTCGGCGCGGCCGGCCGACTGCAAGCCGAACAACGTGCCGCGATCATAAACGAGATTGAACTCCACATAGCGGCCGCGGCGATAGGCCTGGAAGTCTCGCTCACGCTCGCCGTAAGGAATACCTTTCCGGCGCTCAAGTACCGGAACATAGGCCGGAAGGAAATGGTCGCCGACGCTGCGAGCAAGCTCGAAGCACGAATCGAAACCGCTCTCGTTCAAATCATCGAAGAAGATGCCGCCGATGCCGCGCGGCTCGCCGCGGTGCTTGAGATAAAAGTACTCGTCGCACCAGCGTTTGAAGCGGGGATAGTACTCGGGCCCGAATGCCTCGAGCGCCTGCCTGCACGTGGCGTGAAAGTGGCGCGCGTCTTCGTCGAACCCGTAATAGGGTGTCATATCCATTCCGCCGCCGAACCACCAGATCGGCTCGCTTTGCGGCTTGGTCGCGACCAGGAACCGCACGTTCATGTGAACGGTAGGGACGAAGGGATTGCGCGGATGCAGCACCAGCGACACGCCGGTGGCCTCGAATGCGCGGCCGGCCAGCTCGGGCCGCGCGGCGCTCGCCGAAGGTGGGAGCCGCTCCCCGTGTACCCGGGAGAAATTCACTCCGCCGCGCTCGAACACGCCCCCATCCTCGATGATGCGGCTCTCACCGCCGCCGCCTTCGTCCCGCTGCCAGTGATCGCGGCGGAAGCTGCGTCCTTCGACGCGCTCCAGCTCCGCGACGAGGCGGTTCTGCAGCTCAAGAAGATAAGCGTGGACCGCGGCCGGGTTCATCGAACCGATTCACAGGTCAGAGCTTTCGCGCGGCGGCGCGGTGCCCGATGTCGCGCCGATACTGCATGCCCTCGAAGCGGATGCCTTCCGCGACTTCGTAGGCGCGCCGCTGCGCCATCTTGATCGAGTCCCCGAGGGCAGTCACGCACAGCACGCGCCCGCCGTTGGTGACAATGGCGCCATCCTCGAGCGCCGTACCCGAGTGAAACACCCGGAAGTCTTCTGCCGCCGCGGGGAGTCCCGTTACGACGTGGCCCTTTTCCGGCGCGTCGGGATAACCCGGGGCGGCGAGAACCACCCCCAGCGCAGCGCGGCGGTCCCATTCCGCCTTGACGCGGTCGAGCCTCCCGTCCATGGCGCTCTCGATCAGCTCGGACAGATCGCTTTTCAAGCGCAGCAGAATCGGCTGCGCTTCAGGATCGCCGAGGCGGCAGTTGAATTCCAGCACGCGGGGATTGCCCGAGCCGTCGATCATGAGGCCGGCGTAGAGGAACCCGGTGTAGCGGTGGCCTTCCCCGGTCATTCCTGCGAGCACGGGCTGGATGATCTCGCGCACCACGCGGGCGTGCAGCTCGGGGGTCACGACCGGCGCCGGAGAATACGCCCCCATGCCCCCGGTATTGGGTCCCTGGTCGCCGTCCCTGAGACGCTTGTGGTCCTGGCTGGTGGCAAGCGGGAGCACGTGCTCGCCGTCCGCCAGCACGATGAAGCTCGCTTCTTCGCCCTCCAGGAAATCTTCGATCACGATGCGGTTCCCCGCAGCGCCCATCGTACGCTCGACGAGGATCTGCTCGACTGCGCGATGGGCTTCGTCTGCGCTCGTGGCGACGATCACGCCCTTTCCCGCCGCGAGGCCGTCCGCCTTCACGACGATGGGCGCGGCGCGCGCGTCGATATAGGCATGCGCGGCGCGGGCCGCGTCGAAGCTCGAAAATTCCGCGGTGGGAATTCCGTGCCGGGTCATGAATTCCTTGGCGAACTCCTTGGAGCTCTCCAGCAGGGCGCAGGCCCGAGTCGGACCGAAGATCCGCAAACCCCTGGAACGGAAAAGATCGACGATTCCTTCGGCAAGCGGCGCCTCGGGTCCCACCACGGTGAGGTAGATATTCTCGGCCAGCGCGAATTCGGACAGCTTGTCGATTGCGGAGATCGCCACGTTCTCCAGGCCGGCCTCGCGCGCGGTGCCGCCATTGCCCGGGGCGACGAAGACTTTTTGCACTCGCGGGCCTTGCGCAAGGCGCCACGCAATCGCGTGTTCCCTGCCGCCGGAACCGATGACCAGAAGCTTCATAGATCAATGCCGGAAATGCCGCACGCCCGTGAACACCATCGCAAGCCCGAGCTCGTCGGCGGCCGCGATCACCTCGTCGTCGCGCACGCTTCCGCCGGGCTGGATTACGGCCTTCGCGCCTGCACGGGCGACCACTTCCACGCCGTCGCGAAACGGGAAGAATGCGTCCGAGGCGACGACGGATCCCATGAGAGGCAGCCCCGCGTCCTGCGCCTTGAGCGCCGCGACACGGGCCGCGTCGACGCGGCTCATTTGCCCTGCGCCGATGCCGAGCGTACGGCCACCGGCGCAGAACACGATTGCGTTCGATTTGACGAACTTCACGACCCGCCACGCGAACAGCAAGTCCGCAACTTGCGCTGCGCTTGGCTTCAGGCGGGTGACCGTGCGCAGCTCCGAAGCTTCCACGTTGCGGCGATCCGGAGATTGCACGAGGAGCCCGCCTCCGACGCGCTTGAAGTCGTATGTCTGAACGGCGTGCGCAAGACTCACCGACATCAGCCGCACGTTGGCCTTGGCGGCAAAGATCCGCCGTGCTTCGGCGTCGAATTCGGGCGCGATCAGGACTTCGACGAACTGTTTGGATACCGCGCCGGCCGTCGCGGCGTCGAGCTCGTGGTTGAAGGCCACGATGCCCCCGAATGCTGCCGTGGGGTCGGTGGCAAAGGCGCGCTCGTACGCCTCGCGGGGTGAGGCTCCGATCGCGGCGCCGCAAGGATTGGCGTGCTTGACGATCACGCAGGCCGGTTGATCGAAGGTCTTCACGCATTCCCAAGCCGAGTCGGCATCGGCGATGTTGTTGTACGACAGCTCCTTGCCTTGAATCTGGGTGTAGCCGGCAATGCCCCCCGGAGTCGGATTGCCGTCGCGATAGAACGCCGCAGCCTGATGCGGGTTTTCTCCGTATCGCAGGTCCTCCATTTTTTCGAACTGAAGCGTAAGGCGCTCCGGGAAAGGCGCGAGTTTTCCGTCACTCGCGAGGCCGGTCAGGTAGTTGCCGATGGCGGCCTCGTACGACGCGCTGTGGGCGAAGGCCTTTTGGGCCAGCGCGAAGCGCGTGCCTTCGCTCAAGGCTCCGCCGCGCTCCTCCATCTCCGCGAGCAGCTTTGAATAGTCGGACGGATCGGTCACGACTGCGACACCCGCGTAGTTCTTGGCTGCCGCGCGCAGCATGCTGGGGCCCCCGACGTCGATATTCTCGATCGCCTCGGCGAGAGTGCAATTCGGTTTCGCAACGGTACGCGCGAACGGATAAAGATTGACGACGACGAGATCGATCGGCTCGATGCCCGCCGCCTTGATCGCGGCTAGGTGCGCGGGGGAATCGCGCCTGGCAAGGATGCCGGCGTGCAATTTCGGATGCAGGGTCTTTACCCGTCCGTCGAGCATTTCCGGGAAGCCGGTATAGTCGGCCACCTCGGTTACGGGGAGGCCTTGCTCGGCGAGGAGTTTCGCCGTGCCGCCCGTCGACAGGATCTTGATCTTGAATCGGGCGAGACCGCGCGCAAACTCGGCAAGGCCGCTCTTATCGGATACGCTGACCAGCGCCGTCCGGATCGGAATCACCGTTCACATCTTTATTTTGAGCGACTGGATTTTCTTTCTCAGGGTGTTGCGGTTGATCCCGAGCATCTCCGCGGCGATGGATTGATTTCCCTCGGCCCGATCGAGCACGAGCTCGAGCATCGGACGCTCGACGTTCTTGAGCACCATGTCGTAGATGGCGCGCGGCTTTGCCCCGTCGAGGTCCTTGAAATACCGTTCCAGAGACCGGCGAACGCAGTCCGCGATCTCGTTCGTCTGCCTCATGCCGCCAGCTCCACCTCATAGCGCAGGCGCAGATTCTCGCGCCCGAACTGCTCGAAGAAACGATTGACCGCATCGAGTTGCTCTTCGCAGGTTTCGAGCTGATTCATTTGGTGCCGGAAGCTCGCCGAACCGGCGAGCCCTTTGGTATACCAGGAGATATGCTTGCGAGCGACCTTGACCCCCGTTTCCGTGCCGTAGAACGCGTAGAGTTCATGCAGATGCGCGAGCAGCACGGCATGGATTTCGGAAACGAGAGGATGGGGGAGCTTCTCGCCCGTTGAAAGATAGTGTCCGATCTCGCGGAAAATCCAGGGCCGCCCCTGAGCCGCGCGACCGATCATGATTCCGTCGGCGCCCGTGTACTCGAGTACGTGCTTCGCCTCCTCGGGAGTGGTGATGTCGCCGTTTGCCACCACCGGCAGGCGCGTAGACCGCTTGACTTCGCGGATCGTGTCGTACTCGGCCCGGCCCGAGAAGCCGCAGGCGCGGGTGCGACCGTGCAGGGACAAGAGCTGCACGCCGCTTTCTTCGGCGATCTTCGCGACCCTGAGTGCGTTCTTGTTGCCAAGGTCCCACCCCGTGCGGAACTTCAGCGTGACGGGCACGTTCACCGCCCTCACCACGGCCTTGAGAATGCGCCCGACCAGGGGCTCGTCCTTCAGAAGCGCGGACCCGGCCAGGGTGTTGCAGACTTTCTTCGCCGGGCAGCCCATGTTGATGTCGACGATTTGCGCGCCCCGTTCCACGTTGAAGCGCGCGGCCTCGGCCATCATGACCGGGTCGGCCCCGGCGATCTGCACCGAGATCGGCTCGACTTCGCCTTCGTGATTGGCGCGGCGGCGCGTTTTCTCGCTGCCCCACAGCAGCGAGTTCGACGCCACCATCTCGGATACGGCGAGACCCGCACCGAATTTTTTACACAGCTGCCGGAAGGGGCGGTCCGTGACCCCGGCCATCGGCGCGACAAAGAGATTATTGCGCAAAACGCGCGAACCGATTCGCATCGACGATCACGGAAATTTTTCGGGCGGAGCGCAATTCTATACCTAAACAAGAACGCTTAGGGAAGCGTTCCAGACCTTCGCGCGACAAAAAAAGTTTGCGGCGAAGTTTTATTTTTCCCGCAGCGCAGAAAACGGCGCCAGGCCGTTCAGGGTAGCGCGCGAGCGCCGTAGATCATGCGGCGGGCGAGAAAACGCCGCGCGGGCGGCAGAGCATCCAGCGCGGCCAGGCCCGCGCCGCGCGCCAGCGCGAGCGGCGGAAGAGAATTGGAGAATATCCTCACCAGAAAATCGGTGAACCCGATTCCGGCGTAGCGGTCGCCGCAGCGCCTGCGGGCGTAGCGAGCGAGAAACCGGGGTGCGCCAATTTCTTCCTTCGCGGCGTCAAGCAACATCTGAGCCAGTTCCCATGCGTCGCGCAGGCCGAGATTGAGTCCCTGTCCGGCCACCGGGTGCAGCGTTTGCGCGGCGTTTCCGATCGCAACAACTCTCGCTGCGGGAACGGTCCTGGCATAACGCAGGGAAAGCGGGAAGGTAGAGCGTGGGCCGACCGAGCCGAAATTTCCGAGCCTTCCGCCGAAGATTTCGCGCAAGCGCGCGAGGAAATCCGAATCGGAAAGCCCGAGCAACTCGACGGCGCTCGCCGGGCGCACGCTCCAGACCAGTGCGTAGCGGTCTTTGAACGGGAGCAAAGCAAGCGGGCCTTCCGCGGTGAAGCGTTCCCAGGCGACCCCGCCTCGCGGGCGCTCGGCCGTGACTTCAGCGACGATCGCTTGCTGGCGATAATCCCCGACATACCGCGTGCGGCGATTCTGGCCGCCGTCGGCCAGCACGAGCAGCCGGGCGCGCATGCCTGCTTCCTTTTCGCCGCGGGACAGCTGCAGGACGACTTCGTCGTCACTCGATTTCCAGTCTGTCAACGATTCCGCGCTCACGGGAGCGCGGCCGGCGAGCTGCTCGACGAGTTCGGAGTATGCGGTGACGTATCCCAGAGCCGGCAAGCCGTGATCGGCGCAGCGCATTACGGTTCTGCCGAAACCCCGCTGGGAAACATGGATGGTTTCGATCGGGTTGTTTCGAATCGAGCTCCATGCCCCCAGGCGGTCCAGGATCAGGCGGCTACCGTAGGAGAGGGCGATGGGCCGCTCTGCGAAATCGGCTTCGCCGACGATTCGAGCGACGGAAACCGCGGTCCCGGACAGGGCAAGCGCCAACGCACACCCGACCGGTCCGCCGCCGGCAATGGCGACATCGACCTCCGGCAGCTCAGCCACGGCCGATCAGGGCTTCCATATCCCGGACCGATTTCGGTGCGGCTGCGGTCAACACTTCGCAACCCGAGGACGTAACGACGATGTCGTCCTCGATGCGTACGCCCGTGTTCCAGAATTGCCGAGGTACGTCGTCGGCTGGCCGGATATAGCAGCCAGGCTCTACGGTCAGGGTCATGCCCGCCTCGAGGCGGCGCCATTCCCCGCCCGATTTGTATTCTCCCGCGTCATGGACGTCCAGGCCGAGCCAATGTCCGGTGCGGTGCATGTAGAAGCGCTTGTAATCCTCGGTCTCGATGACCTTCTCGACCGCCCCGCGGCACAGTCCCAAGTCGACGAATCCTTGAGCGAGCGTCCTCACCGCGGCCCTGTGAGGCTCGGCGCAGCGGTTGCCCGGCTTTACCGCCGCGATCGCCGCGGCTTGCGCGGCGAGCACCAGCTCGTAGACGTCCTTCTGCGGGCCGCTGAATTTTCCGCTCACGGGGAAAGTCCGCGTTACATCCGAGGCATATCCGTCCAGCTCACAGCCTGCGTCTATGAGCAAGAGATCCCCGTCCGAGAGCCGCGCGTTGTTGTCGCGATAATGCAGAATGCAGGCGTTGGCTCCTCCGGCGACGATAGGCCAGTACGCGGGATACTGGGCGCCGCGGCGGCGAAACTCGTAGAGAAGCTCCGCCTCGATCTCGTATTCGCTGCGTCCACGGCGGGTCGCGCGCATCGCGCGTTCGTGGGCGGCTGCCGAGATCGCCGCCGCGCGGCGCATCACGGCGAGCTCCCCGTCGTCCTTGAAGAGGCGCATCTCGTCGAGCGCGGCGCGCACGTCGCGTATTTCCGCAGGCGCAGTGACGCCCGCGCGCGCCTGCGCCCGGACTTGATTCAGCCATCCCATGATGCGCGCGTCCCAACCCGCGTCGGCTCCGGGGGCGTAGTAAAGCGCGGGCTGATCGGCGAGGAGCTTCGGCATGTGCTCGTCGAGCGACTCCACCGGATAGGCTTCATCGAAACCGAAGGCGGCTCTTGCGCCCTCGGGGCCGTTGCGGACGCCTTCCCAGAGTTCGCGCTCCGGATTGCGCTCGCGGCAGAAGAGAATCGACCTGGGCTCCTCTCCCGCGAGGAGGACCAGCACCGCCTCGGGCTCGGGAAACCCGCTCAGGTAGTAGAAATAGCTGTCGAACCGGTAAAGGTAATCGCTGTCGCGATTGCGGATGCGTTCCGGTGCGGTCGGAATGATCGCGGCGCCCTTGCCCATGCGCAGCTGCAGCGCGTGGCGGCGCTCGGCGCAGCGCGAAAGATTGCTGGTGGTGTCCATTGCCGCGATTGTCGTCCGCTTTGCAGCGAGGATCAAGCGACGCGCTCGTTCAACGCGGAAAGCCGCGCGGGCGTGCCGACGTCGTGCCAGATCCCGCGATGCACCTCACCGGAGACCAGCCCGCGCGCCATCGCTGCACGCAAGAGAGAGGCAATCTGTCCCTTCGAACCCGGCCTGATGCCCGAGAAGAGCTCCGGGCGGTAAAGACCTATTCCGCTGAAGGTGAGCCTGGATTGTCCTGATTCGGCCACTTGCGCGCCATTGAGCGCGAAGTCTCCTTGCGGGTGATGCGACGGATTCGCGACGAGTACCAAATGCGCGAGATTTTGTTCCAGCGCGGTCCCAACGAGACGGGAGAAGTCGAAGTCGCAGAAGAGGTCGCCGTTGACGACAAGGAAGGGCCTGTCGCCGAGCAGGTGAAGCGCCTGTGCGACTCCCCCCGCGGTTTCGAGCGCCTCGGCCTCGCGCGAGTAGCGGATGGCGACGCCGAAGCGGCGTCCATCGCGGAGCGCAGCTTCGATCATATGGCCGAGATGCGCGTGGTTGATCACGATCTCGCGAACGCCCGAGCGCGCGAGGGCCTCGATCAACCAGACGATCAGGGACTTGCCGCGCACCTCGAGGAGCACCTTGGGGATCGCGTCGGTTAGGGGCCTCATGCGTTCGCCGCGCCCCGCGGCAAGTATCATGGCTCTCATCGTTCGAAATCAGAACGTGTAGCCGACGCGCTTTTCCTGCTCGAGCTCCCCGAGCAGGCGTCCGAGCGCGGCAAGCTCCCGATAGCGCTCGCACGTGCGCCGCAGGTAGCTCATCACGAGCGGCTGGTCCTTCAGATAGCCGTGCTTGCCGTCCCGAAAGGAAAGACGCGCGAAGATCCCCAGCACCTTGAGCTGCCGCTGAGCTCCCATCCACTCGAAATCGCGATAGAAGTCCGCGAAATCTCCGGGGACCGGCAGCCCCGCGGCCCGGGCCTTCTCCCAATAGCGGATCGCCCAATCGATGACCCGTTCCTCGTCCCAAGCGATGTAGGCGTCGCGCAGGAGCGAAACGAGATCGTAGGTGATCGGGCCGTACACCGCGTCCTGAAAATCGAGAATTCCTGGACAGGGCTCGCAGACCATGAGATTGCGGGAATGGTAGTCGCGGTGCACGAACACCCGCGCCTGCCCGAGGTTGTTATCGAGGATCGTCGAAAACGCTTTCTCCAGTGTCTGGAGTTGTGGCGCGTCGAGCTCGCGCTGCAGCTGGCGCGCTACGTACCAGTCGGGGAAAAGACGCAGTTCCTTACCGAGCAATTCTCTGTCGTATTCGGGCAGCGACCCGGGGCGGCTCGCCCGCTGAATCCGCAGCAGCGCGTCGAGCGCGTCTTCGTAGAGCTTTCCGGCGTTGTGCTCGTCGAGCGCATCCAGATAAGTCGTGTCGCCCAGGTCCGAAAGCAGCAGGAATCCCTGTTCGAGGTCCTTTGCATGGATCGTGGGCACGTGCACGCCCGCTTCGGCGAACAGGTGCGCAACATGCACGAACGGCCCGCAGTTCTCCTTGTCGGGCGGCGCGTCCATCGCGACGAGTGACGCTTGCGCCGCGCCGCGCCGGATCCGGAGATAACGCCGGAAGCTTGCGTCGTCTGAGGCGGGCGCGATGGTGAAATCGTCGCTCCCGAGGGTTGCGGCCAGCCACCGTCGCAATTGCTCTACGCGGTCCAAAAATCCTCCTGAAACAAAGAATTGCCTTCGCTGCAGATTTGTGCGATTTTAGCATCCGCCCGAAAGCCGAGGTCCAGGCTTCTCTGATATGTCTCGTTCACCTGCCTGCCGCGCGGTGTTGGCACTTGCGCTGTCTTGTTGTGCCGCGGTGTACGCACAAGGGCAGGGCCTTCAGCTGCGCAGTCCTTCCGAGCAACGATCCAAGACAGGCGCCTTGCCGATTGTCTTGGACGCGGACCGCATCGAAGGTGTTGCGGGAGAGGACACGACTGCGCAGGGCAACGCCAGCTTGCGTCAAGGGAACTTGTCGATCCGGGCCGATTCGCTGACGTATCACGAAGCAAGCGAAGACGTCGAAGCCCTCGGCAGCGTGCGCCTTCAACGCAACGGCGACACATTGAGCGGACCCTCGCTGAGGTATTCGATCAAGGATGCGACCGGCCTTTTCGAGAAGCCCGACTTTACCTTCACACCGCGTGCAAAGACGGGTCAGCCACCGGTCTCGGCCCGCGGGCAGGCCGAAACGATGGAACTCCTGGGCGAAAATCAATACAGAATCAAGGACGGCTTCTTCACCTCCTGCAAGCCGGGCGACGACGGCTGGCTGGTGAGGGCCGACGAGCTGGAGCTGGATTTCACGCGCGACGTGGGGACCGCGCGCGGCGCCAGCGTGTATTTCGAAGGACTGCGCGTCATCGCCGCGCCTTCCTTTGACTTCTCTCTGAATAACCAGCGCAAGTCGGGCTTTCTTCCGCCCTTGATCGGCGCTACCGGGAAGAGCGGACCCGAGTTCGGAGTTCCGTACTACCTGAATCTCGCGCCCAACTACGACCTCACGCTCACGCCGCGTTACATGGAAAAGCGCGGACTGCAGCTCGCGGAGCAGTTCCGTTATTTGCAGAAGGACTACAACGGCGATTTCAACGCGGAGGTGCTCCCGCACGACCGTGCCGCGGATCGCGGCCGCTTGGCGATGAGTCTGGTTCACCGCTACAACCGCGATGACTCCATCCTTGGCGGACTCAACCTGAACAAAGTTTCCGACGACAACTATTTCCGCGACCTTTCGACCCGCATCAACATCGCTTCGCAGGCCACGCTGCCTCGCGAGGGCTTTTTGACTTACAACGGCAGGTGGTGGGACACGGGCACCTACTCGGCGACGGCACGGGTGCAGCGATTCCAGGTCCTGCAGGATCCGGACAATCCGATCGTCGTCCCTTACGGCCGCACTCCTCAGATCACCTTCTCCACTCTGCGTCCGGACATCGGCGGTCTCGATTTCGGGTCCGCGGCAGAGTTCGTCGACTTCACCCATCCCACGCTGGTGAACGGCAAGCGCTCGACGTTCTATCCAAGCCTCAGCCTGCCGCTCATCAGGCCGGGTTCCTTCCTCACGCCGAAGGTCGGCGTGCACTACACGTACTATTCGCTTGACGACATCCCGGTGGTCCAGGACCCGAACCCGGCACCACAACCGGGTTCGACCATGCCGGCATTCCCGAATTCGATCAGCCGCACGCTTCCCATTTACAGCATCGACACCGGACTGATCTACGAGAGGGAGACCCAGGCTTTCGGACAGGCGGTCACGCAGACGCTCGAGCCGCGTTTCTACTACGTGTACATCCCGTTTCGCGATCAGAACCAGATTCCACTGTTCGACACCGGGATCGCGGACTTCAACTACGCCCAGATCTTTTCCGAAAACAGGTTTTCCGGGGGTGACCGCATCAACGACGCGCGTCAGCTCACGGCAGCGGTAACGTCGCGCATGCTTCTGCCCTCGAGCGGGCAGGAAGTGCTGCGGGGTACGTTCGGTCAGCGCTACTACTTCAGCGATCAACGGGTCACGCTCAGTCCTACCGACGCGCCGCGCACCTACAGCGCATCGAACTGGCTCGCCGCGCTGTCGGGGCGCGCGAGCCAGCACTGGACCATCGAGGGGGCTTCCGAATACGATCAACGCGACCACCGCACCGAGCGCTTGACTCTGGCGGCGCGCTATCGGCCCGAGGGGCTCAAGGCGCTCAACCTGAGCTACCGGTACCTGAGCGGGGACATTACGACGACCGGTCCGATCAAGCAAGTAGACCTGTCGGCACAATGGCCTCTCTTCGGCCGCTGGTATGGCGTCGGACGCTTCAACTACTCGCTTGCCGACAGCCGGATCATCGAGGGCATTGGGGGACTCGAATACGGTGCCGACTGCTGGACAAGCCGCGTGATCATGCAGCGGTTCGCACTGACGGCCGGCACCACGTCGTCGAGCGTGTTCCTGCAGCTGGAGCTGAACGGCTTTTCGCGCCTCGGGTCCAATCCCCTCGAGGCCTTGAAACGCAACATTCCGGGTTACCAGCGGATCAACGCGCCCTCAGCCGACAGGAAGCCTGGTGACTCATTTGATTTCTACGACTGATGGCTTGACAATGAAACGATGAGATTTCAACTTGGCATTCTGTTGCTGGCTGCGTGTGGCGCGGCGTTTGCGCAAAGCGCTCGCCCGGAGCAGCCCGCGCCGGCGCGCATCGACCTGATCGACCGGATCGTCGCGGTAGTCAACAAGGAGGTGATCACGCAGTACGAGCTGGCTGACCGGATGAATCGCGTGCAGAAGGACCTGCAGCGCCGCGGGACATCCCTTCCCGATCGCGGGGAGATCGAGCGCCAGGTGCTGGAGCGCCTCATCATCGAAAAAGTTCAGCTGCAATATGCCCGGGAGACGGGGGTGCGCGTGGACGATTTGGAGCTCGATCGCACTGTCAGCCGGATCGCCGAGGGAAACAAGCTCTCATTGACAGAATTCAGGCAGACGCTCGAGCGCGATGCGATCCGTTTCGACACATTCCGGGAGGAGCTGCGCAATGAGATTCTGATGAATCGCCTGCGGGACCGCGAAGTCACCGGCAAGATCACCGTCAGCGAAGGTGAGATCGAGAATGTGCTCCTCGAGCAGGGAGAAAAAAAAGACACTGCGGCTGAATACAACATCGCCCATATTTTGGTTCGGGTACCCGAGCAGGCGACCCCGGAGCAGCTGGAAAGCCGGCGTGCGCGCGCCGAGGAGGCGGTCAAGCGGCTCAGGGACGGCACGGAGTTCGCCCAACTCGCCGCGACCTACTCCGATGCGCCCGATGCCCTTCAGGGAGGTGCGATGGGTTGGCGCAGCCAGCAGCGGCTGCCGGAATTGTACGTCGAGGCCCTGGCGGGGCTGAAGCCCGGGGACATCAGCAAGGTGTTCCGAAGCGCCGCAGGGTTCCACGTGCTCAAGCTCCTCGAGCTGCGCGGCGCCGGTGCGCCTCTCCTCGTGGAGCAGGCGCACGTGCGTCATATCCTGGTGCGTACCAACGATCTGGTTTCCGAGGACGAAGCCAAGAGGAAGCTGCTCAGCCTGCGGGAACGCATCGTAAACGGGGTGAACTTCGCCGAGCTCGCCCGCCTGAATTCGGACGACGGCTCCGCTTCTCGTGGTGGAGATCTGGGATGGATCTATCCGGGCGATACCGTGCCGGAATTCGAGCGGGCCTTTGCTGAGTTGAAGCCGATGGATGTAAGCCAGCCCGTCAAGACTCCGTTCGGATGGCATCTCATTCAGGTGCTCGAGCGGCGTACCGCGGACATGTCCTCCGAGCGCAGGCGCATCGAGGCGCGCAAGGCTCTGCTCGATAGAAAGGGTGACGAGGCCTATCAGGAATGGCTGCGCCAGCTGCGCGACCGTGCGTACGTTGAAATGCGGCTCGAAGAACGATGAACGCTCGGCTCGAGAAACCGGCGGTGTCTCGGCCAGGCGTTGCGTCGGGCTCGAATTCCGTTCCGGTCATAGCTGTGACCTCCGGGGAACCGGCGGGCATCGGCCCGGATGTCTGTCTGGCCCTCGCGCGAAAGAGGTTTGCCGCGCGCGTCGTGGTTCTTGGAGACCGGGAGATGCTCGAGAGCCGCGCCCGGCAGCTCGGGCTGCGCGTTCAGCTGTGCGATCCCGGTGCAGGCGTGACACCGGATTCGATCGCATGTCTGCATATCCCGCTCTCATACCCGTGTCGGGCAGGCACGCTTGATCCGCGCAACGCGCCCTACGTGATTTCGCTTATCGACCGCGCAATTGCAGGCTGCAAAGCTGGCGAGTTTGCTGCGCTCACGACCGCACCCGTGCACAAGGGCGTCATCAACGATGGCGGCATTCCTTTCATCGGCCACACGGAGTATCTCGCCGAGCGTACCGGCGCCGCTCAGGTGGTCATGATGCTCGCGGGCGGGGGCTTGCGCGTCGCGCTTGCGACCACACACCTCGCCTTGAAGGATGTGCCGCGAGCGCTGACCCGCGAAGGCCTCGAACGGACCATCCGGGTCCTCCACGCGGAACTTATCCGCCGGATCGGAATTTCGGCCCCGCGGATCCTGGTCGCCGGTCTCAATCCGCATGGCGGCGAGAGCGGCTATTTCGGGCGAGAGGAAATCGAAGTGATCGGGCCGGTTCTCGAGAAGTTGCGCGCGGAAGGTTTGCTCCTCACAGGACCGTTGCCGGCGGATACGCTGTTTGTTCCGACCCGGCTCGCCGGAGCCGATTGCGTGCTCGCGATGTATCACGATCAGGGCTTGCCCGTGCTCAAGTACGCGGCCTTCGGAAAGGGAATCAACGTCACGCTCGGCTTGCCCATGGTCCGCACCTCGGTCGACCACGGCACCGCGATCGAGCTTGCGGGCACCGGTCGGGCGGAACCCGACAGCCTCATCGAGGCGGTCGAAGCGGCGATCGAGATGGCGCAAGCCGAGATGCGGACGGCCCGCTAGACAGTGACGACCGGCCGGCATGTCCCGAGAAAAAGATTCGGTCAGCACTTTCTCGTCGACCGGGGGATCATCGAGCGCATCGTCTCCGCAATCGATCCGCACCAGGGCGAGCACATCGTCGAAATCGGCCCCGGACTCGGAGCGCTGACGACCCCGCTGCTCGAGCGGGTCGAGCACCTCCACGTCGTGGAGCTCGACCGGGACCTGAGCGAACGCCTGCGCAAGCGCTACCCCGTCGACCGCCTGACGGTGCACCAGGCCGATGCGCTGCGCTTCGATTTTGCGACTCTGCCTGCACCTCTCAGAGTCGTAGGCAACCTCCCCTACAATATTTCCACTCCCCTCTTGTTCCACGTGGCCGCCACCGCAGTCCGATGCACGGATCTCCATTTCATGCTCCAACATGAGGTCGTAGAACGGATGATCGCGAAGCCGTCGGAACCCGAATACGGGCGGCTGTCGGTTTCGCTGCAGTACCGCTTTCGCCTCGAGCGGCTCTTCAAGGTCGCCCCCGGTTCATTCCGACCACCGCCCAAGGTTCATTCCGCCGTCGTGCGCCTCGTACCGCGCCCCTTGGCGGAGCTCGATGCTTTGAATGAAGCCGGCTTCTCCGGGATCGTCGCACGGGCGTTTTCGATGCGGCGAAAAACTCTGAGAAACAACCTTTCGGGGCTGATTTCCGCTTCTGATCTCGCCGAACTCGGCATCGACCCAGGCAAGCGCGCGCAAAACCTCCCGGTTGCGGCTTTTGTCACGATCGCCAATCGGCTTGCGCAGCGTCGCGCCTAGACCCCGCAAACGCCCGCTGGCAAAATAGTGTATAGATAGATGGATACGAGGTTTGGAGCAGGGGGACGGTCATGGGCCTTCTTGACGACCTGAAAAAACAGGCAGACTTGGTGAAGACCCAGCAGATTCTTCAGCAGAATCTGCAGGGGGACAAGCTCAAGCTGGTCGAAGAGAAGATGAAACAGACGTTCCAGTACGTCCACGAGCTGCTCAAGCAGCTCGCGGTGGTCAAGCCCACCAGCCCCCTCGTGTACTCGATCCCCGGGGTCGCCGATTTCAGGAATCTCCTGTTCACCGAGTCGTTCATCGACTACCGGAAAAAGCGCATCAACGACAAGGAATACTTCGATACGACCCATTTCTTCGTCAAGTGGGCCGGCCCCGATACCATGGTGATCGAGAAAGACATGCCCCCCGCGATGCAGCGGATCCGCGAATCTCTATGGCTCAGCAAGGTCAAATTCGTCGAGGAGGAGAAGAAGAACGCCAAGGGTTTCGTCATCGGCGCGAAGTTCACCGTTCCGGCCGCGGTCCTCACCGACATCGTCATCAAGGCGGACCACGAACAAGGCAAGCTCCACTTCCAGGCGACGCATCTCTTTGGCCTGGGGGTGGAATACTTCTCCGTTCCGGCGCAGGAAGTCAGCGACGACATGCTCGAAGACTTCGCCAAGGCACTGATCGGGCAGCAAAGCGAGATCCGCAAATACCGCGTTGCAGGCGCGCCCGGAACGTTTCGCTGAGCGCCCCCGCGCGAGTTCCCAGCCCTTGGAGCATCGTCGAGCCTATTTGCGCTCGATCAGCTCGATCTTGTAGCTGTCGGGATCCTCGATGAAGGCGATCACCGTCGTGCCGTGTTTCATCGGCCCGGCCTCGCGGGTGACCTTTCCTCCGCGCCGCTTCACTTCCTCGCAAGCCTTGTAAGCGTCGTCCACTGCGACGGCGATGTGGCCGAAGGCGTTGCCGAGCTCGTACTTGTCCACGCCCCAGTTGTGGGTCAATTCGATCACCGCCGTATCGGTTTCGTCGCCGTATCCGACGAAAGCCAGGGTGAATTTGCCCTCTGGGTAGTCCTTGCGGCGGAGCAGCCGCATGCCGAGAACGTCGGTGTAGAAGCGCAGCGACCGCTCCAGATCGGCTACTCGCAGCATGGTGTGGAGGATTCGCATGGATGCTTCCTTATAGATCTGGCAGGGTCGGTGCGCGGGCGTTCAATTCGCGCCGCGCCGCCCGGAAGTCCGGATACAGCAGTGCGACGATACCCCAGAAGCGCGGTGAATGGTTGAGCTCGCGCAGGTGGGCGAGTTCATGCGCGGCCACGTAGTCGATGAGATGCGGCGGCAACATCATCAGACGCCAGTTGAGGAGTATTCGCCCGTTGGAGCCGCAGCTGCCCCAACGGGTCCGCGCGTTGGAAAGACCCACGGCCAAGACGCGAAGCCCGCGCAAGCGCACCAGCTCCGCAATCCGTTCGCGGAAAAACTCCAGCGCCTGCGTCCGCATCCAGTCGAGCGCTCGCTCGCGCAGGCTCGCCCCGTCGGCCAGCCCGAGCTCAAGCCTGTCCTCCGAGAGCCACACGCCGATCTCTCCATGCCGCAGCGCCAGGGTCACGGTGCACCCGAGCCACGGCAGTCTCGCCCCGGTCTCCCACACGAGCGGTCGCCGGCGCGGCTCGGCGAGCCGTTTGCGGATCCAGCGTTCCTTTTCCCGGATGAACGCCTCGATATCGGCGATCGCGACATGGCGTGGGGCGCGCGCCTCGATTCCGTCCCCATCGACGAATAGCGCGATGGTGCGCCGCTTGGCGCGCACAAGGTGGTAGCTCAGTATGCCGCCCGCGAGCTGAAGTTGGCGAAGACGCCCGGCGATCTCCGCTCTCGGCGGGACGTCAAAGGGAAGCTGCAGCTGCCTCAGCGCCGGGGACATAGACTGGCCATGCGGCCTTCGATCCACTCCTCGACCGACAGGTTCAGCGACTCCGGCGTGTGAGCGCGCGAATCGATCGGCGGTCCGACCTCCACCGTCACCATTCCCGGGCGCTTGAGAAAGGCCTTGCGGCCCCAAAACTGGCCGGCGTTGTGCGCGACCGGCACTACCGTCGCGCCGCATTTCACCGCAAGCCATGCGCCGCCTTCGTGATACTTGCCGCGTTCGCCCGGTTTTATGCGCGTGCCTTCCGGGAAGATCGCGATCCAGAACCCTTGAGCGAGCCGCTCGCGGCCGAGCTCGGCCATCCGATTCAGCGCCCGCACGCCACGGCTACGGTCGATCGCGATCGGGCTCGTGAGCGCAAGACCCCAGCCGAAGAACGGGATCCACAGGAGCTCTCGCTTCAATACCAGCACCTGCGGCGGGAAAATGACCTGGAAGGCCAAGGTTTCCCAGGCCGATTGATGCTTCGCCAGGATTACGCCGGGAGTCCGCGGCAGATTTTCCATGCCGATCACGCGGTAGTGGATACCGAGGACGTTCTTCGCCAGCCAGATCATCGAGTGCGACCAGCCGGAGATGATGCGATAGCGAGCAAGCCGCGGCAGAGGAAAAGTGGCGAGCGCGACGATCGCGTAGGGCGGGGTGACGAGTACCTGGGCGACGAGGAAGACGAGCGAGCGCAGAAAGGTCATTGGCACAGCGCGTGCGCCACGGCGGCCAGATCAGGATAAACGGCGGTCCCTTCCGGAAGCTTTCCGGCAGATCGGGTCTTTCTGCCCTTCCCGGTGAGCACCAGGATCGGATGGGCTCCGACCGCGGCCGCCGCCTGGAGGTCGCGCAGACTGTCGCCCACGCAGGGAGCCTGGTCGAGCGCGACGTTGAGGCGCTCCGCGATGGCGAAGAACATTCCGGGATTGGGCTTGCGGCAGGGCGACTGAGACTCGGCCGTATCGGGGCAGTAGAACACCGCCTCGATGCGTCCGCCCGCCTGGTTCACCGCCTTGTGCATCTTGGAGTTGATGGCATTCAGGCTTGCCATGTCCATGAGACCGCGGCCGACCCCCGATTGGTTCGTGGCGACCACGGCGCGCCACCCGGACTGCGTGAGGCGCGCGATCGCCTCGAGGCTACCGGGGATCGGCCGCCACTCGTCGGGGTGCTTGATGAACTCGTCGCTGTCGTGGTTTATCACGCCGTCGCGGTCGAGGATGATGAGCTTCATCCTGCCAGCTTGGAGATGTCGGAGAACCGATTCATCGCCTTGCGCATATCGGTGAGGAGCGCAAGGCGATTTTCGCGAAGCTTCTTGTCGTCTGTCATGACCATGACCGCGTCGAAGAACGAATCCACGGGGCTCTTCAGAGACGCAAAGGCTTTCAGATATCCGGCGAAGTCTCCAGAGTCAAACAGAGGCTTCGCCGAACGGGATACCGTCTGCAAGGCCTCGAAAAGAGAGATTTCGGCGGGCTCCTTGAGTGCTGAAACATCGGCATCGGCAAACGACTCGCCCTTGCTTTCCGCCTGTCGCAGTATGTTGCCGATTCGCTTGTTGGCCGCGGCAAGACTGGCTGCTTCGGGAAGTGCGGAAAACGCGCGAACGGCTCCGAGTTGCTTGGGAATGAGGGCGATCGCGACCGGGTTGAGGCTGAGAACCGCCTCGACTTCGTTCGCGGAATAGCCGCGCTCAAGGAAATAGCTGCGCATGCGTTCCGTGAAGAACATCTTGAGATCCGTTTGCGGCTTACCTCTGAAAGGCCCGAAAGCGGAGTCCAAGAGATCCTTTAGGGACAAAGGAAGCTGATTTTCGACGACGATTCTGATGACCCCCAGAGCTGCGCGGCGAAGTCCGAACGGGTCCTTGTCCCCGGTCGGCAGCTCCTTGATGCTGAACATGCCCGCGAGCGAATCCAGCTTGTCGGCGAGCGCTACGGCACTTGCGATCGGCGTCTCGGGAAGCTTGTCGCCGGCGAAGCGCGGGCGGTAATGCTGCTCGATCGCATCGGCAACTTCAAGCTGCTCGCCGTCGTGCAGCGCGTAGTAGCGCCCCATGACGCCCTGCAGTTCTGGAAATTCGCCGACCATGGCGGTGAGCAAATCCGCTTTCGAAAGCTCGGCGGCGCGCTCGGCCTGCATTACATCCGCGCGAAGCGGGCGCGCAATCTCGCCGGCCAGCAGTTTGATTCTCTGCATGCGCTCGAGCTGGCTGCCGAGCTTGTTGTGGAACACGACTTTCGCCAGCTGCGGAACGCGCGCCTCGAGGCGGATTTTCCGATCCTGGTTGAAGAAGAACCGCGCATCCTCGAGCCTGGGCCGGACGACCCGCTCGTTGCCGCCGACGATCGGGCGCGGGTCGTCGACGCGCATATTGGAGACGATGAGGAATTTCGGCAGCAGCTTCCCGTCGGGGGCGAACAGCGGAAAATACTTCTGATTTTGCCGCATGGTGAGGGTCAGGCATTCCTGCGGCACCTCGAGAAACGAGGCGTCGAATTCGCCTGTGTAAATGGCCGGCAACTCGACAAGCGCGGTGACCTCTTCCAATAAGTCCTGATATTCGCCGAGACGCGCCTTCTGGCGCTTGGCCTCGGCCTGCAGCTGCTTGTCGATTTCCGATTTGCGCGCCGCGAAGTCGGCGATGACGCGACCGTCCTTGAGCAGCCTTGCCTCGTACTCATCGGCGGCCGCCAGGCGAATCGACGCTGCGCCCATGAATCGATGTCCGCTCGTCGTCTTGCCTGCGGGCACTCCGAGAACGGTGCCCGGGACCACGCGCCTGCCGTGCATCATTACCAGGCCGTGCACGGGGCGCACGAACTGCGCTTCGCCTTCGCCCCAGCGCATCACCTTCGGAATCGGGAGCTTTTGCGTGGCATCGTTGATGACATCGGCGAGTACCGAGTCGAGGACCGCGCCCTTCAAAGTGGTGCGTGCGACGAAAACTGCTCCTCTCGGAGTATCACGTCGTTCGAGCGCGGCGATTTCGACGCCATGCTTTCTTGCGAATCCGACTACAGCTTGCGGTGGCGCTTTTACGGAGGGCCCCAGTACCTCGCTTGCTCGGTCGGGCGCCTCCCCGAGAACTTCGGGGATCAGTGTTGCCAGTCTGCGCGGTGTGGCAAAAACTCTCCGCCCGGCTAAGTCACGGAGCTTGAGCTGATGGCGCTCAAGGCCGTTGAAAATCCCATCGGCGAATGACTGACTTACTGACGAAAGTGCCTTGGGCGGTAACTCCTCGGTGAGAAGTTCCACAAGCAGGCTCTCTGATTTCGGCGCCTTGTCCGTCTTTTTCTTCGACATCGCTTAAGCTCGCGCTATCTTCCTCGTGGTTTCCACCCGCTTCAGCATCGGAAACCCGAGCTTCTCTCGCGACTCGAAATAAGCCTGCGCGACGAGTTTTGCCAGCGAGCGCACGCGTGAGATGTACGCCGCGCGCTCGGTGACCGAGATCGCACCGCGCGCGTCGAGCAGGTTGAAAGTGTGCGAGCATTTGAGCACCATCTCGTATCCGGGCAATGGGAGCCCGGCCTCGATCAGGCGCTTCGCCTGCGATTCGTAACCGTTGAATTGCGACAACAACCAATTGGCGTCGCTTTTCTCGAAGTTGTATTTTGACTGCTCGACTTCGTTTTGATGATAGACATCACCGTAGGTGATGCCATCGACCCACACCAGGTCGAAGGCGCTTTCCTTTTTCTGCAGGTACATCGCCAGGCGCTCCAGTCCGTACGTGAGTTCTCCGAGCACCGGTTTGCAGTCGAGCCCGCCGACCTGCTGGAAGTAGGTGAACTGGGTCACCTCCATTCCGTTGAGCCACACTTCCCAACCCAGACCCCAGGCGCCGAGCGTCGGCGATTCCCAGTCGTCTTCGACAAACCGAACGTCGTTCTTGCGCAGATCGATGCCGAGCGCCTTGAGCGAGCCCAGATATAAATCCTGCAGGTCGTCGGGCGAAGGTTTCAGCACGACCTGATACTGGTAGTAGTGCTGCAGGCGGTTGGGGTTGTCGCCGTAGCGCCCGTCCTTGGGCCGCCGCGAGGGCTGCACGTAGGCGGCGCGCCAAGGTTCGGGGCCTATCGCGCGCAGGAACGTGGCGGTGTGGAACGTGCCCGCGCCCATTTCCATGTCGTAGGGTTGAAGCAGGGCGCAGCCTTTGCTGCCCCAGTAACTCTGCAGCTCGAGGATCAGTTCCTGGAAGGTGAGCATGAGCGCGGTGACCGCGATGGATTCTACCGGCTTTCTCCGACCCGACCAACGCGACGGCGGACGAATACGAGCGCACCGAGCAGCACGACGCACGTGAGGACGATCGGAGTGTTGCCTAGTTTTACGTAGGGAGATGCCCCTACGTAGCCGCGCACCTCGCCCTCGAGGATGCCCTCGGTAAACTGCGGCAATTTCGCCACGACCCTGCCGCGAGGATCGATGATCGCGGTCATACCGGTATTGGTCGCGCGCAGCATGGCGCGCCCGGTCTCGAGCGCGCGCATGCGCGAAATCTGCAGGTGCTGAGCCGGAGCGAGCGAATCGCCGAACCAGGCGACGTTCGAGACGTTCACCAGCAGCGTCGCCTCAGGGAGCTGGCGGATGATCTCCTCGCCGAAGGCGTCCTCCCAGCAGATGTTAGGCGCGACGAGCTGTCCGGCGAGTGCGAGCGGTTTCGGATTTTCCGAGCCCAGCGAAAAATCCGAGAGCGGAACCGCGAAGGTCTTCACAATCCAGCCGAAGCCGGGGGGAACGAACTCGCCGAAGGGGACCAAGTGCGACTTGTCGTAGCGCTGAGAAGGCGAAGTGCCTACGCTGATCACGCTGTTGAAGTAGCGTCTGTCAGTGTCCCGGATGGGCACGCCAATGAGGATGTCGGCGCGGCGCTCGACGGCGATTCGCGCGATGTCTCTCAAATAGCCGGGGTCGACGGCGTCGAGAAACCGCGGAATAGCGGTTTCGGGCAGCACGATGAGCTGACCCTGGCTCGTCTCGATCAGACGCTTGTAGACCGCCAGCGTCGCCGCGTATCGATCCGGCTGGAACTTGAGATCCTGGGGGATGTTTCCCTGGAGGAGCGCAACCCTGAGGGGGGCACCCTGCGCAGAGGTCCAGTCGATCTGCTTCGCCAGCTGCCCGAGGCCGAAAGCAAGCACGAGAGCGACGCCGCCAGCGAGACGCGCCTTGCCGGAGCTGGTAAGCACGACGACCAGAAGCCCTGCGCAGAGCGCAGTCACCCACGATACGCCGTATATCCCCAAGACCGGGGCAAACCCGGCGAGCGGCGAGTCGACCTGGCTGTAGCCGAGAGCGAGCCAGGGAACGCCGGTAAAGACCCAGCCGCGCAGCCATTCGAAAAACGTCCACAAGGCGGGGAACGCCAAGAGCGCGGACGCGGGGCGACCGGGCTGCAGCCGCGCGAGGCACCAGCCGGCAGCGGCCGGATAGAGCGAGAGGATGGCGCAGTAGGCGAGCGTGCCGATTGCCGCAAGCGGTGCCGGCATCATGCCGAAATCGTGGAGGCTGACGTAGACCCAGGACGCGCCGACGCCGAACACACCTGCGCCGAAGGCAAAGCCCATCCAGAACGCAGCCCGCGGGGTCGCCGCGCGCCACAGGAGCACCAGGCAAGCGAGGGTGAGGAACGGCAGCGGGAAAAGCGCCGGCGGGGCGTAGCCTGCGACGGTCAACGCGCCTGCGACCAGAGCCGCGGCGATCGCGGCGTGCGGCGATTGCAGGAAGGCCTTCAAGCCTTGCCGGGCAGCCGGTGCACCTGAAGGACGTGCAGCCTGCGGCTGTCGGAGCGAAGGACCTGCACGCGCAGGCCGTCGATGGTGATCGCTTCGCCGCGCTTGGGCAGGCGCCCGAAGCGGTTTACCACGAGCCCGCCGACCGTGTCGAAATCGGTGTCGGAGAACTTCGTTCCGAAGGCCTGATTGAAATCGGCGATTTCGGTCTGCGCCTTGACGCGGTAATTCCCGCCCTGCTCGCGCACGATGTTGTCCTCGGAATCGTCGAAGTCGTACTCGTCCTCGATTTCGCCGACGATCTGCTCGAGCACGTCCTCGATGGTCACCAGGCCCGCCACGCCGCCATACTCGTCGACCACGATCGCCATGTGGTTGCGGTTCGCGCGGAATTCGCGCAGCAGCACGTTCAGGCGCTTGGACTCTGGCACGAAGACGGCGGGCCTGAGCATGTCCCGCACCTTGAACTCTTCCTCCCCCGCGTAGTAGCGCAGCAGGTCCTTGGCGAGCAGAACGCCGATGACGTCGTCGCGATTCTTGTCGATCACCGGGAAGCGCGAGTGCGCCGTGGCGATCACCTGCGGAATGAACTTGTCGGGGGTCTCGCTGACGTCGATCATGTCCACTTGGGCGCGCGGCACCATGATGTCGCGCACTTGCATCTCGGAGACCTGCAGCGCGCCCTCGATCATCGACAGGGCGTCGCCGTCTAGGAGATTTCTCTCGAAGGCGGAGTGCAGCAGCCTGAGCAGCTGCTCACGGTCCTCCGGCTCGCGCATGAGCAGCGCGGAAAGCCGTTCAAGCAGCGAAGGTTTGTTCGATTCGTCCATGATTGCAGCGCGCTGGCGCCTCCGGGGCCGGTTTTACCCAGCCCGGGGACCCGTCACCCGGAATCGTCGTAGGGATCAGGATAACCGAGTTTGGCGAGGAGCTTCTTTTCCAGCGCTTCCATGCGCGCGGTGTCGGCCTGCCGGAGGTGGCCGTGCCCCTGGAGGTGCAGCAGCGCGTGAACCGTCAGATGCGCAAGATGCGCCTCCACCGTCTTGCCTTGGGCGAGCGCTTCGCGGGCGATCACCGGGGCACAAAGGACGATATCACCCTGCACCAAGCCGCGTCGCAAGGTATAGGGAAAGCTCAGCACGTTGGCCGCGTAGTCGCGATCGCGATAGCGACGGTTGAGATTCCGGGCTTCGGCCGCCCCGACGATCCGCACGGTGATCTCGGCCGAGCCTTTGAGCGCAGCGCGCGCCCAACGGCGAACCTGGGCCGGAGCAGGGACGGCGGCCACGCGAGAGGCGATCTGAAGATGGAGCGTGAGGCGCGGTTTGCGCCGGCGACGCGGTCGAGCTCGCGGCGCGGCGTCGGACCAGCCGCGGGACGGCACGGCGGCTACTCGTCCTCGTGACGCTCGTAGGCATCCACGATGCGTTGCACCAGTGGATGACGAACGACGTCCTCGCTCTTGAACGCGGTGAACGCGATACCCCGCACCTCGGCCAGGATTTTCTGCACCGCCACCATGCCGCTCTTCTGCCCGCGTGCCAGGTCGATCTGGGTGATGTCACCGGTCACCACCGCCTTCGAGCCGAAGCCGATGCGCGTGAGGAACATTTTCATCTGCTCGGGGGTGGTGTTCTGGGCCTCGTCGAGAATGACGAACGAGTGGTTCAGCGTACGGCCGCGCATGTAGGCGAGTGGCGCGAGCTCGATCGCGCCGCGCTCGAAGAGCTTCCCGGCCTTGTCGAAGCCCAGAAGGTCGTAGAGCGCGTCGTAGAGCGGCCGCAGGTAGGGATCGACCTTCTGAGCAAGGTCTCCCGGGAGGAACCCAAGGCGTTCGCCGGCCTCGACCGCGGGCCGCACCAGCACGATGCGCTTCACGGCATCGCGCTCCAGCGCGTCCACTGCGCACGCCACGGCAAGATAGGTCTTGCCGGTGCCCGCGGGACCGATCGCGAAGGTGATATCGTGCTCGAGGATATTCTGGATGTACTGCCGCTGCCTGGGCGTGCGGCCGCGCAGGTCCGCCCGCCGCGTGAGGAGCGGCGAGTCCTCCTTCGCGCGGCCGCGGGAGCGGACCTCGATCAGGCCGAGTTGAATGTCGTCCAGAGTGAGGCCGCGTTTGGCGTCGTCGTAGAATTTCTGCAGCACGTCGGCCGCTTGGGTCGCCTGCGGCCCGCGCACCGTGAAACGCTCGCCGCGGCGCGCGATCGTTACGTCCAGCGCGGTCTCGATCTGCCGCAGGTTCTCGTCGAGCGTGCCGCAAAGATTGGCGAGGCGCTGGTTGTCGACAGGCGTGAGGACGAGTTCCAGGGGGCGGGTCTTCAAAGGCCTACGCCGCAACGCAGATCTCGCCGCGCAGCGAATGAGCCATCGCCGCAGTGACGATCACCTCGACGAACTGCCCCACGAGCTGCCGGGGGCCGCGAAAGTTGACGACGCGGTTGTCTGCGGCGCGCCCCGAGAGCTCCCCGGCGTCCCTGCGCGAGGCGCCTTCGACGAGAATGCACTGGCGCGTGCCGACCATGCGCTCGCTAATCCGGCTGGCATGTCCGTCGATTTTCTCTTTCAGCCGGGCAAGGCGCGACGCCTTCACTTCCTGCGGTGTATCGTCGGGAAGCTCGGCGGCGGGCGTGCCGGGGCGTCGGCTGTAGACGAACGAAAACGAATCGTCGAACCCGACCTCGTCGACCAGCTTCAGCGTCGCCTCGAAATCGCGCTCGCTCTCCCCCGGGAAGCCGACGATGAAATCCGAAGTGATGCTGATGCCGGGTCTGGCAGCGCGGAGCTTGCGCACGATAGACTTGTATTCGAGGGCGGTGTACCCGCGCTTCATCGCCGCGAGCACGCGGTCCGAGCCGGACTGCACCGGAAGGTGCACCTGCGAAGCGACCTTTTCGATCCGTGCGTGTGCATCGATGAGACGCTGGGTGAATTCCTTCGGATGCGAAGTTGTGTAACGGATGCGCCCGATACCGGGAATCTCTGCGACGTACTCGAGCAGAAGCGCAAAATCCGCGATCGCGCCGTCTGCCATCTTGCCGCGATAGGCGTTGACGTTCTGGCCGAGCAGAATCACTTCCTTGACGCCTTGTTCGGAAAGGTCCGCGACCTCGGTGAGAACATCGTCGAAGGGACGGGACACTTCCTCCCCGCGGGTGTAGGGAACGACGCAGAAGCTGCAATACTTGCTGCAACCTTCCATGATCGAGACAAACGCGCTCGGTCCGACCACGCGCGCCGGGGGAAGCCTGTCGAACTTCTCGATCTCCGGGAAGGAGACGTCCACCTGAGGTTGGCCGGAGCTTTGCCGAGCGTCGATCATTTCGGGAAGCCGATGCAGGGTCTGCGGGCCGAACACGAGATCGACATAGGGCGCGCGTGCCACGATGGCCGCGCCTTCCTGGCTCCCGACACACCCGCCCACGCCGATGAGAAGGTCGCGCCGCGCCTGCTTCAGGTGTTTCACGCGCCCGAGATCGTGAAATACCTTTTCCTGCGCCCGCTCGCGCACCGAGCAGGTGTTGAACAGGATCAGGTCCGCATTTTCAGGCTGATCGGTGATCTCGAAACCCTTCGCCGCGCCAAGGAGATCCGCCATCTTGTCCGAGTCGTACTCGTTCATCTGGCAGCCGAATGTCCGAATGAACAGTTTTTTCGTCATGTCATCCGCGCTCGGGGCTAGGGCCGCGCCAGCTCGTCGGGTGTCAGCAGCCACACGCGAAAAATCTGCCCTTCGCGATCCAGGTTGTAGGCGGCCCAGGCTCCCTCGCGCGGAATGGTCACCGGCACGATGATCAGGTTGCGCTGATCGCGGATGATCGCGCCCGCGGCGAGCTGCATCGCCTTGTCGTCCACGGTTACGGCCATCTCTTGGACGTGCCGGATGTAGCCTCGTTTGGAGTCCTGCAGGATCGGGCTCGGCCGCGTCTGAGCGAGACCCGATGCGGCCCAAAGGAGGGCCGGCAGGAGCACAAGATATGCGGCGCGGCGTGAGGCCATGGTCGCTCGCTCGAGGAGAAATGGTGGCGAATCAGGGACTCGAACCCCGGACCTGCGGATTATGATTCCGTCGCTCTAACCAGCTGAGCTAATTCGCCACGGAAAATCGGAAATTATCCTTTTTGCGTTCGATGGTTGTCAAGGAAGATTCCCTTCGCGGGTACAATCCACGAATGGATTTCGACATCGTCATCATCGGTGGAGGGCTTGCCGGGGCGAGTCTGGCCGCGGCGCTTGCCGAAAGCGGGCTCCGGCTTGCCCTGATCGAGCGCAAGGCGCCGCCTTCGCCGGGCCCCGATTGGGATTCGCGCATCTACGCGCTGACTCCGGCGAGCACGGCGTTTCTCGATCGCATCGGCGCGTGGCGGCGCCTCGAAGCAGAGCGCGTCACGCCAGTCTATGAAATGCGCGTTTTCGGAGATGACCGGAGCTCGCGGCTGGATTTTTCCGCTTACGAGTCGGGGGTGCTGCAACTCGCTGCGACCGTCGAATCCAGCCGACTTCACCGTGCCCTGTGGCAGGGTTTCGAAGGTCAGCGAAATTTATCGCTCCTGTGTCCGGCGGCGCCCTCGGAGCTGCGTCGCGCCGGGAATCGCGTCGAAATCGGTCTCGAAGACGGCAATGCGGTCACGGCGAAACTGGCGGTCGGCGCCGATGGAGCCGAGTCGTGGGCGCGGCGCGCCGCGGGCATAGACGCCCCAAACGGGAGCTACGCGCAGCTCGGCGTCGTCGCCAATTTCGCCTGCGCGCGGCCACATCGCAATATCGCGTATCAATGGTTTCGCAGCGACGGTGTGCTCGCTTATCTGCCCTTGCCCGACCGGCGCGTCTCGATCGTCTGGTCCGCGCCGGAAACGCACGCCCGCGACCTGCTCGCCCTCGCGCCCGCGGCGTTTTGCGCTCGCGTGAGCGAAGCAGGCGGCGAAGCTCTGGGCGCCCTGGAGCCGCTCACCCCACCGGCCGCCTTTCCCTTGAGTCGCATGCGGGTCAATCACATCGTGGAACACAGGCTTGCGCTTATCGGCGACGCGGCGCACGTCTTGCACCCGCTCGCCGGGCAGGGAGTCAATCTGGGATTGGGTGACGCGCACTCGCTCGCCGACCTGCTCCGTGGAGCCCCCGACCCGGGAGATCGTCTCCTGCTGCGGCGCTATGAGCGCGCCCGTGCAGAGGATATACTCGCGCTGCGCTGGGTCACGGACGGGTTGTTCCGGCTTTTTGCTGCGAACCACCGAGTTGCCGCGCGGATCCGGAACATCGGATTGAACCTGACGAACTCCAGTCCGGTCATCAAGACACTGCTTGCGCGCCGCGCCATGGAAATGGGCGCAGGCCTTCATCACGAGGAACCACGATGAGTTTGCGACTGCCGGCTCTCCTTCTCGCCGCGGCTTTTACGACAACGGCGCTCGCCGACGAGGCTTCGGTGAGGCGAGGCGTCGAGGCCCGGTTCGACGGAATCAAAGTGAACAGCGTGACCAAAACGTCTTATGCCGGCCTGTACGAGATCGTGGTCGGGGAGACGCTGTTCTATACCGACGAGAAGGTGAACTTCGTATTCAAGGGCGAGATCATCGACGCGCGCTCCCAGAAGAATCTCACTGAAGAGCGCCAGCAAAAACTTACCGCGATCAAGTTCGAGGATTTGCCGCTCGATCTCGCGATCAAGCAGGTGCGGGGCAACGGCAAGCGCGTGGTGGCGATCTTCGCCGATCCGTTCTGTCCGTATTGCAAGAACCTCGACCGCGCGCTGTTGCGCCAGGACGACATCACGATCTATACGTTTCTCTATCCCATCCTTCGGCCCGAGTCGCCGGACAAGGCGCGAACCATCTGGTGCGCGCCCGACCGGGCGAAGGCCTACTACGATTTCATGTTGAGCGGTCGCGAGCCGCCAGCCGCGCCCCCCTGCAACGCGCCGGTCGATAAGTGGCTTGCACTCGGTCAGAAAATCGGCGTGAGGGCGACGCCGACCAGTTTCACGGCGAATGGGGAGAGAATCCTCGGCGCCCGGCCCGAGGAGCTGGTAAAGCTGATCGGCGAGGCCAAGAAATAGGTTATTGGGCGGGCGGTCCCGGTTTCAGGGCGTCACCCGCGCCGGCGGGAGCGGGTTTCAGCTCCTTCGGAAGAAGTGCCCACATCCTCCCCTGTTGCCGCATGCGACCCGCTTGGGCGCCCGCCTCGGGGCCGAACCCCCAGAAGAAGTCCGCGCGCACCGGATTGCGGATCGCCCCGCCCGTATCCTGAGCGATGACCAGGCGGGTGAGCGGCGTCGCGCTCGCCGGAAACGTCGTCGCGAGAAATACCGGAGCCCCAAGCGGAACGTAGCGCGGATCGACGGCGATCGAGCGGCCCGGCGCGAGCGGAACGCCGAGCGCGCCGACCGGACCGCTCGCCGGGTCGACCAAGGGCAATTCGCGAAAAAACACGAAGCTCGGGTTCTGGTTGAGCAGCTCTTCGAGACGCTTCGGATTCGCCGCCGCCCAGGTTTTGATCGCAGCCATCGAAGCTTCGCCCAGCTGGAGCTCACCGCGCTCGACGAGGTAGCGGCCGATCGATTGAAAAGGATGGCCGTTTTGGTCCGCGTAGCCGACACGCAGCGTCTCGCCGCCCTCGAGCTGGACCCTTCCGGAGCCCTGGATCTGGAGGAAAAAGGCTTCGATCGGATCGTCGACCCACAGGATTTCCTTTCCGGCGACGGGTGCGGCGCCGCGGGCGATTTCAGCGCGCGAGTAATACGGCACGACACGCTTTCCCTCGACGCGCCCGCGCAAGCGCATCCCGCGCAGGTCCGGGTTGATCGCGGAAAGGTCGATGGTGAGCAGGTCGTCCGGCGGACCGTACAGAGGGTAGACGAACGGCGCTGCCCTGGCGCGGCTGCCGCGCAAGAGCGGTTCGTAGTAACCCGTGACCAGCCCGTCGATTGCGCCGTCGGGGTTGGCGAGACGCCACGGAGTGAAATATTCTTCCAGGAAGCGCCGGGCCTCCTCGTCGCCGGGCGAGCGAAGCTCCATCGCTCGCGCGCACGCACCGCGCCACGCCTCACGCCAGCGCAACGCCTGACAGGACGCGAGGAAAGCGGGCCAGGCCGCTGCCTGCTCGCCCTCCTTCCAGCCCGTCAGCGCCCCGAAATCGACGGGCTCGAGCGGATTGATGCGAGGGGCGACAGGGGGCGGTCCGGGGCACGGACAACCCCCGCCCGGCGGCGGCAGAGCGCAGCCTGCAAGCAAGATTGCCGCCGCGAGAAAAAACCAGCGCAAGTGCTCTATCATCGGCTTCCGAGAGCTTAGAGAAGGCATCGCCAAGTGAGTTCCGGATTGTGGATCATCCTGCTCGAAGCGGGACTCGCGCTTGCGCTCGTCGCGTTCCTCGTGTGGTGGACGCTGCCACGCGGACTGAAAAGCGAGGACCGCGAACCGAAGGATTCCCCCGGCAGGTCAGAACGGCACTAGTGCAGGACACGGGGTATCGACAGCGTGAACTCGGGAATCGGTGCGTCGAACTGAGTGCCGTCTTCGGCTACCATCTGGTAGCTGCCTCGCATCGTCCCGACAGGCGTCGCTATCGCGGTGCCGCTCGTGTATTCGAAACTTTCCCCGGGTTTGAGCAGCGGTTGCGCGCCGACTACGCCCAGCCCCCGCACTTCCTGCACCTGGTTGCGGCCGTCGGTGATGATCCAGTGCCGCGAGACCAGCTGAGCAGGGAGGCTTCCGTTGTTGCGGATCGTGATGGTATAGGCGAAGACGAAGCGGGCGTTCTGCTCGTCGGACTGTTCCGGGATGTATTGCGTCTGCGAGGAGACCATGACCTCGTATTTTTTCTCCGCGACCATGCGGTCATTCCACACGAAATCGCACGGACTGACAAGGGCGGGATGATCGCCGTTTCCTGCGTCCCCGGGCGAATCCAAGTAGAATTTCCGGCGATGGCCGCACGCACGTTCCGAATCGCACCGAGCATCCTGTCGGCGAACTTCGCTCGGCTCGGCGATGAAGTAGCCGCGGTTGTCGCGGCCGGAGCCGACATGATTCACTTCGACGTCATGGACAATCATTACGTCCCGAACCTCACCGTGGGACCGGTCGTGTGCGAAGCGATCCGCCCGCTTACCGAAAGCGTAATCGACGTGCACTTGATGGTCAGACCGGTCGATCGGATCATTCCGGATTTCGCTCGCGCCGGAGCCAACATCATCAGCTTCCACCCGGAGGCGAGCGAGCACGTCGATCGCACCGTCGGCTTGATCCACGACTCGGGGTGCAAGGCGGGCCTCGCGTTGAACCCCGCGACGCCGTTGTCCTGCCTCGATCACGTCCTGCACAAGCTCGACCTGGTTCTCATCATGTCGGTGAATCCCGGATTTGGCGGACAGCAATTCATCCCCCACGCCTTGGAGAAGTTGCGCGAGGCACGCAGGAAAATCGACGATACGGGGCGCGCAATCATGCTGGAAGTGGACGGCGGCGTGAATGCCGGGAACATCGCCGGCATCGCGCGCGCCGGGGCCGATACCTTCGTCGCGGGCTCGGCGATTTTCGGCTCGAAGGACTACCGGGCGACCATCTCGCAGATGCGAGATGCGCTCAAGTCAGTCGGCTAGAGACGGGTATCGCGGAGTACTGCGCGGCCGCGCCGAGAGGCCGAAATGAGATCGTTCATTGAGGAAATCCAGGCCATCGTTGGACCGGCGGGGCTGATCACGTCGCCGGTGGAGGTCGCGCCCTACGCGACAGACTGGCGAAAGCGCTACCTGGGCAAGCCGGCAGCCGTCGTCAGGCCGGCGTCCACCGCCGAGGTGGCCGGGGTCGTGCGCGCGTGCGCCGACTCGCGCACGGCGATCGTCCCTCAGGGAGGAAACACCGGCCTTTGCGGCGCGGCGACGCCGGACTCGAGCGGTTCGCAGATCGTGCTCAATCTCTCGCGCATGAACCGGGTCCGCGCGATCGATACGCGAAACAACACCATGACGGTGGATGCCGGGTGCGTGTTGGCGAAGCTGCAGAATACCGCCAAGGAAGCTGGCCGGCTGTTTCCATTGAGCCTCGCAGCCGAGGGAAGCTGCGAAATCGGAGGCAATCTTTCCACCAATGCAGGTGGCACTGCCGTGCTGCGCTACGGCAATGCTCGCGAACTCGTGCTCGGACTCGAGGTGGTGTTGCCCTCAGGAGAAGTATGGGAGGGCTTGCGCGGCCTGCGCAAGGACAACACCGGCTACGACCTGAAGCAGCTTTTCATCGGGGCCGAAGGAACGCTCGGCGTAATCACCGCGGCGGTTTTGAAACTCTTTCCGTTGCCGAAGTCCCATGCCACGGCCGTGGTGGCACTGCAAAGTCCGGAAAAAGCCTTGGCATTGCTCGAGCACGCCCTCGAGGCTTGCGGCGAGAGGCTCACCGGCTTCGAGCTGTTCTCCGATTTTTGCCTCTCGCTCGTGCTCAAGCATTTCAGGGATACCACGGCACCTTTCCGGCACCGCTTCCCTCACTATGTCCTGATGGAACTCTCGGACACGCAGTCGGGTGAAGGTGTCAGGGACTTGGTCGAAAGCATGCTCGAAGCGGCTCTCGGGGAGAAAAGCATTCTCGATGCAGCGGTCGCGCAGAGTGAAACACAGGCCCGCGATTTCTGGAAGCTGCGTGAATTCATCTCCGAGGCGCAGGCGCACGAGGGCCCGAATATCAAGCACGATGTCTCCATCCCCATCTCGCGTATTGCCGATTTCATTTCAGCAACGGACGCTGAGCTCGCACGCGCTCATACGGGCGTGCGCATGGTGACGTTCGGACACCTCGGTGACGGGAACCTTCACTACAACGTGTCCGCTCCCCAAGGGGTCGATCCGGATGTTTTTGTCAGGAATACGGCGGTGATCAATCGCTTGGTGCACGACGGCGTGGCGCGCTTCGGCGGCTCGATCAGCGCTGAGCATGGGCTCGGACAGCTGAAGCGCGATGAAATCCAGCGCTACAAGTCGCCGCTCGAACTGGAGCTGATGCGCAAACTCAAGCGCGCGCTCGATCCACACGGGATCATGAATCCCGGCAAGGTGCTTTAGCGTGGTGTAACGGGACGTGGTAACGCGACTCGCCAGAGCGGCGAACTTGTCATCGCCCCTTTGGTTCCTAACCCGCAAGCTGGACAAGCCGCGCAGGGGTGTTATAGAGTAGGCCCTGAACGAGACGCAAGGTAAGTCAACCGTGCTCCTCGAAAACGCCGGGAAACGGGTGCAATCGCGCAGCTGGCGCTGGCGGCGCAGCTAGCCTGTAGTCGCTCGCGCGCCTCGCGCGCACCCGCAGTACCCGCACCGTTTTCGTGGAGCAGTCATGACCGAAGTGGAATTCAAGCGGCTTGCCGCTCAAGGCTTCAACCGCGTTCCGCTCCTCGCAGAGACCTTCGCCGATCTCGAGACGCCCCTGTCGCTTTATCTGAAGCTTGCCAACCGCTCCAACACCTACCTGCTCGAGTCCGTGATAGGGGGAGAGCGCTTCGGGCGCTATTCGTTCATCGGACTAGCGGCTCCGGTAAGGCTGCGGGCGGTCGGGAGCTTGGTGACGGTGATGCATGGGGACGTTATCGCGGAGAAGTCCCAGGCGGCCGATCCGCTCGCTTTCGTACGCGAGTTCCTGTCGCGCTATCGCGTCGCGGAACTCCCCGGCCTGCCCCGGTTCTGCGGCGGCCTGGTCGGGTACTTCGGCTACGACACGGTCCGGTGGATCGAACCGCGGCTGGCCGGAGGATGGCTCAAGCCCGATGCCCTCGGTTGCCCGGACATGCTGTTGCTGGTGTCCGAGGAGCTTGCCGTCATCGACAATCTTTCGGGCAAGCTTTATCTCGTTGTCTATGCGGACCCGACCCAGCCGCGCGCCTGGCACGATGCTCAGGCGCGTCTGCGCGAGCTGCTGGGCGCGCTGAGACTGCCGTTGTCGCCGCCTTCCGAGACGCGCGACGCGGAGACGGAGGTCGCATCGAATTTCGACGCCGACACGTTTCGAGCCGCGGTCGACCGTGCAATCCGGTACGTTCACGACGGGGACATCATGCAGGTCGTGCTGTCGCAGCGTCTGTCGCGCCCGTTCGCCGGGTCTTCGCTGTCCTTGTATCGGGCTCTGCGCTCGATCAACCCGTCGCCGTATATGTTCTATTTCGATTTCGGCGACTTCCAGGTGGTCAGCGCCTCGCCCGAAATCCTGGTCCGTCTGGAGCGTGGTACGGTGACCGTGCGCCCGATCGCAGGAACGCGCCGTCGCGGGGCGACGCAAGACGAGGACATCGCGCTGGAGCGCGAGTTGCTTGGCGATCCGAAGGAGCGTGCGGAACACGTGATGCTGGCCGATCTCGGCCGCAACGACGTCGGGCGCGTCGCCGCGACGGGGACCGTCCGGCTCACCGAAACGATGACGGTCGAGCGCTACTCGCACGTGATGCACATCGTCTCGAACGTGGAAGGACGACTGCGGGACGGGCTGGATTGCGTCGACGTGTTCCGCGCGGCATTTCCCGCGGGAACCGTAAGCGGTGCGCCCAAGGTACGTGCCATGGAGATCATCGACGAGCTCGAGCCGGACAAGCGCGGCGTCTACGCGGGTGCCGCCGGCTATCTGGGATTCAACGGCGATATGGACCTGGCCATCGCGATCCGCACGGCTGTGGTGAAAGACGGCCAGATGCACGTGCAGGCGGGCGCCGGGATCGTCGCCGATTCGGTGCCCGAAAGCGAATTGCAGGAAACCCGTGCCAAGGCGCGCGCGGTGCTGCGAGCGGCCGAGATCGCCTTGGGCGGAATGGACAAGCGGGCATGATCCTGATGATCGACAATTACGATTCCTTCACCTGGAATCTGGTGCAGTATCTGGGCGAACTGGGTGCGGACGTCAGGGTGTTTCGCAACGACGAGATCGCGGCGGCGGACATCGCCGCGATGAAACCGAAAGGCATCGTCATTTCACCCGGGCCGTGCACTCCCACTGAAGCGGGGATCTCACTCGACGCGGTACGCGAGTTTGCCGGTCGGATCCCGATACTGGGCGTGTGCCTCGGCCATCAGGCGATCGGCCAGGCTTTCGGCGGCGAGGTCGTGCATGCGGGGAAAGTCGTCCATGGGAAAACCTCGACGATCAGCCATTCCGGCCTCGGCGTGTTTCGCGGGCTGCCGAGCCCTTTCGTCGCGACGCGTTACCATTCGCTGGCGATCCGCCGCGCGACCCTGCCGGACTGCCTCGAGGTCACCGCAGAATCCGAGGACGGCGAGATCATGGGCGTGCGCCACCGCGAGTTCGCGGTGGAGGGTGTGCAGTTCCACCCCGAGTCTTTTCTCACCGAGCATGGGCACGCGCTCTTGAAAAATTTCCTGCAACGGGAGGCGGCATGAGCATCACGGTCCAGGAAGCGCTGACGCGGACCATCGAGCACCGCGAGATATTCCACGACGAGATGCTCGATCTGATGCGGCAGATCATGAGCGGGCAAGTCTCGCCCGTCATGATCGCCGCCATCGTCGTAGGGTTGCGAGTGAAGAAGGAGACCATCGGTGAGATCACCGCAGCCGCTCAAGTGATGCGCGAGCTCGCGACGCGGGTGACGGTGAAGGATCCTGACAATCTGGTGGACATCGTGGGCACCGGAGGGGACGGTGCGCACACCTTCAATATTTCGACCGCGTCCATGTTCGTTTGCGCCGCGGCCGGCGGCCGCGTTGCCAAGCACGGCAACCGGGCCGTGTCTTCGCAGTCGGGCAGTGCGGACGTGCTGGAGGCGCTGGGCGCAAACATCAACCTGAAGCCCGACCAAGTGGGCCGCTGCATCGACGAGATAGGGGTCGGCTTCATGTTTGCGCCGGCGCACCACGCGGCGATGAAGCACGCCGCCGCGGTGAGGCGCGAGCTCGGCGTACGCACCCTGTTCAACATTCTCGGACCGCTCACCAATCCGGCCGGCGCGCAGACGCAGCTGATGGGCGTTTTTCATCCCGATCTCGTCGGAATCCAGGTCCGGGTGCTGCAGCGGCTCGGGGCGCGCCACGCGATCACAGTCTACGGGCTGGAAGGCTTGGACGAGATCTCAGTCAGCGGCTTGACGATGATCGGGGAGCTGAGGAACGGCAAAATCCTCGAATATACGATTCACCCCGAGAAATTCGGCTTGCCCGTGCACGACCCGAAAGCGCTGCGCGTGACGACGGTGGAGGAGTCGCGAAACGTTGTCGTGGCGGCGCTGGAAAACAAGGCCGGAGCCGCGCGTGACATCGTCGCGCTCAATGCCGGAGCCGCGATCTACGTCGCCGGCAAGGCCGCAAGTCTCGAGGACGGTGTGGAGAAGGCGTTCGATTTGATCAAGAGCGGTGCCGCGCGCTCCAAGGTAGACGCATTCGTGAAATTTACCCAGCAACTTGCGCGTGGCTGATATCCTGGACAGGATCCTCGCGGTCAAGGCCGAGGAAATCGCAAAGGCGAAGAAAACCCTGGACGCGGCAGCCGCGCGACGCCAGGCGGAGGCCGCGGCAAAACCGCGGGATTTTATCGGCGCCCTGCGCGCGAAAATCACCGCCGGGAGGCCGGCGGTGATCGCCGAGATCAAGAAGGCGAGTCCGAGCAGGGGCGTTCTTCGCGAGCGATTCGATCCGGCAGCGATCGCACGCTCCTACGCACTGCACGGCGCGGCCTGCCTCTCGGTGCTCACCGACGAGCAGTTTTTTCAAGGCCGAGCCGAGCACTTGACCAAGGCGCGCGCGGCCTCCGGTTTGCCGGCGCTGCGCAAGGATTTCGTGATCGATCCGTACCAGGTGTACCAGTCGCGCGCTCTGGGCGCCGATTGCATCCTGCTCATCGTGGCTGCGCTCGTGCCGCTGCAAATGCGCGAGCTGGAGGCTGCCGCGGCGGCGCTCGACATGGCAGTCCTCGCCGAAGTGCACGATCGCGCCGAGCTCGATCGCGCGCTCGAGCTCGCAACTCCGCTCATCGGCATCAACAACCGCGACCTCCGCAGCTTCGAGACTTCGCTAGCGACGACTCTCGCGTTGTCGCCCCATGTTCCGGCGCCACGGATCGTGGTGACCGAAAGCGGGATTGTCGCCCCCGAGCATGTAGCGCGCTTGCGACAAGCCGGGGTTCACGCATTCCTGGTGGGAGAGGCCTTCATGCGCGCTCAGGATCCTGGGAAAGAGCTCGAACGTATGTTTTTAACTATTTGATATGAAGCCATATATATCAGCTCAACCTCGGGTGTTGCGGAAACGCAACATCGACTGATCTTTAAGTGCAAAAATTCACGCGTCATATTGAGTTTGCCAGTCCCGATGGGCAGAATTGCAACAACCTCCAACAGGGGTTAAGCGGGCGGCTCGATCCGGCTGCCCTCGAGTCAAGTCAAATATGAAGAGGAGATAATCTCGATGAACAAGAAGCTAATGGCAGTGGCAGTCGCCGGCGCGCTGACTGCGCCGGGCCTCGCTGTTGCACAGGTCGGCGGCACCGCGGGCGTGTCGCTCTACGGTCGCCTCGACACGGCGGTCATGATTCAGAAATTTTCCGACAATGGCGTGCAGTCCGGGGGGGGTGTCGGGATTCCTTCGGTAAACAAGAACGACATCTTTTCGCCGGGTAACGCTTTGGGCTTTCGCGGCAGGGAAGACCTGGGTGGCGGCACCGCGGCGTGGTTCCAGCTGGAGGCAGGCGTGTGGCCGGATGGACGCCTGGACGCCGCAGCGACCACGGGTAGTCACTTCGGCGGCCGGAATTCGGGAGTCGGCTTCTCGAGCATTATTGGCGACGTCCTGTTCGGTATCTGGGACACGCCTTACAAGGTCGCGTACGGTACCGGCAATCTGGTGAACTCGGGCGGATTCGCATCCTCCGGGATCATCATGGGGAACGGCGATACCACCGGCGCTCTGAACAATCCGCTGTGCGGGAACACGGTTAGCAACGCGAACGGTGGGCTAGCGGGTACTGGGACAAATCCAGCTTCGGTGTGCGTAACCGAAGCGACGTCCAACGGCACCGCGTGGTCGCGCCGCATCAACAACTCGATCCAGTACTGGTCGCCGGTGTTCAGCGGTGTGCAGTTCAGGCTGATGACGGCACTGGCCAACTACCAGTCGCCCGACAACGCCGTCCTTCAACCCGGTGGCACCCCGAAACCGAAAGAGTACTCGGGCAACGTTACCTGGGCGCGCGGACCTCTCGCGCTGGCTTTTGGGCTTGACTCTCATGAGGGACTTCGCCCGAACACGGCTGCAAATGGGGTGCCCAATCCCAAGGACACTGCGGTTCAGTTCGGCATCAAGTGGGATTTCGGCATGGCCCAGGTCGGCGCGGGACTCGAGCAGCTGAAATACGCGAACAACGCCGTAGCGGGCGCGGTAGATACCGGGATGAAGGTGTCTAACCAAGTCATCAACGGTCGGGTTAACGCGGGCCCGGGCCAAGTGTGGGCGAGCTGGAGCCAGACCCCGGGCGGGAAGAGCTGCACTCAACCGGCTGCTTTCAACCCCAACACTGGAACCGGGAACTTGGTGATCGGCAGCGCGGCGTGTGGCGACGCGGGAAAGGCGAAAATGCTGACCGTGGGCTACGACTATGTCATGTCCAAGCGCACCAAGATGTACGTCGCCTACAACAAGATCGATAACGGGATCAGCACGAACTATTACTACATCGCTGGCCCGGCCGCAAACGCTGGCAACGGCACCAACGGCGGTCTCTCCGCAGGCACGGACGTGACCACCGTCGCGCTTGGCATACAGCATACGTTCTGATGTAGCAGGAAAAGCGACACATAAAGGCGCCTTCGGGCGCCTTTTTTTTGGCTTGTGATTTGCCCCTCGCGCACCGGGTGATGGGGTTATCATCCTCATGCCAAAGACGATCTCCCTATGGAAATCTCCAACTGCACGCGTTTCGATCTCGATCGCGGCATCCTAGAGTTCGACAAGGCCATCCGTGTGATTTTCGGCGAGCCTGCCGCACGCCGGCCGAGCCCGGCCGAGGCCGTTCCCGAAAACAGTCTCGACGACGGGACGCGCAGCGCCGCAGCCGCGTTGATGCGGGTGAACCACTGCGGTGAGGTGTGTGCCCAGGCGCTTTACCAGGGCCAGGCACTGGCGTCTTCGAACGACGATATCAAGGACGCGCTCGCAAAGGCGGCGAGCGAAGAGGCCGATCATCTCGCCTGGAGCGCGCAGCGCGTGCGCGAGCTGGGCGGCCGGCTCAGCCTGCTCAATCCCCTGTGGTACGCGGGTTCGCTGGCTCTCGGTTATGCCGCCGGGCGACTGGGCGAGCGCTGGAATCTCGGATTCCTCGCCGAGACCGAGCGGCAGGTCGAGCAGCATTTGCAAGGACACATCGAAAGGCTCGAAGGCCGCGACGCCAGGACGCGGGCCGTGATCGAAGGCATGCAACGGGAAGAAGCCGGGCACCGGCGCACCGCCGAAGCGCTCGGCGCACGCGAACTGCCTGAACCGGCCAGATTCGGCATGCGCCTGGCTGCACGCTTGATGACGACGCTCTCGTACTGGATCTAGCGCCGCGCGCTCAATCGGCGATGATTTCGTAGTCGTGCGAAATCCGCGCGGTCTTGCCGAGCATGATCGAAGCCGAGCAGTATTTGTTGTGCGAGAGCTTGATCGCGCTTTCGACCAGCGAGGGTTTCAAATCCTTGCCTCGCACGACGAAGTGCATGTGAATCTTGGTGAACACCTTGGGATCGGTTTCCGCGCGCTCGGAGCTAAGCCGGACTTCGCAAGCCGACACGTGCTGGCCGCTTTTTTTCAGGATCAGCACAACGTCGTAGGCAGTGCAGCCGCCGGTCCCGGCGAGCACGGTCTCCATCGGCCGCGGCCCGAGGTTACGCCCTCCGCCTTCGGGCGCGCCGTCCATCACGAAGGCATGGCCGCTTTCAGTTTCGGCGATAAAGCTCATGTCGTCCGGGCCGACCCACTTCACTTTGCATTCCATTTTTTCGCGCCTTCGAAGTCAAACTCTAATAAATTGAATATGTTTATTTATTTTGTGGATTCCCAATAATCGAATCCAATTTTATCGCGCCGCACCAAATTATTCTTGCACCGCACCAATTCTCCCATCATAATGTCTGCGTGCCGTGCGCTAGCAGTCATTCCAGGCGCTCGACGAATTTGTCTCCTCCACCCTCCTCCTTTGGTGGATTCGGCGCAACCTTTCGAGGTTGCGCTTTTTTTTGGAGGAGCCGCGGGCTGAAATACGTTTGACACTTCGCTACTTCTTCAATAAAATCACGCCCTTTCGTCGCTACACGGGACGCAAGCCTCCAAGGCCATGACCACATTCTCCGCCAAGTCCCATGAGGTCAGGCGCAACTGGTATTTGGTTGATGCCAGCGGCAAGGTGCTCGGGCGGCTTGCCGCAGAAATCGCTCGCCGACTACGCGGCAAACACAAGCCGGAGTTTACCCCGCACGTCGACACAGGAGATTATGTGGTCGTCGTGAACGCCGGTAAGCTCCGTGTTACGGGGAACAAGGGCGAAGACAAGACCTATTATCGCCACAGCACCTACCCTGGTGGGGTTTATTCGACTACATTCGCCAAGATGCAGGCGCGGTTCCCGACTCGGGCACTAGAGATCGCAGTCAAAGGAATGTTGCCCAAAGGGCCGCTCGGCTACGCAATGCTCAAGAAGCTGAAAGTCTACGCGGGTGGAGAGCACCCCCACGCAGCGCAGCAGCCCAAAGCGCTGGAGATCAACGCATGATCGGACAATACTATTACGGAACCGGCCGACGCAAAAGTGCCGTCGCGCGCGTGTTCATCAAACCCGGCAAGGGTGATTTCATCGTGAACGACCGTCCGGCGAACGAATACTTCGCGCGCGAAACCGGGCAAATGGTTGTGCGTCAGCCGCTGGCATTGACCGACAAGCTGACCCAGTTCGACGTCATGGTTAACGTATCAGGAGGAGGAGAGTTCGGGCAGGCGGGGGCGGTGCGCCACGGTCTGACGCGTGCACTGATCGAGTACGACCCGGCGCTCAAGCCGCTCCTGAGCAAGGCGGGTCTGGTTACCCGCGATGCGCGCGAGGTCGAGCGAAAGAAAGTCGGCTTGCATAAGGCGCGGAAACGCAAGCAATACTCCAAACGCTGATGTTCGGAGATTGGCACAGGAAAGCCGCCCACCCGGGCGGCTTTTTTGTTTGAAGTTCCCGTTTCAGCCGGAACGGGGTTTCCGGGGCATGGCGCGATTCGATGGAACCCGACCGGTAGGCTGGATTTTATGAGGTGAGATGATCAAAGTCGGCATCGTGGGCGGGACCGGCTATACCGGGATCGAGTTGCTGCGCATCCTCGCGCGCCACCCGCAATCGGAGCTCGTCGCGATCACCTCGCGCAAAGAGGCCGGCACACCGGTGGCCGAGCTTTTTCCGAGTTTGCGCGGGGCCGTGACGATTGCGTACTCGGATCCGGCGAAGTCGGCCCTCGCCAAGTGCGATGTCGTGTTTTTCGCGACGCCCAATACCGTCGCAATGGGTGAGGCGAGGGCGCTCGTGGAGGCCGGCGTGCGCGTCGTCGATCTCTCGGCCGATTTCCGCATCAAGAACCTGGCCGAGTGGGAGAAGTGGTACAAGATCAAGCATGCCGCGCCCGAGCTTCTCGGTCAGGCGGTGTACGGCCTGCCGGAAGTGAATCGCGCAAAGATCAAGGACGCACGCCTGGTGGCGAATCCTGGGTGCTATCCGACCGCGGTTCAGCTCGGCTTGCTGCCCCTTGTGGAGGCCGGCGCTGTCGACCTGGACCACTTGATCGCAGACGCGAAGTCCGGAGTGAGCGGTGCCGGCAAGAAGGCCCAAGAACATCTTCTCTTCTCCGAGGCTTCGGATAATTTCAAGACCTATAGCGTTTCCGGTCATCGTCATTGGCCAGAGATCCGGCAGGTGCTGGACACCGCAGCAGGAAGGAGCGTTGCCCTCACGTTCGTGCCGCATTTGACGCCCATGATTCGGGGCATACACGCGACCCTGTATGCACGCATCACCTCTAACATGGAGTTTCAGAAGCTGTACGAAGATCGCTACCGCGGCGAGCCCTTTGTCGATGTGCTCCCCGGCGGGAGCGAACCGGATACGCGCTCGGTGCGGGGCACCAATACCTGCCGCATCGCGATTCATCGCCCGCATGGAGGAAACATGCTTGTCGTGCTCTCAGTGATCGACAATCTGGTGAAGGGCGCTTCGGGCCAAGCGGTGCAGAATATGAATATCATGTTTGGATTCGAGGAGACGATGGGTCTCTCGCATCTGGCCATTGTGCCCTGACGCGGCGGGCGGAGAATCCAGTGCCCAAGCTTTTCAAGCAATTCCGCCAGCGCTTCGGAATTTCTGCGCCGAAGATGACGGTCCAGACGCACGTCGCTTGGTACTGGCGCTGGCTTGGAATGCTGGTGTTCCTCTCGCTCGCGCTCGCGGTAGCGGCGTGGATGTACGACGCCGGGCGTCGTTTCGCCGGTTTCGATCGCAGCGAGCTGCAAAACGAATTCGCCAGGCTTCGCGAATCGATGGGGCGGCTCGAGAGCGAGGCTGCGAGGCTGCGCTCGATCGCCAACGCCAGTGAGTCGCGCCTGAAGATCGAACAAACTGCGCAAGCCCAGCTCGCCTCTCAGGTGAAGGCGCTGGAAGACGAAAACAACAGACTCAAGGAAGATCTTGCCTTTTTCGAAAATCTCGTTCCGAGCGAGCGACGCGGCGAGAAAGTCAGTATCCACCGCTTCAAAGTCGAACGTGACGTGCTTCCCGGCGAGTTTCGCTACCGACTGCTTGTCCTTCAGGGAGGGAGGCTTGACCGCGAGTTTCACGGGTCTTTGCAGCTCGTGGTGGAGATGCAGCAGGAGGGCAAGGATGCTACAATCGTGATCCCCGATTCAGCCGAGATAGGCAGCACTGCTTTCAAGCTCAACTTCAAGTATTTTCGTCGAGTTGAGGGAACATTTCGGGTTCCGGCGGGAGCCAGGGTTCGGACCATACAGGCGCGTATCCTGGAGAACGGGTCCAGCGAGGCCCGTGCCAGCCAAAACATCAACCTTTCTTAGCAGGTAGGAAGCGCCATGTTTCGCAAGCAGCCTAGCAAGCCGCAAAATCGCATCGACAGCCTGATTGGTGTCGGCACGAAGATCGAGGGTAATGTCAATTTTACCGGAGGCCTTCGCGTCGACGGCGAAGTCGTCGGAAACGTAACTGCGGTCTCCGACGAACCTTCGACCTTGGTGCTGAGCGAAAAGGCCCGTATCGAGGGGGAAATCAGCGTATCGCACCTGGTCGTAAACGGCGAGATCACGGGACCCGTGTATGTGGCCGAATTCCTCGAACTCCAGTCGCGCTCCAGGGTCAAAGGAGACGTGCATTACAACAGCCTGGAGATGCATCTCGGGGCGATAGTCGAGGGGCATCTGGTACACCGCTCGGGCGAAGCAAAAACCGTAGAGTTGAAGCTCGCGACAAGCAAACCCGCGGTCTAACGCGCGGAAATGACTTCTTTCGGCTTGAATACTGGTGCCGCAGCCCCATCTTGCTGGTTGGCGCCGTTGACCGCGTCAGGCCCTCGCCCGATAATGGGGTTTGCAATAGGAGTTGAGACATGAATGCAGTCGCAGAGATGCCCGCGCCGCTCGTTTTCACCGACAGCGCCGCCAACAAGGTCAAGCAATTGATCGACGAGGAAGGCAACACCGAGTTGAAGCTGCGCGTGTTTGTCACGGGCGGCGGCTGCTCCGGGTTCCAGTACGGTTTTACTTTCGACGAAGTGAAGAGCGACGACGACACGGTGATGGAGAAAAACGGGGTGATGTTGCTCATCGACCCGATGAGCTATCAGTATCTCGTCGGCGCCGAGATAGACTACACTGAGGGCCTCGAGGGTGCGCAGTTCGTGATCAAAAACCCCAATGCGACGAGCACCTGCGGTTGCGGTTCGTCGTTCTCCGCATAAAGTCCATTTGGGATTCTGAAGGGGAGGCCTTAGGTCTTCGCTTTGTTTTGGGTTTCTATTCGCAATACCCGGCCGTGGGTCAAGCCGCGTAAATCGCACCGAGCACCCGCGGCCTTTTCGCACCGGTGACCTCGGGAAGACTTCCGGTCTCTCGCTTCAGCGCCCGTTGCGCGAGCCACGCAAAGGCCATCGCTTCCACCCAATCCGGATGAATTCCGAGGCGTTCGGTCGAGGCGATTTTCATGCCGACTAGTTCCCGGGTGATGCGCATCACCAGGTCGTGGTTGTGTACTCCACCACCGCACAAGTAAACCTCCTCTGCGCCTGGACAGAATTTCGCAATCGCCTTGGCCACGCTGCACGCCGTGAGCTCGGCCAACGTGGCTTGCACGTCCTCGGCCTTGTGCCTTCCGACGCCGAAGCGCCGTAGCCAATCGAAACTGAAGCGATCGCGGCCCGTGCTCTTGGGCGGTGATCGGCGAAAATAAGAGTCGGCAAGTAGCCTCTTCAGTAAGGATGCAACCGGCCGTCCTCGCGCGGCAAGCGCACCGCCGCGGTCGAAGTCGTGGCCGAATCGCTCGCGCGTCCACGCGTCGAGCAGAACGTTGCCGGGTCCTGTGTCGAAGCCCGTTACGGGTCCTTCATGGGGAAGATCGGTGAGATTGGCTATACCGCCGAGATTGGCGATGACGCGGTGGCGGCGCGAGTCCCGGAAAACAGCAGCATGAAACGCAGGTACAAGCGGTGCACCCTGTCCGCCCGCAGCGATGTCGCGGCTCCTGAAATCGGCGACCACCGCAATGCCGGTGCGCTCGGCAAGCCACGCAGGACTGCCGAGCTGCAGGCTGTACCCGGCCTCCGGCTGATGACGCACTGTCTGCCCGTGACAACCGATGGCGGATACGGTTTGTGCGGGGACGCCGTGTTTCTCAAGCAGGCGATCGACCGCCTTTGCGTACAGTCTCGAGAGTTCGATCCCTGCAAGCGCTGCACGATGCAGCTCGTCGCCGGATGCTTCGTGCAGGGCAAGCAAAATAGCTTTCAAGCGCTTCGGATACGGTAGAAACCCCGCGCCCAGAAGAAGGGGTCGGCCCCTCAGGCCGACCAGGACCGAATCGACGCCGTCGAGACTCGTGCCCGACATCAAACCGATGTAGATCTCGGGGGATGCTGATCTGGTGGAACCGCTCACTCGAGCAGTGCTAGGTCGCCGCTTTTCAAAAGATCCAGTCGCGCGATGACCGGATCGGCGGTACGCCTGAACGCGGCCTGTTCGATCGCGAGGATCGGCTGAGCGGCCGGGAAAGCCATGGTCAGCGGATTGCGGTTCTGGTTGTGGAGGTGGAATTCGTAATGAAGGTGGGGGCCGTTGGCCCAGCCGGTTTGCCCGACGTAGCCGATGATTTCGCCCTGGACGACGCGGCTGCCCGCCCTCAACGCCGACGCGAAATTCCTCAGGTGCGCATAGTACGTGCTGTATCCCCCGTGGTGCCTGAGGACGATGAGGTTCCCGTAGCCATTCCGCCGCCCCGCGAACGATACGACGCCGTCGCCGGTCGACTTCACCCTTGTTCCGACCGGGGCTCCATAGTCGATCCCCTGATGCGCGCGCCACTGCCGGAAAATCGGATGGCGGCGCAGGCCGAATCCCGAGGTGATACGCGAGAATTCGAGGGGTGAACGTAGAAATACCTTACGCAGATTCTCGCCGTCCGGGGTGTAATAGCCGCCCCTTCCCCAGGGATCCTGAAACCATACCGCGCGGTAGGTTTTCCTTTGGCTGTAGAACTCGGCAGCGAGCACTCGCCCGAATCTGACCGTTTTGCCGCCGTGGTAGAAGGTCTCGAAAACGACCCCAAACCGGTCCCCACGGCGCAGATCGCGGTGAAAATCTACGTCGCCTCCAAAAATGTCCGCAAGCTGGACCGCAATGGCGTCCGGAATCCCTGCTGCATCGGTCGCTGCGAAGAGCGAGGTCTTGATCTCGCCTGATTTCATCTCTATTCCGCGCGCTACATCGGCCTGCTGCTCGAATCTGCGGAAGCTGTCGCCCAGGCGATCCACCGAGAGAAGCGTGTCCCGGTCGGTGAGGAACGATAGCGAGCGCAGCCTGCCGACCTCGTCGACTTTTGCTTGGACGGTCGTTCCGGGAAGCAGAAAGCGGAACGGCTGCGCCGCACGCGAAGAGCGCAGGAGCGTCGCCGCCTCGTCCTCATCGGCTCCGAGCCGCTCGATCAGAGTGGCCAGCGTGTCGCTGCGTCTGAAGCGATCTTCCTGAACGTAAATGATCGTTCCGGAGTCGCCGACCGGGGTCGCGGACAGGGCAAGAGGCTCGATGACGATCCGGACGGGAATCGGTTCAGGCACGCGCTCGACCGTGCCGA
>Ga0179596_10000138_pt1 | contig 55488 bp, 48 predicted proteins | sample CZODoug1_1_08_16_FD_155494 | JGI IMG/M metagenome (GOLD analysis project Ga0179596, IMG submission 155494) | Vadose zone soil fungal communities from Angelo Coast Range Reserve, California, USA - CZODoug1_1_08_16fungal (Illumina Assembly) | ecosystem: Environmental > Terrestrial > Soil > Vadose... | reverse complement strand
GGGTGTCTCATCCAGGTAAAATCCCACGGTGGCGGTCGAGCCGCCGGAGGAACCTAAGCCGCGCATTTCGTACTCGGTTTGACCGGGACCCGCGGTGCGTACCGAGAGACCCGGTACGGTGCCGACAAGGTCGATGACCGAATTAATGTTCTCTTGAAGCAGATCGGCGCCGCTCAAGGCCGTCATCGCGATGGGCGTTGCCTGCACGGTCGAATTGCGCTTCTCCGCCGTGACCACGATCTCGTCCAGTCCGGTATTGTCTCCCGACGCACTGGCCGCCGCGGGAGCCGCCATCGCCGCGGGGTCAAATGTCGCTGCTAAAATCAATATGGCGGCGATCGACGTGCCGACCCTTTTTGCGCCAGCGTCTGCGGCACACAACATTGTTCTCATGCGCGAATCTCCCTGAGTAAATACGAAACCGGACTGACGAGTGTTATTAGTGGCGGAAAAGAGACAAATTGCGTCACAACCCAGCTGGGCCAGCATGGATTCCGTTGCGGCCAAATACCATCACGATTTTCAGAAATAAGATCTCGGAAAAGTCGATAGGAGATATGCCTGGCTGGCGGTGCCAACGGGCGTAGCGAGTGCGGGCGAGGGCGGCGGTACGCTCGGCGGCGGCTTGGGCGCGGACTAGTCCCGCGACGGACCCTCGCGCTGGTGGGCCAAACGAGAGGGTGACAGCGATAACCTATTGATGCGGAATGTTTTCCTCTGTTTGAGCGGGACTGCCTAATCACGCGAGAATAAGGGCAAGATCACGCATAGCTGCGGCTGACAAACCAAAATACGCCCAGCCCAACCAGAAACGCGGACGCCACGTCGACGACGATGGGACGGGGAAGTGCTAACTTGTATCGTGTCAGCAGCAATACGACCAGCGTCGCACCGATGACGAGAGTCAGCTGACCCAATTCCACGCCAAGATTGAACCCGACCAGAAGTTCCGCCAATCTTTCCGGAGGTAGCTGCAGTTCGAGCAGGTCCGCTGCGAACCCAAAACCGTGTATCAAGCCGAAAACGAGCGTAATTAACATGCGTAAGCGCCCGGCGTCACGCAAGCTGCCCGAGGTCATCAGATAGTTGGCGGTGAATAAACCTGCACCCAACAACAATAGGCTCGGCAGGCTCCTAGCCACTGTGCCAGCGCCATCAAGAGCATGACACCGCCAACGCCCAGCGCGACGAGCCTGGGCCTTTGCGTTTGAACTGCGATATTCTCTGCGCCGATCAGTGCGATCGTGAGCGCAACCAAGGCATCGATATATTCGGCATGAGGGCGAAGAATGCCCGTCACGGCCAGTGCTAACGTCAGGCTGTGACCAATGGTGAAACCAGTAACGACGAATACAAGATCTCGCAAGCGGCGAGAGATCAACACCAAGCCCAAAAGGAAGGACATATGATCGACGCCGGTGAATATGTGCATCGTCCCCATGCGAATGAATTCCAGGAATCTTGCGCTTTTGAGACGTCCCTCCTCACCCCCGGTCGTATCCACCGTTTGATGCTCATTCGTGATCAGTTGTTCGGTGAACTCTCCCGATGCGGCGTTTTGTACTTGCGCAAAGTTTGTATGACTGGGACCCACATCGAAAAATGCCGCAGAATGGATTTGCAAATCGGTCGCCGTTGCGCAGCGAAAAGTAAAGTCATATTTCTTGAATCCCGGCACCGCGGACAGCGTTTCGACTCGGGGAATTAAAGTGCAGCGCTGTCTCGTCGCTACCGGATACACGCGCTCGATCAAGTAACGCTTGATGTCGTTATCGGTTGGCGGACTTCCGGGGGTGCCAAGACGATCCGTCTCGATGGAGGGAATCGTCATCACCAGGTCGACGGCATTTCCCTTGATTTCCCAGACGGTATGAACAGGCTTGGCAATTGTTCATGGACGGCGTCGCGCCGCCTGAGGCAGACCGCTAACGTCCATCTCGAAGGGTTTTAGCTGATTCCCTTCAGCGCGTCCCCTCCCAACGTTGAACGCCGCCGACGTCCAGGCCGAAAAGATCGAGCGCTCGCCCGACAGTCTGATCGATCACTTCATCGAGGGAGGTCGGGCGGAAGTAAAAAGCAGGAACCGGTGGAACGATGATGGCACCCATGTCGCTTGCGGCGAGCATGGTCCTCAAATGACCGGAGTGAAGCGGCGCTTCGCGCACCATCAGCACCAGTCGCCGACGTTCCTTCAATACGACATCGGCGGCCCGCGCAAGCAGCCCCGTGGTGACGCCGGATGCGATCTCGGAAAGACTGCGGATCGAGCAGGGAGCCACGAGCATCCCCAAGGTTCGAAAGGAGCCGCTGGAAATCGAAGCGCCGATGTCGTCCGCGGGATGCACCACGCTCGCAAGCGCCTCGACGTCGGACACCTTGAGGTTTGTCTCATGGGACAGGGTGATTTTGGCGGCGCGAGTCATGACCAGATGCGTCTCGACTCCGGCGTCCCGCAGACGCTCCAGCGCACGCACGCCGTAAATCACACCCGAGGCCCCGGAAATTGCCACGATGAGCCGGACTGCGTTCACGGTACAATCACCACCTGGAAGCTTCGGCGACATGGGTCAAGATAGCACACGATTTCGGACTCATCCTAGCACTGCGCTCACTTGCATTATGACCGGAGGTTACGATGGAATTGAGATTCCTCGACACTGAATCGAGCAGCAACGTGATCGCACGAGAAATGGGTCCTGTGATCGGCGCGATCGGGACATCGAGGTTCGAAGAGTCACTGCTGTCGATGGCTCACAACGCTGCTCGGTGCACCCACCTCACGGCGTTCTCGTATTCTCTATCCGGCGTAGGTCCGCGCGCGCCAAAAGTTCTGATCGCTGTCAATTCCGGGAATGCGCCCATAGCCCGCCGCTTGGCGTCCACGTACATTCAGAGCTATTGGAATCTCGACCCGGCGAACACGGTGCTGGGCGGAGAGCTGCGCGTTGGCCGCAGAGCGATGATGCGGCTGCGGTCGCACGAGATCGAGAATATCGAATATCGCCGCGATTGCTATCGGTCGGTGGATCTCATCGACCGCTTTTCCCTGATCAAAGCCCTGGGCAATGAGATCATCCGAATCAATTTCTATCGCAAGACTTCGAGCGGACGTTTCCATGAAGCGGATTTGGCCGTCATACCGACATTGGCCGACCTCGCCATCACAGCCATTGGCAAACATGATGCCCTCTGCGTGCCTCCCGCCCCCGCGGATCAATTCGATCGGTATTGCAGACGGCTGGCTCTCGGCGCTCCTCGTCTGTCGAGCCGGGAGATCCAGGTTTGTGCGCACATCGTGTTGGGACTGCGCTCGGAGGACATCGCACATAAGCTGGGATTGAGCGTGAATACCATTTTGAGTCACCGCCGGCGAGCCTATGCCAAGCTGAAGATTTCCAGCCAAAATGAGCTCTTTCACATGCTAGGTTAGGCGCTGCGCGCCGACTCTACGGGGTCGGGGCGCATTGCGCTGCGCAGTCCCTGCTACGCGCAAGCCCGGGGTGACCATTGCGCTACGCTATCCCTGCTACGCGCAAGCCCGGGGTGACCATCCTGGTCACCCGTTCGACGCGGTGCGTCTCACCCATGGTCACCCGTTCGACGCGGTGCGTCTCACCCATGGTCACCCGCGCAACGCATGCGTTGCGCCCGTCCTTTAGCGCTGGCTGCGCGAGCGTTAGGATCAGCCCGTTCACATAAAGCTGTGAATGACAGGGTACGCCACCTGGCGTAACTTGCTGGCGATAAATCAAACATGCGTCGCATGCGCGTGAAGGCTCGAGTCGCTCATGGCTAGTCACACGGAGGCGGACCGAGGCGAGGCGATCGCCGTCGGTCGCGCAGCTACAAGCACCCGCTATCAGTCAGGCTTCGGCAATCAATTCGTCTCGGAGGCGCTGCCTGGCGCCGTGCCTGCCGGTCGCAACAGTCCGCAGATGCCGCCGTTCGGTCTCTATGCGGAACTGCTGTCGGGTACGGCTTTCACTGCTGCTCGTGCCGATAACCGCCGCACCTGGACCTATCGCATCCAGCCTTCGGCCATGCATCGGCCGTACCGGCGCATCGACAACGGATTGCTGCGCAGCGCGCCGCTCAACGAAGTGGAGATGACTCCTTCGCAGTTGCGTTGGGATCCCTTACCGATTCCGCAAGATCGGACCGATTTCATCAGCGGTCTCGTCACCATGGGCGGCAATGGGGACACTCGCCTGCAAACCGGCATGGCGGCGCACATTTATGCGGCCAACGTGTCGATGGTGGATCGTTACTTCTACAACGCAGACGGTGAGATGCTGGTAGTGCCCCAACAGGGCAGCGTGCGCTTCGTCACCGAATTGGGCGTGCTAGACGCGGCGCCCGGAGAGATCGCCGTCATTCCTTGTGGGGTACGGTTTCGGGTCGAACTACCCGACGGACCTTCCCGTGGATACGTGTGCGAGAACTACGGTGCGATGTTCCGCCTTCCAGAGTTGGGGCCGCTGGGTTCGAACGGCCTCGCCAATCCGCGCGACTTTCTGGCCCCCGTCGCGGCCTACGAGGATAAGGAATCACCGTGCGAGTTGATCGCCAAGTTTCAAGGTAATCTATGGGCGGCCGACTTGACCCATTCGCCGCTGAATGTCGTCGGCTGGCACGGCAATCTCACCCCCTACAAATATGATCTTGCCAACTTCATGGTCGTCGGCAGCACGAGCTTCGATCATCCCGACCCGTCGATCTTTACCGTGCTCACCTCGCCATCTGAGGTTCATGGAACCGCCAATGTCGACTTCGTGATTTTTCCGCCGCGCTGGATGGTGTCTGAGAACACCTTCCGGCCGCCATGGTATCACCGTAATGCAATGACCGAATTCATGGGTCTGGTGTATGGCGTGTACGACGCGAAGGCCGAAGGATTCCTTCCCGGCGGCGCCAGTCTTCACAATCGAATGACGGCCCACGGGCCTGATGCGGAAACCAGTGAACGCGCATCGACCGTGGAACTCAAGCCGCACAAAATCGACAACACCATGGCCTTCATGTTCGAAAGCCGCTTCGCGATGACGCTGTCTGCTTATGCGGCGCATTCCGCGGAGCTGCAGAGCGACTATTTCGAGGCATGGCAGAACATTCGGCGGCGTTTTCCAAAACAATTTGCCTAGTCCGCAATGTCGGCCGGCACGAGGAGTCCAAAGTGATTGGCGATGTGTCGAAATTGACCGGCAAAGTGGCCGTTGTGACCGGCGGAAGCAGCGGCATTGGCGCTGCGACCGTGCGGATGCTGGCCGGCGAGGGCGCCACGGTGGTGGTCTGTTACAACAAAGGCGAAGAGCGCGCGAGGCAGCTCGTCATCGAGCTCCCGGGTGTGGGACACAGCGTGTGGCCGCTGGCGCTGGATGACGGCCACACCATCCGCCGTCTTGGAGACCACGTGCGCGCGACCTACGGGCGCGCGGATATATTGATCAACTCTGCGGGGTACACACAACCAATCCCGCATGCCGACTTGGACGCGCTGACGGACGAGTTCTTCGATTCGATGCTGCTGACCAATGTTCGCGGGCCATTTTCGGTGATACGTGCCTTGAACCCCTTGTTGCAGGCCAGCGGCGACGGCGTCATCGTCAACGTCTCGTCGATCTCCGCTTTCACGGGCTCCGGCAGCAGCATTGCCTATTGCGCATCCAAAGCAGCGCTCGACACCATGACTTTGTCTCTGGCGCGTGCGCTCGGGCCCAAGGTTCGCGTGCTGTGTGTTTCACCGGGCGCCGTGGCTACCGATTTTGTGGCCGGGCGAGATCGCGCGGCTTTGGAGAAGATTGCCCAATTGACGCCTCTCAAGCGGGTGGTGGAGCCGGAGGAGGTCGCGGAGACCATCATGGCCTGCGTCATGCACCTCCGGGCAAGCACTGGAGCGAGGATCATCGTGGACGGCGGCCGGTTCCTGGTCTGACCCCGACATGCGTGGCCTCGATGAAACCCACGCTCCGTACTGGACCATCGATCCTGCGCGGGCATTGCAACCGAGACGGCGCGGCTCGCATCGGTTTCGGCGAATGCAGAGGAATGGTGTTGGCGGCACACTGCGCCTGAGAGGGCACACCGCGCCTGAGACCAAGAGCCCGCGCCTGCCGTCGCAGGTTCGGAGCGTTTTCTATAGGCCCTTGTATTGCGCTGGGCGTTTTCCTTGAAACGCCGCCATGCCTTCTTTGTTGTCCTCGGTTCGAATGAGGACGGATTGGCCGAGCCGCTCGAGTAGGCGGCCGGTCTCGGTATCCACGTTCTGGCAGGCGTTGATGATATGTTTGGCCATCCCCATGGCCTGGGGCGCTCTTGTGAGCAGTTGGCGTGCGAACGTCAGCGTCTTTTCCATGAGTTCATCGGGCGCGCACAGCTGACCCGCGAGCCCGATGCGCAGCGCCTCTTCGGCCTGAACGGGCTCCACCGCCATGATCATTTGCTTGAGGCGACCGATCCCGATCATCTGGATCATCCGCGAACAGGCGCCGGACGCAGGAATGACGCCCAACTGGTTCTCGGGAAGAAAGAAGCTCGCGGTGGTTGCAGCGATACGGAAGTCGCATGCAATCGCCATCTCCACGCCTCCGCCCGCGCAGATGCCATTGACGGCGGCGATGACCGGTTTCTCGATGGCCTCGATGTCGTCGAATAGCTCGTGGTTGGCGCGCACGTAGGCGCGATACTGCGGGGTGGTGAGATTGTTCTCGTAGTCCAGGCCGTTGATGTCCCGTCCGGCACAGAAGGCGCGGCCGACGCCCGTGATGATCAGCACACGGATGGAGTCGTCAAAATTTGCCTGCCAGATCACCGTTCGCAGTTCTCGGATCATGCGTTCGTCGAACGCATTGAGTTTCTCCGGCCTATTGAGTTTTACGATCCCTATTCCGTCGCTCACCTCGAAGGTGATGCTGCTTCGATCCTCGGCCGGCTGAAGAAATCCTTGAGGTCGCCCCTTCTCATCGAGTGCAACCGGGGCCTTGACCGGGGTATTCGCATTCACTTTACGCTCTCCTTGGGATGACTGGCCGACGACGCGGCGCTCGTAGCGGAATCAGAGCCGCCGCCACCATCGATGGGACGAAGACGATAGCGACCGTCGGGCTCGCGCAGGATGCGGCCCGCTGCATAGAGAGGTTCGAGCAGGCGCAGAACATCACGGCCATCGCGGCTGTGTTCGGCCGCCATGAGTTCGAGAAAGCTCGCGGGTCCCGCAGCAAGCGCGGCGGCGGCGCTCGAGTGTGCGCTCTCGCTCAAGACAGGCGGCTCGGGAATTGCGAAGTGCAGCGGCTTGTTGACACCGACGGGCTTGGTACAGTCGAAACCGGCTTTGGCTCCCGTTCTCGAGCCTGCGAGAGAGGGATCGATAGGTACGGCGCGAAAACCCGAGGCGATGACCATATCCTTGTCCGCCTGGAAGCGCGTGGCCAAGGCCCAATCGATTTGTCCGTCGTCGAACACATCGATGTCATCGTCCACGACAAAGACATGTTTGATATCGGCGACCGATCCGAAGACTGCGCTGATGGCGTTGCGTGCTTCACCGGGGTAGCGCTGGCGAATGGCCACCCTGACGTTGAACATGCCGCCGCACGAGGGAGAGCAACAAATGGCGCGCGGCTCGCGCACCGCCTGTTCCAAGGCGCCCCATAGGGTGGCTTCGGTCTTGGCCGCCACCAGCTGCGCCGTATCGGTACGGCCGAGAAATCGGCCGCCGATGGTCGCGGTTTGGAAAAGTGCATCGGCCCGGCGAGTGATCGCGGTCAAGTGGAACAGTGGGTTTTTTTTGACCTCGCCGTAGTACCCGAGAAACTCGCCGTAAGGGCCCTCCGCCTCCGAGTATCCCGCCGGATCCAAATACCCCTCCAAGACGTACTCGGCGTCGGCGGGAACCATGACGTCGATGGTCTTGCATTTGACCACCGGCACGGAGGCGCCGCGCAGCGCTCCCATGAGCTCGAACTCGTCCTTAACGCGAGAGGAGGCGGTTCCCGCAATCAGGTCGATGGGGTGCGCGCCCACCACATAGGCAACCTCGGTACGTTCGCCGCGCGCCGCCGCCTGCTGGTAAATGGCACGAAGATCGCTTGGCGCATTCAGATCGACGCCCGCCGTGCGTGAGCCGCGCAGCATCATTCTGCGCACGCCGATGTTGGTACCGCCGGTGGTGGGGTCGCGGGCAAAATCGATGCTGGCGGAAATGTAGGGCGCGCCATCCATGCCATGTTGTAAATGGACCGGCAGGCTGAGCAAGTTGGCCGAGGGTCCGATCTCGACTACTTCATGCACCGGCGCCTGAGATGACGCCACTTCCGTCGGCGCAATGCTCGAGGCGGCTGCCGTACGCAGGCGCAATGGCAATTCATTGGGGGTTACTTTGAAGGCAAGCGCCAGACGCCGGCGCGATCCCACCACATTGCCCACGAGTTCGGAACGCTCGGGGCCAACGGCCTTGAACCAGACCGCCTTCTCCTCGCCGTCCAAGTGACCGGCGACGTCGATCAAGTCGAGGGGCTCCTGGATCACGCGGCATTCGCCTGCCTCCACCAGCTCTTCCATGAAATGCCGGAGGCGGAATCGTTTGAAATCGCTCATGACACCTGCCTGTTGAGAGACGCTTCGCGGATGAGGGCGGTGGCGATCTTACCCGCACCGGTCTTGGGAAGGGGAACCTCCGATATTTCGATCCGCTTGGGAGACTTGTATCCGCCGATCAAATTTCGGCAATGGCGAGCGAGATCCTCGGATGCCGGGGCGGAGCAATCGGGGGAGATATACACGACTGCATGCACCTCTTCGCCCCAACGCTCGCTGGGCAGTCCAAACACGGCCGCTTCGGCGATCGCCGGATGCGCCAAAAGGGCATTGATGACTTCCCCGGGATAGACATTTTCGCCGCCGGTAATGATCATTTCCTTTTTGCGGCCGACGATGCGGTAGCCGCCGTTCCCGTCCATGACCGCCAGATCCCCCGTTCGGTACCACGACCCGGCAAATGCCTCACGGGTGGTCGCAGGGTCCCGCCAATAGCTCCTGAACACTCGGGCGCCGCGAATCACGACCTCGCCCACCTCTCCCTGCGGCGTTGCGCGACCATCGTCCTGATGCAATGCCACTTGGGCGCGCCGCGTCGGCCGACCGACCGTATTGACCGCGGAGTCGGGATCGGGATTGTCCGCGATGGTTTCGTGACAGACGAAACCGGATCCCTCCGTAAGGCCGTACGCTTGTAAAATACGGCATTGCAATGCTTCGCGGCAGCGCCGATACACCGCCTCCTGCATGGGTGAACCGCCGTAACTAATCAGGGCCAGGGAACTCAAATCGCATCGCGACCGTGGCTGAGTGCGCGAGATCCAGTCGAGAAGCGTCGGCGGCAGGCTGGTCTTGGTGATGCGCTCCTCCTGCACCAACGGTCCGAACATGTCCGGTTCGAAGTGAGCCGTTACATGCCGCCCCCCCGCCAATGTGATTCCCCAAATGGCGAAGGCATCCACCAAATGGAACATGGGTGCGGCGTGTAGCCAGCTATCGTCCCGCGAGAAGCCGAGCGTCTCGACCGAGTCGAGCGCGCTCGCCAATAGATTCTCGTGAGAGAGACAGACCCCCTTGGGCAGTCCCGTGGTTCCGCTGGTAAAGAATATCTGGGCAAGCTCGGCCGGGTCATGGACGACGCTCCGCTCGTTTGGCTTGCCGCTGAAGACGCACGCCTCGTATGCACTTTCCTCGCCGGGTCTGCAGGAGTCGTCCCAGGTAATCAGGGGTACATTCTCGATATGAAAAGGATCCGCACAGAACGCGAGGCGGCAGTCGGTTCGAGACACAATATCGGCGATTTCCGGTTTCGCAAGACGCACATTGAGCGGCACGAGAACTGCGCCCGCCAGGACGCAAGCGAAATTGATTTCCAGGTAACGAAAACTGTTTCGCGCAAGGATGGCGACGCGATCACCCGGTGCCACGTGGTTCTCCCTGAGCGTCGCCGCCAAACGGCGCGCCCGACCCATGAGCGCGGAATAAGTTAATTGAAAGTCATGCGTCGAAACGGCGACCTGATCGCCATGGAGCGCCTCTGCCCGCCCGAGGATATCGTTTAACTGCAGCATGGCTGCTTGATATCCGACCGAAATCAAAGAATCGTCAAGGGATGCCTGAATCAGACTGTTGTTTTTAGCGGCACCTTGCAGATTCCCGCAGATAGTCTATGGTTACGGTACAAAGGTTAATGGAGAGAAAGGCTATGGGGGCTCTTCTCGTCAGGACGTTCGGAATACTTCGCTTCAAGGATAAGAGCGGGCGCGAGCTGCGGGCGCCGACACGCAAGACCGCGGCACTCGCCGCCTATCTGGCCATGCGCCCCAACAAGCGCGTTGCCCGCGAAGCCATCGCCTGTCTTCTCTGGGGCGACAAGAAGGAGACGCACGCGCGTCATAGCCTGAGCCAGGCGATTTCGGATGTGCGACACGCCTTCGGCGATCGACTGATCTGCGTGGATTCTCAGTTTCTGTGGAGTCCGGGCGACGCGGCCGAGGTTGATGCGCTGCAGCTCGAGAGTTTGGTGCGCGAGCACACCGCCAAGGAAGACCTCGGGGCCGTCGAACGGCTCTACGACGGGGAATTTCTCCAAGGCTTCGATTTGTGCCAGGAAGATTTCGATTGCTGGGTCCTGGCCGAACGCGAACGGCTGCGCCACCTTGCCCATCGCGCCTTGGCCGAATTGCTCGCGATCAGAGTACGCAGCTCGGAGTTCACGGCGGCTCTCAGCACGGCCCGAAAGATCCTGAGTCTCGAGCCCTTCGACGCCACAGCTCATCGCGCCATCATGCGTTGCTACGCACAGCAGGGATTCCCCAAGCGCGCCATCGATCATTTCAAGGCACTTGCCGTCGATATCCGCCGTGAGCTGGGTGTCGAGCCCGATCCCCCGACGATCGAGGTTTATCGAGAGATCGTGCGGGGATCGACGGCCCCCAGCCAAGGGCGCACGTTGTCCGAATACGCCTTCGTCCTGGAACAGCTGCCATACCCGGTTGTGGTGACGGATACCGGTAATCGGATTGTCGGGTGGAATCGAATCGCCGAACAGACGCTCGGCTATTCAAAGGCGGAGATGTTCGGTCGCTCGCCCACCTTCATCTACGCCCCCGACCACGACTCGACGCTCGCCGACCAGATATTGCGGAAGGCGATCGTGGGCGGTCGCTGGATGGGCGACGTGACGCTGATTGCCAAGGACGGAAGCACCTGTCGTCAACGACGCGTCGTCGCCCCGCTGTTCGGGCCCGAGGGCGAGATGGTAGGCGCCTTCGGCCACGGGTTACGGGTCTAGGTACTGACGATTGGAAGAGCTCGCCTTAGGCGTTGCGGGTCGACAAAGATCGCTTGCTACCATTGATAGTCAACAGAGAGCGCGAGAACGCGCTGAGTCCTTCTTTCCACCAAGGGGCTCCGCGAGGCGTCGCCCCTGATTTGATTGATGGCGGTGTCCAAGTTAATCAGCCAATGCTCCGTGACGAACTTGGTTGCGCTGAAGCCCACCCCGGCAGCGCTCGTGCCGGCGTTTGCTACTTCGTATACGGGATGTCCCGATGCCAATGATTGTTGCGGCGTCACGCCGTACAGGTTTTGCAAGTAGTGATGGGTGGCAACAGTGATCGACGGTCCGACGAACATGACGAACGTTTTCGAGCTTCCTGGGAGCGGAATATACACCCCGGCGTCGCCGACGCTGCCATCGACACCGCCAATGAATTGGCGGGCATCGACCCGCAGAATCATCGGGAATTTCTTCGAGAGCACCCACGATGCGAACACCTTTGCGACGGGGGCGGCGTCGATGTTGCCCATGCCGTGCAAGTTGGAGTAATCGTCCTTCACTTTGCGTCCCATGTCGTAGGCCAGGGCGGCACCGACCCGGTAATGATCACCGCGCAGAAAGTTGTACCCGATGCCGTCCCCCGTGGAGACAAAGGCGATATCCCGGTATTGAATGTTGATGACCGGGCCGCCCTGCACCCGGTAGGCGCGCGAGCCGTCATAGACCGGCTGCACTTCGGACGCGAGGCCGAGCACTGTCCGAAATCGCGGTAAGTCGGGCTCGAACAGCCTGGCCAAAATGACGCCGCCCGAATACTGCCACTCCTGGAGCGGCGAGGGGGTTTGGGCCAGGACGGCGCTCGCATTGCATGAAAACAGGATGACCCCAAGACACCCGAGCCGATGAGGAAGCCTGTTGTTTTTCCAAATCGCAAATTCATTGCGCATGAGCGTTACCTATGCCTTGCGTGCTCGGCGATGTTGGGATTGCGGTGACTTTAAGCCCAGGGAACTGGATAGACGTCGGTCGTCCCTGGCTTGCGTCCACTCAAACACGTTGTCACTATTCTTTAAACGCGTCCTTGAGTTGCTCGGCGACGAAAGATTGCGCCGTCTTTGCTGTCGGCAAGACCGCAGCGGCACCAAAGAATTCATGCGTCACACCCTCGTACTCCTTGCGCGTTACCTTGACGTTCACCTGTTTCAACGCCTCCTCCAACATGGCCCCGTCGCTCCTCAGAGGATCGATCTGCGCATTGATGATAGTGACCGGCGGTAGGAGTGACAGCTTCGCATGAATGAGATCCAACCTTGGATCCGTCTTGTCGGCAGCCGAGTTCAACGTCTTGTCGAGGAACCAACCGATCATTGCCTTGTTCAACGGCTTGGCATTGCCACTGTCGACGTAGGATTCCGTCGTCGTGCCGGTTTGGGTTATCGGATAAATGGCAATGACTGCCTTTGGTCTGGTCAACCCAGCGGCCACAATTGATATCGCCGTCGAAATGGCAAGATTACCGCCTGCGCTTTCGCCCGCCAGTGCCAATCGTCGGGGATCACCGCGCCACCCGCCCACATTGGTGGCTGCCCATTTGTAAGCCGCGAGCGCGTCATCCCAGGCCGTCGGGAATCTATTCTCCGGTGCCAGTCGGTAATCGACGGAAATAACCACGGCCTGCGCTCCTTTCGCCAGAGCGCGTGCGCCGGCGTCATACACCTTCCTGTTTGCGATCACCCACCCGCCGCCGTGAAAATACACCACGGCTGGAAAAGGACCCGGTCCGGTCGGTGTATATATCGTCGCAGTCAACGGCGTCCCATCCGGACCAGGAATCGTGGAGTCGGCCGTTGTGACATCCGGTATCCATTTGGTTGGATCGGAATTCTCGCCCCTGTGTTTCAACAATGCGTCGACCGCATCCGCCATCGTGGGCTGCAAGCGGGCCTCCGCCGGAGTCAGCGTCTCGATCGGCTTTCCGCCCAGCGCCGCGTAGGCCAAGAGAAGCTCCCTCATCTCAGGCTCCGGCTTATATTTTGTGCCGGTGACAGGATCGATCGCATATTTCTCTTTCGCGACTACAGGTGGCGAAACAGCCGCCAAGCCGAGAAGCACCGATGATCCGATGCCGAGGACCACAGTAATTCGAAGGCGCGCAATGGCGCGCGTGTGCCAAGTGAGCATGACTTCACCCCTTTGTTGTGTCAGTAAAGCCTGAGCATATTCTCGGCGACTCGATACGGTGCCGATTCGGATAGCGACGTAGGAGCAGCCCTACGCGACACCGCCCGGGGCGCGCAGACGAGCGCACGACGAGTCGCTCAACTGCGTTTCATGTAGGTGCACGCTGATAGGTGACAGTTTGACGATCTTTTGACAAGGCTACGCAATCCTTCCAAGCGTAGAGAAAACCAGAACGAAAACGGCAGCGGCGTTTCCGCTGCACAGCTAAATTGGGGGCGTCACGAAAATGTTTGCAGCTCGTCTGCTTGTGCTCACGGCGACCGGGCTTCTGGGCGCCGTGCCAGCTTTCACTCAACAAAGCACCGCCGACGCCGACAATGCGATCCCGGAAATCGTGGTAACTGCCACCAAAGTGGGTGCGCAATCGGTACAACAAACGCCGCTGGCCATTTCCGCGTTTTCGGCCAACCAAATCGCGGACGCGCAGATAAGCAACGTCAGGGACTTGATGGAGTACGCGCCGAGTCTGCAGGTAGCCAAGGGGACTGCCAATGCAGAAATCTTCATCCGCGGCATCGGGAGCACCAATATCTTCGCGGGTTCGGATCCGGACGTGAGCGTGCAGGTCGATGGCGTCTATCTGGCCCGGCCCTCCGCTCAGCTCGAGGATTTTTTGGACGTCGACCGCGTGGAAATTCTTCGCGGGCCCCAGGGGACTCTCTACGGCCGCAATGCCGTGGGCGGAACCATCAACGTGATTTCTCGCCGGCCTACCGACGAGTTCGAGGCGCGCACCAGCCTCACTCTCGGCGACTATAATCTAGTGCAGACCCAGGCCTATGTGAGCGGGCCTCTGCTGCCTGAGCGCCTGCAGGCAAGCCTTGCGGTGAATTTCATACGGCATGATGGCTACACCGAGAACATCGCGCCGGGCGGGCACGATATCGACGACGCCGAGCGCGGATCGGCTCGAGGGCAGCTTCGCGCGGAACTTACCGAGCGGATCGTCGCGACCACACGCGCCGATTGGTCCTCACTCGGCGAGCATTTTGAAAGCTACTCCAGCCTCTTGGCGCCTTCTCTCAAGCCGAAGCCCGCGCTCCTGGCCAATTCGACCTTGGGCAACTACCATGAGGTCGCATTGGATTTTCCGCAGAAAGAGACCAGCCATGGCGGCGGAGTCTCCGAAGAGCTGGATGTGGAATTGACCAGTCAGTTGTCGGTGAAGTCAATTACTGCGTACCGTGAGAACAGGTATCAGCTCACCAACGATTCCGATGCGACCGAATTGGCGCTTTCCGACGCTCGCCAAAGCGAGCGCCAGAATCAGTTTTCCCAGGAAGTCACCATGCAGGGTCGGTTCGAGCGGTTCGACGGCGTTGCGGGGCTTTATTACTTGCACGAGAACATCTTGGCCAATATCAACAATACGACTCCGGCCGCCAACACCTTCCGCGCGACCCAGCCTCATGTCGACGACGATGCGCCCGCCATCTTTGCGCAGGGCACTTTCAAACTCACTCCGGCGCTTCACCTCACGCTCGGCGCGCGCTACACCGAAGAAGAAAAGAAGATATTTCCGAATTCCTTCGTTCAATCCACGGTGTCGGGAAAACTGCTCGGACCGGCATTCGTGTCACCGGCCAAGGCGACTTACTCTGCCTTCACGCCGAAGTTCGGCATCGAGTGGCAAGCATCGGACCAGGCGCTGATCTACGCGTCTGCGACGCGCGGTTACAAGAGCGGCGGATTCAATTACGCTGCGACCAGTGTGGCGGCTCAGCAATTCGCCCCGGAAACGATTTGGAGCTATGAGGCGGGCGCCAAGACGGATTGGCTCGATCGGAGACTGCGAGTCAATCTGACGGGCTTCCGGTACAACTACACGGGGTTGCAAGTTCAAACGCTGCTCAGTCCCGGTGTCGCGTTCATCGGCAACGCAGCGACGGCGCGGATAAAAGGCGCCGAGCTCGAAGTGACCGGCAAACCCATTGCGGGTCTGACGCTCATTTCCAACACGTCGTTTCTCGATGCGAGGTACGGCTCATTCCCGAAGGCCACGGTACCGGCCGGACTGGTGCCTTACCTCGCCGGCAACCCGGCATACAGTGCAGCGACCGGAGCCTTCAACGCCACCGGCAACACCCTCACCGCCGCGCCGCGCATTTCGACGCTGGCCGCCGTCCAGTACGATCACCACCTCGGCTCCCAGAGCACACTCTACGGCCGCGTCGAATATAGTTGGCAGGGCCGCACCTACTACGATCCATCGAACGTGCTGATCATGAGCCAAGGACCGTATGGTTTGCTCAACGCAGCTGTGGGCTTTCGCGGCCCAAGCGAACGGTGGACCACGCAGATCTTAGTCAAAAATATCACCGACAAAGGATACTGGATCACCACGGCGGCGAACGGACCCGTGCCGCTCGGCAATGCAGGGCCGCCTCGCACCATCTGGGTGTCGATCGCCCGCAAGTGGTGAATACCCATGCTGCCGTTTCGCCCAAAACGTCTGCCCATGAGGAAAGAACGTCCGCCCATGTTCAAAGAGTTCGTGCGCCGGCGGAGGACGTCGTGCGGGTGGATACCGTCCAAGCGCGGTCTAGGTTTGCTTGGCACCGCTCTGGCGTCGCTCACCATCAATTCGGCCTGTTCTACGATGCACACACCGCCTCCTGAACTTGCAGCACGAATCAGAGAAGTGGGCCCCGTGGTCGATGCGCGGGGAATGGCTGCCTTGTACAAACCGTTGCAGGAGCGAGAGCCCTACGTGGGCATACACGTGACCCGTGACCTGAGCTATGGACCCGACCCGCAGAACCTTGCCGATGTGTTCACTCCTTCGGACAGGGGCCTCGGTAAGAAGCGTCCCGTGTTGCTCTTCGTGCATGGCGGCGGCTTTACGGCGGGTGAGCGCAGACTTGGGCCCGACAGTCCGTTCTATGACAACGTCGGTGTCTGGGCGGTGCGCCACGGCTTCATAGGCATCAACATGACTTACAGGCGAGCTCCGCGGGCGCAATGGCCGGCCGGTCCGGAGGACATTGGACGCGCCGTGGACTGGGTCGGCCGGACGATTGCCGATCAAGGGGGCGATGCGAAGCGGATTTTTATTTTGGGACATTCCGCCGGCGCCACGCACGTCGCAGGCTATATCAGCCACCCTCAGTTTCATGGCGAGTCGACGATCAAGGGCGCCATCATCGTCTCGGGAAGTTTTGAAGTCACGCCCACCGCCAGCGTGATCCCGGAGGAAGCCACCCTCGTGCAGCACGAGAAATCCTATTTTGGCGAGGATCCATCGCTTGATTCAGAGCAATCCTCGACCGCCGGCTTGGTGAGCACGCCCATCCCCCTGCTGTTCGTGAACGCAGAGTACGACCCGCCCTTTTTCAAGCGCCACGCCGCAGCGTTGCGGACTGAGTTTCAGCGCGCACACCGGCAGGATCGGTTCATCGTTCTCCCGGTGGAGAATCACATGTCGCAGATATTCTCGATCAACACCCCGGATGAAGGGCTGTCACGCGCCGTCGAAGAGTTCACAAGGGGGCTACGGTGACCCAGGGGAATACGACGACCGATGGGGGTACGGTGACCGAGGGGAATACGATGACCAAGGGGGGTACGGTGACCGACGGCATGCAGTTCCGCCGCTCGATGCGAGCGAATCCCACGAGGAATCGATGACGATCGGTCATATCGTTCACGGTCGAGGACCGGTTCGCGCCGTGGTTCTGCATGGTTGGTTCTATGATTGGCGCGTCTTCGAACCCATGCTGCCGGCATTGGACCCGGCGGTGTTCAGCTTGGCCTTCATGGATTATCGCGGCTACGGTTCCTCGAGGACGATGGCCGGAGCGTTCGACATCGATACGATTGCGGCGGATGCGCTGGAATTGGTCTCGCATCTCGGATGGGAGAGATTCGCGATAGTCGGCCACTCGATGGGCGGCAAGGCCGCACTGCGCCTGGCGGCGAACGCACCCCATCGGGTGACACGCATCCTGGCACTCACGCCCGTGTGGGCGGGCGCCGCGCGATTTGACTCGCCCACCCTCAACTTGTTTCGCGGCGCGGTGGGCGACGTCAAGCTACGAGCGGCGATTCTGCGTCAAAGTACGGGAGGGCGCCTGCCGGTCGCTTGGTCGCGCTGGCTGGCCGAAAAATCGGTCGAATCCAGTACCCGCGAGGCCTTCGGCGCCTACCTGGAATCGTGGGCATTGGGAGACTTTGCCGACCAGATTCACGGCTTACCTCAGGAGACGCTGGTGGCGGTAGGCGCCGAGGACGCTGGGATCACAGTGGATGCCATCAAGACCACGTGGATGGCGGGCTTGCCGAACGCGCGTCTGCAGGTACTTGCCGAATGCGGTCACTATCCCATGCTGGAACAACCGCTCGCTCTCGCGATGATATTTGAACGCTTTCTCAAAGGTGACTAGAGAATGGGGGAGAACCCGAACCCAATCGCTACGTTCAAACTCGAACTGAAATCCGGTTGGCCCGATCTATGCGGCGCCACACTTGGTCTCGCCTGCGGAGTGGGGCTATACACACCCATTTCGAGCATGTTCTTTCGCGCGCTGGAGATCGAGTTCCACTGGTCGAAGACGGCGATCGTCATTGCGCTGGTTGCGCTCCCCATCACCGCTGTATTCCTGCCGGTCGCCGGCCGTCTCACCGACAGATTCGGCGTAACATCGGTCGCCGGCACGTCAGCAGTGCTCATGGCAGCGATTTTTCTGGCGCTGTCGGCTATCGGCGGCTCTCTGCCCGAATTTTATGCCGGCTTCATCGCCTTCAACGTGCTGGGCTGCGCCACCGGGCCGATCAGCTACACGAGACCTGTCGCGCAGCGTTTCGTGGCATCGCGCGGAACGGCCGTGGCCATGGCGCTTTCCGGTATTGCCATCTCTGGCGTCATACTGCCCGTGCTGCTGGGACCCATCCTGGCCCATGGCGGTTGGCGAGCCGGCTACCGGCTGATTGCTGCCGTCGCGCTGGTCGGCGGCGTAGTCGCCGTCATACTCATCCGCAGCTCAGGAAGGGAGTATGCACGGCGCGAAACGCATGTACGATCCGAAACGCATGCGCGGCCCGAAACGTATGCACGGCCCGAAACGCAAGGTCTCACTCGTCCTCAAGCGGTCAAAACCGGCGCCTTCTGGTGTCTCGGAATTGCGATATTTGCCGTGAGCGCGGCTTCCGTCGGCTTCGTCTCCCAGCTTCAATCAGTCGCGCTCGAATTCGGTGTATCGATCCGGCAAACGACGATTCTCCTATCGGTAGTCTCCCTGTCGGTTCTTCCCTCCCGTCTGCTCTCGGGGTGGGCTTTGGACGCACTGCGGCCCGAGCGCGTCGCAGCCGCCTTTTTGCTTCTGTCCGGCGTCGGCCTAGCGCTCTGGCTTGCTTCGCCGGGTCCTTTTGTCAATGCGCTTGCCGGATCGATTCTACTCGGCGTGAGTCTCGGCTCCGAACACGCATTCATGTCGTTTTTTTGCGCGAAGCGTTTCGGTCTTCGAGCGTATAGCGCCATTTTCGGCGCTCTCGCGGTATTCCTGTACCTCGGCATGGCAGCTGGGGGTCTCCTCTTCGCCATGGTTCATGACCGTACCGCGTCCTACGCAGGCGCGATCTATGCGTCGATCGGTCTGATGATTCTGTCGGCGGTTCTCTTTCTCAAGCTGCCCCGGATATCGATTCCTCCCGGCCCGATGTCTTAAGCACAACGGCGCATTCGGTCGAACCCGGCAAATCATCGGCATCCGTCGGCTGCGGTGCCGACAGAAAGTGCGGGGCGTTTGACGATTCGTTGATTGGCGCTGCGTAGTCTCGTTCTGGCCACGTTGATCTCAATGCCCAGAACGCAATCGAAACGATAACTAAGTACCATTTGGAGAAACCCTATGAAATATCCGTGTGCGATGACAATTGCGAGTTCGATAGGCATTGCTGCGCTATGCCTGGGATCCCTGAATGCCGGCGGCGTGGAGTCAACGCCGGCTTATTCCGTAGCAGCTAAAATTCCCGGTGCCGGCGGCTCATGGGATTACGCCGTCATCGACGAGCAGAGCGAACGACTCTACCTGGCGCAGGGCGGCGTGACGGCGCTGGATCTCAAGACGAACAAGCTGACGACCGGCCTCGTCGCCGGCAAGGTAACGCACGGTGTGACCGTACTTGGGAATGGGCTGGTTGCGGTTGATGACAGCGCCGATAAAACCGTCAAAGTATTCGATGGGGTGAGCGGCAAAATTGTAACAACCATTCCAACCGCGCAGGACAACCCGGTCAACGGCAATCATGCCCTTGATGCCATGCTGCTCGAACCGAAATCCGGATTGCTGGTCGCCATCAACGGAGACTCGGGGCTATTGGTGCTGATCGATGTCAAGCAGGCCAAGGTAACCGGTACCGTGTCCGTCGGCGGCGAGCCAGAATACGCAGCAGCCGATGGCAAAGGCACGCTCTACGTCAATGTCAACCGGGGTAAAAAGAGTGAAATTGTGGGCGTGGACATCGACACGCGTAAGGTCACCGCACACCTTGTCCTCAAGGGATGCGAGGAGGCAACGGGCCTTGCCTACGATGAGGCGGATAACTTGCTGATCTCGGTATGCAATAACGGCGTGGCGAAATTCATTCATGCCGATACCGGTGTTGAAGCCGCCAGTCTTGCCGTCGGCAGAGCCGCCGACGCAGTTATGTTCGACTCGCAACGCCATCGCGCATTCGTCCCCAGCGCCGCCGACGGAAAAATGAGCGTAATCGCCGTCCGCAGTTCATCCGATATTGCCCTAGTCCAGAAAGTGGCTACCCAGGGAGGTACGCGCTTGGGTGCGGTCGATGTCACTACCGGCAAGGTGTATCTGCCGGCGGCCACGTTTGGGCCACCCGTACCGCCGGATCCCTATCCGTCGGCCGTCCCGGGCACTTTCAAGATTCTGGTGGTTGCGCCCAATGAATAGCCCGATGGCTTGGAATAGCCTGATGGCTTGCGTCACTCAACAATGCACGCGCGCTCACATGAAAATGGGAGTCAGAAAGCACGGAGATCTTTTGACGATATTTTGACTGAGGCATGCGAACTTGCTCGTCAAGGTGGGGGATGGACCATTGCCGGTCCCTTGCCGATTACGATAAATGATAAAGAGGTGGGGAGAATGCAGTACCAAGGGTGCAATTGGATTTGCCCGACGTCGGCAGAGATGCGTGGGTTCGGCGCAATCGAAGCAGCTGCGGAACAACGACGGCCATCAAAGAGATCGAGGTTGATCAGTCGTTTTCGGCCAGCATACTCCGCGCTAGTGGCGATCGTGGTCTTGCCATTGTCGTCGTTGGCGGCCGGGACCGGCACGGTCAGCCCTTCGACATCCGACGACAGTATCATGCTGACTGAGATTGTGGTCACCGCGGAAAAGCGCAGCGAGACGGCATTGAGAACTCCTGTTGCGCTGTCGACATACACTGGCGAGAATCTGCAGGAGCAGCAGGTCGTTTCCGTCGCCAGCCTGCAGAACCTGGACCCGTCGGTGAATTTGTCGAAAAGCGCCTTCGGCGGCTGGCCCTTCATCGTCCTCCGTGGCGTGAGCACCTCGGATGGCACCAGCAATAGCACCCCCGGCATTGCCTTCAATGTCGACGGCATTCCGCTCAATCGCGGCTTTGAACAGACGACGGCTTTCTTGGACGTGGAGCGCGTCGAGGTGCTGAAAGGCCCGCAGGGTACCCTTTATGGTCAGAGCAGCACCGGCGGCACGGTGAACGTCATCACCAATAAGCCGAGGGATGTATTGGAGGCGAGCGCAGACGTAACCGTCGGCGACTACAACACCCGCCGCACCACCGCGATGGTCAACCTGCCGATCATCGGCGGTATCGCGGTGCGCGCCGCCGTCAACTCCAACAAGCACGATGGCTACATCATTCCAGTGGACGGCTCCGCACCCCGCAATGACGAGGATGACTTCACGTCGCGCGTGTCGTTGTTGGACAACTTCAGCGACAATTTCAGTCTGCTGATCACTCACACCTACGGCCAGCTCGGCGGCGCCGGAGCCGGCTCCGTGAATTGGGATACATTGCACAGCGCTCCGACCGGCGGCCGGCAGCGTCTCGTCTACGGCGGCAATCCGTTCCCAAACTACGACGACGATACGTTTTCCAACTTCGCGGCCCAATTCAATTGGGCGATCGGTCCGGTGGACCTGACCTATGTCGGCGGCTACCTCAACTATACGGCCAGCGAGCAGCAGGCATCGTCGAACAATCCATTGGGGAACAGCACTTTTCCGGGGCTGCCGGCGTATCAGGCGCTGCGCATCAACAGTCACACGCGGACCGAATCGCACGAACTGCGGCTGTCGAGTCAGACTTCCCAGTTGGCCGACTGGGTGGTGGGCCTCAATTGGTACCACGAGATCATTTTCCCGGACAATACCCGTCTATTTGTTGCACCCTCGCCGGTGCTCGGGCCACCGCCCGCGTCCGGAACGGGGCCGACTTTGGACGACAGCATGAACATTTTCGATTTTCTGTCCAATACCAGGCGAACCGCCAAGGCGGCTTTCGGCCAGACCACATTGCACCTCGGCAAGCAATGGGATGTCACGCTCGGACTACGCTACACGCTCGATTCCTTGGAGAACCCCGGTTCGCAGGCCTTCGGACCCTTCGACATCAACAACAACTACTGCATTCCGCCCGCGGCCTGTGTTGGCTTCCCCGACGGTGGCTCGCAGAAAGACCACAAGATCACCTACCGGGTCGGTGGGGCCTATCACTTCGCCGACAAACAGATGTTATTCGCCGATGTGGCGACCGGCTTCAAGCCCGGCGGCTTCAACAACCTTGATCCGGCCACGGGGCAGCCCGGACCCTACAAAGCTGAGCAGCTGACCGCCTATGAAATCGGATACAAAGGACGCCCAGTCGGGAATTTAGAATTCAACAGCGATTTGTTCTACTACGATTATTCCGCGCATCAGGCCACGTCCGGAGTTCTGCTGCCCAACAGCAGTTTCCCAATCATCGGCACGGTCGTCGCTCCGACGGTGATTTACGGGTGGGAGAATGACGTGACCTACATGCCCACCCATGCGGATCAGTTGAAATTCGCTGCGACTTTTCTCAAGTCTTACTACAAAGACCTGCCCGAAGTCGATGCCAACGGTGTGGTCAGAAACCTGAGGGGCAAGTCGCTCGATACCACGCCGAGAGTGGCTGCGACGTTGACGTACGATCATGAATGGACCTTCTCCCATGGCGGCACGTTCAAGGCGCGGGGCCAGATCAAGTACAGCAGCTCCTATGTGGAGACGGATGTGCAGAATGCGGTCCAATATACGCAGCCCGCATTCACGCGTTCGAACGTGGATATCCGATACACGGATGCGAGTGGCAAGATGTATGTGGGCGCGTTCGTGCAGAATCTGGAAAACAAGCTGCAGATCAATTCGAACCCGAGCGGCTTCGTTCCCGGTCCGGGCGCGAACAATTCCACCATCACCGATTCCGCAACCGTGACCGTCACCGATCCACGTACCTGGGGATTCACGGCCGGCGTCAAGTTCTGACGCCCTTCTCAGGTCGACAGATCAGGTTGGCGTAGACGTTTTGGATTTCAACATTCGACGTAGCACGTCCGTCTTCCAATAGAACTGGTGCAGCAGAGCGGCGATGGTGTGCACATTGACGAGGACGATGAGTGCGGGTTCACCAAACTGATGGAGGGCGCCGGACACGAGCGGCAGTATGCGGTAATAGACCAGCACGCCGCTGACGGGCATTAGCAATATCAGGGCGTACAAGAGCGTGTGCGTCACGGATGAAGCCGCTCGCAATGCACGAGACATACGCTGCGGCGGCGCAGGCACGCCGATGCGAAGGCGTATGATCAACCGCCACACGGCCAGTGGAAACACCATCGCCCCTCCCCAAAGGTGAAATCCGCGAAGTATCGCCTGGCCGGTGGTCACAGGGCTTCCGCCCCGCATCGCGGACTGTATGGCTAAGAACTCCTCGTGGGTAAACAGCACGGCGAGGACGATAGCCGCGGTAGTCCAGTGGAGAATAATCTGAGTGCGGGAATATCCGGCGCTATGGGGCGTCAGAGCAGCGAGGCGCGCAGGCGCAATGTCATCGATCATGGCTCCATCCCCTAGGTAGAAATACAAACGGAAGCGCGGCACGCGCCAACGGCTCAGGGCCGTCCCGGGAAACGATCCCGTAGCCAAGCGGCTACCACCGCGCCGGCTTCCTTGCGTCCTCCGCTGTGGGGATGGGCCGGTAGGGAAAAGCCGAAATGGTCGGCCTTGACATGGTGGAGCTGCTTGTCCGCGGCAGGGGATTGATCGAACATGGCGCGGCCGGTGTTCGGCAGGATGGCGTTGTCGCCGGTGAAGCACACGATCAGGGTAGGCACGACGACCCTGGGCAGATTGTCGAATACCACCGCGCGCGAGGACAGCCCCGACCACAGACTCAGCCAAGCACGGGGAGTCAGGATACGAGCCATGGCATTGTCGCCGTAGTTGGATAGATCCGGCCGGAGCGATACGATGGTGCCCAAACTCCGATCTGACGGCTCAATCGACAGATCGAGCATGGAGGGATTGGCGTCGTTCCGGAAAATCTGCAGGAACCGCCCGGCCATGGCGTGGCGGCTGATGAACGTGCGCTCCGCCAAGGGCCGGTGGTCGAAACCATCGGCACGCGTCATGGCTTGGAAACGGCGCTGTTCGGCGATCTGCGAGCGGGCGATGGCGTCAATGCGTGCGACCCGTGCTGCCTGCGCGGCGCGGTACCGAATTAAAAACGCCTCGGAATAATGGCTCGGCTCGGGTGGCTCGCGAAAGCCGTTGTCGGGGTTGTACATGTCGAGGCTGGGATCGCACGAGAGGGGATCGGCTTCATCGATCAGCGACGGGTCCAGCTCGTTCTGCATCATCTTGCCGGCGCCATGATGGGCACTGACGAACATCATTCCGTCGCCGGGCGGCATGTCGAAGCGATTGAGATCGAACGGATCGCCTGCGGCCGTGTCGGTCAGCCGCCCCGGCGGTGCCGTCAGCGCCTGAGCTTGATACAAGCTGTAGAGCGACCCGCCGCCGCTATAGCCTAGAAAAACGATTTTCTCGTAACCGCACTCGCGCAAATGCCTGTTGGCTGCGGCAATGTCGGCAAGCACTGCCTCATGCGTGGCCATGGTGTCGTTGTTCGGCGATCGGCTCTCCTGCCCGAACGCCGCGTAGCCGGCGTCGACGATGAACGGGATGAGGTAGTGGCGCGACATGTCGCCGCGCGGATGAATGACGCACACGGCCGTGCGCTCGCCACCCTTGGCATAGAGCACGCCACGGCTGCTCGCGCCGTCTCCCGCTTTCAGGCGGACGAGCTGCGGGTCGACACCGTCCGGCGGACGATCGAAGCCCAGAAGGTCGGTGCCCGGACGGTAGCGCGGGATTTGTGGCAGAGTCATTGGAAGGAACTCCTCTTGCAATCGCTTTGGTGGCCGGCGCCGTGTGCATGTTCATAATGGAGCCGCAGCAGATCGATGCCGTAGTCGTTGCCGTTGGGTGTACGTACGATCGTGTGGATGTGAAGCTGCGACCAAGGCTTGATGATGTGATCGCGCGGAACGGGATTGTGGAGCGCCGCTGCAGCGTGCTGGTGGGCGTCCAATCCCTGACAATTCGCAATTTTGGGGTGCAAGTGCGAAATAAACGGCCGGAAATCCGGCGGCTTTTTCGAAGTCATGACTAGCCCCCGGCCTCCAGCACTGGGTGTCCGCTAAGATGGCTTGGCTACGAAGCGACCCTCCATGACAGATTCCTCGAGTCCCCTGCGTCCGCTGGGCGCCTCGCGCGCCTGCATTTCGGGTGGAAGTTTCGACTTGTCTCCAGCCCGTCCGACGGCGATGGCGGCCTCGATGCGGAAACGATCGGGAACCGACAATTCCGTGCGTGCGCGATCGAAGTCGACGCCGGTCATACCATGCACGCGCAGGCCTAGCCGGGTCGCCTGGAGCGCCATGAACGCCCAGGCTGCGCCGGCATCGAAAGAATGGCTGTGAGAAACCGTTTCCGAAGGCGCTCTTGGCAATTGGATCAGCGTGTCCGACAGGATGTACAGGAGCACCGATGCATGACGCGCCCACATTGCATTGAAGGGCATCAGCAGGCCGACGAAACGCTCCCAGTCCGCACTACCCCGATGGGCATACACGAACCGCCACGGTTGGCTATTGAACGAGGAAGGCGCCCAGCGTGCCGCCTCGAGAATGGTGAAAAGATCGGACTCGTCGAGTTTCGAGGCGTCAAACGCACGCGGAGACCAACGCTCCAGGAACAGAGGATCGATGGGAAAATTTGTCGCGCGAGGGGTGTGGCTTGTCATTCGGGATCTCTGATTACTTTAGGTTAGGGAAGCGCTGCATGTACCGCGAGTCTGATCCAACATTCGCAAGACGTTTCCGCGGAAACGCGGGTCGTCATTCCTTGAAAACCGAGCGCGTATCGCTGTCGCCGAGCGCGTCGTCGTCGATGTGCCGCTGCAAGATGTCGTACCGCCGTCAAAGAATCGTCAAAGGGGCCGGGCCGTTTCCGCGGAGTATGCCAATTGCTGCTACACCCGTGAAGCGTCGTAGACTCGGCTCACGCGGGCGGGACTCGCTGCTCGGCCATCGCGATCAAGGTAATCAACGGCGTGACGACCGAACCGATCACGACTCCATAGCAGACGTTCACCAGGGCGAAGCCCTCTTTCGACAGTGGATACAGGCCAAACCCAATGCACACCGCCACCCCGAGTGGCATGAGCGTCGCCATTGCCGCGAGCACGAACAGAAGTGCGCGCCCGATTGCATTGCTCGGTACGTATCTCGACCAGGTCAAAACGCGCCATCCCACGTCGGGAACACCGCCTTTTGCCGCCCGCACTCGCCACACCATGGTCAAGATTACCGTCGTCAAAAAGACCGAGAAAATCGTGGCTTTGGTCAAGCTGGCCACCACCCCGTCCGCCCCGGCGAGGGTTGCGGGCGGCTTTACATTGACCAGCCATATGATGAACGGGAACACGAGGGCATTGACCATCACCCCGATGAGCGTTTCTTTGAAAAGGACCCGTCGGACATCCGCGTCCAACGTGCCGGTGTGCAGTTCGCTCGACATGTCCGCGGCTCCCCCAATCAAGGCGCGTGCTCGGTAGAGGCAAAATCGAGGATTGCGCCAGTACTGGTTGCAAGCTAGACGACTACCGTCAAGACATCGTCAAAATTGAAATTGGTCGAGCGGCCTATCGCCACCCCGAGAGGACGCAGGCGATAGCCCAGAAAACCATATATTCCGGTCCGGATTTCTGCCATCGCCAGTTGAAGCCATTGATCTTCACGACTGCATAGCCGGCACCCGCGAGCACCACCACGGCCAAGGCTGTTGCCGTTTTTTCGAAGATTCCGAACGTGAGGCCGGTGCCGGCCATGAGCTCGAGCAGGATGGTCACGATCACGAAGGTACGGGGTGGCCGAAAGCCCGCCTTCCGAAAGGTGCCCGACGCGGCATCGACGTTGCGCATTTTGCCGATGGAGTGCGGTAGGAACCAAATTCCACAGACGACGCGCAGGGCGGCGAGCGGATCGATGGCTGCAATGGTCATGCGCGCGTGCCGAGGGCCTCGAGGCGATAGCTATGGTCGAGTACGGCAGGTGCCTTGGCGGCAAGCGCTGCATCCGCCACGCCGGCCTTCTGCATGAGCTCGAGAGTCTTGGCGAAGGCGGCCTCGGGGACCGAGAGATCGCGACTGAACACCTGCTTGGCGCGCATATAGTCGAGCGCCTTGCGGGCATAGTCCCCCTCTGCCTGGGCAGTCTCACGGGTGATGTCGAGCAGCATCGCGTCGTTCCCGGGATCGTAGACCCGCTCGGTGGCCCCTTGGAGGATGCGTAAGAAGGTGACGAGCGTGTCGCGCGCGGCGCTTGCCCAGCTCTGGCGAACGATGAGCGCGGTGAACACGATCTCGGGGATATAGTCGCTCGCCTCGCCGAGATTCGACCATCCTGCGTCAATCGCGACGAAGTTTAGCGGGATGAGTTGCAGTGCGGCGTCGATGGTTCCTTCTTGCAACGCCTTCCAGCGCGCGGGATGGACGCCCACGACCGAAAACCGATAGTGCTCCGGATAGTGGAGGCCGTGCTGACGCAGCATCTCCATGGTGTAGAGGGCGGTGCCTTCGGTCATGGAGGAGGTCCCGAGCGTCTTGCCGCGCAGTTCCTCGACGCGGCCGAAGCGGGGATGGGCGATGAGCGAGAGCGGGAGGCGGTTGACATTGCCGGCGATGATTCGCAGGTCGCCGCCGTCAGCGCAATCACGGATCGCGCCCTCGGGCGGGGTGATCGCGAGGTCGAGTTCGCCGCTTCTGACCGCGGCAGTCGCCTTGTCGACCGAACCCATCCGGTGGACCTCGATCCGCAGCCCTTGGCGGGCGAACAGCCCCTGGCGATCGGCGAGGAAAATCGGCAGCCAATTGAATCCGGCTGCGCCGGCACCGAGCCGGAGTAGGGTGGCCCCCGGACCGGCAGTCATGCCCATTGAGCAGTCACGCCCATTGAGCAGTCACATTCATCGGACAGTCACGCTCGTCGAATTCCTGCCGTGATTCAGCATACCCTACGATTTCGGCCGCGGTAGAGACCAACGCGCCATCACCAACCCACCGGCGCAGATGATCGAGACGTTGGCGACCACGTTGTATAGGGCGTAGTGCCAGTCGGTGTGACTGAAAATCGCATGGCTGAACACAATCATCATCGCCGAAGCAACGGAGATGCCGATCACCAGCAGCGCACGCGACTTGAAGTCGGTCACGCGGTTCGCCACGACGAGCAGCGTGCAGCCGACCAGCATTACCACCACCCAACCCTGTAAAAGGCCGCCGATCTGCGCGGGCAGGTCGGCGCCAGGGGCTGGATAGCCGCCGCTGTTATAGTCGATCACCGCGATCGGACCGCGATTGTAGAGCGTGATGCCGTCAGGCGTGCCCGGCGTCGGCACGACATAGTGCCCGGTATGCGGCAGAGTGGCGGCAAGCGCGAGCTGTAACGCACTTTCACCGCGCTCACCGGCATTGGAGCGAACAAACTCCGACAGGGAAGTTCCCCAGAAGAGGAAGGCGACAACATAGACCACCGCCGTGCCGGCAAGGCTGCTGACCAGCAGCCGGACCTTACTATTCATTCGGGATTATTCATTCGGGACTGTTCATTCGCGTGGGACACCCGGCGGCGGACCTGGCGGACCAGTCGCGATCCGCAGATATTGGGCGGCGAAGTCCGGGGGCAAGAACTCGAACATCAACCTGTTCTCCGCCCAGAACTCCAGCACCGGAAATTGCGCACGGTCATTGCGGCGGCACAGCCATCCCTCGCGATCGGCGATCGCCTTGATGTCCTCGATCGACTTGTCGACGCTGATTGCCATATGAGTCGGCACATAGGCGGGTCCGGATGCCTCGACCCATCCGAACTCGATATCCGGCTGCAATACGGTGCCGAGCGAATGAACCTCGAGCATGGAGCCATACTCATCACGCTGGGAGACGAAGAAGCTCCCCTTGCGGGGCGGAAACGGCCAGTACAGGCCACCCATCACCTCGGCCAGCGCTCGCGCAACTCGCTCCGGCTCACGAACGGATATAGACACATGACGAATCATCTGCACCTCGATGGTTTCATTCCAACTTCAATTCCCTCTTCAATCCCATACCAACACCCGCCCGTCAAAGAATTGTCAAAGCAACTCCAGGCTACCCCGGATTCGTTTTTGCAATCGCTCAGCCCTCGATTTAAGGCGTGATCCTGCGGAGTTCGCGCATTCGCTCGATCTGCCGCCGCCATCGATCCAGCGCGGACACCGGATCGTTCAACCGGAATCCGATCAAGCCCGTCACCTCGGCGTATGGAGCCGCGTGCCGGTGCACGCCAATCACTTCAGCGTCGAATACCACCAAATCATTGGCGTCCGCACGCGACTGCGCGACCAGTCTGGCTTCCCATACCGCGCCATCCGCGACGGCGTGCAGCACGGCATGGCCGACGCGTCGGAGGTTGGCGGTGCTGCGCGAGGTGGGCCACAGGGCGAAACTAAGCCGGTGCGTGGAGTGCGTCAGCACCTCGCCTGCGCTCAGATAGACAAGATGCGGCCATCCCGCGTCATCAACGGTTCCGAGCACCGCGGCGACATGCAATTTATTTTCCAGATTGCTTCCGTCGAACTGGCTCAGCCAGGCATGGGGCAGCTCCACGGAATCCGTTGCCGTGCTTGGAGATCCCATTGCCGTGCCAGGAGATTCCGTTGCCATACTAGGAGACTCCATTCGTACCGCCGCGATGTGCCGACGCAATGAACTTAAGTCCCGTCGATCGCAGTGTCAACGGTAGATCTCTCCGCAGCGCGCCCCGCTATTGCCAACCCTGGTCTGCTGCGATCACGGTCGGCTGTTACCATGGTCTGCGAGAAACGCCTTTGATAGTTCTTTGAGCTGTTATTGGGACTCTTGGGCGGGTCGGCCGCAATCCTTTGTTCGGCGCAACGGCTTATTACCGCGCAACAAGTTTTTACGGCGCAGCGGCTTATTACGGTGCGACAGCTTCTCACGGCGCAACGGCTTATTACCGCGCAGCAGGTTTTTACGATGCAACAGCGAATTACGGTGCAACGGCTTATTCCGGTGCAAAAGCTCATTACCATGCAACAGCTTACTACGGCGCAACAGGAGCCCCTTCAATGACTCTGCCACAAATCCCGCGCTACCGTCCGGGCACCGACCTTCTGGGCTTCGACCAGCCGCCGGCCGCAGTCGATCCGGAGCTCGTCCGCCTGAAAGCGGAGGATGGCGCGAGCAGCCGTGGCGTGCTCTATGCCAAGGGTGGCGAGCGCACGGCGGTCTGCGTCCTTCACCCGCGCGGCGATATGACCCGCCACTACCTCATCCCGTTCATCGTGGACGCCGGCTACGCGGCGTTCGGGCAGGAGAGCCGATCGCCGAACAACGACACCATGGCCACGCATGAGGCCGTGCTTGCCGACATCGCCGCCGCCACGCGGAATTTGCGCGACCGCGGTTACGAAAAAATCGTTTTTCTAGGCTATAGCGGCGGTGGGTCGCTTTACAGCTTGTATCAAGCGCAGGCGCTGACGGCGCCGCCGGGACGGCTGACCGACACGGCCGCAGGCGACCCGTTCGATCTCAATCGCTTCGACATGCCGCCCGCCGATGGAATGATGTTCGTCGGTTCCCATCTCGGTGCCGGCAAGATGATGCAGCATGAGCTCGACCCGTCGCTGGTCGATGAAACCGATCCACTGTCGTGCGATCCCAGTCTCGACATGTACAACCCGGACAACGGATTCCGCGAGCCACCCGAGCCGAGCCATTACACCGAAGCCTTCTTGGTTAAATACCGTGCCGCCCAGACCGCACGAGTCGCACGCATTGACGCCATCGCCCGCTCGCAGATCGCCGAACAACGCCGTTACCAAGCGATGGGGCGTGCGGAGGGCTTCGACCACCTGCCCTTGGCAGAGCGCACATTCATCGGCCGCCGCGCCATGGCCGGGCGGTTCTTGCAGATCTTCCGCACCGATGCCAATCCCAGTACGCTCGATCTCTCGATTGAGCCGTCGGATCGGAGCTTGGGCTCGATCAACTCGCTCCGGCCGGATCTATCCAACTATATCGACAACGGCTTCGCTCGTATTCTGACGCCCCGTGCCTGGCTGAGTCTCTGGTCGGGGCTGTCCTCGCGTGCCGTGGTGCTGGATAATTTATCCAAGGTGGTCCTACCCACGCTGATCATCGGTTTCACCGGTGACAACGCCATCCTGCCCAGAACCGGTCGCGCCATGTTCGAGCAATCGCCTGCCGCGGACAAGCAGCTCCACTATGTCAAGGCCGACCATTTCGGCTTTCATCTACCTGCTCATCCTCACAGTGGTGGACGCAAGGAAGCAGGCGCGCTGGTGGCCGCCTGGCTACGCGACCGTTTCCCTGCGCGCTGAGTCTACAGGTTGCGGTTGACGCGTATCAGCCCGCTTCACGGCCCTCTATTGAAGTGTACCCGCGCAACGCCCGCGCATCGCGTGGTCGGCCCCACGCTGCAAGGCAACTCGTAAACCAAACCAGAATCCTGTCCGTTGGTTAAACCCCCGATGGGTTTTCCGGTACTTACTCTCAGTCATGGTTATGTGAGTAGGGAGTATGAGGATCGGCCAGTACAGGTCTTGGGCTGCGCTGTCCGTAGTCGTTGTCGGCGTGGCGGGCTGCGCGGGCAACGGCCAGGGGCTTGACCAGAACGGACAGCCCATTGGAACGTCGGGTGGCACCCCGGGTACGTTGACCGCGGATTTCCAGTCCATCCAGGACAATATTTTTACACCCATCTGTTCGAAGTGTCACATCGGTGCCAGCGCGCCGGAGGGCCTGCAGTTGGACGCCGCCCATAGCTACAACCTGCTGGTCGGGGTACCGAGCGCGGAGCAATCCAGCCTGTTGCGGGTGAAGCCCGGCGATCCGGACAACAGCTACATGGTGCGCAAGATCGAAGGTGCAGCGGGAATCGTGGGGGGGCAAATGCCGCTGGGCGAAACACCGCTACCCCAAGCATCGATTGCCGTCATCCGTCAGTGGATCACAGATGGCGCGCTGAACGTCGCGTCTGCCGGCGCGGCGTCGTTCGCGGTCCAGAGCACCGCGCCGCTCGACCAGGCGGTGGTGAAAGCCCCGCTCATGCGAATCGTGGTCGCCTTCACGCAAGAGGTGGACGCGTCGCTGATTAACGAATCGACCATCACGCTGGAACGAATCGCAGACCCGCAGCTCGGCCAGCAAGCAGCAACGGCGACCGACTCGGCGATGCCGGCCGGAGGGGCGATGCCCGCCGTCGCAGCGATGCCGACCAAAGCGGCGATGCCGGCCGAGGCAGCAATATCGACCGACGCAGCGATGGCGGCCGGCGCGGCAAAGAGGATCTCGGCGCGCGGCGCGCTCGCTCGATTCAATCCCTCCGTTGTGTTGATTGAACCGACCGCGCCGCTCGCTCCGGGAATCTATCGCGTCACGGTACGCGGCACCGGCGGCGGAGCCGTCGCGAATCTCAGCGCGACGACTCTGGGCTCGGACCAGTCTTTCGTGTTCACTGTGGAGCCCGCTCAATGATGGGACGACGTATTCAATTTGCGCGGAGCTGCGTGCTGGTGATGTTCGGACTTTGCGCCTATGCCGCGCACGCCGAACCCTATCTGGCGGTTCAACTGGGTTTGAAATGCGGGCAATGCCATGTGAATCCGACCGGCGGCGGTTTGCGCACCACCTTTGGTGACGTGTTCGCTCAGACCGTGCTGGCGGCACAGCATCTGGATACGGGCGCCGACAACTGGACGGGACAGGTGGCGGGTCAGTATCTGCGGGCAGGCGGCGACTTACGATTCGACGCCTCGGTGACGCAGGCGCCGCATACCAGCTCGGTGCAGCAATTCGCGCTCGATCAGACTCGCGTGTATCTCGAGGCCAATGTCATCCCCGACAGGCTGCTCGCGTATGTCGACGAACAGGTGGCTCCCGGTGGTGCGCTGAACCGGGAGGCGTACGTGATGTTCTGGGCCGGGACGCACGACTGGTACCTCAAAGCCGGCCAGATGTACTTGCCCTTTGGCTTGCGGCTTCAGGATCAAACCGCCTTCATCCTTACCGCGACCGGGATCAATATGACCACGCCGGATCAGGGAGTGGAATTCGGGTGGGAGCGGGGCCGCTGGGATGCGCAGTTCGCCGTGAGCAACGGCACCGCCGGAGGCGCGGTCAAGAATGACGGCAAGCAATTCAGCAGTCAGTTGATCTATGTGCAACCGGTCTGGCGGCTGGGTCTGGCGGCCAACTTCAACAATCAATCCGGCGGCAGCAAGAGTGCCTACGGTCTATTCGGCGGGCTCAAAACCGGCCCCATTTCGTGGCTGGCGCAAGCGGAAGCCACCCATGATGAGAGCATCGCCAACGGACAGGGGAAGCAGCTGGCCGCTCTGCTCGAGGCCAATTGGTGCATCGCCCCAGGAAACAATCTAAAGATTACGGATGAGTTCCTGAATCCGAATCGTGCGGTGCCGAACGGCGAGCGAACGCGTTGGAGCCTGGTGTATGAGCTCTCGCCCATTCAGTTCGTGCAGATACGAACGGGCCTGCGTTATTACGACGGCATTCCGCAGGACAACGCCGAGCATCAGCGGCTGTACTTCGTGGAGCTGCATGGATTTTTTTGACGAATCCAAAAATAGGCATGAGGGCTAAACCTAATCCGGACTATTGAGCACTCACTCTGTATGCGGCGGCGTCGCCGTGTTCGCGTAGGCCCTTGCAAGCGGCCGCCGACGTGTTCGACGCCCCGCGCTTCTCGGAGCGACAATGCTTTCCATACTGGTCTGCCACTCTTATTTTCTGCGTTTGGATCAAAAGCAAATGGAGCGCGGCAAACCCTATCCGCCGCTCGCCACGCTGCAATTGGCCGCTCTGTTGCGCAGGGCCGGGCACCAGGTGTCGCTATTCGACGCCATGCTTGCCGGCGGAATCGACGAGTACGACCACGCGCTGCGGGCCCACGCACCGCAGCTGGTGCTCCTCTATGAAGACAACTTCAACTTCCTGAGCAAAATGTGCCTGAGTGCGATGCGCCGCGCGGCCTGCGAAATGATCGCTTCCGCGCGGCGCCGGGGCGCGCGGGTGATTGCGGCAGGCCCGGATGTCAGCGATGCCCCGGGGCCCTATCTGCGGGCCGGCGCGGATCTCGCTCTGATCGGCGAAGGACTGTCGGCACTGCTGGCGGTGCTGCCGCGGCTGGACGCGCGGCCCTACGCACCCATCGCCGATCTCATCGATGGATTGTCGGGTGTCGCGTGGCACGACCACGGCAAGCTGGTGACCCGGAGCGGCGCCCAGGTATTGCCAAATTCCGAATACGAAGGATTGGCGGCGTGGGACCTGGTCGACATGGATCGGTATCGGGCGACGTGGTTGCGGGCGCACGGCTACTTCAGTTTGAACATGGCCGCCTCCCGCGGGTGCTCTTTTCGTTGCGCCTGGTGCGCCAAACCGATTTGGGGCAATCGATACCTGCAACGCAACCCGCTCGACGTCGCGCGGGAAATGACCCATCTCAGGCAAACCTTCAACCCCGACCATATCTGGTTTGCCGACGACATTTTCGGATTCCGGGTGGACTGGGTGGCCGAGTTTGCTACCGCCGTCAAGGCGCTGGGTGGAAACGTTCCCTTTACCATTCAAACGCGTGCGGACCTGGTCAGCGAACGCATGGCGCAGGCGCTGCAGGATGCCGGATGCCATGAGGCATGGCTCGGCGCGGAGAGCGGCAGCCAGCGGGTGTTGGACGCCATGAACAAGGGCACCACGGTAGACCAGATACTCATCGCCCGTGAGCGACTCAAGTCTGCGGGCGCTCGGGTGGGGTTCTTCATTCAACTGGGTTATTTGGATGAGCAGTTGCCCGATATTCTGGCAACGCGCGACTTGCTCGAGACCGCGCGGCCCGACGAAATCGGGGTCAGCGTCGCCTATCCCTTGCCGGGCACGAAATTCCATGACCTGGTCAAGGCACAGCTCGGTGGCAAGACGCATTGGCAGGAAAGCAACGATTTGGAAATGATGTTTCAGGGCACCTACACGTCCGATTTCTATCGCGCCGTCAGGAACCTGTTGCATGACCAGATCGCGCTTCAAACGGCGGGTACGCCGAAGACCAGCGGCGAGCAACATGGCGCGCAATACGGCCTCGAACGACGCTGGCATGAGCTGCTGGCGCGCGAGGTGGAATTTCGCTCGGTGCCGCACGAGTCGGCAGACACAGGTTGGGTGGGGCACGCATGAACAATTCCCACAGTGCCGTACCGCCGCCCACCGTCTTGCAGACGACGCTATTCAAGATCACGGAGACGTTGGCGCAGGAACTCGCGCGCCCGACATCGCGCGCGCCCGACTGGTCGGAGCTCGAGTGGAAAATTGCGCCTGCCGTGGCGGCGATGCACGGCGTCTCACCCCTGCTATCGAGCACCTTGCCCTGGCAGGGTCCCGCTGCGTGGAGGCAATTTCTCGAGCAACAGAGAGCCCATACGGCGCAGCGCCATGCACGTATCGTCGAACTTCTACGGCGCATCGATGTGCGGGCGCGCGCGGACGGGATCGCGGCGGTTGCATTGAAGGGAGCGGCGCTGCATGCGATGGGGCTGTATGAGAGCGGTGAGAGACCCATGGCCGATATCGATTTGCTGGTGCGGCCGGCAGATGCAGAGCGCACAGCCGGAATGCTCGAATCGCTGGGATTTTATGAGTCCTGCGCGAGTTGGAAGGAGAGGGTGTTCACACCAGTCGACGAGCATGTTCCGGGGCGTCTGGGAGAACACGCCGACAACAACATCAAGATCGAGCTACATGAGCGGATTTGCGAGAAATTGCCGTGGCAGATCACCGACATAACCAGCCTGGTGTTTCCCAATCAGGCGACCCGCGGGCTGAACGACTATCCATCGAGGGCCTCCTTGATGATTCACCTGCTGTTGCATGCGGCCGGTGCGATGGCATTTCAGGCCTTGCGGCTCCTGCACCTCCACGATCTCGCATTGCTGTCGTCGCAGATGTCACAGGCGGATTGGGACGAAGTTCTTGCCTATCGCTCGCGCGGGAGAGAGCTGTGGTGGGCCTTGCCGCCGCTCGAGTTGATGCGGCGGTACTACGGTGCAGAGGTCCCCGCTCGGGTGCGCGTTGCGCTCGAGATCGACTGCCCCTTTCTATTGGAGAAAATCTCCAAGCACAAATCATTGTATGAAGTTTCCTATTCATACCTCTGGGTGGATGCCTTTCCCGGCATCGAGTGGTCGCACTCGGTTCGAGAAATTCTGAGGTATACCATCAGCCGCGTACGCCCCACGGCGGAGCACCTGGCGCACCGCGAGCAGTCGGCGAAGATCCAGGCCTGGGCGTCCGAAGGGCAGTGGGCGCGTATGTCGCAAGGCCGGCGGATAGCGCGGTGGCTGATTTCGCGCCCGACTCGTCCCGTGACCATGCATGCGGTACACGCGGCGCTGGCTCAACCGCAATGACGCGGCAGTCCGCGACATTCGATGCGTTATCCGACCCGTTTGGAGAATCACGTCCGGTGATTGCACGTAGGCACCTGCAATTGCTCGGCGGACGGTTCGAGTTCGAAAGCAACAGCCATCAAATTCTGCGACTGGTGGAATCGGCGTATGGCGACTTACCGCCGCATCGGCTGGCGCCGGTGGCGCCCAAGCTTCGAATCAAACTGGTGCTCGGCACCGCCCTGCGTTCACGCAGCCGCTCCGAGCCTCCCCCGTTGGCCATGTTGAGTGGCGCTGGCTTCCTTGGCGGAGCCACGGATTCATCGAACCTGGTGATCGTCTCGCCGCCAGAACGCTCGGCGCTGGTGGTCATGTCCCCAGGCATGGCGCGATTTGCCTACCATGCCCGCTACGAGATGATTGAATTCGCGGTGTTCACCCTGGCCGCGCGTGCACAAGGATTGGTCGCTCTCCATGCGGCCTGTGTGTCGCAAGGCAGACAGGGACTGCTGCTGATGGGCCCCAGCGGTTCGGGGAAATCGACAGTCGCTTTGCAATGTCTATTGAATGGATTCGAGTTCCTGGCGGAGGATGGGGTATTTGTCGCGCCGCATAGCATGCTCGCGACGGGGGTCGCGAACTTCCTGCACGTCAGGTCCGACTCCGTGGACTGGATCGAACGGGCCCGCGATGCGGCGGTGATTCGGAGGTCACCGATTATCCGACGCCGCAGCGGAGTAAGGAAATACGAGATCGATCTGCGGCGCCCTGAGTACCGGCTTGCCGCGCGCCCACCGAAGATTGCCGCCGTCATATTCCTGTCGTCGCAGAGCGCCGGTCGTCGGCCACTGCTCCGTGCGCTAGCGAAGTCCGATCTATTGCGGAAGTTGGCCGCGGAACAAGTCTACGCAGCGAACCAACCGGAGTGGGAGGTATTCGTCAGGAACGCATCGCGCCTGAATGTGTTTGAGTTGCGGCGCGGGCGGCATCCGCGCGAGGCGGTAGACGCGTTGCAGACATTGATGGGCGCACCGGCGGCGGGAAGCCGGTGAGCCGGATGCGAATTGCCATGGTGGTACCCGGGGGCGTTGACCGTACCGGGGAATATCGCGTGATCCCGGCGCTCTTGTCTTTGATCGCCCGCCTGGCGCTCAACAACGATGTCCAAGTATTCGCCTTGAATCAAGAGGTCCGAGCAGGCGAGTGGGACCTGTTGGGGGCGCGCATACATAACATCGGCATGCGCAACGCGCGGCCGCGAACCATTCTCGCCATCTGCCGGCTGCATCGATCGTCACCGTTCGACGTCGTGCAGGCAATCTGGTCCGGCTCGTGCGGTTTGGTCGCGGTAGCGGTGGGTAAGTTATTGGGGATACCCAGCCTGGTACACATTGCCGGCGGCGAACTGGTTTCCATGCCGCAGATCGGCTTCGGCGGAATGCAGACTTGGAACGGTCGTGTGCGTGAAAACCTGGTGTTGCGCGGCGCGTCGTGCCTGACGGGGGCGAGCACCCCGGTTATCGAGGCACTGTCGGAGCTAGGTCTGACGGCACAACGCGTGCCGCTGGGCGTCGATCTTAAAAAATGGCCGCCACGCACTCCCGTTCGCCGTGAGGCTGGAAGGCCGGCGAGGCTCATTCATGTTGCGAGTCTCAACCACGTCAAGGACCAGGCCACTTTGCTGCGAGCATTGGCTGCGCTCGCGCGTTCGGGACTGAATTTTGAGATGGATGTGGTCGGCGAGGACACTCTGCGGGGCCAGATTCAAGCCTTGGCGGCAGAACTCGGGCTGTCGCAGCGAGTTCGCTTTCGGGGATTTCTGCCGCAGCGACAGCTAAGGCCGTTGGTGGAAGAGGCTGATCTCATGATGCATTCGTCGCGTCATGAGACGGGACCGCTGGTCATGCTGGAGGCGGCGGTCGCGGGCGTCCCCACGGTCGGCACTGCGGTAGGGCACATTGCCGAATGGGCGCCGCATGCCGCGGTGGCCGTTCCCGTCAAGGATTGGTCCGGCCTCGCGCGGGCCGTCAAGCAGCTTCTCGAGGATGACGACCTGCGACTGGGTATTGCTCATGAGGCGCTGAAGCGCGCGACACGGGAAGACGCCGACTATACCGCCGAGCGGTTCTTCTCTCTTTACAGGGGCCTGGCCTAAGTGAGCGGCTCTCCCAGGCCACATCCAGCGCCGTTCGATCGAGACCTACCTCGGTCGCGGGAAACTCGCTTGCAGGAAACCCGATGCGCTTTTGACAGCGTTGCCGCCGACTACGACGGTCCCCGCGGCAACAACGATCTGATTCAGGATATGCGCAGCGAAATGTGGCGCTGGGTGGACATGATATTTCCCAGCCCCAGTCACTTGCTCGACTTGGGTTGCGGTACGGGACTGGACGCGGTTCGTTTGGCGCACCTCGGCCATCGAGTCACCGCCACCGATTGGGCGCCGCAGATGGTGCAGCGGACCTTGGGCCGTGCGGAGCAGGAGCGATTGACGGATCGCGTGCAGGCCATGGCCTTGGGCGCTCACGAACTGCACCGCCTGGATGAAGAGGGCACCTTCGACGGTGTGTACTCGAATCTGGGTCCGCTCAATTGCGTGCCCGATCTCGCCGCCGTGTCGCGCGAATGCGCGCGGCTCCTCAGGCCCGGCGGCGTGCTGGTGTTTACCGTGATCGGCCGCGTCTGTCCGTGGGAGATCGCGCATTGTCTGCGGCAGCGGCGCTGGGCGAGGGCAACGGTGCGCTTTGCCCGCAAGGTCGTGCCGGTGAGGATGAACAACCATGTGATCTGGACCCGCTACTACAGTCCGCGTGAGTTCTATAAACGGTTCGAACCACATTTTGCGCTCGCGCACTATCGTGGTTTGTGCGTGTTCGCGCCGCCGCCCTATTTGACCTGGGTTCGCGAGCGGCACTTCGATTGGTACCAGCGATTGTGGCGCACGGACCGGCGGATGTCCGGTTGGCCGGTGCTGCGTGGAATGGGAGATCATTTTCTCATCGTGATGGTGAAGCGATGACGGCGATGCTGAAACCGATGACGGGCGGAGAAGCGTTGACGGACGGAGAAGCGTTGTCGGCAACGGCAACGGCAACGGCAACGGCAACGGAGAAGCGTACGGAGGCAGCTATTCGGCCGTATCGCGCCGGCGACGAGGCTGCTCTGGTGGACCTGTTTTACCGATCCTTCGGCCACCGGATCAGTGAGGATCATTGGCGCTGGAAGCTGCGCGGACGGCCGTCGACGGTGGATAATGTGTGGCTGGTTCCATCCACCGATGGCCATCCCGTCTTTCACTACGCCGGCATCCCGAACCGATTCTGGTTGTCGCAAAATCAAGTGACCTCGATGCTGGCGGTGGACGCGATGACGGCACCGGAGTGCAGGCGTCGTGGTCTGCTGACGCGATCCGTGCCGACCATTCATTCGGCCTGGCGAGAGGGCGGCATCGCATTCGTCTTGGGACTCCCCAATAATCAGTGGGGCTCGCGGACGCGCCTCCTGGGGTGGCAAACGCTGTTTCCGCTGCAGTGGCTGATCCGCCCCTTGCGGCCGTCGTCCCTTCTCTCCCGACATCTGCGACTTTCATTTCTCAAACATCTCCCCGTCGACGCTCCGTGGAATCGCTTCTTCCAAGGGAGACTGCAGCAAGACGCCAGCGTGCACACGCAGCGAGTAGGCGTTGCCGATGAGGCATTCGATCGAATCTGGGAACGCTGCCGCGGGAACTCGATGTGCTCCACCATACGCGACCGCGCTTGGGTTCAATGGCGCTTTCTCGCCGCGCCCTCGAGAAAATACGTCGTGACGTTGGCGCATCGAGCGCGTGAGCCGGTTGGATATTCGGCCCATTGCCTGATCGAGACTGAACAGCGAACTGCGGCCGTACTCGCGGAAATGCTCACCGAAAAAGATGACATTGCAGCGCGCGACACATTGCTGCACGAACTCATCGAGAGCCTGCTCGAAACCCCTGCGGAGGCGCTGGCCACGTTGGCCGTCCCCGGCACGGCGCAATTTCGCTGGTTGCGCGGCGCAGGTTTCTTTCCACGGCGAGCATTTTCGGTCGAATGGGTGCCTCTGATGGCCGGTCTGCCCGAGGCGATGCGCAGTGCACATAGTTGGAATCTCAGCGGTGCCGATTTCGATGTCGTTTAAGTCTCAGCTAAGACCGATCAAACGCGCGACGGCGCACGTCGCCGAGCAATTGTGGTCCCTGGGCTTCGGTGCCGAAGGCAAATTCGCCCATCAGCGGGTCACTCGCTGGAAGTCACCGGGTGGTGAACGGGTGTTGATCGTCGCGCCACACCCCGACGATGAGGCGGTGGGCTGTGGGGGTACCCTACTGATGCATGTGGATTGCGCAGATACGGTCTGCATCGTCATCGCCACCGATGGCAGGCAATCCACGGCCGTGCTCGATCCGGACCAAATGGCATACCGGCGCAGGTGCGAGGCCATGGACGCCACGCGCCTGATGCAGATCGAACGTCTGGAATGGATAGGGCTGGCCGAAGGGGCATGGAGCGTGTCGACGCTCAAACAACATCTCGGTGCGCTGATCGAAGCCCACCAACCCGACATCATCTATGCGCCTTCCCGGATCGACTTTCATCCGGAACATTTCCAGGTGGCTCATTCTCTGGCTCTGGCCCTGGCCGACAGCGGTGAGCGCCGGCTGCGCGCTACTCGAGTGCGCATATATCAAATCCAGGTTCCGCTCCACCCTCTGCTGATCAATCTGGTGGCCGATGTGACCGGGGTCTGGCCGCGATGTGAGGCGGTATTGCGCGCTTATGCGTCGCAAACGGCGAGTCTTCCCTGGTGCAGGCGCCAGAGGCGTTATAGCAGCCTGCGCTATGGAACCGCGGGCTACGCGGAAGTGTTCTGGGAGCTATCCGCGCAACGGTATGTGGCCTTGCACCGGGACTCGCCCGAGCACTGGTCGACGGCATTCCGCGGCCTGCGTAATTTTCCATTGACGGATCCGGTGGCGTATCTCGCCGGATTGCGGGAGCAGCGCAGGATAAAATATCAGAACGACGCGATGCCGTAACCCGTTGAGCCGGATCATTCACTCGAACCGGTGGGCGACACGCCGCGAAAGCAGCCATCGATTACGTTCGACACGAACAATGCGCCTTCCTTGGATAGATGATCCCGATCGGCGTAAAGCAGAGCTCCATGCGCCTCATAGGTGCAGGTGCTTGCACGGCACAGCGCGTCCTTTGGATCCGCGGTGCGCAGCGAGCCGTTTTGCCGGAGTGCGAGGAAGTCCTGATCAGGCGCTCGAAATTGTTGCAATGCCTCCGATCGGCGGACTGTCAGAAAATCCTCGGAAATGCCTCGCCTCCGCGCCATGCCCGCGGCGTATGGCACGCTGTACTTGAACGTCGGGACATCGAGCACGGCGCACACTGCGTCCGGGGTCGAGCCGAGCGAGAGCATGGTGTACTCGAGCGCGCGCCGGAAGGCCGATTGTCCGGGCGCAGCGACCGTGTTTGGCGCGCTGACGACGATGGAATCGGTGTCGATCCAATGCGCATTGAGAATGACCAGACGGGGCGTGAGCCGCTTGACGGCCTGTATCACCGCCGCATTGAATCTCGCGCAGCCCGCTCGCCGCACCTCGCTGTCGGCGCTGTTTACGACGCCGACCAGTGGTTTACATCCCGGTTTCACCGCGATATACAGGCGCAGTTTGCGTGAAGTCGCCAAGCGCTCGTAGGCCGGCAGCAGCGCCATTGCATGACTATCACCCCAGACCAGTACTCGGGGAGCGCTGTCCGTCTGGGGTCCGTAACTGCACAAATCGCCGGAGGCAATTTGCTCGATCGGTAGGTTGACGCATTTCAATACGCTGCCGCTGCTGGCCATCCAATTCTGATCCAGCACAGCGAGTTCCCGCGGAAAGCGCTGCGGGAATCCGTCCGAGTTCCAGAGCAAGAGGCCGGTCAGCAACATGGCGGCGTCGGCGATGATCGCCCACTTGACGAACGAGCGGTCGGATCTTAGGAACGATCTCGATCGAACGGGTCTTTCGACGAATCTCCAACTGAGAGCAGCCATCGCATAGACGATGACCAGCAGCGTTCCTGTCCATGCCGCACCGACGCTCTCGATGTGGTAGTACGCGAACAGCAGTAAAATCGGTAAGTGCCACAAATACAACGAATAGGAAATGAGGCCGGTAAATACCAGGGGTCGCCACGCCAGCAAACGGTGCGTCCACGTCGGTGCTTCGCGGCCGGTCAGGATCAACAGCGCCGACGCTGCGCAGGGGGCGACGGCATACACACCCGGGTATCGCATGGTCGGCGCATAGCCATGGACGACTACGGCGAGCGTGATCAGGCTCGCAACAGCCAGTAGCTCACTGGCGATGCGATTGTGTGCCCACTGCGCCCGGTGTGTTCGGTGTGCCCACTGTGGCCACAGTGCCCACAGTGCCCAACGCGTCCACTGCGCCCGGTGCGCTCGGTGCGCTCGGTGCGCTCGGTGCGCTCGGTGTGCTCGGTGTGTCGCCAGTGCCGCCCCAAGCAATAGTTCCCAAGCCCGTGTCGGCGCCAGAAAGAAGTTGGCGAGCGGGCGGTGGTACGAGGCCCAAACACATGCCACGAAGGAGAGTCCCGCGATCGCGAACATCGCCGCTGGGCGGCGCTGCGGCATCAGCTTGCCGATGGCGATCAGAACGAGGGGATAGAGCAGGTAGAACTGTTCCTCAACGGCGATCGACCAGAGGTGCGTGAGGGGAACGTAGGCCACTCGGCTGTCGAAATAGTCGGCTTGCTCGGCCCATGCCGGAATGTTGCTCGACAGGACGGAGGTGGCGGCGAGATATTTTCCGAATCGCTCCAGGTCCCACGGCAACAGCAGAGCCATTGCCCCAAGGGTCGCGACCACACAGGTTACGATCAGCGCGGGGAGGATTCTTCGGCCGCGGCGAACATAGAAATCAGTCAGCGATAACCGCAGCGGTGCCGGTCCCGTGCCGGCAAGTAATTGAGTGATGAGAAAGCCGGAAATCACAAAGAATACATCGACGCCGACATATCCTCCGCCGAAGCCGGGAACACCCGCGTGATACAGAACCACCGCGGTAACAGCAATTCCTCTGAGGCCGTCGATGTCGGGACGATATACCGGCGTGGAGCTCGGGCGCGACGTCGTCTCGCTCACGGGGCGCAGGGCCGCACACGATACAGAGTCCATGTCCCTTGGGTGCCGGTCCTCTCCAGTCCGACACTCTCTCTCAACCAGTGGAAGTTCGTTGCGGGCGAACGGCCCATCCACTGCGATTCGATGTTGTCCTCATCAATGAACAGATACGCCGTCTGGTTTCCGCAAATGATGGGACGCAGCGATTGGGGTGAATGCATGAACAGATCGACGACGGCTAAGTGGGTGTAGTGTGCCAGTGATATCGATAGGCCAAAGGTGACGACGGTCGAGGCGGGCGGCACTCGAGACCCCAAGTAGCGTATGGAGGCGAGTTGCTGGCGAGTCGCGGCGTCGAAACGCATGAAGGCGCGATGGGTGAAGCCCAACGTAACCGCCAGCGACACCGCGAGTAACAGCCAGCGAGGCCACGAGCGAGGGCGTGCCGAAGGGAGGGCCCAGACTCCAATGCCGGCGAGAATCGCGACCGGTGGAAAGAAAGCAAGCGGGAAACGGCCGTTCTCATAGGGGATGCCCATGAGATAAACGTACAGCGTGGCTATCCACCCGCCGAGAATGATGAATGCCGGCGAATGGCGCAACTGCCAGGCGCCGTACAGCGCGCAGCCGGTCAACAAGGGCGATAGATACAAGGGATGAATGAAAGGAGCCGCATAGAAAAGCAGCGGCGGCACAGGGTAGCGAAAGTGACCGTCCGGATTATCGAACGACCTATGCCATGTATTGACCGGATTCCAATTCACCACCCAGGGGTGGCGCAGAACAGGCGCCGGGGAAATGGAATTCAAATAAAGTTGGAGGAGTAGGATGGCGCACAGCGCCAGCGCCGCGAGAGCGAATGATGCGTACTCGGCGGGGTAGCATACCGTTACGGGCGCGGCGGCCTGCGAGCGAGCACCTCGAAGCCTGCGACGCCCCACGATTATCGTGAATATTCCGAACGGCAGGATCAACCCGCCAAATATCCAACGAGTGGTAGTGGCCACAGCCAACGCGGCCGCCGCCGCCGGAAGCCAGAGCCCATCCAGGCGCGCATTGCCTGCGCTGCGCTCCCATTGAAACAGCATGCAAGCCGAGAGGGTCGCCCAGAAAAGTCCCGGCGCGTCCGACATGATGACAATCGAAGACAGGATCAACTGCCCGCTCAATGCGGCAATGAGCCCGGCCGAGACGGCGATGCTCTTTTGGTGTTGCCGCGCGGGTCCGGGCGCGATTGCTGCGACCGTCCAATAGGTCAGCGGTGCGACGGCCGCGCCGGTAAGAATGCTGGCGAGCTGCGCACCGAAGGGCGAAGCATGAGTGAGCCGCATGAACAACGCCGCCAGGACAGGGTACCCATACGGCCAGTGAAAGTCGCCGCAGGGGATACCGATGGTCAGCTGCTCCGCGCATTCCAGGTAGGCGAAGGCGTCTTGGCCATACAGGCCGTCGAACTGGGTCACGCTCACGATCAGCAGGCGCACACTCAATGCCAGTACGAAAATCCACAGCGGAGCGGACTTCAACAGCGCGACGGCCGCGGTGGCCGGCCAGTGCTTTTCCTGTACTCTAACGTTCATGCCGAAGCTGCCCATTCTGTGCTATCACAATGTCGGACCTGCTCCGGAAAATAGTAAATTCAAGTTGTTGCACGTCAGCCCGGCGAAGTTTGCACGCCAGCTTTGGACTATTCGCCGACTTGGACTTCGGGGTGTGTCGGTTGGAGAAGGCCTCCATCTGCTCCACAGCAACACCGAGGGAAAATTCGTCGCGCTGACCTTCGACGACGGTTACACCGATACATTCACCCAGGCACTGCCGCTGTTGAAAAAATACGGATGCACCGCGACTTGCTATCTCGTCAGTGATGCGATCGGTACGCACAATCATTGGGATGCGGCCTACTTGTCGGAAACGAAGCCGCTCATGAGTCACCATCAAGTGCATCGATGGCTCGCGGCGGGTATGGAAATAGGCTCGCACTCTCGCTCCCATCCCAAGCTGCAAGAGCTGGACGAGGCGACGGCGAGCGCGGAGATCGTCGAAAGTCGCCAGGCACTGCGTGCGGCATTTGGTGTACACGTCGATCACTTTGCCTATCCTTTTGGTCGATTTTCGCAGGCGACAGCGGACCTGGTGCGGCGCGCAGGCTACGATTCGGCGGTGAGCCTGCTGCCCGGCGTCGCCGGCACGACCGACGATCGCTACCGTCTGCCGCGAATCTTTGTGGACGGCACGCGAGGCTGGTACAAATTTCTCCTGCAAATCGCAACTCCGTACGAGAATCTGCGCCGACGCGCACGTTCCGAATGAATCAATGCGTCCGGGCGGGGATCCCACCCCCATTACCACGCCAGTGGGGATCACTACGCCGTCACCACGCCATCCGGCCGGGCATCACCACCACCCATCACTTCACCCTCCGGGCGGGGGATCCCACTTCATCCGGGAGGGGATCACCACCCGTCACCACTCCATTGTCGAGTTCGAAGATCGAATCGCACTGCCGCGCCGTGCTCAATCGATGTGCGATCAGAATGATGGTTTTCGCGCCCCGAAGATCCTTCAGCGTCGCCATGATTTCGATTTCGGTCATGCCATCGAGCGCATTGGTGGCTTCGTCCAGAATGAGCACGGAGGTGCGACGATAGAGAGCGCGCGCGATTCCGACCCGCTGTCGCTGGCCGCCGCTCAGCCGGACGCCGCGCTCTCCCAGGATTTCGCGATACTGGTTGGGCAGCGTCTTGACGAGCTCTTCGAGCTGGGCAAGGCGCACGGCTTCGCGCAGCCGATCGAAATCGATGTGTTCGTAGGCGCTACCCAGAGCGATGTTTTCGGCCAGCGAGGCATCGAACAAGCAATTCTGCTGGGGGACGTAGCCTATCGTCGCTTGCCAAGCCGCGCGATTGGATTCATCGAGCGGTATTCCGTCAATCAACACCGTTCCCGACGACGGGGCCAGGAGCCCGATGATGAGTTCAGCGAGCGTGGTCTTTCCGCAACCGCTGGGCCCGACCAAGCCGACGGTGGCGCCGGCGGAAATCGTCAGGGTGGCGCCCCGGATGGCAGGCGGACGGAACGCGGAGTAGCGAAAATCGACCTGTTTCAATTGAATGTCACGTAGAGGCCGGCCGCTCCAGGAAGTCTCGGGCGCGCCGATTCGGCTGCGCGATAACCGATCCACTGCGCGGCGCGCGCAGCGTAGATCATCGGCGATTCTTTCGAACGCGACCCGGTCGCCGCGAAGTTTGACGATGGCATGGAATATCTGTTGCAGCGCCGGCAGCAGTCGGTAGGCCGCAAACCCCAAGAAACTGAGCTGCGCAAGCCAGGAGCGGCTCTGTTCCCCTCGGTCGACCAACAGCAGGGCGACGCTGACCAGACCGGCGACCACGATGCATTCGAGAATATGCCGCGGGCTCTGCGCAATGGCGTGGGTATTGATGGCGGCCCGCGACAGCGACTGACAGGACCGAGCGAATTTATTCAGAAAGTACGCCTGACTGCGCAGGACGATGATCTCACGGATGGCGCCCAGCGTTTCGCTGACGGTCTTGGTGCGCTCTTCCGAATGCAGACTTTCGAGCAATCCATTGCCCAGCAGTCGACGGCGGGCGAATAGGTAGATCAATCCATAACTGCCGGCCAGAGCGGCCACGGCCGCAAGCGCGATCGAGGGATCGAGTACGACAATGGATGCCATGATGAGCAGGCTCGTGACAACATTGGTATTCAAGACGAAAAGCGATTGCAAGACTCCGGTGATTCCACGGCTCACTTCCCAGACGACGTTGTTGAAGAGCGTCGCGCTATTGGAAGCCAAGTGAAATTGATGTTCTCTATGAAGATATTCATCGAAGAGTGCGACACAGAAATGGTCGCCTATGCGATGTGCAAACCGATGCATGGCCAGCGAGCCGGCCAGATTGATGGCATTGGAAAGCAGTACCAGGCTCAGGAATACACCGCCCAGCGCCATCAGGAACCCGCGCTGATCGACGAAGCCGCCATGCCGATACAACCAAGACAGGCCGACGCTGCGTTTTATCGATGCGGGATCGCCGAGTACGGCGAAGAAGGGTACCACCGCGGCGATTCCCGCCAAGGTCGAAGCAGCCATGATGATGGCGACTGTTTGGAGCAATACCAGGCGGCGCCGCTGGGCCTGATCGAGCAATCCCCAAATGTCGACGAGAACACTCATGCGACACGGCCGCGGCGGCGGCGATAGGTTCCGAGAAGGCGTTCGGGCAATAGGGTGCGTACTAGGATCCGTAGCGCTTTGCCCCACCACTCGGCGTAGCGCCACGAGAACATGACGCTGTTGGACAATGTTTGCACCACGCTCGCGCGACTGCGCAGCGCGGCATGTTCTGACGCCAGCCTCAGGGCATTTCGGGTGCGTTCGCGTCGCACCCGATCGCGCCGTCGCCGATCGACCAGTGTTTGCAACTTGTGAAACGTATGATCTTGTCCTACATAGGCGCTCGCCCAGTCCGCACTGTGATTCTCTCGGTGGGTGCGTACGCGCACCAGAGATTCGTCGAGGAGGGCGATTTCACTGCGCAATGCCAATCTGAACCATAAGTCGTAGTCCTCCGCGGAGCGCATGGTTTCGTCGAAGCCTCCCGCTTCCATCAGTAGCCGACGAGTCGATAGCACGGTCGGTGTCCTGATCGAAACCTCCCCGCGCAACATGCGGTCGAAAATGTCACCTTCACAAGGCGTCCATCGCCGGCTCAGTTCCTCGGGTAGCGCAGTGCCGTGCTGATCGACGTTGGTGAATGCGGTATAGCTCCACTCCGAGTTGCCGCGGTTTCGCAATCTTGCGAGTTGGAGTTCCAGCTTGCGGCTCTCCCACAGATCGTCGGAGTCCAGGAAGGCGACGTAGTCGCCGGTGGCTTTTCGCAATGCGGCGTTGCGGACCGCTGCGGGAACCCCCGTGTGCGGCATCCAAATGACCGTTACTTGGGGAAGGCGATCGAGGGTGCGCAAATAGTCGCGCGTGTCGCCCGCGGAGCCGTCGTCTGCGATGACCAGCTCCCAGTGCGAAAACGTCTGGTCGAATACCGATTCGATCGCCGGGCGCAGGTACCGCAGGCGATTGAAGGTGGGCACGACAATCGACACCAGGGGCAGCGCATACCCAGACGGGGACCCGGTTTCCTTGGACGCCGCCACGCTAGCCAATCCCGCCGACTACCAGCGTAAACGTCTGGATAAAGTGAAAATCAGGGCGGCGCAGCGCGAAGCGTGGGTGATCCGGGTCGCACAATTCATCCAGTTCCTGGCAATCCTCCGGCGACAGATAGGAGCGCAAGCGCGGGTTCCAGGTGCCGCGGAAGATGGCATCGAGCAGATAGCGTTCGTCCGCGGGCCGCAACGGTGATATCCGCTCGATCGCCACTGTGTGGGCTTCGATATCCTGCAACCCGGCGCGACGTAGCAGGCCCACGAGAGAGCGAATTGCGGCCAGATCGTGTTCGCTGACGCCGTAGCGCTCCTGGTAATAGCGGCGCACGGCGGCATCCACGCGCCTTTCCAGCGGTGCATTCCAAGCGAAGAACATCTCCGGCAGGAACGAGCTTTGACCCAGGGCAATGCGACCTCCGGGCCGCAAGAGCCTCGACAACGCCCCCATGCCCACGAGTGGATCGCGTAAATGATTGATGGTGTTGACGCACCACACCAGATCGACACAGGCGCGGCGCAAGGGTATGTCAGTCACGTCGGCTTGGAGCATGAGCGAATCGGGCGGAGCAATCACGCGTGCCTGTCGGACATGAGCCGCCGCAAGGTCCATGCCTACCACGAGGCCCCCGGGACTTGCGGCGTCCGCCAGCATACCGAGCGCTTCACCGGTGCCGCAGCCCGCATCCAGGATGCGCATCCCCGGCTGCAACTCCAATCGGCCGATCGCGCGCCGCAGTTCGCACTCGGCGAACGCATTGAACAGCTGCAACTTGCGCGCATAATCACGCGACGACGTGTCGCCGAGAAGCCCTGGTTGTGCGATGGAAGCTTCCATGGGCTGTGCGGTGGCCTAAAGGCTGGTGACGCGCGGATCGGTAAGCCGAACGATTCGCTTCGACAAGGCGAGCTCCCAGGGCCGGTCGTAGCGCCGAAAGCGGTAGCGCCAGGATGCCAGCGCTCGCAGAGTGGATTTCGCCCATGCCGGGGAGCGCACGTCTTGTACGGTGGGAAACCGGCAGCCCAGTACGGTGACGAAGTCGTGGATTTTTCGACGTAAGCTCTCGGTCATCCAGGGCGCATCCGCGTGGCAGGCATAGTCCACCCATCGTCGCTCGGTCCATTCTTCCGGAGTCTGTGGAAAACGCAGTGGGTTGCCGTGCAAATCCCGAAGCGGGGCCGCGGCCGCGCGCGCGCGCGAATGGAGGGGCAAACTCTCGGCGGGTAGCGGTGTGTAGATGTAGACGATGATTTCCGCGTGCGGATTCACGCGCTTGATCGCGCGTATGAACTCGAAGGTGCGTTCCGTCTCGCCCTCCGGATCGTGAGGCGGCGCGACCATGAATGACAGTTCCGGAATGACGCCTTGGCGCCTGCACAGATCGGCGACCGCCAGAGTCTGGTCTACCTTGGTGCCCTTACGTATGCTCTTGAGCAGCGCGTCGCTGGCCGATTCCGCGCCGATGTATGCCATGCGTAGCTTGCTCTTGCGTACCAAGGCCCACGAATCTGCCGATAGATTCAGCAAGGCGTCTGCACGGGCGTAACACCACCAGGGCAGCTGCATTTTCGCCAACACCTGAAGAATGGGCACCATGTCGGCCTCGCGATCGAAGAAATTGTGATCGAAATACTGAATGGAGTCCGCGCCGAGATCATGTTTGAGCCAGGTCAGGTCGCGTTCCAGCCTCGCAGCGGGCGGCAACGCGGTAGCGCCGCGAAACATCGCGGCCACGCCGCAGAAGGTGCAGCGAAAACGGCACCCCAAGGCGGCCTGGTGTGCGGCGGTACGCTGTCCTAAAAAAGTCTTGGCAAGGTATGCGCGACTGTTTCCGAGCAGATGGTACGGCAACATTTCCGGCGGCCGCGGATCGGCGAATGGGCGATCGGCGTTGTGCACTATTTCGCCGTGACGTTTCCACGTAAGGCCCTGGATGGCCTCGAGCTGGGAAAAATCGCCAATGCCGGTTGAAATCGCCGCCAACAGGGCCGCGAAAGTCTCCTCTCCGGATCCTCTAATTGCGTAGTCCACGTACGGCGCGCCGGCGGCCACATCGCCGTATAGAGTCGGGAAATATCCGCCCCAGACGATGGGTGTGCTCGGGGACGCCAAGCGTACCGCGGCGGAGGCGGTGATTGCGGACTGAACCTGGGGTCCGCCCATGACCGTGACTCCGACGGCATCAAACCTCTGGTCGCGCAGCGCACGGCCTATGGCATCGATATAGTTAACGTCGATGTTTCCATCGATGATCTGGCAGGTGCATTGGTGCCGTAGATATCCCGCCAAAGCCAGTAACGACAAAGGAAAGCGCGCATTGCGTCGCGACGTGATCGTGGGATTGATCAGCAGGACTCGGGTCATCGATGCACCGTCCTTACGTCAATTTGAGAATCACCAGCTTCTCATTGATGAAGCTGCGCTCGGACACCACCGTCATTCCGAAGGCTTGGCGCCGGAACGCGTGGAGGAAGGCGGTCGGATGGCCATAGGTGGAAAGCAAGACCAGTGCGTAGCCGCTCGGGCGCAGGTAACCCTTCAATTCGGCCGCAAATCGCTCCGCCACATCGGTGGATCGCCAGGCTCGATCGGCATCGTTCCGCGGCACGGCTCGAAGAAACGGCGGATTGAACAGCACCACGTCAAAACGCCGTCCCTTCAGCGGAGCGAACAGATCTCCTTGCAATACTTCGATGCGATCGTCCATCCGATTGAGCAGGACGTTCACGTACGCGCACCGCACCGCCGCTTTGTCGATATCCACGGCGACGACGCGTCGTGAAAACTGGGCGGCGGCGATGGCGCATACGCCCGAGCCCGTTCCCATGTCGAGCACTTCGGCGTCGCGGGCGATGAGATTGGATGTCAGTTGCGAAGCAAAGAAACCACCGGTGCGGGTTAGTTTGGGATTCAGCACGCCGGGGCTGATGAGTAGCGGCAAGCCTCCAATCCGCTCGAGCACGGCATGATAGTGCCTACTCTGTTGAAATCGTTTGTAATGCCAGTAGATGGCCTTGCCTATGGCCCGACCCCAGCTGCCGTTTGGGGGCGCGTTGAGCAAATTCTGAATCATTTCGAATTCGGCTGGCATGGATCGGCCTGCGCGCACCAGTCGGTCTCAGGCCGCGCCGGAAATGAAATCGGAGCGCGTGAATGTGCCCAGATCTCTCCACATCGAACAGACGCAGGTTCTGCACTCGACACGCGCTCCGCTGCGGATGGACGCGCGCAATGTGGCCATGCCGTCGCCATTCAGCGTGCCGGCGAGGGTGCGGGGGGATCTGTCGCCATCGCCGACTAAGCGGGCATCTGACGGCCCGGGAATGAAGAAACAGGGCTGCACGCGGCCGGTGGCGCCGATCACGGTGGAAAACTCCGGCGCATTGCAACGGACCGTGGGGTACACATCTTGGCCGCAGCAGGCGGCGAAGTATTGCAGAATGCGCCGAAGTTTCTGCGGGCTCTCCGCGATGAAGCCAGAGCGAAAATCATCGAAGTGATCTTGTTCCAAGGAACATAACACTCGTTCGAACACCGGCAAGTCGTCCGGGGATAACGCCAGATCGGCGCCCGCATCGCCTGTTCGGACGCCCAAATCGTTTGTTCTACCGAAGGCGTGCGAATTGGCGCTGTCCGCCGCAAGAAACGAAATCCCGCGAGCGCCGATTCGTTTGGCCAGATCGACGAGGGCCGGCAGCTGCCTGTAGTTGGCGCGCTGCAGCGTGACGCGGATGCCGGGCGGCAAGCCATGCACAGCGGCCGCGTCAATGCCTTCGCAGACCTTGTCAAACGCGTCCAAACCGCGAATTGCCCGATAAGTCTCGCGGTCGGCTCCGTCGAGCGAGACGGTGATGCTGTCGAACAGGTCGGCCGCGCGGCGCGCGTGCTTTGCCAGAGACAATCCCGAGGTCAAAAGCCATACCTCGATGCCGTTCTCCTTCAGCAAACCCGCTATGGGCGCCCACTCAGGATTCAGTAACGGTTCGCCGCCCGACAGCAGTACAACCTGGGTTCCCAATTGCGCTAGATCGGGCAGTAGTCGTTCGACCGCGTCAAGGCCCATGTCGCCGCGGCCATGACGCCAATAGTCACAGGACACGCAGCGCGAATTGCAGCGCTCGGTCACATACAGCGTGACCAGCGGCAAACGGCGCAGCGGGACGTGAATTGCAGATGGGTGCCCGGTCAAATTGCTGCTCTCGAAAAATACTCAAATAGTGAGTACCGAGTTTTCGAGAATAGGTTTAGTGCTCGGCTTCCGCAGGTTGCGCGCACGACCCCCGCCCCACCACCGCAATCACTGCGGTGCAGGCGTCGACGTAGTCGTTGTCGGTCGCAGCGGTGCGTGGGCGAGCACTGGCGTTCCGGAGTAGGTCGTACACGGCGCCGGATGAAAGCATGCGATCCTTGGCCAACAGCAGGGACACGACCCCGGTCACCTCCGCGGTGGCAATCGAGTCTCCGGACACAAAATCGTAGCGCCCGCCGGGCAGCAGGGTCAGGATTTCGCGCCCTGGCGCATAGAGAACGGATCTCAGAGCGGAACGATTCTCGGTGCTGGCGACTTCGATAATACCCGGCTGATGAAGAAGACTGGGACTCGCGCCTGGGTCGGCGGGAGCGGCGCCCACGAACACGATGCCGCGCCGTATACCCTCGCGTATCAAGTCGCGCAGCAGCGGATCTTCGGGACCCGCAAGACTCATATTGATTATCTGCGCGTGGGAATCGAATGCCGCGACCAGCGCCCGAGCGAGGGTCAGGGAATTGCAGCGGGCTGCGTCGGCATCGACGCGCAGCTGCCAACACGCCTTGTACACCAGAAGCCTCGCCCGCGGGGCCACGCCGACAATACCCTCCCGGTTGTTGGCGAGGGCGGCGATGACGCCGGCTATTTCGGTGCCGTGCCGATCGCGCTGAAACTGCGCTGCGTCGGCGTCGACGAAATTGACGGCCGTCGCGATGCGCCCGCGCAGATCCGTGTGCTGAATGTCTACGCCGGTGTCGATCAGGGCTATGGTGACGCCTTCCCCCTGCGACCAAGGATGAGCGTCGGCGACGTTCATTTGCCGAAAGCCGCGCTGCAGTCCAACGTAAGGATCGTTGTACTTCTCGCCGCGGGTCGCAAAAATCTGCAAGGGCTGAGCCAACCTGACGCGCCGATCGTGCGACAACGTGGTCAGCAAGGCCGCGCGATCCGTCCCCTCGGGAGCCTCCAGCACCGCACAATGCATATGCAGAGGTATGATAGGCCATGCGCTCAGTTCGCGCAGACCATAGTCGGCCTCCAAAGAGCGTATCACCCGGCGGGCGGGCGGTGCCGGACCATATGCCGCGATGATGTCGTAGCCGCGCGGCGTGCTTCCGGCGCGAGAAAAGAGTTCGACTGAGTCGTTATCGACCGCGGCGATAATCAATCGCTCGGGAAACTGGTAGGGCTGATTGGCGAGCACGCGCGCTTCGACACGCGCCGGTGCGTTGCTGCATCCGCAAGCCCAGGCAACCATCAGAATGGTCGCCTGCAGGCGCAATATGGCGAGCAGGCTCATCCGGCGTTGCCCCCCTTATCTAATAGTTCACCTCAGTATGTGTCAGTTCAGAGCAAAATAGTTGCAAAGCGCCCAAGGAAACCGCGTGCGCGCCGCAGGGCGAGTCGAGTGCTAGCGGGCCGGTTTGAGTGTGGCGTCGACAAAAGCGAAGGTGCGGTGGAGGGCGAGAATACTGGCATCGCGGGTGGCGTCGATGACGGTGAAGATCGGCGTGCGTTAGCACGCCCGGGTCCTTGAAAACTTCGTCTGTGCGGCGCCCCCGAGGCACGCTGCAGAGGACCGTTTGAGCGATTGACCCCCCATTCGAGCCTAAGGATTCGGGGCGCAGGGCCGATAACAATTCCACGATTAATTCATTTCATGAGCGGGTGCTGTTGCTCAATCTTTTTCGTGGAGTCATTGATGTCTAGATATCGCCGCGCCCTCCCGTCGAGCGGCGCGGTCCGCAGCGCGCCAAGAATGTGGTGCGGCTACCGCCCAAGAATTCAGCGGCATCGGCGCCGGCTCGAGGCGCGCTCGCCCGAGCCGCCGCGAGTTCCGAGGATGAGGAATGGAAGCAGTTCTAGGTCGCCCCGGCGTGGGCTAACGGTTGCACGCGCGCCGTGCGCCGCGTTACAGGCTTAAATGAAAGCGGCGGCGGACGGCGATTTGGGTTTGGGTCTGCAGGAATGCGGGCGGTTCAGCGTAACTCGTGCGGGGCGGGAACCGACTGTTGACGTGGATCCATTCGGCGGCCAGATCCCAGTCGTGACCGAGATCATGCGTCCATCCCAGGGTCCACGCGTTTCCCTTATCGTCGCTCGGCGGACCGTAGTCGCCAGTCAACTGGTGCGTTCGAAATTCATCGAATCGTGCCGTCAGTCGCTCACGGCCGAACTCCAGGCTCGCGAGGCAGAATGCGGCGTGGTAGGTCATGCGGAACTCATCATCGCTCGCCGCGTTCGGCCAACGGCGGTGTCG